>Ga0302279_10006113_pt1 | contig 13008 bp, 17 predicted proteins | sample III_Bog_N3_3_FD_194541 | JGI IMG/M metagenome (GOLD analysis project Ga0302279, IMG submission 194541) | Peat permafrost microbial communities from Stordalen Mire near Abisko, Sweden - III_Bog_N3_3 | ecosystem: Environmental > Terrestrial > Soil > Wetlands > Peat | place: Sweden: Abisko...
GAAAAGTTTCATGGGCAGAAAATACCTGGGCACGAACCGCGTGACGTTTCTCATCGGGCCGGACGGCAAGATCAGGAAAATCTGGCCGCTGGTGAAGCCGGAGGAGCACGCGGCGGAAGTGCTGGCGGCGCTGTGATTTGAATTTAGATTAATTCTAAATTGATTGACACCGGCAGGTTGAATTTCCAGAATCAATCCAGTTCGATCTAACAAACAAAACCAAAACAAAGACACTAAATATGGCAATTCCTATTGGCTCCAAAGCCCCTGATTTCACGCTCAAATCCAAATCACCTGTTGATTTGGAAGTCAAGTTGAGCAACAACTTCGGCAAGAAAAACACCGTGCTGCTGTTCTTCCCGCTCGCCTTCACCGGCGTCTGCACGGCGGAGATGTGCAGCCTCACCGCCGGCCTCGACGCGTATGCCGGCCTCGGCGCGGACGTCATCGCCGTCAGCGTGGACAGCCCGTTCGCGCAGGCCGCGTGGGCGAAGCAGGAAAAAATCGGCATCACGCTCGCCAGCGATTTGAACAAGACCGTGACCAAGGCCTACGACGTGGTGTTCCCGATGCTCGCCGGCGTGGGCGACACCTCGGCGCGCGCGGCGTTCGTCATTGATAAAAACGGCGTGGTGCAATACAGCGAACAGACGCCGACGCCGAAAGATTTGCCGAATTTCGAGGCCATCAAGGCGGTGCTGGCGAAGCTGAATTAAATCAACCACCAAGTTTTCACGAAGAGCGAAAGGTTTTTCCTTTCGCTCTTTTTCTTTACCGACGGCGCGTGATAGAATCGTAGCGCGTGAACGTCGGCGATAAAATCCAAGCAACCTGTTCCCCCGCCCGGCGGCGCGTGCGGCGCTGGCGAATCACCGGTGTCATCGTGCTGCTGCTCGGCCTCGCGGGCGCGGGCGCGGTTTATTGGCTGGGCACACGCACGGCAAATCTGGGCGATGACCTTTCAATGACGGGCTATTCCAAGGCGGAGACGCGGCAGATGGGCTTGCTTTACGGCCAGCAGGGACTGCTGATTGAGGACTTGCAAAACGACCTAAAGCAGCCGGGCACGCAGGCGATTATCATCATCATCGGCGCGACCATCATCGCCGCCGGCGTCTTTTACTTCGCCCGCATTCTGGAACTGGAAGCCGGGGACGCCGAGACGGCGAACCAAGCCCGCGAATAATTTTCCCCCGCTGCGTTTGTCCGCCGCCTTGACGCGCGGGACGTCGGCGGATTAGCCTGCCGCCATCATGAACGGCCACGAAACGCATCTCCACAAGGAAACCGCGCACAAGCTCGCGCGCTTCGCGCTGTTCAGTTTTCTCGTCACGTTTATTCTCGCGCGCGTCTTTGTCTTCCTCATCATGGCCGACCTGATGCCAAACATGTATTGCTTCGTGTCGGGGACGCACGTCCACCATCTGAACTACGGCATCTTCCTGCTGGCGGCGGTGGCGGGCTACAGCGTGTTCCGCCGGCCGACCGGCCGCGCGGCGGAAATCACCGCGCTGCTCTACGGCGTGGCGATGGGGCTGACGTTCGACGAATTCGGGATGTGGCTGCATCTCGGCGGCAGCTACTGGCAGCGCGCGAGCGTGGACGCGGTCATCGTGGTGTCGGCGCTGTTCGGGCTGGTGGCGTTTGCGCGCTCGCTGCGGAAGCTGGAGAAACACCATTTCTGGGGATTTTTAATTGTCATGATTGTCGTGCTCGGCTTTGGCGCGGTAATTTACATTGCCGGCAGCCGGGTGGGCGAAATGGTGGGGCAGCCGCTGCGGGAACTGGAATCGGCCTCGTCGCCGTGAAGGCCGGCGCCGTCACCGGTTTGTCACCGCGATTTTTGTTTTGGGCGGCCAATCGGCGGTATAATTTATCCGCCAATTTATGAAACAGACCCGCCGTCAGTTTGTCCGCACGCTGTTCGTCGCCACCGCGCAGGCGACGGTGGTCGGCTCGCTCCTGCCCCGCCAATTGTTTGCGGCGGCCAAGGCCGACGCCCTGAACTTCATCATCTTCGGCGACTGGGGGCGCAACGGCGAAAAAGACCAGCGCGACGTCGCCGCGCAGATGGCGATCGCGGCGCAGGCGATGGCCGCCAAGTTCATCGTCTCCGTCGGCGACAATTTTTACGAGAACGGCGTCAAGTCCGTGGACGACCCGCAGTGGCAGACCTCGTTTGAACAGGTTTACGCCGCGCCGGCGCTGCAAGTGCCGTGGCAGGTTATCCTCGGCAACCACGATTACCACGGCAACTGCGACGCGCAGCTCGCCTACGCCCAAACCCATCCACGCTGGAACATGCCCGCTCGCTATTTCGTCCAGTCGCTGAAAGTGGACGCGGCGACGACGGCGGATTTTTTCTACCTCGACACGACGCCGATGATCAAAGGCTACTACTCGATCTTTGGCGCGGAGAAGACCCGCGCCAACGTGCTGACGCAGGACGTGCCCAAACAGCTGGCGTGGTTCCAGGCGGCGCTCGCGGCGTCCACCGCCCGGTGGAAAATCGTCATCGGCCATCACCCGATCTATTCCGGCGGCGGCCATGGCGACACGGCGGAGCTGGTGAAAAACATTTTGCCGCTGCTGCAACAATACCAGGTGCAGGCGTATTTCAACGGCCACGACCACGACCTGCAGCACCTGCAGGCGGGCGCGTTGAACTTCTTCTGCACCGGCGCCGGCTCGCAGTTCCGCCCGACGGTCAACACGCCGCACACGAAGTTTGCGCGCGCGTGCTCCGGCTTCACCGCCGTGGCGCTGTCCGCCGAACGGCTGGACGTGCGGATGATTGACGACCGCGGCCGGCTGCTCTACACGACGAGCGTGCCGCGCGTAGCCGCCTGAGCGGCAGCAATAAAAAAGGCCGTCCGCAGACGGCCTTGAATGAGTTTGGCAAAAAGATCAGCCCTTTTTCTTCGCGGCGACCTTGGCCTTGATGACGGCCTGCTTGCGTTTGATGTAGGCCTTGCGGCGTTTCTTGTGCTGGGTTTTGTTGGATTGTTGTCCCATATCGTCTTTACTTTTTTTTGTTGGTTGCGATTTTGTGTCCGCCACTATGAATTTTTATGCGCGCGGTTTCAATCTTTATTTGCTGCTACTGGCCGGCCTATTCGCCGGAGCCGGCTGCCAGTCGGACAAGGACAAGGGTGACAAGCATCTCGCCTCGCTGCGCCTCCACCTGGAAAACCGCGCGCAACTGCCCGGCGTCGGCAAGACCGTCTCCGTCATCCGCGCCAACCCGGTGCTGGTGACCATCAACGAGGATCCCGTGTTGACCGAGGCCAGCATCGTGCGCGCGAATCTGCTGGACACGCCCGTCGGCTACGCGGTGGAAGTGAAGTTCGACGAGACGGGCACCTACACGCTGGAACAATACACCTCGGCCTACGAGGGCAAACACTTTGTCATCTTCGGCCAGTGGAGCGAGAACAGCACCAACAGCCGCTGGCTCGCCGCGCCGCTCATCACCCACCGCATCGTGAACGGCGTGTTCGCCTTCACGCCCGACGCCTCGCATGAGGAGGCCAAACAGCTTGTCCTCGGCCTGAACAACATGGCCAAGAAAATCGCCAAGGAGAACAAATGAAGTTGGTGGTCCGTTCGCTCGCGCTGGGCGGGATTCTTTTCAGCGCCGCAAATTTATTCGCGCAAACGCCGTTCCAGTTTCCCACGGCCAACCACGCGCTTTACGAGGTCGGCAACGAGCTGAAATTCTTCGCGCCCACTTCGCCCGACCGGCCGTGGACCACCGGCAGCTTCGGTTGCGTCCGCAGCGACGGCTGGCAGATGCACGAGGGGCTCGACATCCTCCACCAGCACACCGACCGCTACGGCGAACCGACCGATCCCGTTCTGGCCACCGCCGACGGCACCGTGATGTATGTCAACAACAAGCCCGGCCTGTCCAACTACGGCAAATACATCGTCATCCGCCACGTCGTCGAGGGCATCGAGATTTATTCGCTCTACGCGCATTTGAGCGAAGCGAGCGTGAAGGCCGGCCAGAATGTCCGCGCCGGCCAGCCCATCGCCTTCATGGGGCGCACCTCGAACACCAGCGAGCGCATTGACAAGGAGCGCGCGCACCTTCACTTCGAGCTGAACGTGCTGGTCAACGACAACTACGCCGCGTGGTTCAAGAAAAATTCCGCCGGCGAGCGCAACGACCACGGCGAATGGAACGGCCAGAACCTCGACGGCCTCGACCCGCGCGACATCCTGCTGGGCGAGCACAGCCCGGTGAAGAAGTTCAGCCTGCTGGCGTTTCTCCAGAGCCAGACGGAGCTGTGCCGCGTGGTTGTGCGCGCGACGAATTTTCCGTATCTCAAGCGCTACGCGCCGCTCGTCCTGAAAAATCCCAAGGCGGACAAGGAAGGCGTGGCCGGCTACGAAATCGCGCTGAACTACAACGCCGTCCCCTTCGCGCTGCTGCCGCGCGCCGCCTCGGAAATCACGGGCAAGGCGAAATTCCAACTGCTCTCCGTCAACGCGGCGGAATACCAGGCGCATCCGTGCCGCCGGCTGGTCGTGCAGCACGGCAGCCGCTGGGTGCTGACCGAAAAAGGCCTGCGCGAGCTGGAGATGATCATCTATTGACCCGGCAGATTTCACTGGCGGTTCGCCTTGACAGGCGTATTTTATTTCCAACAATGTGCATCGGCTTAACATTTTTTTCTTGTCACCGGCCGTTTCGCAAAAGTGATGTTTTTTCTGCTTTTGCCGGACGTGAAGTTTGTTTGATGGCGGCGATAATGTGCCTGCTGCTTTCAGCCAATGTCCAAGCGCAAAGCATCCGGTTTCCGTGGAGCGGATACGGCCACGATCCGCAACACACCACCATTTCGCCAGTCGCCTCCCAGCCGCTGAACCGCATCGTGTGGCAGACGACGGTGGATTTGAGCGTGCCGACCAACAACACGGGCGAACTTTTCATCCACTACGGCTCGCCTTTGATCACCCGTTCCAACACGGTTATCGTGCCGGTGAAAACCGGCGCGTCCGGAGGATTTGAAATCGAAGCATTGGCTGGCGCGACCGGCACGACGAACTGGGCGCAGCCTACGGATTATATTCTGCCGCCGCACGATTGGATTCCCTGTTTTTCACCGGTGCTGACGCCAAAGAACCGGCTCTATTTTCCCGGCGGCGGCGGGACGGTCTATTATTGCGATGCTCCCGACACGACCAATGCTTCGCCAGCCATCGGACAAATCGCGTTTTTCGGGCTGACCAATTATCTCGCCAACACCAACGCCTATTTGAACGGCGTTTGCATCTGCACGCCCATCACTTCCGCGTTGATTTCAATGGAACCGGCGCCTGGATTGCCGCCAGCAGCACCGTCACCAATGCCGTCATCAGCCAGGTCGCCATGAACTGTTCGCCGGCGTTGAGCAACGATCACAAGACGCTCTACCTCGGCGTCAACAACGGTTATTCCGGCTACGGTTATCTGGTCGCGCTGGACAGCCGGACGCTCGCGCCGCTGGCCAGTGTGCGGCTCAAGGACGTGAAAAATCCCGCGGCCGACGCCAACGTGGATGACGACGGCACGGCCTCGCCCACGGTCGGGCCGGACGGAGATATCTATTATGGCGTGCTGGAAACCCCGTGGTATTCAAACAACGACCGCGGCTGGATGCTGCATTTCAACGGCGCGCTCACGCAGGCCAAGCTGCCCGGCGCCTTCGGCTGGGACGACACGGCTTCCATCGTGCCGGCGGCCATGGTTCCGTCCTACCACGGCAGCTCGCCCTATCTGCTGATGACCAAGTATAACAATTATGCCGACCCCGGACTCGGTGGCGACGGCGTCAATAAAATCGCCATCCTCGACCCGGAGAACAGCGAAACGGACCCGGTTTCCGGCGCGACGGTGATGAATGAAGTCCTGACCATCGCCGGCCCCACGCCTGATCCGGATTTGCGAAACCCGTCACATCCGAATGCCGTGCGCGAGTGGTGCATCAATTCCGCCGCCATTGACCCGCTCACAAAATCCGTGCTGGCCAACAACGAGGACGGCCGGCTCTACCGCTGGGATTTGACCTCGAACACACTTTCGCAAACCAACATCCTGACCACCGGTGTCGGCGAGGCTTACACGCCCACCCTCGTCGGCGTCAACGGATTCGTCTATGCGATCAACAACGCCATCCTGTTCGCCATCGGCCACTGACGGCCACCAGCCATGCGTCTCAAATTTTTAACACTTCTGTCGGGTCTGGCATGGCTGTTGTCCGTCACGTCGTCGCGCGCAGGCTTAGCATTTGATCTGACGCCCGCCGTGCAGCCGGACGTCGGCAGCAATGAAGTTTTCTTTACCGGCACGCTGATCAACACCAGCCTGACCGACAATCTTTTCCTCAACAACCTCCAGTTCTATTTTATTGATGAAGCGGGCGACTGGCTCGCCGCTGACACCAACGTGTTCTTCGCCAACGTCCCCGGAATTTTGCTGCCCGGCGAAACTTACAGCGACGTCGTATTTGGGATCACAATCAATCCGGCGACCCCGCCCGGCCAGTATTTCGGCATCGTCACCATCCAAGGCGGCACTGATATTTTTACGGCGGACGATTTAACTAGCCCGATATTCGAAGTTTCCCTGCCGCCGGCGGCGCTGGCCGTCGCCCTTTCCTGCACGAACCTGGTCCTTTCCTGGCCGTCGCCACCAGGCGGTTTTGTATTGCAGCAAAATTCCGATTTGACCACGACGAACTGGCTGACGGTGACAAACGTGCCGACCATCACCAATTTCCAAAACCAAATAATACTTTTGCCGAACGCCGGAAATGAATTTTACCGGCTGGAATATCCTTGAGGCAACGAACGCTGCTTGGTTTTCCAACGTCCGCCGCTTAAAGTGTCCCGGTGCCGACCGACATCAAATCCCTGACCCGCGAAGAACTCGAAGCCCAGTTCAAAGCCTGGCACGAGCCGGCCTTCCGCGTGGCGCAACTGCTCGATTGGCTTTACGCCCGCCGCGCCACGAGCTGGGACGAGATGTCCAACCTGCCCAAAACCCTGCGCGCCAAACTTGCGGAAACGTATTCGCTCCAGATTTTGGAACTCGCGCGCAAGCAGGGTTCGCCCGACACCACGCAGAAATTTCTCTGGAAGCTGGCGGACGGCGCGTTCATCGAAAGCGTGCTGATCCCCGCCAACCCGGCGCTTTACGGCGAGGCCAGCGACCGCCATACGCTCTGCATCTCCACGCAGGTGGGCTGCGCCTACGGCTGCCGTTTTTGCGCCAGCGGCCTCGACGGCTGGAAACGCAACCTTAGCGTGCATGAAATCGTGGAGCAGATCCTCGCCACGGAACGCATCGTGCCGGGTGACGAGGGACAGGTGACAAGTGACGCCGCCACGCCACCCGCCACCCGTCCCGCGTCACGCGCCGTGGACAACCTCGTCGTCATGGGAATGGGCGAACCGCTGGCGAACTATGATAACTTGATTGCGGCGCTGAAGATTTTGAACGCGCCGTGGGGCGGCGGCATCGGCGCGCGGCGCATCACCATTTCCACCAGCGGCCTCGCGCCGCAGATCCGCAAGCTGGCGGTCGAGCCGATGCAGTTCCGCCTCGCCATTTCGCTGCACGGCGCGACGGACGAGGTGCGCAACCGCATCATGCCGGTGAATAAGAAGTATCCGCTCACCGAGCTCACCGCCGCCTGCGAGGATTACCAGAAGCTGAAAGGCCGGATGATCACGCTGGAATATATCTTGATCGCCGGCATCAACGATTCGCTGGAGCAGACGCGCCCGCTCGCGGCGCTCGCCAAGAAACTTTACGCCAAGGTGAACCTGATTCCGTATAACAAGGTCGAGGGCCTGCCGTGGGTGCGCCCGGCGGAGGAGGTGTGCGAACGTTTTCTGGCCGCGCTGGAAAAGCTCGGCGTCACCGCCACGCTCCGCCGCGAGAAGGGCGGCGACATTGACGCGGCGTGCGGACAATTGCGCCTGAAGACGGAACGCGAATTGGCAGAATCCAAATAAGCCATGAAAATTCAACGTCGTGAGTTCCTGAAGAAATCCGCCCTCGGCGTCGGCGGCATTCTGGCCGGCGCGCCGCTCGTCCGGGCGGAAGCCGCACCGCAAAAAACTTTTGATCCCTTCGCGCTTGTGCCGCTCGGCAAAACAGATTTGAAATTCTCGCGCATCACCATGGGCACCGGCACGCACGGCAGCCGGCGCTCGTCCAACCAGACGCGCGAAGGCCGCGAGACTTTCCAAAAGCTGCTGCGCGACGCGCACGAACGCGGCGTCCGCACCTACGACCTCGCCGACCTTTACGGCTCGCACACCTACCTGCCGCCGGCGCTTGACGGCATCCCGCGCGGGCAATACAACCTCATCAGCAAGATCTGGTGGAACTGGGGCGGCATCCCCGAACCGGAACGGCCGGACGCCGATGTCGTCGTGGCGCGGTTCCTCAAGGAGCTGAAGACGGATTACATTGATCTGCTGTTGCTTCATTGCGTCACGTCACCGGACTGGCCGACGGAACTGCGTTCGCAGATGGAGATTTTGTCGAAGCTCAAGGCGCAGGGAAAGATCCGCGCGCTCGGAGTCTCGTGCCATTCCATCGCCGCGCTCGAAGCCGCCGCCACGGAGCCGTGGGTGGATTCCGTCCACGCCCGCATCAATCCCTACGGCATGAGCATGGACGGTTCGGCGGCGCAAGTCGTGCCGGTCTTACAGAAGCTCCACGCCGCCGGCAAGGGCGTCATCGGCATGAAGCTCATCGGCGAAGGCCGCCTGCGCAATGACGACGCGCGCCGCGACGAGTCGGTGAAGTTCGTCCTCGGCCTCGGCTGCGTGGACGTGCTGAACGTCGGCTTCGAGAAAGTGGAGGAGATTGACGACTTCGCCGCCCGCGTCCGCAAGGTTCCCCTGCCCGCCTGATCCGATTTTACATTTCAACGGTTCAACAAATCACGTATTCTCCCGCGCGTGATTGCTTTGCTCGACTACGGCTCCGGCAACCTCCGCAGCGTCCACAAGTCGCTGCTCAAGGTCGGCGCGGACGTGCGCCTCGTCCAGCATCCCGAAGAAATCGGCGATGCGCGCGGTCTCGTGCTGCCCGGCGTCGGCGCGTTCGACGACTGCATCCACGCGCTGCGCAAACAGGAACTGCTGGAAGCCGCGAAGAATTTCATCAAGACCGGCAAACCGTTTCTCGGCATCTGCGTCGGCTATCAGGCGCTGTTCGAGCGGAGCGAGGAATTCAATTCCTGCGCCGCCGGCCTCGGCGTGTTTCAGGGCAGCGTCGTCCGCTTCACGGAACAGCCCGGCCTAAAGATTCCGCAGATCGGCTGGAACCAGCTTGAAATCGTGAAAACAGATTGCCCGCTCTATCGCGGCATCACCAGCGGCAGCTACGTTTATTTCGTGCACAGCTTTTATCCGCAGCCGGTGGACGCGGGCATCATCGCCACGCGCACGGATTATGGCGACAACTTCGCCTCGTCCGTCTGGCGCGACAATGTTTTCGCCACCCAGTTCCATCCCGAGAAAAGCCAGAAGGTCGGCCTGCAACTGCTGAAGAACTTCGTCGAGCTGACGAAGAAGTAATCAGCCCTTCACCGCCTTGAACATCGCGAGGCATTTCCCGCGCTGCTCCTCGTGCAGCACGATACGCGGCGCGTATTTGGACTTCGCCAGCAACAGCGGATTTTCCCACGGCTGCTGAATCAGGTCGTCGGGAAAATCTTTTAGCTCGGGAATCCAGCGGCGCACAAAATTTCCGCCAGCATCAAATTTCTCCGCCTGCGACACCGGATTGAAGATGCGGAAATACGGCGCGGCGTCCGTGCCCGTGCCGGCGCTCCATTGCCAGCCGCCGTTGTTCGCCGCCAGGTCGCCGTCCACGAGTTGCTTCATGAAATAGCGCTCGCCCCATTGCCAATTGATGAGCAAATCCTTCGTGAGAAACATCGCCACAATCATGCGCAGCCGGTTGTGCATCGTGCCGGTGGCGTTGAGGCAGCGCATGGCGGCGTCCACGATGGGATAACCGGTGCGCCCTTCGCACCACGCGGCGAAGTGTTCCTGATTGTCCGACCATTTTAATTTGTCGTATTCGGGACGGAACGCGCCCTTGGTGACGTGCGGAAAGTTGTGCAGCACCTGCGCGTAAAATTCGCGCCAGATGAGCTCGTTCAAAAAAGTCTCGCAGCTTTTTATCGCCTCCGCGCCGGCGGCTTTATCCCGCGCCTTTTTCAATGCCGCCAGCACGGTGCGGATGCCAATGGTTCCCGCGCGCAGGTGCGGCGAAAGATTCGAGCCGCCGGCCACGGCGGGAAAATTCCGGCTCGTGCCGTATTCGTAAACCGGCCTCGCCATGAATTTACGGAGCAGTTCCAGCGCGGCGCGCTCGCCGCCGGCCGGAATCTGTTGCGTCAGCGGATGGCCGCACTCACCTGGCGTCGCCGGCAGCGCATCGGATTGGGTGTTGGGTGTTGGATGTTGGATGTTGGATGTTTTGAATCTTGGCTTTGGCGGCGGCATCGCCCTGGCCTTCCACGCTTTCGAGTAAGGCGTGAAGACCGTGTAAGGCTTGCCGGCCTGCGTGAGAATCTCCTGTTCCTCCCAAACCACCGCATCCTTGAACAGCTCAAAACCCACGCCGATTTTCAGCAGCGCGCCGGTGATGCGTTCGTCGCGGCGCTGCGCGTAAGGCTCGTAGCGTTTGTTGGCAAAGACGCATTGCGCGCCGGTTTCCTGGGCGAGCGCGGGCAGAATTTCCCCGGACTGGCCGCAGCGGACGACAAGCGTGTGCCCGAGTTCCGCGAGATTTTTGCGGAGCGCCTCGACGGATTGCAGCAGAAAGGCCAGCCGCGCCGCGCCGACATCCGGGCCGGTGCGAAAGGCGTCCTCAAAAATAAAAACGGGAATGACGTTCTCCGCGCGCCTGGCGGCCTCGGCCAAAGCGACGTTGTCGCTGACGCGCAAATCGCGGCGGAACCAGTGGATGACCGTCTTCATTTTCTAAATCAAAATTGTTTTGTCGTCCGCCCTCACCTGTGTCCTCTCCCCCGGGGAGAGGATTTTGCTTTCACACTTCCTTGGACTCGAAAGCTTGTTCAGCCAATCCCGCTGCTCGTTTTGCAACCGACGTGGGAACCTTTTCTCCTTCTCCTTGGGGAGAAGGCCGGGATGAGGGAGGACACACCACTAATTCTTGCGCGGCTCGATTTTCTTCAGGCCGACCTCGTGGGCGATGTCGTCAAACTCAGCTTTGCTGACGGTTTCGAGCCGCTGGCCGCGCGCCTTGAGTTTCTCGTTGATCTTGATGGCCTGCTCAGTCATCACCTCGTGCGTGTCCTTGGAGCCGCCGACGAGGAGGAAATTGTCGCCCTTGGTGATGCGCTTGTGGCCGTCGGAATCCAGGCCGAGGCCGAGCAGCGCGGCCTTGCGTTTGGGTTTTTTGGCGTTCGCCATGCGGGAAACGTAAAGGCCGTTGGCGGACGGGTCAAGGCCGGCACGGCAAAATCCACAGCCACGTTTGATTGGCTACGGCACGGAGCGGATGCGCCAGAAATTGTTTGTGGCCGGGTCGGGCGCGTTGGTGAAGATCAGGTTCCCGAAGGCGTCGGCGCGGTTGGTGGCCTGCGGTATCCAGTTGGCCGGAGACAGGCTGACCGAGCTGTCCAAGGCGTATTTTCCCGCGCTGATGCCCACGAAGGCCAGTTGCATGGTGGTGCCGCCGCCCTTGGCCTGAATTAATTCTTCAATCTCCGGCTTTATGCGGCAATTTTAATGCGCCCGCACACAACGGAACCCGATGCTTGTGGTGGGAGACGAAGGGGATTCGGCTTGGCGAAAGGCGCAACGCAATGAACTGGCACCTGATTGATAGAAACCGCCACGAATGATGCGACTGCCGCTAAATGGCGTTGGACCATGAGGATCAACCCCGCCGGCATAAGACGGTCCATACCAATCCCAGCAATATTCCTGAACGTTCCCTGCCATGTCGAACAACCCGTAACCGTTCGCGGCAAAGGATCCCACCGGGCTGGTATAAGGCTGTCCGCCGATGGTGCCTAACGGATTATATTCGGGCGGCCCCAAATCATAGCTATAAACTCCGCTGCTGCCCGTGTAATCAGCCTGACTTTCAGCAACGGTGTTGCCCCAAGGAAAGCGGAACCCGCTCAAACCACCTCGTGCCGCCTTTTCCCACTCTGCCTCCGTCGGCAACCGGTAGCCGTTGGCAGTCCAGTTCACGGACACATAAGGGATGAGGACTGGAAAAGGAACACCATAACCCTCCCCATTGGTGTAAACCAAAGTCAGATTTGTATTGGCATAGTATGCCGGAGTCAATCCGGCCTGTTGCGACCGCGCATTACACCACTTCACCGCGTCAAACCAATCCACCATCTCCACCGGGGTATTTGCTGTCTTGCCCCCGCCTGCGTTATTGAAACCGTAACCGTGGTTCGTGGCCCAATTATAGATCGCCTGCCACTGACCATAGCTCACCAGATTCTGATCCATGTAAAATGCCGACACCGTGACGTTGGTTGGAATGGCATCGCCTTCGCCATCCAGTGTGTCCCCCATCGTGAACACCCCGGCAGGAATGAAGGCCATGCCGGCGGGCGGATTAAAATCAATGAGCTTGTTGGTGTTGTTGCCGCTGGCACCGGGAACCCGAACATAGTCCACCCAGTTCGAACTGCTGGCAAAGTTTGAGCAGATTTGGAAGGTATAGTTTGTGCCGGGCAACTCGTTGCTCCAGACCAGCGAGCCATCAGAGTTCAGCGCGTTGATGGCCGTTGCCGCCGGCCCGGAAATTCGGAAAAAATTAGCCGTCTGGGCAGCGGCTGGCTGATGCCCGGAGGCCAGCAGCCCCAAGCCCACGACCAGCAGCCTGCCCAAGGGGGGGTTCATTTTGAAAAAATGCCAATTTTTGCGTGGCTGTCAAATAATTTATTCTGCAAACGGAACGGGTTATTGGCCAGCATGGCCGGGTGCGTGACACCTTGG
>Ga0302279_10006125_pt1 | contig 12979 bp, 13 predicted proteins | sample III_Bog_N3_3_FD_194541 | JGI IMG/M metagenome (GOLD analysis project Ga0302279, IMG submission 194541) | Peat permafrost microbial communities from Stordalen Mire near Abisko, Sweden - III_Bog_N3_3 | ecosystem: Environmental > Terrestrial > Soil > Wetlands > Peat | place: Sweden: Abisko...
CACTAGTCTCGCGATTGCGGTCCTTGACGCGCCGGTCGTCACCCAGCCCTTCTAGAATCGCGTCTCTTTGCGGCATCGCGCGCCGCGTTCCATGGAGTCTCGACCATGCCAGTCAACCTCACCGTCCCCAAGCCCGCCGACCTGCATCCCGTTCCCGGCGTCCGCGTGGGCATCGCGATGGCCGGCGTGCGCAAGGCCAACCGCAAGGACCTGGTCGCGTTCGTGCTCGACGCCGGCACCGTGGTGGCCGGCGTGTTCACGCAGAACCGCTTCTGCGCCGCGCCGGTGCAGGTCTGCCGCGAGCACCTGGCCAGCGGCAGCGATGGCATCCGGGCGCTGGTCATCAACACCGGCAACGCGAACGCGGGCACCGGCGCCGACGGGCTCGCCCGCGCGCGCCGCACCTGCGAGGACGCGGCCGGGCTGCTCGGCATCAAGCCGCAGCAGGTGCTGCCGTTCTCCACCGGCGTGATCATGGAGACGCTGCCGGTCGAGCGCATCGCCGCCGGCCTGCCGGCCGCGCTGGGCGACCTGAACGCGGCCAACTGGGCCCAGGCGGCCGAAGGCATCATGACCACCGACACTTGCCCGAAGGCCGCGTCGATGCAGGTCGTCATCGGCGGCAAGACCGTCACGGTCACCGGCATCAGCAAGGGCGCCGGCATGATCCGGCCCAACATGGCCACCATGCTGGGCTTCCTGGCCACCGACGCGGTGATCCCGGCCGAGCTGTTGCAGGTGCTCGCCAAGCAGGCGGCCGACGCGTCGTTCAACCGCATCACCATCGACGGCGACACCTCCACCAACGACAGCTTCGTCGTCATGGCCACGCAGCAGGCCGGCCATGCGCGCATCGATTCGCTGGAATCGGACGCCGGCCGCGCGCTGGCCGCCGCGGTCACCGAAGTCGCGCAGAAGCTGGCGCAGGCCATCGTGCGCGACGGCGAGGGCGCCACCAAGTTCATCACCGTGCGCATCGACGGCGGGCGCGACGAGGCCGAGTGCCGGCTCGCGGCCTATGCGATCGCCCACTCGCCGCTGGTCAAGACCGCGTTCTTCGCCAGCGACCCGAACCTGGGCCGCATCCTGGCCGCGGTCGGCTATGCCGGCATCGCCGACCTGGACCAGTCGCGCATCGACCTGTTCCTCGACGATGTCGCCGTGGTCGCCGACGGCGGCCGCCGCGCCGACTACCGCGAGGAAGACGGCGCCCGCGTGATGAAGCAAGCCGAGATCACGGTGCGCATCGACCTCAAGCGCGGCGCCGCGTCCGCCACCGTGTGGACCTGCGACCTGTCGTACGACTACGTCAAGATCAACGCGGACTACCGGAGCTGAAACGCTTGGCCCCGGCCCCGCTCACGCTCACTCGGCTGCGCCGCGACCGCCGCCTGATCTGGTGGTGGCTGCCGATCGGCGGCCTGGCCATGTTCGCGGTGGTCGTGATCTGGCGCCACGTGGCCGGCGAGCCGCCGCCGGCGCTCTACACGACGCTGGACGTCGTCTGGATCGCCGTCACCTTCACGCTGATCTCGCGCCGCACCACCAGCCGTTGCCCGAAGTGCGACCACCGCTGGTTGCGCGCGTTTCCGTGGATGTCGCTCAAGGAAGTCGAGTGTGGCGTCTGCGGGCACGAGATGCCCGAGGCTTGAGAAGCTGTTGCGGCGCCGACGAGCGTTGCCCGGGATGCACTTGCCTGTCGGTGCAGGCCGCTGCTAGGATCGATGCACCACTTCGACTGCCAGCCATGAACTTGCGCCCTGCCGCCAACCGACGACGCATCCCGCGTACCGGCGGCTGGGTGCGTCGCGCGCAAGGCGGTAACGCGACGCGTGCCGTGATCGTGATCGCGGGCATCGCGGCCGCGCTGGCGCTGCAGTTGTCCGGTCCGCGGCTGCAGTGTCGGCTGGCCGATCTCGTGGGCATTCCAAGCGCCGCGCCGGTCGCGACTCCGGCCGCCATGCCGTCCTGCGGGTCGCCGTCCGGCCCCAGTCCGATGCATTCGTGCAAGGTCGCCGCCGCGGCGGCCACGATCATCGGAACCTAGTTCTCCCAGCACTGTCGGGCTGCCATCCGACCACCGCTGGGAAATCCGGCGGTAGCCGCCTTGCATCCGGGGCCTGCCGCCGACAGTCAACCCGATCGCCCGCTGCCCACAAGGCCGCGACGCGTTTCGGACAGGGAGACGAGAGACATGAACAAGAAAGCGGCCGCGGCCACCGTCGCGGCAGATACCCAATCCCCTCGGCGCATGCTGGCTGCACTGCGCGCGCGCTTCACGCTGCCGCCGGACGACCTGCTGCGCGACGCGGTCTATCGCCGGCTCTGGACATCGGTGCTGACGAGCTCCTTCGGCGCGCAGATCATGATGCTCGCATTGCCGCTCACCGCGGCGGTGCTGCTGCACGCATCTCCCACGCAGATGGGCACGATGACGACGATGGAGGTGCTGCCGTTCGTGCTGCTGTCGCTGCCGTCGGGCGTCTGGCTTGATCGCGTCAGGAAGCTGCCCGTCTACATCACCGGCGAGATCACGCTGGCGTGCGCCGCCGCCAGCATTCCGCTCGCGTGGTGGCTGCACGCGTTGTCGATCCGCTGGCTCTACGTGGTCGCCTTCATCATCGGCGTGGTCCACACGTCGGCCGGCAGCGCGGCTCAGATCGTCTTGACGCAGGTGGTCGAGCGCGACCGCCTCGTCGAGGCCAATGCGAAGAATGCGCTGGCGAGCTCGGGCGCGGAGGTCGCCGGGCCCGGCCTGGCCGGTGCGCTGATCAAGCTGCTGGGCGCGCCGATCGCGCTGCTGTTCGACGCCGCGCTGCTGCTCGTGTCGGCGGCCATCCTGCGCGGCATCCGCGTCGACGAGCGGCCGCGCGAAGGCGCCGGCGAGTTCTGGGTCGAACTCAAGGCCGGTCTGCGCTTCGTGACGGGCAACAAGCTGCTGGTGGTGCTGGCGATCTGCGCCGGCGGCTGGCAGATGTGCAACTACTCGGCGACGGTGGTCAACATCCTGTTCGCGACGCGCACCCTGGGCCTGTCGGAACAGAGCGTGGGCCTGAGCTACGTCTGCCTGGGCTTCGGCACGGTGCTGGCGAGCCTGGTCGGCCACCGCGTCAGCGAACTCTTCGGGCCCGGGCCGTCGATGATCATCGGCATCGGTTCGTGCAGCCTGGGCTGGACGCTGCTGGCGCTGGCGCCCGTCGGTCCGCTGGGCGTGGCGGTCTTCGCGTTCAACCTGTCGCTGTTCGGCATCGGCGCGGTGATGATGTTCATCAACTTCCTCGCGCTGCGCCAGTCCGTGACGGCGGCGCCGATGCTGGGCCGCATGACCAGCACGATGCGCTGGCTGATCCTGCTGCCGGGCGCGCCTGGCGCGCTGATCGGCGGCTGGCTGGGCGAGCATCTCAGCCTGCGCGCGCCGCTGGCGTTCTCTGGCGTGTGCGGACTCGTGTTGACCGCCATCGCGTGGCGCAATCCGGTGATGCGTTCGATGCGCGTGTTGCCGGTGCTGCGCGGTACCGAGGTGGAAGGCGTCGCCGAGCTCATGCAGCCTTGAACCGTGACTCAGCGTCGTCGCCGCCGATAGCCGACGCCCAGCAGGCCCAGCAGGCCGGCGCCGAACATCGCCAGCGTCGCCGGCTCCGGTATGGTGAGCAGGTCGAAATCGTCCGGCGTGTCGTCGCCGGAGGCGCCGGCCGTGGCGTCCAACGACAGCGGCGCGGCCGACGGCGGGGCGGTCCACGTCGACACGGCCTGGACGCCGGGCGCCGACCTGGCGTCATCGGCGAATGCCGGGGTGGCGGCGAAGGCCAGTGCATTGCACACGGCGACGAGGCTCAGGGCTTTCGGAATCATGGCGGCTCCTGCGGGTCGGGGCGAGACGAATCGATGTCCGCGCGCGCTGGCGCGAACGAGGTGCCTCGGCTGGCGGGCACCGCGATGTGTGTGTCGTTTGTCTCCCCGACGACGGAGTGGATCCGGCGCGGCTGCACCGGTCAGGCAACGGCCATGCCCCGTCGAGCAGGCTTCGGCGTTCAGCGCGCGGCGCGCGCCTCGTCGGCGTAGCGCTCGACTTCGTCGGTGATCACGCCGTCGACGCCGGCCGCGCGCATCGCGGCCAGGTGGGCTGGATCGTTGACCGTGTAGACCAGCGCGCGCATCCCGGCCTGGTGCAGGCGTTGCACCACGGCGGCGTCCATCAGCGAGTGGTGCGTGACCACCGCGCGGCACGCGAGGCGTCGCGCGGTCTCGAACCAGCCGGACCACAACTTGTCCAGCAGCAGCGCGCGCGGAAGGTCCGGGGCCGCGGTGCTCGCGGCCTCGAGCGCGGGAACCTCGAACGAGCTGAGCAAGGGCGGCGTCGCGCTACCCGGCCACAATTGCGCCGCGGCGCGCGCGACGAGCTCGCCGGTGCGCGTCTCGATGCCCGGCGTGGGCTTGATCTCCAGGTTCACCGCCAGGCCGTTGGCCTGCACGAAGCGGGCGATGGCCGCCAGCGTCGGGAGGGTCTCGCCGGCGTAGGTGTCGCCGTGCCAGGAGCCGGCATCGAGCTGCGACAGCGCGGCCCAGGGGCGTTCGCCCGCCGTCCCGTGGCCCGAGGTCGTGCGTTCGAGCGCACTGTCATGGAGCAGGAACGGGACGTCGTCGGCCGACAGCTTGACGTCGCATTCGGCCATGCGAAAACCCAGCGCCGCGCCTTCGCGGAAAGCCGCCAGCGTGTTCTCCGGCACGCGCTTGCCGGCGCCGCGATGGGCGATCCAGAACGGGTAGGGCCAGGGCGAAGTCATCATTTGCGGTAAGTTTTGCTGCGACGCAGCATGACATCGAAACGAGTCGCGGGCGAGCGTTCCTCGCGACCTGCGAAGCAGCGATCTTCCGACGCCGAGGCGCGGGCTCCGTTGCGCGGCCAAGTGTAGAGCCGCCACGACACCCCGACGAGCGCCCTGCCGATGCCCAGACCCTACGGGACGCGGCCCCGGGCTGCTGGGTTACGATTCAACCCCACGCCGCCGGCACGCGCGCGTGGATTCTTCCCCCTCGTGCCCAGGCCCCATGAACGCTCCCCTCGCCACCACCCTGGCCGCTGCCGCGACCCTCGCGCAGACCCATCCCGCCGCCGCCCGGCTGCGGGAGATTCCGTACAACTACACCTCGTTCTCCGACCGCGAGATCGTGTTGCGGCTGCTCGGATCCCGGGCCTGGGAGATCCTGGACCGGCTGCGCGGCGAGCGCCAGACTGGCCGCTCGGCCCGCATGCTCTACGAGGTGCTGGGTGACATCTGGGTGGTGCAGCGCAATCCGTACCTCGAGGACGATCTTCTCGACAACCCCAAGCGTCGCGGCCTGCTGATCGATGCGCTGAACCACCGGCTGGCCGAGGTCGAGAAGCGTCGCACGCCCGGCGCCGACGCCGCGCGTGATGCCTTCGTCGCCGAACTGCTGGTCGGTGCGCGTGCCGCCGTTGCCGGCTTCGCCAAGCGTTTCAGCGACGTGTGGGACCTGCGCCAGCGCACGCGCAAGGTGCTGGGCAAGGTCACCGCCAAGGACAACATCAAGTTCGATGGGCTGTCGCGCGTCTCGCACGTGACCGACGCCACCGACTGGCGCGTGGAGTATCCGTTCGTCGTTCTCACGCCCGACACCGAGGCCGAGATGGCCGCGCTGGTGGCCGGCTGCGTCGAGATGGGCCTGACCATCGTCCCGCGCGGCGGCGGCACCGGCTACACCGGCGGCGCCGTGCCGCTGACGTGGATGAGCGCGGTGATCAACACCGAGAAGCTGGAAGCGATGACCGAGGTCGAGCTGGTCTCGATTCCCGGGCATGACGCGCCGGTGGCCACGGTGTGGACGGAAGCGGGCGTCGTCACGCAGCGCGTGTCCGACGCGGCCGAACGTTCGGGCTACGTGTTCGCGGTCGACCCCACGTCGGCCGAGGCGAGCTGCATCGGCGGCAACATCGCGATGAACGCGGGCGGCAAGAAGGCCGTGCTGTGGGGCACCGCGCTGGACAACCTGGTCAGCTGGCGCATGGTCACGCCCGAGGCCAAGTGGCTGGAGGTCACGCGGCTCGACCACAACATGGGCAAGATCCACGACGCCCCGGTCGCGCGCTTCGAGCTCAAGTACTTCGACGCCACCGGCAAGAAGCTGGAGCGCACCGAAGTGCTCGAGATCCCCGGCCGCCAGTTCCGCAAGGAAGGCCTGGGCAAGGACGTCACCGACAAGTTCCTGGCCGGCCTGCCCGGCATCCAGAAGGAAGGCTGCGACGGCCTGATCACCAGTGCGCGCTGGGTCGTGCACAAGATGCCGGCACACGTGCGCACGGTATGCCTGGAGTTCTTCGGCAACCCCAAGGACGCGGTGCCGTCCATCGTCGAGATCAAGGACTTCATGTTCGCGCAGGCCAGGCTGCCCAACGGCGCGATCCTGGCCGGCCTGGAGCACCTGGACGACCGCTACCTGCGCGCGGTGGGCTACGCCACCAAGAGCAAGCGCGGCGGCCTGCCCAAGATGGCGCTGTTCGGCGACATCGTCGGCGCCGACGAGGACGCCGTGGCGCGCGCCGCCAGCGAGGTGGTGCGCATGGCCAACGCGCGTTCGGGCGAAGGCTTCATCGCCGTCAGCCCGGAAGCGCGCAAGAAGTTCTGGCTCGACCGCAAGAAGACCGCGGCCATCGCCAAGCACACCAACGCGTTCAAGGTGAACGAGGACGTGGTGATCCCGCTCGAGCGCATGGGCGAGTACACGCTGGGCATCGAGCGCATCAACATCGAGCTGAGCCTGCGCAACAAGCTCGAGCTGCTGGACAAGCTGGAGGGTTTCCTGACCGCCAGCCCGCTGCCGCTGGGTCGCAGCGAGGATTCGCACAACATCCCGTCGGCCGAACTGCTGGGCGATCGCGTGGCGCGCGCCGTTCGCATGATCGGCGACGTGCGCACGCTGTGGTCGGGATGGATGCACGGGCTCGACGTCGTCCAGCCCGCGAGCGTCGAGGAACCGGCCCGCACGTTCTTCGACAAGCTGCAGGACTACACGCTGCGCTCTTCGTGGAAGACGCAGGTGCTCGCGCCGCTGCAGCAGGTGTTCGCGGGCGCCGAGTTCGCGCCCATCATCGAGGAGTGCCGCGCCATCCACAAGAAGGTGCTGCGCGGGCGCACCTGGGTCGCGCTGCACATGCATGCCGGCGACGGCAACGTGCACACCAACATCCCGGTCAACTCCGACAACTACGAGATGCTGCAGACCGCGCACGAGGCCGTCGCCCGCATCATGGTGCTGGCGCGCAGCCTGGACGGCGTCATCTCGGGCGAGCACGGCATCGGCATCACCAAGCTGGAGTTCCTGACCGACCTGGAGCTGGCCGACTTCACCGCCTACAAGCAGCGCGTCGACCCCGAAGGCCGCTTCAACAAGGGCAAGCTGCTGCGCGGCGCGCCGCTCGATGCGCTGGGTCCGGACGTGCGCCACGCCGACCTCTCGCATGCCTACACGCCGTCGTTCGGCCTGATGGGCCACGAGTCGCTGATCATGCAGCAGTCGGACATCGGCGCCATCAGCGCGTCGATCAAGGACTGCCTGCGCTGCGGCAAGTGCAAGCCGGTGTGCGCCACGCACGTGCCGCGCGCCAACCTGCTCTACAGCCCGCGCAACAAGATCCTGGCCACCTCGCTGCTGATCGAGGCCTTCCTGTACGAGGAGCAGACCCGCCGCGGCGTGTCGCTGCGCCACTGGGAGGAGTTCGAGGACGTGGCCGACCACTGCACCGTGTGCCACAAGTGCCTGTCGCCGTGCCCGGTGGACATCGACTTCGGCGACGTGTCGATGAACATGCGCAACCTGCTGCGCAAGATGGGGCAGAAGACCTTCCGCCCGGCCAGCGCGGCGGCGATGTTCATGCTCAACGCGACCAACCCGCAGACGATCAAGGTCGCGCGCGTGGCGCTCACGGGCATCGCCGCGAAGGCCCAGCGCGTGGCCAACGACGTGCTCAAGATCGCCGCGCGCCACCAGACCGCCGCGCCACCGGCCACCGTCGGCGCCGCGACGGTCAAGGAACAGGTCATCCACTTCATCAACAAGAAGCTGCCTGGCGGCCTCCCCAAAAAGACCGCGCGCGCGTTGCTGGACATCGAGGACAAGAACTACGTCCCGATCATCCGCGACCCGAAGACCACCACGTCCGAGACCGAGGCCGTCTTCTACTTCCCGGGCTGCGGCTCCGAGCGCCTGTTCTCGCAGGTCGGCCTGGCCACGCAGGCGATGCTGTGGCATGCCGGCGTGCAGACGGTACTGCCGCCGGGCTACCTGTGCTGCGGCTACCCGCAGCGCGGCTCCGGCCAGTTCGACAAGGCCGAGGAGATGATCACCGACAACCGCGTGCTGTTCCACCGCGTGGCCAACACGCTCAACTACCTGGACATCAAGACGGTGGTTGTCAGCTGCGGCACCTGCTACGACCAGCTGCAGGGCTACAAGTTCGAGGACATCTTCCCGGGCTGCCGCATCATCGACATCCACGAGTACCTGCTCGAGAAGAACATCAAGCTCGAATCGGGCAACGGCTACCTGTTCCACGACCCGTGCCATAGCCCGATGAAGCTGCAGGACCCGATGAAGACGGTCAAGGCGCTGGTCGGCGAGGACGTCGTCAAGAGCGCGCGCTGCTGCGGCGAATCGGGGATGCTGGCGCAGGCCCGCCCCGACATCTCGACGCAGGTGCGTTTCCGCAAGGAAGAAGAGATCCGCAAGGACGAGACCGCGCTGCGTGCCATCCAGGCCGCCAAGGGCCTGGCCAAGCCGGACGCCGACCTCAAGATCCTGACGTCGTGCCCGAGCTGCCTGCAAGGGCTGTCGCGCTACGGCGAGGACCTGAACAACGGCCTGCTCGAGGCCGACTACATCGTCGTCGAGATGGCGCGCAAGATCCTGGGCGAGGACTGGATGCCCGAGTACGTGAAGCGCGCCAATGCGGGGGGCATCGAGCGCGTGCTGGTCTGACGGGTCGCGCGTGCGTCGCGCGCATGCGCGGTGCGCGGCGCGTGGCGCGTGGCGCGTGGCGCGTGGCGCGTGGCGCGTGGCGCGTGGCGCGTGGCGCGCGCGCGAGGCTGTCAGCAGGCGATGTTCTCCCAGCCGAGGCAGAGCGCCAGGACCAGGCCGACGATCGCGCCGACGAGCAGTCCTGCCAGCACCAGGACAACGTTGCGGACGATGACGACGCCGCGCCGGGCGACCCCCGGGCGCCTCTCGCGCTGCGAGAGTTCCGGCGCACTCATGCCGTCGTTCCCGCGGTGGGCTTGCGCGCCTGCACGCGATGCTCGATCTTGGCGCGCAGGTCGCTCGCATCCTGTCCGCTCGCCTTGACGGCGGCCAGGATCTCGTCGACGTTCATGCCGCCGGGCCGCGAGGCCTCCACCAGGCTCCAGCTGCGTGCCGCGCGGCGACCGCTGCGGCAATACAGCAGCACGGGGCCGGGCCGCGACGCCATTTCCCTGGCCAGCGAGTCGACGACGGCGTCGGGAATGTCGCCGTGCGGCACGGGCACGTAGGCGAACTGCAGGTGCTGCGCGTTCGCGGCGGCGGCCATGTCGCCGGAACGGGGCTGGCCCGCGGCTTCGCCGTCGGGACGCATGTCGATCACCGTGCTGAAGCTGCGCCTGGCAAGAGCCATGGCCTGGGGCTGCAACTGCTCCGAGATCGCGACGCCGGGCGTGAGCTCGTGCGCCGGCAATGCCTGGCGACGCTGCCACGCCGACACGCCGCTGGCGACGACAACGACGATGGCGCCGGTGGCCACCGACAGGCCGAAGATGGACCATGGGTGCGACAGCTTCATGCGGGCAGATTCTGCTCGATTTCCACGAGGAAGGCCGCGCAGAGCGCCTCGAAGTCGTCGGCATTGAGCGCGATGCGCTCGCCGAAGTCGAGCTTGAGCACGCTCGCGTCGGCGTCGTAGGGGATGGCCGGATCGGCCTTGAGCACGCCACCGTTGCGGGTCAGCGCGGCGGCCAGCAGATGCAGCTCGCTCCTCGCCGCATCCGCGCCGGGCGATGGCGACGGGAAGCGCGCATCCAGTGCGATCAGCAGGTTGTTGAAGAACGCCGGCTCGAATGCGGCGAGCGCGGCGTCGATGCGCGTCAGGCTCATGCCCGAGGCCTTGGAGGCGGCGCCGACGAGGTCGCGGTAGCTCTTGATCTGGGCGGCGATTTCGTCGCGGACGGCTTGGATGCGGGCTGCGCAGTGGTGCATGCCTTCATTCTCATCCATCGCAGAACTCCCGAGGGCCGTCATCCTGCGCGCAGTCGCAGGATGACACCCTCTCGAAGGATGACAACCCTCGCGCGACGCGGCGGCCTTGCGGTGACGGTCAGGCCTTGGCCGCTGGTCGCCGCGGCCGCTGCTTCTCGACCTCGGCCTTGATGACCGTGGACAGCGGCGGCGCGGCTGCCAGCGCGTCGGCGTGTGGCGCAATGGCCTGCGCGATCAGCGCCGCGACGGCCGGCGAGTCCAGGTCCGCCGGCGTCTTCAGCCGGATGCCGCGCACGTGCTTGCCGTCACCCTCGAGCAGGCCCTCGGGATCGTCCAGGCTCGCGCCGTCCAGGAAGAACAGCGTGACCCACTTCGGATAGCCGGCGATCGAGATGAACGAGTCGCGCGACTGGTCGGTGGCGCCGATGCCCAGCACAAGCGCGTTGTAGTTGTCGAACACCATCTCAACGCCGCGCGGGAAGTGGGCGCGCAGGCGTTGGCGGGCATCGCGCAGTTGCGCCGCGATCGCGGGCGTGTACTTCGCGACGAAGGCCTCGATGCGGCGCTCGGTGGCAGTCAAGAGATCCATTGCAGGACGGCATCGCCGCTACGCGCGGCGTCGGCGTAGAAGCGCGTCAGCACGTGGGAGCAGTGAAAGAGATAGTCCAGGCCTGCCTGGCCGTCGCGCTCCCAGATGGTCGGATAGATGTGCTGGGCATCCATTGCCTGCGGGCTGTAGCGTCGCGCGGGTTCTCCATCGGTGAGGCTGGCCAGCGCTGCGGCCACGGCTCGAGCATCGGAGGGCGTGACCGAGCGAGCTGGGCCGTGGCCCAGATCAGGTCCGATGGCCTCGCCGCCAACGATCGCCAGCGCCGGCGTCGGATACGCCTGCTCGGCCCGGGCGCGCGTGCCCAGCAGTGCGGCCGACGGACCCAGGGCGCGGGCGGCAAGCGCGAGCAGGGAACGGCGTTGCAGCGTCATGGAGGAGTCGGCGATGTGGCGGACGGTGCGCGCGCCCGCTGCCACACAATACCGTATCGCACGTCCGCTTCACCCCCGGAGCGGCCCGCATTCCCTTGCCGTCGCCATGCCCGTCTTCCAAGCCCTCGATTCGCCGTCGTACCGACCCTCCTGCGACCTGTGCCGCGAGGCCGGCGGCGCGCTGGTGGCGCAGTCGGCTCGCTGGCGCGTGATCCGCGCGGAGGATCCGGCGTTTCCCGCGTTCTACCGCGTCGTCTGGCGCGAGCACGTCCCCGAGTGGAGCGATCTCGCCGCCGCCGACCAGGCGGCGTTGATGGGCGTCGTCGGGGCCGTCGAACGCGTGCTGCGCAAGGCGCTCGCACCGACCAAGATCAACCTGGCCAGCCTCGGCAACGTGGTGCCGCACCTGCATTGGCACGTGATCGCGCGCTTCGACTGGGACAGCCACTTTCCCGCGCCCGTTTGGGCCGCGCCCGCTCGCGAGGTCGTGCCCGCGCCCGTCACGCGCCTGCGCGTGAGCCTGTCCGAGCTGGACGTGCGCGTGGCGCGCGCCGTGGCCGGTCTTTAGATCTTTTTCTTGTGCCCGGCTGCGGTCGCCGTCGTCGGCAGCGCGCCGTCGCACAGCGTCAGCACCTTGACGGTGGGTGAAGACGGATAGCCGTTGGCGATCACGCTGGCCGGGCGCGCATCGAACGCGATGCGGCAGCCGTCCGGCGACACCGCCACCGCCTGCGTCATGGTGCAGGCGTCCGGCCCGCTGGCCTGGCCGGGGGCCGGATGCGCCGTGCACCAGATGCGGCGGCTCTGCGTGCCTTGCACCAGGTACAGGCCGCCGCCGTTGGCGGCCGTGCCCGGCTGGATCAGCAGGTCGCCTGCGCGCGTGGCGATCATCTGGGCGGGCGCCGGCGCGCCGACGGCGTCGAGCTGGCTGGTCAGGCCCGCGGGGATCGCATGGCGCGTGATGCGGCCGTCCAGGTCCATCGTGATGAGCGGCACGTCGTGCGGCGGATCCAGCAGGCGATCGTGCACGCCTGGCGACAGCTGATAGGCCTTGCGGAACGGCAGCCAGCGCACGTCGTGCGAGACGTCGCCGATGCTCAATGCCAACGCGATCTTCTTTTTCGGCGTGACCAGCGTCGGGCCGCTGGGATGCCCCTGTTCGTCCAGCGCGCCCCACGCCAGCGTGCCGTGTTCGGGCTGCAGGTAGCGCACCGGCTTCCTGCTGCCTTGGAGGTCGTGCAGGCCCAGGTCTTCGGGCGCGGGCTTCATGCACGCGGACGGATGCCACGCGGCCTTGAACTCGGCCGGCGCGGGGCCGAGCTTGCGCGCCGCCGGGTCCCAGACCTGGAACTGCTGGACGGCCGGCGCGGCGCGCGAGCCGATCGCGAAGCGCGACTCGAGGTCGCCGATCTCCAGGCCCACCAGGTTGTAGCCGGCGTTGGTGCAATCGAGGAAGCCGCGCGGCACGAGCGGGCTGGTCCGGGTGCTGGGCACGTCGAAGGCGACGATCTTGCGCACCATCCACGGCGCCTTCGCGTTCGGGTCGGCGAAGGTCGTGATCGCCAGGGTGTCGTCGTCGAGCCACGCGAAACGGCCCGGCACCTGCGCGATCAGCGGCACGCCGGTCTCCAGGATCTGCAGCGGCGCGTCCACCGGCGCGGCGCCGGCGGCCGTGGACGAATGCGCCTCGGCCGCGACCGGCGTCGACGCCTTGGCCACGCTGGGGCAGTCCTTGTCGGTGTAGAGCGTGGTGCCT
>Ga0302279_10006126_pt1 | contig 12978 bp, 10 predicted proteins | sample III_Bog_N3_3_FD_194541 | JGI IMG/M metagenome (GOLD analysis project Ga0302279, IMG submission 194541) | Peat permafrost microbial communities from Stordalen Mire near Abisko, Sweden - III_Bog_N3_3 | ecosystem: Environmental > Terrestrial > Soil > Wetlands > Peat | place: Sweden: Abisko...
GGGCCGCCCATAAAGGGAACCAAGTCGCAGGGACGGCAAGAATAATGAAGAAAAATAAACCAATAATTAATGCTATAGTTTTTGATGATGAGGGATCATCGGTTGCGAACGCAGCCATCGCAATTGCAAAAAAACTAGCCGTAATTAGAGCTACAATGGCGCCAATCCGTAGTAACAAAATGATTGTCATTAATCTTTTATTATTCATGGTAATGAAGTATCCCGATCAAATTAATATTTTATCGGCTCGTTGACCAGGGTTCTTGGGTGAAGGTTACCGCAATCGCCGCAAATATCCGACCAACAGGTTGCGGGCTTCGATCAGACAGCCCATGCGCTCGCGGCAAGGGAGAACTCCGGTATCGGGATGAAAGATCGGCGCCAATTCACGGAAACGTTTCGAGACCATCTGCTCATCATAGTCTGGAACTCTGGACAAGCCCAGGATGGCAGTGGCATCACCAAGCTCAAGATGGCCAACGTGGGGACGAAAAGCCAAACGATCAATGGCTTTGATCAAAGCCCGGTTACGATACTCTAATTTTTCATGACTGCTGACTAAACGCCGATGCTCATCCTCGCGGATCAGGCGGTAACTCTTGGGATCGTCGAATGCCAAGGCTAACGCTAACGCGCGTCGAATGGTGACATGGTCCAGACCAGGCGCCAATCGCAAGACCAGGGTGGGAATCAGCGTTGGGCGACGGTTGTGCTGGGTTCCAGGATCGGCGCCCTGTCGACCGGGTTCGCCGGGATCGGGGATTCCGGCGCGAATCGTCGGCGAAACCAGTGCCAATACCATGCGAACCAGTTCGGCTACGGCCACCTCACGGGCTTTGGCCAGAGTCAACACGGCGCTGCGAAAATCGGGATAACAGGGCACCGCGTAAACCACGCGCTGCTCGCGCCGTCGGGGCATGGCTCCTGGACCAAATTGGCCTGCGGTCGAAAAAGCGCCCTCTGTGGTGAGCGCCGATGGGTCTAGGGAGGACGGAGGGACCGAATCCGGTATGGCCGCGCCCCCGGTCACGGACCCGCGTACACTCTTGGCCAACGCAAAGGCTCTCCTGGCGACATTTTTTCGACTAGGTCAGGGATCAGGGATTGCAACATATTCAGTTTTTGGCGCCCCTCCGGCGATCCAGACAGGAAATACACGCCGATATCAAAATGAACGCAGGCCGCAGCGAACCCTACAAAGCTGCGGATGACTTCTTGATGGGACCAGTCATCTTTAACATGAACTTCAAAGGGATTGTCGTTGATCTGATCTTGGGGATAGTGGGTGATCGGAATAGAAATGACCACAAACCGGGATTTGGTCAAATAACGCGCGACAACGCTTTGGGCATCGCTTTTGCTCATATGCTCGAGAATATCACCGAAAATCGTGACGTCAATCGCCGGCAGCGTCGCCGGATCGAGGTCACGAATATCGGAACAGATCAACCGATCATAGCGGCTTCGCAGAGCAAACCGCTCGATATAAGGTTCCCAAACCTCAACCCCGATCCAGGTGACGTCCGGCAAGGGCGGCGAGATTAAATCCCGGTAGGCACCATCGCCAGCGCCAACGTCCAGGATTGTGGCCACCTCGCCGCCACCATGCAGCATCTTCAACATTAAGGCGGTGTAAAGTTTACCCGCCGAACTGCTTCTGGACATGCCGAAATCCTTCTTGGGATCAGCCGGCCTTTCGTTTGCGCACCCATTCATACAGCGCCACCGCAGCGGCGTTTGAAACATTCAGTGTGGCGATGGCCCCGGTGGTGGGCAGGCGCGCCAAATCGTCGCAACGCTCTTGAGTCAAGCGACGCAACCCCGTTCCTTCGGCACCCAACACGATGGCGATTCGACCCGTCAGGTCCAATTCCGGCAAGGGCCGGCGCCCGGTCTCGTCCAGGCCGATGCACCAATAGCCGGCCTTCTGAAGATCAGCCAACGACCGAGCTAAATTGGTCACGCGAATCAGTGGGATCAAATCGACGGCGCCCGAGGCACTTTTGGCCAGGGTTCCGGTGGTTTCGGGTGCGTGACGTTCAGTCACGATCACCGCTCCGGCTCCAAAGGCTGCCGCCGAACGCAGAATCGCACCGACATTATGGGGATCGGTGACTTGATCCAGCACCACCACCGCTCCCGGAAGCTGCTCTTCGGGCAAGCGCAGCAGATCTTCCAGATCGATCTCGGGCAGCGGCCCCACTTCCAGGGCAACGCCTTGATGGACGGCCCCTTGAGGCAGCAGGACATCCAACTCCTGACGCCCGACGGTGACGGGCGCCGGGCGGTTTAACCCCTGGGTACGGGCTTGCTGAAGCGCCGCTCCCAAAGAGGCCAATGCGCCCTCAGTGCCCAGCAAGCGCCGGCATTCCCGCTCTGGGTTCAGCCAAGCGGCGGCGACGCTATGGAGTCCATACAGAAAGACCGGACGGGCCGCTTTGGCGCTTCGGGTGGCCGGAGGTGCCGACGGGGGGCGTTTCGCCATTACGGGTGAGCCCCAACGGCGCGGAGCAACGCAACATCGCCGTCGTCTTCAGCATTTGGAGTGGTCAACAATTTTTCACCAGAGAAAATGGAATTGGCACCGACCAGGAAACACAAGATCTGAGCCTCGGGGGTCAGGTTGCGGCGACCGGCGGATAGACGAACTTGGCTGCCAGGCATGGCGATACGGGCGGTGGCCACCATCCGTACCAGTTCTAGGGGCTCGACCGGCGGACGGGCCGCCATGGGCGTTCCCGGCACCGGGACCAGCGCATTGATGGGCACACTTTCCGGGTGGGGCGTTTGCGAAGCCAGAACCTGGATCAACCCGGCCCGGTCCCGAACCGATTCGCCCATTCCGATAATCCCGCCGCAACACAGCTTGATCCCGGCGGCGCGCACCACCCCCAGCGTTTCCAGCCGGTCCTGATAGCTGCGGGTGCCGATGATCTTGCTGTAGAATTCAGGGCTGGTGTCGAGATTGTGGTTATAGGCGGTCAAGCCGGCTTCGGCGAGGCGGCGAGCCTGATCGGGCCGAAGCATGCCCAAGGTCACGCAAGATTCCATGCCGATGGCGCTGACGCCCCGAACCATCTCTAACACGGCATCAAACTCGGCACCGTCCCGCGCCTCGCGCCAAGCCGCCCCCATGCAGAAGCGCGAAGCGCCAGTAGCCTTGGCCTCGGCAGCGGCGGCAATCACCGTTGCCGGCTCCATAATCCGCTCGCGGGTCAACTTGACCTCGACGTGATGCGCCGATTGCGGGCAATAGGCGCAATCTTCGGGGCAACCGCCGGTCTTGATGCTGAACAGAGCGGCGCGCTGAATCTCGCGCGGATCGTGATACTGACGGTGAACGCGACTGGCATGGTCGATCAGATCGAGCAACGGCGTCTCATAGATCGCCACCAGTTCATCCACGCTCCAATCAGAGCGGCCCGGCGTCAACGCCGGTCGAGGTTCCATTTGTCCCATATTCGGATGTCGGCTACCGGTTGTCTGATAACGAATCCGGCGACCATAGCCCATCCCCATCCCCGGAACCAGTCCAGAGCGCACCCCATATTATTTTGCCGAATCCGCATTTAAACTCGTTGACAGCCGGTTCAAAATCGCGATTATGCGCGAATTCGTTGGCGGCCCCCAGGGGCAGGCTGAGGAAGGGTGGCCGAGTGGTTAAAGGCAGCAGACTGTAAATCTGCCCTCTCCGGAGTACGAAGGTTCGAATCCTTCCCCTTCCACCAATTTTTTCACACGGTTATCGGTGCAGTGTCGCGCCCCTCCGGGGTTCAGGGGAGGTTTCTCCTTAAGTCCGCCCTGGTGACCTTCTGGGGCGTGTTGGCGTTGACCGTGAAGACAGCCCTCCCAATGTGGCGCTCTGACACTGCCCCCCTGTGGCGCCTAGATGCCGGTGGAGAGCAGACGTCCACATCATCAGTATCAAGGCTTGAGGTCTGATACCGGCGAGCCCTGATACTGACACATCGCCGGTCCTCGGGCCGCGACGGCGGCCCCGCGTCCTCGTGGACGCGAAGCCCCAGTGTGTGGACTCTAGGGGGCGCGGAGGCGCCCGCCCGGCGTCTGAGGGCAGCCTTGATGAGTGATCATCAAGGCCCGATGGTCTGACAGTCAGCAACGGACTCGCGGCAACGGAGTCTGCCTATGGCGGTCGCGAGCCGATCTGCGGCCTTATCGACCTCGTCCTGCGTCGTGAACCGACCAAGACCAATTCTCACCGAGCTTCGTATTTCCTCATCGGTCAGGCCTATGGCCTTGAGCACATAAGACGGATGCCCGCCGGACGACGCGCATGCGGACCCCGTCGAGATCGCCAACTCAGGCACCATTGCAATCAACTGATGGGCATCCACACCCGCGATGCACACGCTGAGATTGCCAGGGAGACGGCAAAGGGCCGAGCCGTTGAACATGACCCCCCCGACCGCTGTTTCCAGCGCGCCCAACAAGCGGGCCCGGTAGTCGGTCAGTCGGAGCCCCTCACTCTGCATTTCGGTCGATGCCACCCGGCATGCCATGCCCAAGCCGACGCAAAGCGCCACGGGAACCGTACCCGCTCTGAGCCCGTCCTGCTGTCCGCCACCGAGCATTTGCGGAGCCAAGAGGCGTCGGGATTCTGCGGTTGCAACCAGCGCACCGATGCCCTTGGGTCCGTATGCCTTGTGCCCGGAGAGCGTGAGCAGGTCGATTCCCATCCCATACATGTCGAGCGGAACCTTGCCGACGGTCTGCGATGCATCGGTGTGAAACAGGCAGCCATGTCGGTGGCAAAGCTCTGCGATTTCGGCAATCGGCTGAAGAACTCCAATTTCATTATTGGCGGCCGCGACCGAAACCAGCGCTAGGCCGCGACTCAGTTCCCTGTCGAGCCTCTTTAAGTCCACCAGACCCTCAGCCTCGACAGGCAGAATGACAACATCGAACCCTGCCGAGGCCAGTCGTGCGGCCGGCTCCAGAACGCTCGGATGCTCGATTCCGATGGACACCAGCCTGAACGGCGACCCTCTCCATCCCTCGGCTAGGCCCCGGAGCGCGAGATTGTTGGCCTCGGTCGCACCCGACGTGATAATCACATCCTCGGGAAGCGCTCCAACAATCATGGCGATATCCTGCCGTGCCCGGCGCACTGCAGCCTCAGCTCGGCGACCGAAGCCGTGCAGAGCCGAGTGCGGATTTCCGAACTCACCAAGCAGGAACGGAACCATCGCCTCGAACACGCGCGGATCGACGGGCGTCGTCGCCTGATAGTCAAGATATATCTGCTGTTCTTGCTTTTTTGAAGAAAGGTACTTTGAATTCTTGCGCTCGACTACCAATAGCCTGCCGGAATCAATGGTCCTTGCAGGTTTCTGCGAGAATTTTGGTTGACCGCCGGATGCTAGCATCGGCCTCTCCATTGAGTCTCATCCACCGGATCCCACGATGGTATCCGGTCTCGGTAGAACTGACAACAGATTGTGGCGGATTGAACCAAAATCCGGCCCATCGACCTTGAAGGCAGCAATCGGTGCCGCTAAGGTGCCTCCTGGACGGAATCGTCCAGGAGAGCTGCCGTGGCCACACATGAAATTCAGGACGCCAAATTCAAACCTAAGTTTTCAGGTCATGAGACGTTTCCGTTTCGATATGATTGGCTGAGAAAGTGCCTGACAGGGCCGCTCATCAGAGATGGCATCGCCTGGGAAATTAATAATCCGATCGAACAGGCTATGGTCGCTTTCGGTATTGGGAAGAACATGGTCCGGTCAATGCGTCATTGGGCGATGGTGATCGGCGCCGCAACGGTGACGGGAGACTCGGTCGCACCGACGGACTTTGGCAAGCGCCTCTTGCTGGACACCGATCCGTTCCTCGAGCGGCTCGGGACGATCTGGCTACTGCACTGGCGGATTGCGACAAATGCCGAGAACGCGACGAGCTGGTACTGGATGTTCAACCACTCTTCTTCCTCGACCGTCAGCCAGACATCCCTAACGGATGACCTCGTCAGAGCCGCCGCCGCCAACGGATGGAAGGCCGTCTCGGTTGGGACGGTTCAGCGCGACGTCGAATGCCTGTTGCGGTGCTACTCCTATGGCCGTGGGAAGAAGGGTGAAGTGACGGAGGACTCCATCGAGTGTCCTCTGGCCGAATTGGAGCTACTTCGTCCGACGGGAGACAAGCGGATGTTCGAGTTCCGTCGCGGTCGCCAACCGACTCTCCCTGATGGGGTCTTCGCCTTTGCATTGGCCGAGTTCTTGGACCGACGCGGTGGTGACCACAGAACTCTTGGATTCGATAAAATAGCCCATGCTCCAGGGAGTCCCGGCCGCGTTTTCAGACTCGACGAGGATGGCGTCGCCGAGCGGCTGGAGAGGATTGCGGACGTCACCGATGGTGCCTTGCGGTGGGTGGACACGGCCGGCCTCAGGCAACTCCAGCGTATCAGGGTCACCGACGACCCGCTTTCTTATGTGCTGGCCTCATTCCAGGAGGCGGCATAATGGCGTTCCTGGCCGACGTCTACACCGTCGATCGCCACTATCGGCGCGCCAAGCGGCTCGACGCCGACTTGGATGTGGACGGCATCGAAGGGTATCGCCTCACTAACACGGTCTGGCGCACCCTAAAGCAACTGACTGGCGATATTGCCGCTACGAACCAGAGGGCCTTCACGTGGACCGGCCCATACGGTTCAGGCAAATCGAGCTTGGCGCTCGTCCTGGCAGGATTGCTGTCACCCCAAGGGCCTTTGCGGAGTTGCGCCGAGCACATTCTCGAACAACGTCGGCTGGCCGAATTTCGTGAGAGCGTTCCGTGCTCTTCGAGGGGCTGGGTGGTTGTCCGTGTCGTCGGCAGGCGGGAGTGCCCGATCCAAGCCATCGCGGCCGCGCTGTCGGAGGCATGCAGGAACCGTTGGGGGCATGAAGTCCGTAACGCCTCCTCTGTGGCCGACGTCTCCTCGTTGATTTCGTCCATTAAGAGCACCATGGCCAAGGCCGATGCCGAAGGCGACGGTCTGCTGATCATCGTCGACGAGATGGGTAAGTTCCTCGAGCATGCGGCCATCGGCAACGGCGACATTCACATCTTCCAGGAATTGGCCGAGGTTCTGTCCCGTCAAAAGTCCCGGGGCGTCGTTCTCGGCATTCTTCACCAAGCGTTCGATGAGTATGCTCGCCGAGGTTCCAAGACGGCACGGGCAGAATGGGCGAAGATTCAGGGTCGGTTTGCCGACACGCCGTTCAGCATTGCCGTCGAGGAGGTGGTCGGCCTGATTGCAGGAGCGATCGACGGTCCCAAAACCAAGTGGACGGCGGCCTTGGCCGAGCGTGTCGCCGCAGCGCTGGCAGGGACGAGGTTGGGTGGTTCGCGGACTCTGCCGGCCGCTCTTGCCGCCTGCGCGCCGCTGCATCCCACGGTGGCCCTCCTATTGGGGCCTGTCTCCAGGCGCCGCTTTGGTCAGAACGAGCGTAGCGTATTTACCTTCTTGTGCTCGCACGAACCCTGCGGATTCGGCGACTTCCTCGATACCGAGGAGGCAGGCAGCAACCGCCTGTACACGCCTTCGGACCTCTGGGACTACCTTGATCTCAACTACGGTCCGTCCATCCTGTCGTCCCCGGACGGCGGGCGGTGGGCTGAAGCCGCCGAGGCGGTCGACAGAGCGCAACGTGGCGCCGGTTCAACCGAGAAGCATGCGGCAATGGCAAAGACCATCGCACTGCTTGACATCGTCGGTCGTCCGACAGGGATATCCGCCACCGATCAGCTTCTCGCTCAGACTTTCGGCGACGGCCTGCCGATCACCGACCTGCTCGAAGACCTGCGGAAGTGGTCCGTCGTCGTCCAGCGCCGACATGCAGGCGGATGGGGGATCTTCGCTGGAAGCGACATCGATGTCGAAAGCGAGGCCGAAGCGCTTACGGCGCGTCTGCGGGAAGATCTGCCGACAATATTGGCCCATGTCGCCGAGCCGTCGCCGATCCTCGCAAAGCGCCACTACGCCGAACGCGGGACGATGCGCGTGTTCCTCCGCCGCATCGTGCCTGTCTCGTCCCTTCGGAAGGTTCTGGCCGATGAGCCATCCGGCGGCGGCGTGGTCGGTCAGTTCGTTTTGGTCATTGGGGACAAGCCTGACAGTCCCGAAGAGGGGGCTGCCGTTGCTGACGATGCCTCAATGACTCTCATGGCGTTCATTCCCGAGGGGCATGAGCTGCTGGATGCCGCCGCCCGTCATGCTGCCCTGGAACTGCTGCCATCACTCCACCCCGGACTCAACGGCGATGCGGCGGCCCGTCGCGAGCTGGCAGGGCGGCAGGCCGCCGCCAGAACGGATTTGGACGAGGCAATGCGGGCGGCCTTCACCCGCTCACGGTGGTCAAGCCCGCACCTGTCGGCACCACGCTTGATGGGTCCGGGTGGCCTGAGCGAACTCGCGTCTGAGGTCTGCGACAGGGCGTTCAAGGAAGCGCCCATCATCGTCAACGAACTTTTGAACCGTGATCGCCCGTCTTCCGCTGCGGCAGCAGCCAGACGCCGACTCATGCATGCGATGGCGCTCAAGATGGGGACGCTGCGGCTTGGGATCGAGGGCGAGCCAGCGGAACTTGGCCTCTATTTGAGCCTATTAGCCGTGTCGGGCATCCATGGCCCGAGCGATGGCTCTGGAAAGCGATGGTCCTTCCGCGACCCCAGGGAACAAAGCTTCCAGCCCATGTGGCAGGCGGCGCTGGACCTTCTTCACAAAAACACGGCCGCTGAAACGCCGACCCCCGTTTCCAACCTTTTCGCTCTGTGGTCTGGCCGTCCGTTCGGAATTCGGGCAGGCGTTCTTCCCGTCCTCGCCCTGGCCTTCGCCCTGGCACGTCAGGATGCCGTTGCTCTCTATCTGGATGGAAACTTTGTGGCCGAAATTGACGATCTCCTCGTCGACAGGCTTCTTCAGTCTCCGGACATGGTGGGTGTCCGCTGGGTCGGCACCGACAAACTGGGCGCACGGACTCTGAAGGCAATAGCGAGCTTCGTCGAGAGGATTGGATTGGGACAGGGGGGGCAAACCACCGCACTCGACGTTACGAAGCCGCTGGTCCAGTTCGCCATGAAGCTCCCAGGGTGGGTGCGGCGGACCCGGCAGATGAGCGCGGAAACGATTCGCATCAGGGATATTTTGCTCGAAGCCAAGGATCCCTACATACTGCTCTTCAAAGCCCTTCCCGTTGCGTGCGGCATCGATGACGAACAGATGCTGCAAACTGACGGAACCCCAGCCGCTCCTATGGTGACCGTGCTCGGCAATGTCATCGAAGAGCTGAAAGGACGCCAAGCTCGGCTTCTGGCCCAACTTAGGGAGATTCTGAGCACCTCGCTCAACGCCGACCTTTCCACTCCAGATGGACGAGCGGCGGTGGCCTTGCGAGCGAAAAAGGTGCTCGGCGCTCAAGGGGCACTTGACTTACGGGTCCGACGTTTTACGCAAGTGCTGTCGGAAGCGGACAAGGGCGGGGATTGGATTGAGTCCGCCTGCGGCATCGCCGCCGGACGACCAATCAAGGACTGGGGTGACCCGGACGTCGGACGCTGCGGACTAGAACTGAGCGGCCTATGCGAGCAGTTCGGTCAAGCGGAAGCGTATGCGACCGTCCAGGCTCCGGGGGGAACGCCCATTAAGTCGACCGCCACGACCATCCTCAACAACCTCGCGTCGTCGGGCCTTGACATCGCCCAGCAGCGGGCCGTGCTGCTGCTGGCATTAAAGGAACTGACTGAGAATAGCCCCGGAGGCAGCGGACATGGTTGAGCGTTACGTCCTTGGGCTTTCGGGAGGCCGCGACAGTGCCGCTTTGGCGGTCTTCATGCGCGACCGTTCCCCCGAACTGCCCATCGAGTATTTCTTTACCGACACGGGGTCGGAACTGCCCGAGGTCTACACCTACCTCGACCGTCTCGAGGCTTTATTGGGTCGGCCAATCCTGCGCCTGGACCCTGGGCGGGACTTCTTGTTTTGGCTGCGCGAATACAACCACTTTCTTCCGTCAGTCCAGCAGCGCTGGTGTACCCGCCAGATGAAACTACGACCATTCGAACGGTGGATTCGCCCCACCATTGATGCCGGTGGCCGTGTGATCGCCTTCGTCGCCATCCGGGCCGACGAGGATCGGGCCGGGTACAAGGGCGAAACGTCGGGCGTCGAAGTCAGGCTGCCGTTCCGAGAGCATGGCATTGACAAGGCCGGTGTGATCCGCCTGCTCCAGGACTCCGGCGTCGGCATGCCCGCGTACTACCGATGGCGCTCCCGCAGTGGCTGCACCTTCTGCTTCTTCCAACAAAAAATTGAGTGGGTCCGCCTGCTTCGGGAGCATCCGGAAAAATACGAGGAAGCGAGGTTGCTGGAGAAGACCGCCATCGACCACGGGTCTCCCTACACATGGTCGGACGACGAATCCCTTGAAGCGCTGGCCGATCCGGCACGAATCGCGGAGATTGAGGCTGAATACGAAAAGCGTTTGGAGCGGCTGAAGGTGGCCGCACGCGCCAAGCTCCGCCGGAACCCGTACTTCGACGAAAATATCAGCGACGGAGAACTTGACGACCTGTTCGACATCGATGCTGTCTACGGAATGTCGGAGGTCTCATCATCCTGCGTGGTATGCCATAAATAACCGTTCCTGACGGAAACGCCGGACGGAGTGCGAGCATGAAGAGTCTGGCTGACGCCGCCTCGTGGACGGCTCTGCGTGAAGCCTACACCGCCGCTGTAGCCCTCATTGGCGGCGGCAAGCGGGTGGCCGACCACTCCTACCTCCATGTCTCCCTGGTACAGGAGCACGACGGGGCCTTGGAGCAATTGGTCGCCCAGGCCGCCGCTCTGGCGACCGTGACGGACGGAGCCTTCGACGTCGTCAGGTTCGGACGCCGGACTCCGGAAATCGCGCTGCTCGCCTATCCCCGTTTCTTCGACGAGCCCTTCCCGGCCCTGGCATGTTCCTGGCGCTTGGACATCCTCAAGGGAGAGGTGATACGCACGGACTTTGCCGACCGCAACAACCCACCGATTTTGCACCGGAAGGAACTGCTGCTCTCCGATGAACACCCCCGTCGACCAGAATTCGAGGCGCTGACGCGCGGTCTAGAGGACTACGGCGCCTTCGACCGTCCCTCATGGCTGATCGGGACACGGGCAGCATGGGCGGCGGTGCTGGATGACCTGGGGCTGCGCGTGGACGATGGCCATGTCCTCGTGACGGAACAACCGCCTTCGTCTCCGCAGATTCAGCGTCACCGCACCGCCATCGCGCGCTCAAAGCTTTCGGCCCCCATGCAGGCGCTGGCTCGGTGGGGCCTCCTCAAGAACGCGACGGTTCTCGACTATGGCTGCGGCCGGGGCGACGACGTGCGGGCGCTTGTGCAGGCGGGCATTCCCGCTATCGGCTGGGATCCACACTTCGCACCGGATGTGCCGCGCGAACCCGCCGACGTGGTTAATCTGGGTTTCGTCCTGAACGTCATCGAGAACCCTGCGGCACGGTGCCGGGCGCTCGAGGAGGCATACTCTCTGGTCGGCCATGTTCTGTCCGTAGCCGTCATGCTGGAGGGCAAGGGAACGGGCCGCGCCCATGGCGACGGCGTCGTGACAAAGCGGCAGACCTTTCAGAAATATTTCTCCCAGGCGGAAATCTCCCGCTACGTCGCCGATGTGCTTGGCCGCGAGCCGGTTCCGGTGGCACCGGGTCTCTTGTTCGTCTTCAGGACAGATGAAGCGGAGCAGTCTTTTTTAGCCTGCAAGCAACGGTCGGCGGTTCTTGACCGCGACGGTCTCGACCTTGCCTTCCCTGCGGCTCCCCGTCCCGCTAGATCGGCGAGCGAGCGGAAGAGAAGGGCCGCCGAGCCTCGGCCGCCCAAGCCCTCCGCCTATGAAGCGAACCGCGATCTCCTGGAGGCTTGGTGGTCGGCCTGTCTTGAGATGGGCCGAGTTCCAGACCCGGACGAATTCGACGATTATGACACGTTGATCGACGCCGTCGGTTCGGCGAAGCGGGCGTTCGCTGCCCTGCCTTATCCAAACCGGGATACCCAGCTCGCCGAAGCGGCTGACCGTCGGCGCGGCGACGTGACCGTCTACCTGGCGCTGAACCTCTTTGAACGGCGTCGATCGATGACGGCATTGCCGCCGACTGTCCAGCGCGACATCAAGGCATTCCTCGGCAGCCACAAGGCCGCCCTAGAGCACGCCAAGGCCGCCCTGTTCGCCGTGGGAGCGTCCGAGCGCCTTACCGAAGCCGTCGACAGTGGTGCGGCGGCTGGTCTTGGCGTCAAAGCTGCCGATGGCGACTACACGTTCCATATCGACAACCTGTCCCGGCAGCCGCCGCCGATCCGCATCATGGTCGGATGCGCGGAACGCCTGGAGCCAATTCCCGAGGATTGCGACCTCATCAAGATTCACCCGGCCGAGGGCCGTGTCAGCTTCCTCATGTTCGACGACTTCTTGAACAAGCCGTTGCCGACCCTTCGGCGTCGGCTGTCGGTCAATCTCAGGAAGCTCCGCGTCCAGGAAGGAGAACCCGACCCACCCGAACATCGACGCTTGCTGTTTGGCAAGTCGCGGTTCGTCAACCAAGGCTTCCCACGCTACGACACCCAGGCGCGATTCGATGAACGGATCAAGGCTGTGGGCGCCTACTTCACGGAGGGACTGGGCGTCAGTCAGGTGACGCTCACGTCCCGTCTCATCACCGCAGGCATCACGCTCAACGGCTACAAGGTGTTGAGACTGAAATGACGGTCTCCCCGCCTTGTCCGGCTGGGGAGATACTCCCTGACCTCGACGCACCCTGCGGCCGTCGCTGGCGCTATCGCGATATCGTCGAGGTCGGCGTTACCTGGGAACGCCTGAAGCCCGACAACGTGCCGACCCGTCCGGAGACCTATGAGGCCATTCGGACCCTGTGTGCGGAACTGCTGGACCCGGTGGCCGAGGCTTTCGGCATGCCGACG
>Ga0302279_10006128_pt1 | contig 12974 bp, 8 predicted proteins | sample III_Bog_N3_3_FD_194541 | JGI IMG/M metagenome (GOLD analysis project Ga0302279, IMG submission 194541) | Peat permafrost microbial communities from Stordalen Mire near Abisko, Sweden - III_Bog_N3_3 | ecosystem: Environmental > Terrestrial > Soil > Wetlands > Peat | place: Sweden: Abisko...
CGCCCTCTGCCACCGCCTCGCCGGATGGCGCGCGGGCGCTGGCCAAACAGGCGCGCCCTGGGTTGTTCGCGCTATGGGCCGATCGTCTCGCCCGCACGCTGCGCCATCGCGGCACGCTGAGCTTCATCACTGCCACCGCCACGCTGTCGGAGTGTCTGGCGGCGTTCAGCCAGGCCGGCTGCGGCAGCCACACCATTTTGCCGCTGTGGCCGCGTGAGGGCAGGCCGTCCAAGCTGGTGCTGCTGCAAGGCGTCAAGGGCGGACGTGGCCCCACCCGGGTTATGCCAGGCCTGGTGCTGCACGCGCCCGGCGGTGGCTATACCGCGGCCGCCGAGGCCGTGCTACGCGATGCTCATGCACTGCGCCCCTGACGCCTGAAAGGCGTGGCACAACGGGAGGCGGACGGGAGACGTGAACATGGACATCGACATCGATCACCTGAAAACCTGGATCGGCCGTCAGGAAATCCTGCACGACACCGTAACGCCAGTGCCGGTCAAGGCGCTGTCGGCGACGCTTGATCGCGATGATCACTCACCGCGCGACGGCGATGTGCTGCCTAAGCTGTGGCATTGGCTGTATTTTCTGCCGATCGCACCCGCACACCAGATTGGTCCGGACGGTCATCCCAAGCGCGGCGGGTTTCTGCCGCCGGTGCCGTTGCCGCGCCGCATGTGGGCCGGCGGACGCTATCGATTCGAACGCGACCTGCATGTCGGCGAATCGATTTCGCGCACCTCCACCATTCTCGATGTCAGCGCCAAGACCGGACGCTCCGGCACGCTGGTGTTCGTCCGAGTCGGCCATGAGGTCGCCGGCGAGAACGGCGTGGCGATCCACGAGGAGCACGACATCGTCTACCGCGACCCGCCCGCCCCCGGCGAAGCGCCACCGCCACCGCGCCCCGCCCCCACCGATGCGGTGTGGTCCCACACCATCATCCCCGACGACGTGCTGCTGTTTCGCTATTCGGCGCTGACCTTCAACGGCCACCGCATCCATTACGACCGCCGCTACGTGACATCGGTGGAGGGTTATCCCGGCCTGATCGTGCATGGCCCACTGATCGCGACGTATCTGATGGAGTTGTACCGCAACCACGATCCCCGCCCGCTGACCGGCTTCAGCTTTCGCGCGTCGAGCCCGGTGTTCGACATCGCCCCGTTCAGCGTGCACGGCACCCCCACCGAGAGCGGCGCCAGGCTATGGGCGCAAGGCGCGGACGGTAGTCTGCGCATGGAAGCCACCTGCGAGGTTGCAGCATGAGACCGCTTGAAGGCATCACCGTCGTTACCCTCGAACACGCCATCGCGGCACCGTTCTGCACCCGGCAGCTCGCCGATCTCGGCGCGCGGGTGATCAAGATCGAACGGCCCGGGGTGGGCGACTTCGCCCGCGCCTACGACAGCCGGGCGCATGGGTTGTCGTCGCATTTCGTCTGGACCAATCGCTCCAAGGAAAGCCTCACCCTCGATGTGAAGCATCCGGAGGCGGCCGGCATCCTGGCCGCACTGATCAGCAAGGCCGACGTGATCGTGCAGAACCTCGCTCCCGGAGCAGCGGCTCGCCTGGGTATTTCCGAGGCTGCGCTGCGCCCGGCGCACCCGGGGGTGATCCTGTGCGACATCTCCGGCTACGGCGGTGACGGGCCTTATCGCGACCGCAAGGCCTATGATCTGCTGATCCAGAGCGAGGCGGGCTTTCTTTCCGTCACCGGCACGCCGGAGGAAGGCGTGAAGGCCGGCATATCCATCGCCGATATCGCCGCCGGCATGTATGCCTTCACCGGCATTCTCGCTGCCCTGTATGAGCGCAAGAACACCGGGCTCGGCCGCCATCTCGACATCTCCATGCTGGAGTCGATGGCGGAGTGGATGAGTTTTCCAATGTATTACGCCATGGACGGCGCCAGCCCACCGCCGCGCGCAGGTGCTGCACATGCCACCATCTTCCCCTATGGCCCGTTCCACGCCGGTGATGGCCGTGCGGTCATGTTCGGGCTGCAGAACGAGCGGGAATGGGTGAATTTCTGCGAAAAAGCGCTGCAATTTCCAGAGCTTGCCACCGATCCACGGTTTGATACCAACGCCAGGCGGGTGGCCGCGCGCGCGGAGCTGACCGCGATCATCGAGGCCGCCTTCGCATCGATGGATGCCGAGGCGATGGTGGCAAGGCTCGACGGCGCGGGTGTCGCCAACGCCCGGGTTCGCGACATGGCCGAGCTATGGGCGCATCCGCAGTTGGCGGCGCGCGATCGCTGGCGCGAAATCGGCTCGCCCGTCGGCCCCCTGCCCGCCCTGCTGCCGCCGGCCGGGGGAGATCGGATGGATGCGGTGCCGGGATTGAGCGAGCACACCGATGCCATTCTGGCTGAACTGGGCTATGACGCCGATGCCATCGCGGCACTGCATGCAAGCGGCGCGGTATGATCGCTATGCGCTGACCCTGGCGAGCGTCCCGGCGATCAGCTCGATCTGCCGGGCGATGCGGCCGAGCGCCTCGGTGTGCACGCTCTCGCCGATCGCTGGCGGCTCTGAAATGGCGGGATCGGCCTTCGACAGGCTGCTCATCGACTGTTTGATCCAGTCCCGCCACCGGCGCCATTCCGCCACCGCCAGCGCATTCTTCTGGCCGGGATCGAACTGCATCGCCGTCAACCGCCCGGCCATCCGGCGGAGTGCCGCGTCGATCACCATCGCCGCCTCCAGCCGGTGGTTGTGGGCGCTCCCTGGCTCCAGCAAGGCGCGGGCGACGGAGGCCTCGACGTTGTTGGTGGCAAGGCCCGCGGCGCGGCGGGCGTGGCCGACATCGGCCGCCGTCGCGTCACCCAGCAGCAGCGACAGCTCGGCCTCGGCATAGGCGCCGTGGGCGGCGATGGCCGCGCGCACCTCGGCGGGCAGCCGGTTCGGCTCCCAGCTCGGCCACAGCAGATAGCAGCCGGCGATGGCGGTAGCACCGCCTGCCATCGTCAGCAGCACGCGCTCGCCGGCGATGATGAAATCGCTGGTGCCCGGCACACCCAACTCCACCAGCAGTACGATCATCGGCGTCAGGCACGAGACGAACAGCCCGAAACTGACCGCACGCATCGAGAACGCCAGAATGGCCAGCGGGAATATCGCAATCGCGATCCCGAACGGCGTGACAACGAACAGCCCGACCAAGGCCGCGAGCAGGCCACCGAGCGTGGTGCCGGCCACGCGCTCCAACGCACGGGCGAAGGTGTTGCCAAAATACGGCTGCATCGTCACCAGGATGGTGATCGACAGCCAATGGTCGAACGTGGCGCCGTGCAACATGGTGAAAAGCAGCGCGGGGGCGGTGGTGCAGGCAGCCCGCAGGGCATGGCGGAAAGCCAGCGACTGCCAGCTCAGATTGGCGGCAATCGGGGTGAGCACCGCCTGCAGGATACGCGGCGAGCGTGCGCCCGGGCCAGCATCCATCGGGGCATCCTGGGTCACCGACACCGTCAGCACCACCCGCAACCGCGCCACGATCACCATGGTGAGGCCACGCAGCCGGTTGCCCTCCGGCAGCAATGAAATGTCGTGCGCCAGCGCATTGATCGAACGGCCGATCTGGCCGTGGGAATCCTTCGGCTCATCGGTGATATCGGTCAGCATCTCGTGGCCGAGCACCAGCAGCAGCGGGCGCAGTCGCCGAACCATATGGGCGGCGGCCTTGCGGTCAGCCTCATCGGCGGTTTCCAACAGATCGCCCAACGCGATCAGGGCGGCGAACAACTGGTCGGCGGTTTCCAGCCGCAGCAGGCTCTGGGCGGCGCGGCTGCCGATCGGGCCACGGGCGCGGATGGTCTCCAGGATCTTGGTGCGTGCCAGTTCGATGGCGGTGCGCACCCGGGCGCGTTGGGCGCGGGCGTGCAGTTCCCATGCGGCCGGATCGGTCTCACCCTGGGCCAGCAACCCTTGCAAGCCATGGGTCAGCTCGGACAATGCGGTATAGGCGCCGGCGAGCACCCGGCGCACCGGCTGGTAGGGATAAACCCGCCACAGCAGCATGGTCAGCATCGTCGCCCACAGCCCGCCGAGCAGAAACAATCCGCCGAGCGATACCGCCTCGTCGCCGTTCAGCGGATGGTCCAGCGAGAGAATGGTCATCACGCTGAGGAACATGCCCACCTGCTGCGCCGGCAGCCCATAGACCCGCGCGAACGCCCCGCAGAAGATCAGCACTGTGCCGAACGGCAACGCCACCCAAATGCCGGCACTGCGAGCAAGCCCACCCAGCATGATCACGCATGAGCCCAGCAGGGTGAACGCCAGCAAGGCCGGCACCCGGCGGCGAATGGGACCGCCGGTATCGCACAGGCAGGCGAACAGCGCCGCCAGCGCTGATTCCGTCAACCTCGGCTGATGCAGCAACGCCGCGGCGGCGATCAGCGCCGCCGTCGACAGCGCCGCCCTTATCCCTTCGATAAGGTTCAATGCCCCGAGATCGAAGACGATCGGCAGCCGCGCGAGATCAGGAACCGCGCTGCGAATTTCGCCGGACGTAGGCACCTCAGATAGCTGCCCGGTCTTCCGAGCTGATGCCCAGTTGCTTCAGCTTGCGATGCAAAGCGGAGCGTTCCATACCGACAAATCCGGCGGTGCGGCTGATGTTGCCGCCAAAGCGCAGCAATTGCGCATGCAGATACTGCGTCTCGAACAGATCACGCGCCTCACGCAGCGGCAGCGCCATGATGTCGGCGGACGGGTCGGCGTTGAACAGCACCGGGGCAGCCGAGCCGATTTCTGGCGGCAGCATTTCGGCACGGATCGGATCGTTCGGGCCGCCCGGCGCCATGATCAGCAGCCAGTCCACCAGGTTGCGCAACTGGCGCACGTTGCCGGGCCAGTCATAGGCCTGAAGTGCCGCGACCGCATCGGCCGACAGCTCCCGCATCGGCTGGCCCGACAGCTCGGCCGAGCGTTGCAGGAAATGCCGCGCCAAACCGGGCACATCCTCGCGCCGTTCCCGCAAAGCCGGCACCCGCATCGGCACGACGGCGAGGCGGTAATAGAGATCCTCGCGGAACCGTCCCGCGGCGATTTCGGCCTGCAGGTCGCGGTTGGACGTGGCGATCACGCGCACATCCACCTTCACCCGCGCCGAGCCGCCGAGCCGTTCGAAGGTTTGGTCCTGCAGCGCGCGGACGATCTTGCCCTGGGTTTCCAGCGGCATGTCGCTGACTTCGTCGAGCAGCAAGGTGCCACCGTGGGCGCGTTCCAGCACGCCGGCACGGCGCGGCTGGGTGGAGCCGTCGATACCGACCTCAATGCCGAACAGCTCCTCCTCGAAGCGGCCGGGATTGAGGATGGCGCAGTTCATCGCAACGAACGGCCCATCGGCCCGACGCGAACGGGCGTGGATCATCCGCGCCACCACTTCCTTGCCGGCACCGGCGGGGCCGGAGATCAGCACGCGCGAGCCGGTCGGCGCTACCTTGTCCACCGCCGAACGCAGGCTGGCGATGGCTGAACTATCGCCGATCAGCAGGGTTTCCGGCCCCGCGCGCAGCCGCAGTTCGGCGTTTTCACGGGCCAGGTGCGCCGCTTCCAGCGCGCGCTTGATGATCAGCAGCAGCCGGTCGGACTGAAACGGCTTTTCGATGAAATCATAGGCGCCATGCTGGATGGCGGTGACGGCGGTTTCGATATTGCCGTGGCCGGAGATCATCACGACCGGTACTGTCGGATCGTCGGTTTGCAGCGCCTTGAGGATGCCGAGACCGTCCAGCTTGCTGCCCTGCAGCCATACGTCGAGAATCACCAACGACGGCCGACGCGCGCGAAAAGCAGCAATCGCGGCATCGGAAGTGCTGGCCTGGCGGGTCTCGTAGCCTTCGTCGCGCAGAATACCGTCCACGAGCATGCGGATATCGGGCTCGTCGTCGACGATCAGGATTTCATGCGCCATCCATCTCTCCCTGCAGCGTCTCGCCCGGTGTGCTCGCCGGGGTTCCGCTGCTGTGCACTTCGCCCATCCGGCGCTTCGCATTCAGGCACAGGGTTGCCACCGCTCCCGGGCCATTCGGATTGTCTTCGAGCATGATGCGACCGTCATGGTCCTCCATGATCTTCTTTACGATCGCAAGACCTAGCCCTGTGCCTTTCGGCTTATGAGTAACATAGGGTTCCGCGAGCCGTCCGCGATCCTCTTGTGGCAATCCGATGCCATCATCGCTCACGCTGATGTGGATTTCGCCATTTGCGTCGCTGATGGTGACGGCAATATGGCCCCTCTCGCCCGGCTCATGCGGACGCATCGCCACCGCATCGGCGGCGTTCTGCAAAAGATTGGTCAACGCCTGCCCGATCTGCCGGCGGTCGCAGGCGACGACCGGGCCTTCGTCGGGGATGTCGATATTCCAGATGATTTCCGGATGCGCCTGGCGCTGCAGCACCATCGCCTCCCGCACGATGCGCGACAGGTCGGCCGGCTGGATCACCGGAACCGGCATGCGGGCAAAGGCGGAGAATTCGTCCACCATCCGGCCGATATCACCAACCGAACGCACGATGGTGTCGGCACACTGGATGAAGGTTTCTGGGTCCGAGGTGATCTCGCGGGCAAATCGCCGCTTCAGCCGCTCGGCGGACAGCTGGATCGGCGTCAGTGGGTTCTTGATTTCATGGGCGATGCGCCGCGCCACATCGGCCCAGGCGGCCTTGCGCTGGGCGGCCTGCAACTGGGTGATATCGTCAAAGGTCGCCACAAAGCCGCGCGCTTCCGCAGGCGGAGTGCCGTGGTCGTCCTCATGGGCCTCGGGGCGGTCAGCACCGATGCGCACCAGCAGGATGCGTCGCATGCTCGGCGGCCCGATTTCCAGTTCGGCGGTGTGGGCGCGCTCCGGATGTTCCAGCGCCGCCTCGATCAAGGGCGCGAATTCCGGCGCCACCTCGGTCAGCTTGCGGCCAATGGCGCCCAGCAGATCGTGGCCCAGCAAATGGGTCGCTGCCTTGTTCGGCAACTCGATCACGCCGCGGCGGTCCAGCCCGATCACCCCGGCCGACACCCCTGACAGCACCGCCTCGGTGAACCGCCGACGTTGGTCGATCTGGCCATAGGCGTCCATCAGCTCACCGCGCTGGGCGCTGAGCTGGCCGGTCATGCGATTGAACGCGCGGCTGAGGTCGGCCACCTCGTCATCGGCGGCACTTTCCGGAACGCGGGTGGTGAGATCGCCGCTGCGCACCCGTTCGGCGGCAAAGATCAGCCGGCCGATCGGCCGCGCGATCTGGTTGGCCAGCAGCAGCCCGATCAGCACAGCAGCCGACAACACCAGCAGCGCCACCACGGCGAAGATCAGCACGAAGGTGATCTGCAGCCCGGCACGGTTCTGGTCGAGCCGGTCGTATTCCGCCACCGCCTCCTCGGTGCGCGCCATGTGGTCGAGGATCTCGGCATCGACCGGGCGCGAGATCAGCAGCATCAGCGGCGGCCGGCTGTCGATCTGGATCAGCGCGCGCACCCGCTTGGTTTCCTCGCCGAACACCGCGACATCGCCGCTGCGGGCGAGGCCGAGCGCCCAGACCGGCGGCGGATCGGCGCCAAAGCCGCCCATCGCCCCCGTGGAGGCGATCACCTGGGAGGTCACCGGCTCATAGATCACCGCCTCCGCCAGCCCGCGCAGCACCGTCTGGCTGTAGAGCACCTGGCCGAAGGTGGCGGGATCGTTCTGCAACTGCGCCATTGCGTGCACGATGTCGTTGGACATGCCCACCGCATCGGCGCGGATGTGGTTGCGGTGCTCCTCCAGATAGCCCTGGCTGGCCTGCAGGCTCTCGTGCAGTGCGGTGCGCACACGGTCGTTGAACCAGGTCTGGATGCCAAGATTGAAGAAGAACGTGGCAAACACCGCCACCACGATCGCCGGCGTGACCGCGACCACACCGAACAGCAGCACCAGGCGCACATGCAGCCGCGCACCGGCGGAACCACGCCTGCGCTCCACCCACACCCGAACGATGCGCACCACCAGCAGCAGGCCGAGCGGCAGCAGCACCACGAGATTGGCGACAACCAGCCCATAGACCACGGAATCGGCGGGCATTCCGAGCCTTAGGCCGCCAGACAGCACCACAAAGGTCGCCACCCCCAGCGCCAACGCCAACAGCGCCAGCACCATGGTGAAGATGCGGCCGAGCAGCAGCTCGCCCAGCGTGCGCAGCAGACCGCGACGGGGAGTGCTCTCGCGCGCAGCCGGGATCGGGGAGTCCTTGCCGGGCTCCGCCCCACTCAGATCAGCGGACGCGGGCGCGCCGGCGGGGCGTGCCCCGCGGGAAAGGATTGGCGCGTTCAGGCGATCCCCCGCACGACCGGAATATCGAGGTCGCGGATCTTCTTGCGCAGGGTGTTGCGGTTCAGCCCGAGCATCGCCGCCGCCTTGATCTGATTGCCGCGGGTGGCCGCCAGCGTCATCTGGATCAGCGGTCGCTCCACCTCGGCGAGCACCTGCTCATAGATGTCCGATGGTCCCTCGCCGTCACGGTGGGCTGCCAGGAACTGGCGGATGTGCCGCTCCACCGCACGCGCCAACGGCTCTGGCCCGTTAGAAGCCACGCCATTGCCATTGGACGACCCGTTGGGCGCCCCATTGGAATGGGACGCTTCGATACTGTCGGCCTCTTGCAATTCCGGCCGAACGGTCTCGGCGGTGATCACCTCGTCCGGGCAAAGCGCTGCCAGACGGCGCATGACGTTCTCAAGCTCGCGCACGTTGCCGGGCCAGCGATGCTGGCGCAGCGCGTCGATGGCTGAGTTGTCGAGCGTTTTCGGCGGCAGCCCGTCGGCCCGGGCGCGTTCGAGGAAGTGGCGCGCGAGGTCGGCGATATCCTCGGTGCGCTCGCGTAGCGGCGGCAGGCGGATCGGCACCACGCACAGGCGGTAGAACAGATCCTCGCGAAACGCTCCCTGGCGGATGGCGGCGCGCAGATCGCGATGGGTGGCGGCGATGATGCGCACGTTGGCGCGGATCGGCGCGCGGCCGCCGACGGTGGTGAACTCGCCCTCCTGCAGCACGCGCAGCAGGCGTGTCTGCGCTTCCGGCGGCATGTCGCCGATTTCGTCGAGGAACAGCGTGCCGCCATTGGCCTGCTCGAAGCGGCCCTGGTTGCGATTGGTGGCGCCGGTAAAGGCGCCGCGCTCATGGCCGAACAACTCGCTTTCGATCAACTCGCGCGGGATCGCGGCCATGTTGATCGCCACGAACGGCCCGTTGCGACGCCTGCCGTAATCGTGCAGCGCGCGGGCCACCAGTTCCTTGCCGGTGCCGCTTTCGCCGTTGATCATCACCGTGAGATCAGCGGTGGTGAGCCGGGCGATGGTGCGATAAATCTCCTGCATTGCCGGACCCCGGCCGATCAGCGGCAGCTTGTCTTCCGGCTCGCTCGGCGGCGGGGTCGGCATTTCCGGCGCGGGAGCGGCCAGCGCGCGGCTGACGACGGACAGCAGTTCCTTCAGATCGAACGGTTTCGGCAGATATTCGAATGCCCCGCGCTGGGCCGCCTTCACAGCGGTGATCAGCGTCGACTGCGCGGACATCACGATCACCCGCAGATCCGGCCGCACCCGCTTGATGCGCGGAATGAGATCGAGCCCGTTTTCGTCAGGCATCACCACGTCGGTGATCACCAGATCGCCCTCGCCGTCCTCCACCCAGCGCCACAGCGTGGCGGCGTTGGAGGTGCTGCGCACCTGATAGCCGGCGCGACCCAGCGCCTGGGTCAGCACCGTGCGGATGGAACGGTCGTCATCGGCGATCAAAACGGTCGGTGGAGTCATGATATTCCTGGCATCAAACCCTTGCGGGCCGTCTTTGGAAAACAGGCGAAGACAGAAGTTCTATATCGCGTCGTTGGGGTCGTCCTGCATCATTGGCAGGTGCAGGCGGAATTCGGTGCGTCCCGGCCTGCTGTCAACCTCGATCAACCCGCCGTGGTCGGCGACGATCTTGGCCACCAGCGCCAGCCCCAGGCCGCTGCCGGAGGGTTTCGATGTCACAAACGGATCGAACAGGTGCGGCATCATGTCCATGCCGATGCCGGGGCCGTTGTCGCGCACACTGACCACCAGCGGCAGGTGCATGCGCTGATCGGTGCCCGGCACCGCCAGACGCACGCCATGCTGGTAGGCGGTGGTCAGCATGATCTCGCCGTGGGTGGCGGAATCGCTGCCGGTGATCGATTCGGCGGCGTTCTTCACCAGGTTGAGGATCACCTGCACCAACTGGTCGCGGTTGCCGAACACCGGCGGCAGGCTGGGGTCATAGACCTCACGAACGTTGATATGGGCAGCAAAGCCGGATTGCGCGAGCATGCGCACGCGTTCGAGCACGCGGTGGATGTTCACCGGGCCGCGTTCGATCGGCTTTTCGCTGAACACTTCCATCCGATCGACGAGATCGCGGATACGGTCGGCTTCCTCGCGGATCAGCACCGTCAGTTCGCGGTCCTGCTCGCTCACGCTGGATTCCAGCAACTGGGCGGCGCCGCGAATGCCGGACAGCGGGTTCTTCACCTCATGGGCCAGGATCGCCGCCATGCCGGACACCGAGCGTGCGGCGGAGCGGAACGTCATCTGGCGATCCAGCGCGCGTGCGGCGGAGGCATCCTGCAGTACCAGCACGACAGCGCCCGGCTCCTCCGGCAACGGCGAAGCCTGCACGGTGATGCCATGTTTGCGCAGCCGCGGACTCTCGAAGCTCATGTCGTGATCAGAGATCGTCACATCGACGTCGCGCACCTGGGAGATCAGCGCGAAGATGGGGTTGTCTTCCGGCAACAGGTCCGACAGCCGCATGGCGGTCAGTTGTGACGTCGAAAGCCCGAGAAACTGCTCGGCGGCCTGATTGGCAAAGCGGAATTTGTTGTTGGAATCCAGCAGCACCACCGGCACCGACAACGCCGACAGCAAGGCTCCCGGATCGGGCGGCCGCGTCGGATCGCCCACCGGCAGACGGCGGGTGACGACGGAAAACACGCTGCGCAACGGTTTGGTCATGCTGCCTCCGCCAATGCCAGCGCCCTGGTATCGCCACGCTGGGCGCCACGGGCAATCAACGGGTCGTAGAATTGATCGATCAGCGCCAGAACCTCCGGCACCGTGTTGGTGCGCATCGCCTGGGTGCGGAACTCGGCCGAACCATGCAGGCCACGCGAATACCAGGCGATGTGCTTGCGGGCGAGCCGCATGCCGGCGTCATTGCCGAAATGCGAGAGCATGGCGTCGTAATGGCGCAGCAGAATGGATTTCTGGGCTGCCAGATCCGGCTCCGCCAGACGTTCCCCGGTGCGCAGATAATGGCCGATATGCGCGGGCGCCCAAGGCCTGCCGTAGGCACCACGGCCGATCATCACGCCATCGGCCCCCGAGCGGCGCAGCGCTTCCACGGCGTCGTCCTCAGTGACGATATCACCGTTGGCGATCACCGGCAGCGCGGTTGCGGCCTTCACCTCGGCGATGAAATCCCAGTCGGCCACCCCGGTGTAGAACATCTGCCTGGTGCGGCCGTGCACCGTCAGCATGCGGATGCCTGAAGCTTCGGCGATGCGGGCCAGGTTGGGGGCGTTCAGGCTGGCGTGGTCCCAGCCCATGCGCATCTTCAACGTCACCGGCACATCGACGGCGCGGACAACGGCTTCGAGAATGCGGGCGGCACCGACTTCGTCGCGCATCAGCGCGCTACCGGCCATCTGCCCCACCGCCACCTTTTTCACCGGGCAGCCGAAGTTGATGTCGATCAGGTCAGCACCCCTGTTAGCCCCGATTCGCGCGGCTTCGGCCATGGCGATGGGATCGCAGCCGGCGAGCTGGATCGACGACGGCGCGCCATCGAGCGTCGCCATCCGCAGCGTCGCCTGATTCTCGCGCACCATCGCCCAGGATGCGATCATTTCAGACACAACGAGCGACGCCCCAAGCTCACGCGCAAGACGGCGGAACGGCAGATCGGTCACACCCGACATCGGCGCCAGGATCACCGGCGTTTCGATGACCACGCGATCGAGTACGATCGGCGCAAGGCGGGGGGGCGGAAAGGATATACTGCACATGATTTGGGCAAACTAGTCCCGCCTCAGTCGCTGCGCAATGGATAGGCGATGCGAGTACGGCTTTGAAAACAACACGGCGCCGTCTTGCGGCCCGGACAGATTGACGCAGCGCCAACGGCCAATCAGTTTGCCACGCCATGACCGATTTATCCCGCATCGCCGTTCTACTCGTCGCCGCCGGCACCGGCAGCCGCTTCGGCGCGCCCACGCCAAAGCAGTTTCTCCGCATCGGCGGCCTGCCGGTGATCCGCCATGCCGCCCGCATTTTCGCGGCCCACGGCATGCTGATCCAACCGGTCGGTGACGCCGCAGAAATCGATGCAGCCCTGGCAGGGATCGACCATTTGCCGACCATCCCCGGCGGCGCCACCCGCCAGGACAGCGTGCGCGCCGGGCTGGAAGCGCTGGAAGCCCATGCGCCCGAGATTGTCATGGTGCATGATGCGGCCCGGCCGGTGATCCCCGACGGCACCATCGAAGCCCTGCTGACGGCCCTTGAAACCCACCAAGGCGCCATTCCCGCGGTTCCCGTCGCCGATACGCTCAAGCGCGGTGCCGACGGGGTGATCGCCGGCACCGTCTCACGCGACGGCCTCTATCGCGCCCAGACCCCGCAGGCCTTCAATTTCCGCCTGCTGCTCGACCTGCACCGTGCAGCAGGCCCCGGCGCCACCGACGACGCCGCCATTCTCGAAGCCGCCGGCCACCCTGTGGCGCTGATCGCCGGACATGAGGACAACATCAAATTGACCTACCCGGAAGACATGGTGCGCCTGGAACGAATTCTCGCATCGGTGATGGAGCCGCGCACCGGCACCGGCTACGACGTCCATGTGCTTGTGGAGAACCGCAAGCTCATCATCTGCGGCATCGATGTGCCGCATGATCGCGGGCTGTCCGGCCATTCTGACGCCGACG
>Ga0302279_10006131_pt1 | contig 12965 bp, 10 predicted proteins | sample III_Bog_N3_3_FD_194541 | JGI IMG/M metagenome (GOLD analysis project Ga0302279, IMG submission 194541) | Peat permafrost microbial communities from Stordalen Mire near Abisko, Sweden - III_Bog_N3_3 | ecosystem: Environmental > Terrestrial > Soil > Wetlands > Peat | place: Sweden: Abisko...
GTCGGCGGTCGGGGCGGTGGGCGGGCGGGGTGTGCGGGGACTGCGTGCCATTGGTGGCATTTTGGCACCACCGGCGGCTGGCGCAAGCGGCATGGGCGCCCGCGTGACACCGATGGGGACTTGGCGCTACGACTCCTGGGGTCAAATCGCGTTTGTGGCGACTCAACAGGAGACGGGCAGGAACCATGACCATCAAAGTGGGCGACAGCATCCCCTCGATGAAGCTGATGACGCCGACCGCCGACGGGCCGAAGGAGATCGGCACCGACGAGATTTTCAAGGGCAAGAAAGTGGTGCTGTTCGCGGTGCCGGGGGCGTTCACGCCGACGTGCAGCGCCAAGCACCTGCCGGGCTTCGTGCAGGACGCGGACGCGATCAAGGCAAAGGGTGTGGATACCATCGTCTGCCTCGCGGTGAACGACGTGTTCGTGCTGGGCGCCTGGGGCAAGGACCAGGGCGTCGGCGACAAGGTGCTGCTGCTGGCCGACGGGTCGGCTGCGTTCACCAAGGCGCTGGGGCTGGAACTGGATCTGGTGGCGCGCGGCCTGGGCGTGCGCAGCCAGCGGTTCGCGCTGATCGCTGAGGATGGCAAAGTCACGCATCTGGCGGTCGAGGCGGCCGGCGGTTTCGACGTCAGCCGCGCCGAGGCGATTCTCGCCGCCTTGTAAGCCCATGCGACGGCGCGGGGGCCGCGTTGTCCCCGCGCCGTTTGACAGCGCGGCGAGTTGCGACTAAGTCGCAAGTGCAGGGCCGACGCCGGCCACGGGAACGAAATCGCATGCTTGCCGCGCTGGTCATTGTGTTCCGCGAGATGATCGAGGCCGGGCTGATCGTGGGCATCGTGCTCGCGGCGTCGCGCGGCGTGCGCGGGCGCTGGCGCATGGTCGGCGGCGGCATCGCCGGCGGCGTGCTCGGCGCCTGCCTGCTGGCGGCGTTCGCCGGGCAACTGGACGCGCTGTTCGAGGGCTCGGGGCAGGAGTTGTTCGAGGCCTGCGTGCTGTTCGCGGCGGTGGCGATGCTGACGTGGCACAATGTCTGGATGGCCTCGCACGGGCGCGAGATGGCGCGGCAGATGCGCGACCTCGGCCGGCAGGTGAGTGCCGGCGAGCGGCCGCCGGTGGCGCTGGCCATCGTGGTCGGCATCGCGGTGCTGCGCGAGGGCAGCGAGGTGGTGCTGTTCCTGTACGGCGTGCTGGCGAGCGGCGGCACCACGGCGGCGGGGGTGGCCATCGGCGGCGCGCTCGGCGTGGTGGCCGGCGCGGTGGTGTCGGCGCTGATCTACGGCGGGTTGCTGGTGATCCCGGCGCACCGGCTGTTCACCACGACGGCGTGGCTGATCACGCTGCTGGCGGCCGGCATGGCCGCGCAGGCGGTGGCGTTCCTGCAACAGGGCGGCTTCGCCCTGGTGTGGGAGGAACCGCTGTGGAACACGTCCTGGCTGCTCGCGGACGGCTCGTTGATGGGAAGGCTGGCGCACACCCTGGTCGGCTACACCGACCAGCCGAACGGGCTGCAAGCGCTGGCGTGGCTGGTCACGGTGGGCGGCATCTGGGCGTTGGGACGCGCGGTGCGCCGCCCCTCGCCGCCGCGCCCGGCGGTGGCCTGAGCGTCACGGCGGTGCCGGTTCCTTGAAGCCGGCGGCGCCGCCGAAACCCGGCTTGCCGATCTGTTCGGGCAGTTCGACGATTTTGCGGAATTTGGTGGTGTCGTAGCCGAGGCCGCGAAAGCGTTCGAGCGCCGCCGCGTAGCTGGCGTCGTCGATGGTCGGCGTGCGGGAGAAAATCCAGCCGAGCGAGCGGTCCGGGTAGCCGAACAGGACGGTGCGGTAGTCGGGATCGACATACAGAATCAGAAACGGAAAATTCAGCGGCCAGAAGATCTGCACGCGCCAGCCGGCGTTGTTGGTGCCGGGGGTGACCCAGTCATGCACGGTGTAATGCTTTTGCGGCGTGTCGAAGCTGTTTTGGTGGGTATAAAAATCCTCCTGGATGTCGCCGTCCGGCCGGCGCGAATACACGTCGTACAGGCCAACCAGGTCGTTCTCGAACCAGTTCGGGATGTTGGCGACGATGTACCAGCCGCCCATCATGCGATCGAGATCGACCGAGGGCGCCAGCTTCAGTTTTGCCGCGTCGTCGCTGCGGCACGCCATCGCCAGCAACGGCAGCGCCACCGCCGCCGCGCGGGCGAGGCGGGGCAGCAGACTAGCCGGCAAGGCCGCCGAACCGGCCGGCGCGGTAATCGTCCATCGCCTGGGTGATCTCCTCGCGCGTGGTCATCACGAACGGGCCGTGCGCGACCACCGGCTCGCGCAGCGGCGGCGCGTGGCCGAACACGACCAACGAATCCGCCGTCGCCGCGAGGTCGACCGCGTCGCCGCTGTCGTCGAGTTCGACCAGGGTGAAGCCGGGTGCGGCCGTGCCGGCGACGGCCACGGCGCCGCGCACGACGTACAGGAACACGGCGCGGCCGGGTGCGACCGGCAGCGTCAGCCGCGCGCCGGCGACAAGCGCGATGGTGGTCATGGTGACGTCGCCGAGCGACTGGATCGGCGCCGTGTGGCCGTCCCAGGCGCCGGCGATCAGGTTGACGGTGGCGCGGCCGCCGTTGGCCGGGAAGGCCGGAATCTCGTCCTGTTGCAGCCCGATGTAGTGCGGCGGCGTCATTTTCAGGCGGGACGGCAGGTTCACCCATAGTTGCAGGATTTCGAGCGGCCCGCCGCGCCGCTTGAAGTCGGCCGGCGACAGCTCGGCATGCACAAGGCCGCTGCCGGCGGTCATCCACTGCACGCCGCCGGCGCGGATGATGCTTTCGTGCCCGCCGGAATCGCTGTGCGACAGCTCGCCTTGCAGGATGAAGGTCACCGTTTCGAAACCGCGATGCGGATGCGGCCCGAACGGCAGGCCGCCGTTGTCCGGCGCATAGGTCTGCGGCCCGTGGTGGTTGAGGAACAGGAACGGGTCGAGCATGTCGATGTCCGGCCCCGGCAGCGGCCGGCGCGTCACCAGATCGGCGATGTCGTCGCGCAGCGCCTTGTGCTGTGCGAGCACGCGGCGGGCAGTGGCGGTGGGAGTGGCGGCGGTCTGGTCCGGCATCGGCGCGTCCTTGCGGTCGGCTGCAATGTTGGCGCGGCGCCGGCAAAAGAAAACCCCGGCGCGTTGCCGCGCCGGGGTCGAGGTGTATGGGGGAGGCGCATCACTAGGCCCGACGCCGCCCCACGGCTGTGACGCAGGTCACCGGGGCCGCGGTTTCGCACCGCGGCGATTGCCGGCTCGACCGCGCCGCGCCGCCCTGATATCGGACCAGTCGCAGCCTCGACCGGGCGGAGTGCGCAAGGACCGACGACGATGAACCGCCAGCAACGCCGCGCCGCCGCGACCCGGCCCGCCGCGACCGCCATCGAGCCGCTGTTGCGGGAGGCGCTGGCGCACCAGCAGGCCGGCCTGACGGCGGACGCGGAGGCGGCATTCCGCCGGTTCCTGGCCGACGCGCCCCGCCATTACGAGGCGCTGAACCAGTTCGGCATCCTGTTGCAGCGGGCCGGGCGGCTGGCGGAGGCGCTGGCGCTGTTCGACCGGGCGATCGAGGCGGACGGCGGCCGCCATCAGGCGCTCGCCAATCGCGGCATTGTCCTGTCCGCGCTTGGGCGGCTGGCGGACGCGAAGGCCAGCTTCGAGCAGGCGATCGCGCTGGCCGACGATTTCGTCGAAGCCCATGCCGGGCGCGGCCAGGTGCTGATGCGGCTCGGCCGCGCCGCCGAGGCGTTGGCGGCGTTCGACGTGGCGGTTGCGTTGCGGCCGGGTTTTGTCGAGGCGTGGTGCGATCGCGGCGTGGCGCTGGCGGCGCTCGACCGGTTCGAGGAAGCCGATGGCAGCTACGACCGCGCGCTGGCGCTGCGCCCGGACTTCGCGGAGGTCTGGACCAACCGCTCGGCGGCGCTGGCGTCGCTGTACCGCCACGCCGATTCCCTGGAAGCCTGCAATCGCGCGCTGGCGTTGCGGCCGACCCATGTCGAGGCGCTGGCCAATCGCGCGGCCGCGCTGACGCATCTGGGCCGGCCGGCGGAGGCGCTCGCCGACACCGAGACCGCGCTGGCGATTCGGCCGGGCTACTTCGAGGCCCTGGTGAACCGGGCCAACGCGCTGCTGCAACTCGGCCGCGCCGAGGCAGCGGTGGTGGACCTCGACCGGGCGCTGGAGCAGCAGCCGGACGATCCCGGCGCCCGCTTCAACCGGGGCCAGATGCTGCTGCTGCTGGGCCGCTACGCCGAGGGCTGGCGCGACAACGAAAGCCGCTGGGGCCTGAAACGCTTCGGCGGCGTGCGCCGCGACTTCCCGCAACCGCTGTGGCGGGGCGAGGACCTCGCCGGCCGCGTGATCCTGCTGCATGGCGAGCAGGGCCTCGGCGACACCATCCAGTTCTGCCGCTACGCGCCGCTGGTGGCCGCGCGTGGCGGCGTTGTGATTATCGAAGCCCCGGCGTCGCTGGTGCCATTGCTGGCATCGCTGCCGGGCGTTGCCGGCACGGTCGCGTTCGGCGCGACATTGCCGCCGTTCGACCTGCACTGCCCGATGATGAGCCTGCCGCTGGCGTTCGGCACGACGCCGGCCACGATCCCGGCGCCGCCGGTGTATCTGTATGCCGATCCCGGGCGGGTCGAGGGCTGGGCGCCGGAGTTGCAGGAGGGCGCGGCACCGCGCATCGGTCTGGTGTGGTCCGGCAATGCCGCGTTGCAGGTGGACCCCTCCCGGTTCATGCGACTGGACGATGCGCTGCCGCTGCTGGGCCCCGGACGGACCTTCTATGCCCTGCAAAAGGACGTGCCGGTGGCCGAGCAGGCGTTGCTGGCGGCGACGCCGGAGTTGCACCATCTCGGCGCCCGCTTCGGCGACTGGACCGACACCGCGGCCGTGATCGCCCAGCTCGATCTGGTGATCACGGTCGATACCTCGGTGGCGCATCTCGCCGCCGCCATGGGCAAGCCGACCTGGCTGATGCTGCGCGCGGTCGCCGACTGGCGTTGGGGCGTCGGCCGCGAGGAGTCCGCGTGGTATCCCTCGGCCCGCCTGTTCCGCCAAACGGCACCGGGGGACTGGCCGGGCGTGGTGGCGCGAGTGCGGGGGGCGCTTGCGGAATTTTGCCGGACGTGGCGGCCACCAGCGGCGGACGCGCCGGCGGCGGATCTGGTCCGGCAGGGCCGCGCCTTCATGCAGGCAAGGCAACTCGACGCGGCGGACGCGGTGCTGCGCCGGGCTCGCGACGCCGACCCGGCGCAGCCGGATGCGCTGTTCCTCGGCGGCGTGGTGGCGCACAGCCTTGGCCGGGTGCAGGAGGCGGACGACCTGTTCGCCGCCGCGATCGCCCGCAATCCGGCCAACTCGAAGGCACACGGCAATCGCGGCACGACGTTGCGCGACCTCGGGCGTCTGGACGAGTCGCTGGCGAGCTTCGACCGTGCCATCGCGCTGTGGCCGCGCTACGCGGACGCGTGGGCCAATCGCGGCCTGACACTGCTCGATCTCGGCCGCGCCGGCGAGGCATTGGCCAGCATCGACCGGGCGCTGGAATTGCAGCCGGCCATGGCCGAAGCCTGGGCGAACCGCGCCGGCCCGCTGGCGGCGCTGGGCCGGTTCGAGGAAGCGCTCGCCGATTGCGACCGCGCGCTGCAACTGCGCCCGGGCGACGCCGGGGCGCTCAGCAACCGCGCCGTCGCCTTGCGGCAACTGGGCCGCCTGGAGGCGGCGCTGGCCAGCATCGACGCGCTGCTGGCGCAGCATCCGAACGCCATGGTCGCGCGTACCAACCGGGCGCAAATCTGCCTCGAACTAGGCCGCTACCGGGAAGCATGGCCGGACTACGAGGCGCGCTGGGCGACGCTGCCGCCGGCGCTGCGGCAGCGGCAGTTCGCGCAGCCGCTCTGGCAGGGCGAACCGCTCGCCGGCCGGACCATCCTGCTGCACGCCGAACAGGGCTTTGGCGACACGATCCAGTTCAGCCGCTACGCCAGCAAGGTCGCCGAGCGGGGCGGCGTCGTGATCCTGGAAGTGCAGCCGTCGCTGCTGGTGTTGCTGTCCGGGCTGCCGGGCGTGGCGCGGACGATCGCCCGGGGCGACGAGCCGCCGCCGTTCGATCTGCATTGCCCGCTGCTGAGCCTGCCGCTGGCCTTCGGCACGACGTTGGCGACCGTGCCGGACGCGCGGTTGCATCTGCCGGCCGATCCCGTACGACAGGCGCGCTGGGCGTCGCGCCTGTCGGGCCTGCCGGCGCCGCGCGTCGGGCTGGTCTGGTCCGGCAATCTGGCGCTGAACGTCGATCCGATGCGCTCCATGCGGTTTGCCACCGTGCGGCCGCTGTTGCAGACCGGGGTGGCTGCGGTCGCGCTGCAACCGGACGTCGCCGAGGCCGACCGCGCGGCGCTGGCCGCGGCGACGGGCCTGCTCGATCTTGGCGCCGAGTTGGCGGACTGGGCGGATACCGCCGCGGTGATTGCGCAACTCGATCTGGTCATCACCATCGACACCGGGGTGGCGCATCTTGCCGCCGCGCTGGGCAAGCCGACCTGGGTGATGCTGCGCCACGTCCCGGATTGGCGCTGGCATGCGGCCGGGCGCGACGACAGCCCGTGGTATCCGGCCGCCAGACTGTTCCGCCAGACCGCGCCGGGCGACTGGGACGGCGTGGTGGCACGCGTGCGGGCGGCGCTGCTCGACTTTTCCGCCGCATGGCGGGCGGGTGACGGCGGCGCCGTGCCGCCGGTCGTCGCCGACCCGGTCGGGACGTCGCCGGCGGCGTGGGTGGCGACCGGCCTGGCCGACCTGGCGGCCGGGCGGATGGACGCGGCGGCGGCGTCCTGTCGCCGCGCCCTCGCCGCCGATCCCGGCAATGCCGAGGCGCTGCACCTGCTCGGCATCGTCGCCTACCAGACCGGCCGGCTCGCAGAGGCCAACGATCTGTTGGCGCAGGCGCTGGCGCGGGCGCCGGACAGCCCGGACATGCTGAACACCAGCGGCCTCGTGCTTGGCGACACGGGACAGGCGCAGGCGGCGCTGGACCGCTTCGACCGGGCGCTGGCGCTCGCCCCTGACTTCGCCGAGGCGCACTGCAACCGTGGCAGCATGTTGCGCGAGCTTGGCCGGACGCAGGAGGCGCTGGCCAGCTACGACCGCGCGCTGGCGCTGCGGCCGGACTATGTGGACGCGCTGACCAACGCCGGCATCACCCTGGTCGATCTCGGCCACCCCGCGCTGGCACTGGCAAAACTCGACCGCGCGCTGGCGCTCGACCCCAACAACGCGGCGGCGCACAACAATCGCGGTTGCGCGCTACAGGCGCTGCGCAGATTGCCGGAGGCGCTGGCGAGTTTTGCCCGCGCGAGCGAGTTGCTGCCGGACCACCCGGAGCCCTGGCAGCGCCGCGCGCAGGTGCTGGCCGATCTGGGGCGCTGGCCGGACGCGCTGGCGAGCATCGACCGCGCGGTGGCGCTGGCGCCGGGTGACAGCGCGGTGCTGGCGGCGCGGGCGGCCTTGCTGGCGCGGCGCGAGCGGCGGCGCTGATCAGTCGAGCAGCGCCGCATAGGTCAGCACGCGCAACTCGCGGCGGATCGGGTAGCTCGACGACGGCAGCAACTGCGTCAGTAGCACCACCGCCATGTCTTCGGCCGGGTCGATCCAGAACGCGGTGCTGGCCGCACCGCCCCAGGCGTATTCGCCGGGCGAGCCGAGGATTTGTGCGCGCGCGGGATCGAGCATGACGGAGACGCCGAGGCCGAAGCCGATGCCGGCGTAGCTGGATTCGGCGAAGCGCGGCTGGCCGAGTGCTGCGAGGTCGCCCTCCAGATGGTTGCGGGTCATCAGTTCGACGGTCTTGCGGCCGAGCAGGCGGACGCCGGCGAGTTCGCCCTGGTTCAGCATGAAGCGGCAGAACCGCAGATAGTCGTCGAGCGTGGAAACCAGCCCGCCGCCGCCCGAGGGCAGGCGGGATTTTAGAAATATGCTGGTCGGCGGATCGTCCATGATCGCGGGCGTGCCGTCGGCCCCACGCGTGTACAGCGTGGCGAGGCGGGGCACGGCGTCCTCGCCGACGCGAAAGCCGGTCTCGGTCATGCCGAGCGGTGCCAGCACGCGGGTTTGCAGGAACACGTCGAACGGCTGACCGGACATGACTTCGACCAGACGGCCGAGCACGTCGGTGGCGATGCTGTAGTTCCAGGCGGTGCCGGGCTGCGCGAGCAGCGGCAATTTCGCCACCTTCTCGACGAGGTCCGCGAGTGTGAGCGGAGAAATCTGGAAATCGATGCCGTTGTCACGGTACAGCGCATCGACCAGCGTTGCGTCCATGAAGCCGTAGGTCAGGCCCGACGTGTGCGTCAGCAGGTCGCGAAAGGTGATGTCGCGCGCGGCCGGCACGGTTTCCGGCCTCGCACGGCTGCCGCCGACGCAGACGCGCATGGTGGCGAAGCCGGGCAGGAAGCGCGCGATGGCATCGTCGAGTTGGAAGCGGCCGTCTTCGTACAGCATCATGATGGCGACGCTGGTGAGCGGCTTGGTCATCGAATAGATGCGCACCAGCGTCTCGCGCGTGAACGGCTGCTCACGCGCGATGTCGGCGAGGCCGGTGGCGGCGACATAGGCCAGTTCGCCGTGCCGCAGCACCGCCACCGACAGGCCGGCGAGTTTGCGGTCATCGACCAGACGCTGCATCCACGGGCCGATCTTGGCCAGACGCGTGGAGGACAGGCCGACGGATTCGGGTTGGATGGTGGCGTGCTGTGGCATGGCTCAGGCCCTCGCGCGGCGGCCGGTGCGGCGGCCGGCGCCGGCACCCTCGTCGCCGGGCGGCGGCGCCTCGCGGTATTTGCGAATCCAGGCGGCACAGTGCGGATCGTTGCCCATCACCGTGTCGGCGCCGAGGATCGCCTGCCGGTCTTCCGGGTGCAGCGGATTCATGATCGCCGAGGTCAGGCCGGCGCCGATCATCATCGGCAGGAAGGCGGCGTTCATGCCGCGCCGGTTGGGCAGGCCGAACGAGAAGTTGGACGCGCCGCACGAGGTATTCACTTTAAGTTCCTCACGCAGCCGGCGTAGCAGGCGCATCAACTGGCGGCCGGCGTCGTTGATGGCACCGACCGGCATCACCAGCGGATCGACCACGACATTCTCGCGCTTGATGCCGTGATCCTCGGCGCGCTCGACGATCTTTTTCGCCACCGCGTAGCGCACGTCGGGGTCTTCCGAGATGCCGGTTTCGTCGTTGGAAATGGCGATGACGGCGGCATCGTATTTTTTTATCAGTGGCAGCACGCGTTCCAGCCGCTCCTCCTCGCCGGTCACGGAGTTCACCAGCGGTTTTCCTCGGTACGCGGCCAGCCCGGCTTCCAGCGCTTCCACAATGGAACTGTCGATGGACAGCGGCACGTCGACCGTGTCCTGCACCAGCCGGATGCACTCGGCGAGAATCTTCGGCTCGTCGGCGAGCGGGATGCCGGCGTTGACATCCAGCATCTGCGCGCCGGCCTCGACCTGTGCGAGTGCGTCGGCGATGACACGGCTGTAGTTACCCTCGGCCATCTCGGCGGCCAGCAGCTTGCGGCCGGTCGGGTTGATGCGCTCGCCGATCATGACGAAACGCCGCTCGAAGCCGATGACGACTTCGCGCTTGTGGGACGTGATCAACGTTTCAGTCATGCTGCCTATCCTCGCTGCGGCGCTACGCCGCGCCCTGTGTCTCGACCGCCTGCGTCATCTGCACGAGGTCGCGCCGCCACGGCATCCGCCCGGCCAGCACGCCGCTTGCGTGGACGATCTCGGAGATCGATTCTTCCTGCTTGTAGGCCATCAGATGAATGCCGGAGACGCCGGCGATGTCGCGCACCTGCTGGATGATCTCCACACAGAGGCGCTTGCCCTCGGCGCGCTGGTTTTTTGCCCCCTCGATGCGCGCGATCACGGCATCGGGGATGTGTACGCCGGGCACGTTGGCGCGGATGAATTTTGCCGCTTTCGCCGACGCCAGCGGGCCGACGCCGACCAGGATAAAGCATTTTTCGTGCAGACCCAGGTCGCGCACGCGCTGCATGAATTTTGCAAACAGTGGCACGTCGTAGCAATACTGCGTCTGGATGAACTGCGCACCGGCGGCGATCTTTTTGCCGAGCCGGATCGGGCGGAACTCGTACGGCGGCGCGAACGGGTTCTCCGCCGCGCCGACGAACACAAGCGGCGGCGAGGTAATCTTGCGGCCGGACAGAAACCGCTTCTCGTCGCGCATGACGCGAATGGTGTCGAGCAACGAGATGCTATCAAGATCAAAAACCGGCTTGGCTTCCGGGTGGTCGCCGGCCTGCACGCCGTCGCCGGTCAGGCACAGGATGTTGGCAACACCGAGTGCGGCGGCACCCAGCACGTTGCCCTGGATCGCGATGCGATTGTGATCGCGACAGGCGATTTGCGTGACCGGCGAATAGCCCATGCGGATCAGCAGCGCCGAGACGGCGACGCTGGACATATGGCAATGCGCGCCGGAACCGTCGGTGGCGTTGATCGCATCCACCCAGCCCTCGAACGGTTTTATTCTGTGCTCGATTTCATCGGGGTCGGCGCTGTCGGGTGGATTGATCTCCGCCGTCACCGCGAATTCGCCGCGCCGCAGCACGCGTTCCAGCCGCCCGCGCGAGACGTGGCCGGGCAACGGGCGCAGCGGCGCCCACGGCGTCGGGCCGATGTCATCAGGATGCAGCATGCTGCCGCGCCGCTTGCAGCCAGGAGGATTTGCCGGCCTTGCGATGGTCGATCGGCGTTCGCGCCTGCCCCATCGTCGCGACCGTGCCCATGCGTTCGGCGCCAGCGTACGCCTGCACCCAGACGCACGGCATCTCGGGATGCACTTCGCAATTGCCGTTGGCGCGCACGCCGCCGCACGGGCCGTTGCGCAGCCCCTTCGGACAGTTCATCGGGCAGGACAGGCCGGTTGCCGACAGCACGCATTGCCCGCACATGCGGCAATCGAACAGCGCCTGCTTGACCACGCGCTCGACGCCCGCCACCGGCCGTTCCAGGCGATCGTAGCCGATGCGCCGGAACAACGGGTCGAGCGCGCGCAGCCCGGTTTCGAAACCACGATAGACGGACGCCAGCCATTTCGCATGCCGCACGCTCCACAGCCGCAGCGAGCGGCGCGGTAGCGGCGGCAGTGCGATGCCACGATGCGCGAAGGCGTCCTCGGGGCGCATGCGAGCGGTCAGCGCGCCAGCGCGGAGCCCTGGCGCTTGGCCATGAAGCTTTTCGCCGTCTCCACCGCGACCGCCGCGTCGCGACAATAGGCGTCGGCACCGATGGAGTTGGCGAACGCCTCGTTCAGCGGCGCGCCGCCGACCAGCACCACATAGTCGTTGCGGATGCCCTTTTCCTTCAGCGTGTCGATGACGACCTTCATGTACGGCATCGTCGTGGTCAGCAGCGCCGACATGCCGAGAATGTCCGGCTGGTGTTCCTCGATCGCCGCAAGGTATTTTTCCACGCCGTTGTTGATGCCGAGGTCGATCACCTCGAAGCCCGCGCCTTCCAGCATCATGCCGACAAGGTTTTTGCCGATGTCGTGGATGTCGCCCTTGACGGTGCCGATCACCACTTTTCCGACTTTCGGCGCGCCGGTCTCCGCCAGCAAGGGCCGCAGGATGAACATCCCCGCTTTCATCGCATTCGCGGACAGCAGCACTTCCGGCACGAACAGGATGCCGTCGCGGAAATCGATGCCGACGATTCGCATGCCCTCGACCAGCGCCTGCGTCAGGATGTCGTACGGGGTCCAGCCGCGCGCGAGCAGGATGTTCACCCCGACCTCGATCTCGTCTTTCAGACCGTCGTACAGGTCGTCGTGCATCTGCGCGACGAGGTCCTCGTCGCTGAGCGAGTTCAGGTCGAGATCGTCGGACATCTTCGGGTCTCCGGTTCAGACGTTCGAGTCGGGAAACGATGCCTTGCGGCGGGCCATGTAGTCCAGCAGCGCTTCGTCGGTCGCCGGGTCGATCGGCGGCGCCTCGTACTCGCGCAGCGTCTTTTTCCACAGCGCGTTGGCGCGCTGCCCCATGTCCAGTTGCCCCTCGGCGAGCCACTGCTCGTAGCTGTTGTTGTCGGACAGTTGCGAGGGAAAGAACGCCGTCTCGAAATGCGCCTGCGTGTGGGCGCAGCCGAGGAAATGCTTGCCGGGACCGACTTCGCGGATCGCGTCCATCGCCTGCCCGCCCTCCGAGACGTCGATGCCGCCGAGCAGCGTCTGGTACATGCCGGCCTGATCGACATCCATCATAAATTTCTCATAGCCCATTGCCAGACCGCCTTCGAGCCAGCCGGCGGTGTGCAGCACGAAATTGGTGCCGGCGAGCACGGTCGGCATCATCGTCTGCGCACTCTCGTAGGCGGCCTGCGCGTCCGGCAGTTTGGAGGCGCACAGCCCGCCGCCGGAGCGGAACGGCACGCCGAGGCGGCGGGCGAGGGCGGCCATCGTGTACAGCACCAGCGCCGGTTCCGGCGTGCCGAAGGTCGGCGCGCCCGATTTCATCGACATCGAACTGGCAAAGCTGCCGAAGATTACCGGCGCGCCCGGGTTGACCAGTTGCACGAACGCCATGCCGGACAGCGCCTCGGCCAGCGTCAGCGTCGCCGTGCCCAGCACCGTCACCGGCGACATCGCGCCGGCCAGGATGAACGGCGTCATCAGGCAAGCCTGATTGTTGCGCGCGTACACCTTGGCCGCGCCGAGCATGGTGGAATCCCAGGTCAGCGGCGAGTTGGCGTTGATCAGGCTGGTGGTAACGGTGCGCTGGCGGCCGCTCGCGGGATCGATCCAGTCCGGCCCGAACAGGATTTCGGCCATGTTGACCGTGTCCTGCGCGCGCTCCGGCTGGGTGACGCTGCCCATGAACGGTTTGTCGCTGTAGCGCATATGCGCGTACACCATGTCGAAATGCA
>Ga0302279_10006134_pt1 | contig 12961 bp, 8 predicted proteins | sample III_Bog_N3_3_FD_194541 | JGI IMG/M metagenome (GOLD analysis project Ga0302279, IMG submission 194541) | Peat permafrost microbial communities from Stordalen Mire near Abisko, Sweden - III_Bog_N3_3 | ecosystem: Environmental > Terrestrial > Soil > Wetlands > Peat | place: Sweden: Abisko...
CAACGCCGATGTCTTCGCCTTTGCGGCGGCGCAGGTGAAGAAGGCGATGGAGGTGACGCATCAACTCGGCGGCGAGGGTTATACCTTCTGGGGCGGCCGCGAAGGTTACATGACCCTGCTCAACACGGACATGAAGCGCGAGCAGGAGCATCTGGCCAAACTGCTGCACCTGGCGGTGGCCCACAAAAAGCAACTGGGCTTCCCGGGCCAGTTTTACATCGAGCCCAAACCGAAGGAACCCACCAAGCACCAATACGATTCGGACGCGGCCGCCTGTCTGAACTTCCTGCGGGAATTCGGGCTGCTGCCCCACTTCAAATTGAACATCGAGACGAATCACGCCACGCTGGCGGGCCATTCGATGCAGCATGAGTTGGAAGTCGCCGGCGCGGCCGGAGCGCTCGGTTCGATTGACGCCAACACGGGCGACGAATTGCTGGGCTGGGACACCGACCAGTTCCCCACCAACATTTATCTGACCACTTACACCATGCTGACGGTGTTGAAATACGGCGGCTTCACGACGGGCGGCACGAACTTCGATGCCAAGGTGCGCCGCGAAAGTTTCGAGCCGGTGGACTTGTTCCACGCGCACATCGGCGGCATGGATGCCTTTGCGCGCGGGCTGAAGATCGCGGCGGCCATCCGCCAGGACGGGCGGTTGGCGGAATTTGTCAAAGAACGGTATGCGTCCTGGGACACCGGGATCGGCGCCCGCATTGAAGCCGGCCGGGCGACCCTGGCGGAACTCGAAGCCTACATGCTGAAAAAGGGCGACATCACCCCGAACGTCAGCGGCCGGCAGGAATTCCTGGAAAATCTCATCAACGAGTTTATCTGACCGAGGCGGGTGCGGGAGCCGCGCTCCGGCAGGAGAGAAGGCGACCGGCGGGTCCGGGACTTTGACTATCGTTCGTGCGGTTGATTCCGCCGGGCGGGACGCCCGGCTCCACGGCAGGCGAGACGCCCGCCCCACACTCCGGCGCGCAATTGCTTGTCCGCCGAACGGGTTTTTGCCAGACTGACCGCCATGCGAAATTCTTTGTTGGGCGGCCTCCTGGCCCTGGCCCTGGCGGTGCTGCCGGTTGCGGGCGCGGAAATCAAAATTGATTTCAGCGATTACCCCGACCATCTGGCGCCAACCAATTTCACGAGCGTGCTCGCCGGGACCGGCCAGCCGGGCGCCTGGACCATACTGCCGGTGGCCGTCGCCCCCCTGCTCGCCCCGCTTTCCCCCCAGGCCCCCGTCAACACCCGGCAACTGGTGCTGGCCCAGACCAATCAGGATCCGACCGATGAGCGTTTCCCCATTTTGGTTTATGACGGCGACACGTTCGCCGATTTTAAACTGACCACCGGGTTCAAGCTCGTCAGCGGCCTCACCGAACAAATGGCCGGGGTGGTCTTCCGGTTTCAGAACGCCTCCAATTTCTATGTCGTCCGGGCCAGCGCCCTGGGGCATAACGTGCGCTTTTACAAGATGGTCAACGGCATCCGCTCGGACCCGATCGGACCGCAACTGGACGTCACCGCCGGCGTCTGGCACACCCTGGCGGTGCAGTGCGGCGGCAATCAAATCAATATCTGGCTGGATGGGAATTCCGTGATGCCGCCCCTGGGCGACAATACGTTCGCCGCCGGGAAAATCGGGTTGTGGACCAAATCCGACGCGGTCAGCTATTTCCGCGATCTGACCATTGACTACACCCCCCGCATTCCCGCCGCGCAGGCGATGGTGGAGAACATCCTAAAAACCCAATCGCGCCTGCTCGGGCTGAGAATCTACGCGCTCGACGGCCAGGGCCGGCCGCACGTCATCGCCAGCAAGGACGCCAAGGAAATCGGGCGCGCCGGGGGGGACGCCGAAACCGCCGCGATCACCAGCGGCCAGGTCTCCCTCGGCCGCGAACCCGGCACCGTGGCCGTCTGGCTGCCCTACCGGGACCGGAACGGTGACCCGATGGCTTCCGTATGGGTGCGGCTGAAATCGTTTTTTGGCGAGACCCAGGATCACGCCATCACCCGCGCCACGCAAATCGTGAAATTCCTGCAGGGCCAGATCTCGAATCGTGAGGATTTGCTGAAATAAATCCGCCGGCGCTCAGTGCTGGGGCGGCACCTGCACTTCGTTGGGCATTTTCACCTGCGGCATTTCACTGGCTTGAAGCCGCCGCACGCCGCCAATGACCACCACTTTTCCCTGATCGTCCACCCCCAGGCGCGGACGACGGCTGATATAATCATAAAGTTCGCGGGTCGCGATGGCCCCATCGGGATTGAGCACGGTGTAGTTGAACAGCGAGCCGCTGCTCTGATAGAGCACATGCAACTGGCTCTGCGGATCCACCTGGGCCTCCGGCTGGCTGAAGGAAACCAGCGGACCAATCGGCTGCATCGAATAAATCCGGGCATCCACCGGGTCGCTCACCTGCACGAAGAGGCGCAACTGCATGTTCTGGTAATTGGCCTTGATCAAAGAGTATCGGCGCATGTCCGGGGCCCGCCCCGTGTCCCCGCCGGCGGCCGGCAGGCCAAATTCCTGCGACCACAGCAGCACGCCGTTGATGACATCAAAATAGACCGGGGTGCTCGACTCCTCCGCCCCCCAATCCTTGATGCGCAGCGTCGCCACAATGTGATAACGCCCGACCCGGGTCAGCGTGAAATAGGGTTGCAGGTCCACGCGTTTCGTCGCCATCTGCGAGGAGGCCAGATCGAACTCCCCCAGCACCGGCACTTCCGCATTTTTGAGCACCACAAACCCGTCCGCCGACTCGACGCTGAACGTCAGCCAATTCGGCTCGGCCCCCAAATGCAGGGACTGCCCCGAGAGGTTGGTGATTTTGACCGCCACCGGCAGGGATTCCCCGGGCAGGAATTGTTTTTGATCCAGCACCACCTCGAGCGTCACCTGGGCCGGGCTGCTGGTAATGATCCCGGCCAGCATCCCAAGCATTAAAAAAAGCGTTTTCATTTGAATGATCCCACTTTAAACCACCCGGGGCCGGAGTGAAAGGGAAAGTTCAAATTCCAAAAATCCAAATTTCAAGGAAATCCCAAAATTCAACGCTCAAGCCCGGGCGAATCCGTTTCCTTGAATTTTGATGATTGGGGTTTGAATTTTCCGCCGCCGGCCCCGGTCCACGGAAATGGAACCCCATCACCCGGCCGGCGGCGGCCCTCACCGCCCGCAGCAGTTCTTGAATTTCTTGCCGCTGCCACAGGGGCACGGATCGTTCCGGCCCACCTTGGGACCGGCCCGCACCGGCTTGGGCCGGGGTTTGTTCAGGTCGTCGGCGGCCTGGCTGACGATGTCGCTGGGCTTGGGCTGATCCGACTTCGGCGGTTCGGCAAACGCGCCGGGAGCCTGGTGCGTCGTGGTGGTGGGCACGTTGCGCAGGAAATTTTCAAACGCCATCATCGAGGAGGCGCTGCGGAAAATATTATGACAGATCTCGGTCTTCACGTTGACCATGAGTTCGTCAAAAATCTTGAACGCCTCGGCCTTGTATTCCAGCAGCGGATCCCGCTGGCCGTGCGCGCGCAGACCGATGCTGTAACGCAGGCTGTCCATCTCATAAAGATGTTCCTGCCACAACTTGTCAATGGCGCTCAGGATGGTGAAGCGCTCCACTTCCTTCAGCGCCTCGGGATTCTCGAAGCTGATCTTGATGTCGTAAGCCTTGCGGATGCTGTCCGTCAGGAACGTCGCCACCGCGAATTGCGCGGGCGAGAGCCCGTCAAACAGCGATTCCGCCACCGGCGCTTCGTGGCCGGAATGCGCGGCCTTGAGGATTTCCCCCTCGGGCAGGCCCATGGGAAAATTCAGGTTCACCCAATCGGCCAGCGGGCGGACTTTCCAATCGCTGAAATCATCGCCGCCGCCGGTGAACTGCCGCACTTTTTCCACCACCACCTCTTCCATGATGTCCATGAGCCGGTCGCGGACGTCCGTGGAATTGATGATTTCGTTGCGGAATTCGTAAACCACGCCGCGATGCTTGTTCATCACGTCGTCATATTCCAACGTGCGTTTGCGCTGCTGGAAATGATGCTGTTCCACGCGCTTTTGGGCCTGTTGAATCGAGCGGTTCAGGAGCGGATGCGTCAGCTCCTGCCCTTCTTCCAACCCCATTTTCTCCATGAGTTTGACAATGCGGTCCGAACCGAACAACCGCATCAAATCGTCCTCGAGCGAGATGAAAAAGTGCGAGGACCCCGGATCGCCCTGGCGCGAGCAGCGGCCGCGCAACTGCCGGTCAATGCGCCGCGACTCATGGCGTTCCGTGCCGAGCACATGCAGGCCGCCGGCTTCCGAAACGCCCGCGCCCAGCTTGATGTCCGTACCGCGCCCGGCCATGTTGGTGGCGATGGTGATCGAACCGCGCTGACCCGCCCGGGCCACAATCTCGGCCTCCTGTTGGTGATATTTCGCGTTCAGCACGGAATGGACCAACCCCTCGCGCTTGAGCTGGCGGGAAAGCATTTCGCTCGTCTCCACGCTGATCGTGCCCACCAGGGCGGGCCGGCCCTGGGCGTGGAGCGCCTTGATTTCCGCCACCACGGCGTTGAATTTCTCGCGCCGGGTTTTATAGACCGAATCGTGCGTGTCCTTGCGGATGTTCGGCTTGTTGGTCGGAATCGTCAGCACGCCGAGCTTGTAAATGTCGAAAAACTCCTGCGCCTCGGTTTCGGCCGTGCCGGTCATGCCGGCGAGTTTCGCATACAGGCGGAAGTAATTTTGAATGGTGATCGTCGCCAGCGTCTGGGTTTCGCGTTCAATGGAAACGCCCTCCTTGGCTTCCACGGCCTGGTGCAGTCCGTCGCTCCAGCGGCGGCCGGTCATGAGCCGGCCGGTGTGCTGGTCCACGATGATGACCTTGTTTTCCTGAACGACGTATTCCACGTCCTTCAGATACAGGCTGTAAGCCTTGAGCAACTGGGAAATGGAATGGATTTTCTGCGCTTTGGCCTCGAAATCGGCCTGCAATTTGGCCTTGATCTCCAGGCGTTTGCGCGCGTCGGTTTCCGGCCCGGCGTCCACATCATGCAGCGCGGTGGTCAAATCCGGCAGCACAAAGGCGTCCGGATCCTGCGGGCTGATGAACGTGCGCCCCTTTTCCGTCAAATCCGCCTCGTGCCCCTTCTCGTCAATGGCAAAGAGCAGTTCCTCTTTCTCGCGGTAAAGATCCACCTTCTTCTGATCCTTGTGCAAGTCCAGTTCCGCCTGGTTCATCAGGCTTTGATATTCCGGGTTTTCCAGAACTTTCATCAATCCCTCGGATTTGGGCTGGCCGGTCTTGACGCGGAACAACAGAATCCCGATCTCGTGTTCGAGTTCCGAGAGATTTTGCACGTTGGACCCGTCCGTGGGCTGGAGTTTCTTGATGAGCCCCTGCGCTTCATTGAGGAACCGCGCACACAACCGTTCCTGGGCGCGCACGAGCGATTCCACCAGCGGTTTCCACTGGGCGTATTGCTCGTCGAAAGTATGCACCGCCGGGCCGCTGATGATCAGCGGCGTGCGGGCTTCATCAATCAGAATGGAATCCACTTCGTCCACAATGGCGAAGTAGTGGCCGCGCTGCACCTGGGCCTCCCGGCGCATGGCCATGCCGTTGTCGCGGAGGTAATCAAAGCCAAACTCGGAATTCGTCCCGTAAGTGATGTCGCAGAGATACTGCTCGCGGCGGACGCGCGGCGGCTGGTCATTCAGGATGCAGCCCACCGTCAGACCCAGAAACCGGTAAACCGCGCCCATCCACTCGGAATCGCGCGCGGCCAGGTAATCGTTGACCGTCACCACATGAACGCCCCGGCCGGTGAGCGCGTTGAGATAAACCGGCAGGGTGCCGACGAGCGTTTTGCCCTCGCCCGTCGCCATTTCCGCGATTTTCCCCTTGTGCAGCCCGATGCCGCCGATGAGTTGGACGTCAAACGGCACCATTTCCCATTTGAGGGGCAGGTTGCGCACGATGATTTCACGGCCGCACAGGCGGCGGCAGGCGTTCTTCACCACGGCGAAGGCCTCGGGCAGGATCTCGTTCAGCCGGCGGGCGAGTTCCTCGTTGTCCTCGATCTTGGAAAGCTCCTCCTTCCACGCCGCCGTCTTTTGGCGCAGTTCCTCCTCCGACACTTTTTGCAGGCCGGCTTCCAGTTCGTTAATGCGGTGAACGAGCGGCCAAAACCTTTTGACCTCGCGATCGTTCTTCGACCCGAATATTTTCTTAATCAATCCGATCATGACAATCTGTGAAAATAGAACGGAAACGCTACGCGACCCGGGGCTCAGCGTCAAAGCCAATCGCTGACGGTTTTTGGCCATTTGGCCATGGGCGCTTTAACCGCAGCAGGCCGGGATGCGCCGGCGGCTTCCCGGCGCCGAGGCTCCCGGGCCGTATCACAGCTTGGGGCCGTGGCCGGAAACGGCGTTAATCACCATCTGCCAGTTGAGTTTGAATCTTTTCAGGGGCGGGGGTTTGCGTATCATGTGGGGGTGAATAAACTGGTCGGGTGGTTGGCAAGATTGCCGGAACGTCCGCGCGTGATTTTTAAAACGTGCGCCTATGGCCTGGTCGCCGGCCTGGTGGCCGTGGCTTTTCAACTGGCCATCAACGGCTGCCATCAGGCGGGCTTGGTGCGCCTGTCGCAATGCTCGCACACAGTATTTCTCTGGGGGAGTCTGGGGCTGATCCTGGGGACTTCACTGCTATCGGGCTGGTTGCTCAACGCTTTTTGCACGGAGGCCGCGGGCAGCGGCATTCCGCAGTTGAAGGCGGCGTTCTGGAAAAATTTTGGTTGCGTGCCGTTCCGGGTTTTGTGGGTGAAGTTTCTGGCGGCCACGCTGCAAATCGGGGGCGGCAGCAGTCTGGGGCGCGAAGGTCCGAGCGTGCAATTGGCCGGCACGGCGGGTTCGCTGCTGGCGGGGGTGGCGGGCGAACCGAAGCAAAAACGGCGGCTGGCCGCCGCCACCGGGGCCGCCGCCGGTCTGGCGGCCGCCTTTAACACGCCGCTGGCGGGGGTGACGTTCGTGCTGGAAGAATTGATTGGGGATTTGAACAGCCGCCTGCTGGGCAGCGTGCTCCTCGGCGCGATGCTGGGGGCTTTGGTGGCGCATGGCATCCTCGGGCCGCAACCGTCCTTCACGCTCGCGGCGATCGGCGAACCGGCGTGGCCGGCTTATTTGCTGGTGCCGGTGGTCGCCGCCGCCGGGACGCTGGTGGGGGTGGCGTTCCAGATGTCGGCCCTCGGCTTGCGCGCCCGTCAAAAGAAATGGACGGCGGTGCCGGGATGGCTGCGGCCCGCCCTCGGTGGCTTGATTTGCTGGGGGCTGGGGGTGCTGGTTTTCTTTCAGACAGGCCGGCTGGGGGTGTTCGGCCTGGGCTATGACGACTTATCGGAGGCGCTGTCGGGCCGGCTGGTTTGGCAGACGGCGGTGCTGCTGCTCGCGGCCAAATTTGTGGCGACGGTGGCGTGCTACGGCCTGGGGGGATGCGGCGGCATTTTTTCCCCCACGCTGTTCTTTGGCGCCATGACCGGATTGGGGGTCGCGGCCCTGGCGCAACCGCTGTTTTCACTGTCGCCGGAAGGCGTGGTGATGCTGACCATTGTGAGCATGAGCGCGACGTTGGGCGCGGTGGTGCGGGCGCCGGTGACCAGCATTTTGATCGTGTTTGAAATGACTCATCAGTTTTCCCTGGTGCCGCCGCTGATGCTCGCGGCGCTGGTCAGCCAGGCGATCAGCCGCCGCCTGGCGCGCCATAATTTTTACGACGCGCTGCTGGTGCAGGACGGGCATGTGGTGGAACGCTTCGCCCCGCCGCGCGACCTGCGGGAATGGCAGAACCAACCGGTCTCGCAATTGGCCAACCCGAAGCCGGCCGTGGTGCATTCCCTCGAATCGAAACCCCTGCGGGCCCTGTTGCAAAACCATCCCTATGCCCAGTTCCCGGTGGTCATGGGCGGACAAATCCAGGGGGTGCTCACGCGGGAGGAAGCCACCCGCGCACTCCGGGAGCAACGTTCGCCGGCGTTGGTGGAGGCGACGATTTGCCCGCCGGATTTGTCCCTGCGGGAGGTGGAAAGCCAGTTGATCGAATCGAAGACTGGTTTGCTGCTGCTGCAACAACACAAGGACGGCCCTTTGGTGGGAATTTTGACGTTGCACGACATTCTCCGGGCGCAACAAGCGGCGGCGGAGCAAGGATACAACTGAGACGGCGTCCGGGGTTAAAAGTCTTTAAATTCCGCCGCCACGGGAGTCTCTTCGGGGTCATGGGTGGGGGCGGCGGGGGCGCGACCGTGCGGAGGAGCGGGTGTGGGACGCCGTTTCGGGGGGGTGTTGGCGCGGGAAATGGCGTGCAACGGCTGGCCGGAATGGTCGCCGCCCACGAGCAGGAGCAATTCCCCCACGGAAGCCTTCATGGCCTCGGCCTGGGCGTTGAGTTCTTGCGCCGCCGCCGCGCTCTCTTCGGCGTTGGCGGCGTTGGATTGGGTGACTTTGTCCATCTGGGCCATGGCGGTGTTGATCTGGGTGATGCCCTGGGTCTGTTCGCGGGAAGCCCCGGCGTCGGCGGCCACCAACTCATCCACCTGGCGGGCCTTGGTCACGATTTCATTCAGGGTCGCCGAGACTTTGCGGCTGATGTCCACCCCCTGCCCCGTCCGGCTGATGGCCCCTCGATTTTGCCGGCGGTTTCCTTGGCGGCATGGGCGCTGCGCTGGGCGAGGTTGCGCACTTCATCGGCCACCACGGCAAAGCCCATGCCGGCTTCCCCGGCCCGGGCGGCCTCGACGGCGGCGTTGAGGGCCAGAATGTTGGTTTGAAACGCAATTTCATCAATGGTCTTGATGATTTTGGCGATGTCGTCGGAGGAAACTTTGATGGCCTCCATGGCGGCGTTCATGGCCTGCATGTCGCCCACGCCCTTGTCGGCGGCCACGCGGGCCTGCTTGGCGAGTTCACTGGCTTTTTACGAATTTTCGGCGTTGTGTCCGGTCATGCCGGCCATTTCCTCGAGGGACGCGCTGGTTTCCTCGAGGGAGGCGGCCTGTTCACTGGCGCCTTCGGCGAGGGACTGGCTGGCCATGGAGACCTGGCCGGCGGCCGAGGTGACTTGTTCCGCGCCCTCCGCCATGGTGGTGGAGACGCGTAAAATGGATTTGGCAATGGCCTGCGCCGTCAACACCGAAGCCAGCACCACCAGGAACAGGAGCCCGGCGAAGGCCGTGAGCCGGTAGATCATGAATTGCACGTTGCTCTTTTGAATCTGGGCTTCCAAGGCCAGCCGCTCATCCTGAACGTCGTCCGTGTAAACGCCGGTGCCCACCAGAATATCGGTGCCGGGAATGAGTTTGGAGTAACTCAGCTTCGGTTGGACGCCCTTGCCGGGTTTTTCATAATTATAAGCGGTGAAGCCGCCGCCATCCTTCGCATTCTGGATGAAGCCGGCCACGATTTTGACCCCGTTGGCATCCACCAGGTTCAGGAAATCTTTGCCATTGTCCGCCTTGTTCACGGGCACATTGATGCGGGTGCCGTCCAATTGATAGGTGAAAAAATAACCGGAGTTGTCTTCAAAGAAGCGAAGGGGATCCGTGTCGGCAATGATGGCGGCGATTTGTTCTTCGCGGGTTTTCAGGGGACGAATGCGTTCGCCCAGGGCGATGGCCTCGGCATTCACGAGCGACTGGAGTTCGCGCTTGTGTCCGGCGATCAACGCGCTGTTGTAATTGGGGAAAATGACTTCTTTAAACAGCTTCTGCTCCAGGACGAGGTTCGCCAGCAGCATGAAAACGAATCCCAGCGCAAAGAGGACCGGTAAGACCAGGATGCGCCGCCGAATGGGCCAATGTTTTATGGTTTTCGTAACACCCTCACACTTTGAACGGGTTAATTTATGGTTTGGGCGGGTTGTGGGAGGCGGCGGCAGCGGCCGCCGACACGCGCAATTCTTTCAACGTTTCGGCGGTGACCACGCCGTCAATGTCCAGCAGAGTCTTGACCGCACCCTTGACCTTGGCCATGCCGACGATGTATTCCGTGGCAATGTCCCCGCCAAAATCCGGGGTCTCCTCGATGTCATCGGCGGCGATGTTCAGCACTTCCTCCACGCCGTCCACGACCAACCCCATCTGCGTGGCCTTGCCATTGGTCAATTTGACCTGGACGACGATGATGCAGGTGTGGTCGGTGCTGGCGGTGTCCGCAAAGCCGAAACGCAGCCGCAGGTCCATGACGGGAATGATCTTGCCGCGCAGGTTGATGACCCCGCGCACATAGGCGGGCATCTGCGGCACCGCCGTGATGGTGGTCAGGCGGATGATCTCGCGCACCTTCAGCACGTCAATGCCGTAGGATTCCTTATGCAGGGTGAAGGTGAGGTATTTGCCCAGCATCTGCCGGGTGCCGCTGGCCGTGGGTTCCAACAATTGTGTTGCCATAGTTTTTCAGGTTCCAAGTTCCGTCCCACCTGCGGCGGGCGAAATCAATTATGCATCATTTCCAACTTTGTTATCGGTGGGCCGCCCCGAATACTTGAGCTTTTTTAAAAGCCCGGCGGGGCCGGCCCCGCACCGTGCCGTAAACCGTTAGGAACCCCGCACTTGCGGAGCCCCCAAAATCCGTATTACCGGCTTAAAAATCCTTGAAATCGCCGTCCATGGGGATTTCGCCCCGGTCTTTGGTGGCGCCCACGGCTTCCGGCGCGGGCCGGGCATGACCGTTCCCATTCGCTTTACCCCGGGCCTGCTGGCGAACCGGCGCGGGCCGGCGCTTGGCGGGTTCCGGGTTCCGGTGCGCGGTGCGCCCGGAGGCCGTGGTTCCGCCCGTTCCCCCCCCGCCGACAAGGTGCAATAATTCCGTGACGGATTCCTTCATGGCCTCGGCCTGGGCGTTGAGTTCTTCCGCCGCCGCCGCGCTCTCCTCGGCATTCGCCGCGTTGGATTGCGTGACCTTGTCCATCTGGCCCACGGCGACATTGATCTGGGTGATGCCCTGAGTTTGTTCCTGCGAAGCCCCGGCGACTTCCGCCACCAGTTCATCCACCTGGCGGGCCTTCGTCACAATTTCGTTCAACGCCGCCGCCACCTTCTGGTTGATCCCCACCCCCTGGGCGGTGCGGGCGATGGCCCCCTCGATTTTCGTGGCGGTTTCCTTGGCCGCCTGCGCGCTGCGCTGGGCCAGGCTGCGGACTTCATCGGCCACCACGGCAAAGCCCATGCCGGCCTCGCCGGCCCGGGCGGCCTCGACGGCGGCGTTCAGCGCCAGGATGTTGGTTTGAAAGGCGATTTCATCAATCGTCTTGATGATCTTGGCGATGTCATCCGACGAGGTCTTGATCGCTTCCATCGCCGCGCTCATGTCCTTCATATCCCCCACGCCCTTGTCGGCGGCGGAGCGGGCCTGCTTGGCCAGTTCGTTGGCCTTCTGGGAGTTCTCGGCATTGCGCTTGGTCATGCTGGCCATTTCCTCAAGCGACGCACTGGTCTCTTCCAGCGAAGCGGCCTGCTCATTCGCACCCTCGGCCAGGGACTGGCTCGAACTGGACACCTGGGCGGCCGCACCGACCACCTGCGCCGAACCATCGTTGAGGGTGTTGGCGATGCGCGTCAAAATCCCGTTGGTCCCGCTGGTGATGATATACGCGAGCGCAATCCCCAGCCCCAGGGCGAGGAGGATGCTGAGCAAGATCCCCAGATTGGCGCTGTGCGAGACCGTCTCGATGGACGCGGCCGACGCACTGGCCGAAGTCTTTTCATTGGTCATGCACTCAGCGAGCAGGTTCTCGTAGGTCTTGGACAGAGGCACCAGTTCCGCATTGGCACGTTCATACAGCGCTTTGGAAGCCTCCGTATTGGTGCAGGCCAAGCTGGCGGCCATGATTTTTGCCAACTCCTCCGAAAATTTTTGGCGGGCCGCCAGCACATTTTCAAGGGAAGTCCGGGCCCGGCTGTCGCTCAATGATTTATCATACCCCTCCAGCGCCTGCTTATTCAACGCGACATTGGCATCCATCTGCGCCTCCAGAACGTGCAGCTCCTTCTCGTCGGTGCTCCAGATGTGCCGGAAAATCAGGGTGTCGTTTTCCTGCGCCCGCACCTGGACTTCCCCGAGCAGTTCGAGGCTGGGAATATTATTTTGGGTGACGTTCGTGGATTGGTGCTGGAGGGCCTGGATGCGGGTCCAGGCAAACGCGCCCAACAGCAGCGGGATGGCCAGCATGACGGCGAAACCGCCGCTGATTCGTTTTCCAATGGTTAAGGCTTTCATGTTTTTTTTAAGACTGTGTTGCTGACCGAGTATTTACCGTGGCCCCCCCCCCGCGGGTCATCCGACACCGGGGGGCTTTCATTGGCTGCCGCGTGGTTACCGTGATCGTGTTCCGGTTGACTTCGTGCCTGCGTCCGGCCGCCTGTGTCTGACCAACACAGGAGTAGCCGGGCGCAAGTGAGACGGAACCCTTTTTCCCTTTTCCGCCAGGGTGTTATCGGCGAAATATCCGGATGGCTTGAGTTTTATTGCGCCCGGCGGGCGCGAAGGGCCGGCGGGCGTATCCTGACACTGCCCCCGGTTTCCACCAACTGGACGTAAAGTACCGCCAACTTCCAAGTCTGCTGTCTCGCCTCCCGCTCTTAAGAAACATCTATGGAACGTGTTGATTGGTAGCCAGTTGCCTTCAGGGCCAAAGGCCCGCCTTTATCCCAGCCTGGGGCCCTCGCCCCAGGTTCCAGCACCACGAATAATCAAGGGCTGAAAGCCCGATCCAATCCTCCGTCGCCCGTCTGCGGAACGTTGCTTCCTCAATCAGCACCCGCAGGGCGTCCCCGCTCTGCGGATTTTCTCCGGCGAATTCCAAGGAGGATGGCCCCGACGCCCGCCAGGGACAGCAGCGCGAAGGGCGCCGGTTCCGGCACCACGTCCATATAGGTGGGATAGGCGTTGAGGCCGAGATTCAACGCC
>Ga0302279_10006135_pt1 | contig 12960 bp, 12 predicted proteins | sample III_Bog_N3_3_FD_194541 | JGI IMG/M metagenome (GOLD analysis project Ga0302279, IMG submission 194541) | Peat permafrost microbial communities from Stordalen Mire near Abisko, Sweden - III_Bog_N3_3 | ecosystem: Environmental > Terrestrial > Soil > Wetlands > Peat | place: Sweden: Abisko...
GCCGAAGTTGCAGGCGTCGGCGGCGCATACGAAGGAATGGCTGAAGGACCAGATCATCGAGAGCGTGAACTATGCCCACGAGAATGGGATCGACCGGCCAGAGATTACCGGGTGGAAGTTTCCGGGGTAAAAAGCTGTCCTGCCGGACCGGCCCAATTCGCGTGGGGCGGTCACTTCGGGACGGGTATTGGGCTTCGCGTGGTGCTCCGGCCACGATGGATGGGCGACGGCTGGCGGAAGGACAGGCGCTGGGTGGGGCTGATAGGGTTATCTCGCCAGGGAATCTCCCACGGTGAGAGTGAAAACGATGACACGGATCAAGATGGAACGGCGCGGTTTTCTGAAAGCGGCTGCGCGGACGATGATGGCTCTACCGGCTGCGACGGCGCTGGGGCGGTTGGCGGAGGCGCAGCAGGCGGCCCCGGTGAAGACTGCACAGCCAGCCACGCATCCGGCTGTTCATGCGAGTGCGGCTAAGCCGGCAAAGCCCAGTGTGACGCTGAACGTGCGCGACGTCGGATTCGGCGCGACGGGCGATGGCACGACCAAGGACACGCTGGCGTTGCAGTTGGCGATTGAACGCTGCTCCGTGCTGGGCGGCGGCGAGGTGGTGGTGCCTGCGGGCGACTACCTGACCGGCGCGCTGTGGCTGCGGAGCAACGTGACGCTGCGGGTGGAGGAGGGTGCGACGCTGAACGGCTCGCCGGATATGGTGGACTATCCGTTCGCGATGGTGCGCTGGGAGGGCCACTGGTTGAAGGGATACAGCAGCCTGGTGAATGCGACGGACGCGGAGAACATTGCGATTGTGGGTCCGGGCAAGATTGTGGGCACGCCGACAGAACTGCGCAGAAACGAGGTTGGGACCGGATATCGCAACCCGGCGCTGCTGGAGTTCAACAACTGTAGAAACGTGCGGGTGGAGAACCTGTCGGCGCGGAACTACAGCATGTGGGCGATCCATCCGGTGTACTGCGAGAATGTGACGTTCAAGAATGTGACGATCAAGAGCGGGGCGGACGGGATCGATGTGGATTCCTGCAAACATACGGTGATTGATGGCTGCACCTTTGACACGGGCGACGATTCCATCTCGCTGAAGTCCGGGCGTGGCGCGGAGGGCAACATGATTGGCCGCGTGTGCGAGGATGTGCTGATTACCAACTGCACGCTGTCCGATGCGGGGTTTGCGTGTATTGGGATTGGCAGCGAGACCTCTGCCGGCGTGCGCAATGTGCGCATCGAGCATTGCAAGATGATTCATGCGCGGTCGCACGCGATCTATATCAAGAGCAGGGTGGGGCGCGGGGCGTTCGTCGAGAATATTTCGGTGACCGATCTGGATGTCTCGGGCATGGGGCAGGGCTTTCTGCGGATCAATGATGAGGGCAGCGGCAAGACGGACGGGGACGCTTCAGTGATTGGCGAGGCTGGGGTTCCGGTGTTCCGCAACTTCCGCTTCTCGAATGTGCGCGTGACCGATGTGCCGGAGTTGGTTTCGGCGACGGAGTCGAACCCGCTCAAGCCGCTGGACGGATTTGTGCTGGAGAACATCACGGGTACGTGCAAGAAGGGGATGTCGCTGGCGAACATGAAGAACGTCAGGTTGAGCGGAGTGCATGTGACGGGATTTGAGGGGCCCTTGCTGGCGACGCGGAACGTGACCGGGACGGGACTGAGGGGCGCAGTGGCGCTGGATGAGGCAAAGGTGCCGAAGCCGCCGGATTTGATTGCGCCGCCGGCGACGCCGTACGTCCTGCACTAAGGTGTGGTTGCTGCGGAGTCTGGGCGGGCGGAGTCTTTGCCGACGACGAGGGGGATTTCGAGCGTGCCGGCGCGGTTGGATATGGTGTCGAAGACGCCCATGCGGAGCGTAAGCGAGCCGGGCGGAAGGTCGATGGCCTGGAAGAATTGGAATGGCGTCTGGAGGAAGCCCTGGTACTCCTCCGGCGTGAGCGGGAGCCGCATGGTCTGGCTGCGCTGCGCCAGAACCTTGGCTTGCGTGCTGTATGCGACCAGATCGAACTCGAGCACCGCGGTGGTGGTGCCGTCGGAACTCTTCTGGTAGGAGAACTGGGTGGGGTCGAGGGTAAAGAGGACGTCGTAGGGCAGGGGAGTCTTGCCTGCGAGGGCGAGGGCCTTGCGGGTGGAGGTGGGCTTGGCCGGCGAGTTGGCGGGTTCGGGCTCGACCTTGGCGTTGAAGACGAGTTGGGTGGCGGGCAGGGAGCCGAGGCCCATGGTGTCCTGCGTCATGTGCACCTGCAGGACGGCGTCTGGCGGCGCGGGCTGCTCGGAGTTGTAGCCGGTTCGGTAGTTCAGGTGCAGGCCGGGGCGGTCCACGGCGATCTGGATGGAGTGGTAGTGGCCGTCGTTGGTGGCGCGCGGGGGGACGTAGGCGAGGGTGTAATAGTGCGTGGAGTCGGCGACGACTCTGGCGATGGCGCCTTTGAAGTCGTTGGTGTTGTAGATGGCGGTGCCGCCGGTGGCTTCTGCGATTGCGTCTGAGCGGAGATTGCCGCGGCCAGCGCCCACGAGATCTGACATCTGCGCGGCGGCGACCTGGGCCCCGGTGTTGCCGTTGATGACGCCGCTGACGTTGGGGATGAAAGCGTGGATGCCACCGGCGTCGAAGGGATAGATGGCGATCTGCTCGGCAGTGAAGCGGTCGTATGTGTCCATGAGGCGATGGATGGTCGCCATATCGTCGCGGGATCCCCAGGAGAAGCCGCCGTCGCGCAGGATGGGCAGGGGCTGGCCGACCCAGATGAGGTTTTTGCGGCCGTGGATGCCGGCGACGTAGGCGGCGATCTGGTTTGCGGCGGCGATGGGGTCGGCAATCGGGAGCTTGCAGAGCGGGAGTTCGATCTTCTCGATGGCGGCGGCGGCGCGCGGTCCATCGGTGGTGAAGCCCTGGATGAGGCGGAGGCCAAGGTCGTCGCGGAAGCCGAAGATTGCAACCTGCGTGCCGGTGGGCATGGTGCGGAGGTAGTCTGCAATGAAGGCTGGCCCCCGGTCCATGGGAGGGCACGGGAGAATGAAGTAGACGATCTGCACGGGGCCGCTGGCGGGGACGGCGTGGGCGTTGGTGAAGGTGTTGGGCGGAAGCGTGGGCGCAGGCGTGGGGGTGGGGTCTTTGCTGGTCTCCTGAAAGCCGCGCAGGGGGCGCGGTTTGTCATCCTCGGAGATGGTGAAGTCGGAGCGCTTGAGGCCGGTGACGGGCTTGCCCTTCGAGTCGGCGACGAGGACATCGACGATGGTCTCGCGGGAGTAGACCTGGATGGTGGGGGCGCCGGGGTGTTGCGCGGCTTCCATCTCCTGGGATGCGAAGTCGGGTTGGGACTGGGCGCGGAGCGGGGCGGCGAGTGCTGCGAGGATGGCGAGCGCGGCGATCAATCGAGGGGATGGCATGGCGCGGTCCTTGGGAAGTTGGGGGGCAAAACGCACGTGCAGGTGCAAAGGAAAGAGCAAAGGCAAGAGCAAGAGCAAAGGCAAAGGCAAATGCGGGGATTCTTCGCTGCGCTCAGAATGACAAACGATGGTCGCTGTCGCGGCAAGTTTGGCGGATTGGGGTTGAGCGGCGGGGTGGAACTGGGTGCCGCGCTACGCTCAGAATGACAAACGATGGTCACTGTCGCTGTAAGTTTGGCGGATTGGGGTTGAGCGGCGGGGTGGAACTGGGTGCCGCGCTGGTTGCGGGGGAGACGGAGGTGAGGGAAGCGGTGGGGACTTCGATGGAGCCGGTGCGGTCGCTGGCGAGGTCGTGGACGGCGATGCGGAGGAAGAATTCGCCGGTGGCGGGGACGTCGATGTCGAGGTGCGCGCCGGCGCCGCTCTTGAGCATGGAGTGGTAGACGACGGGCGGAAGGACGGGGTTGATGATCTTGCTGGCGGAGTTGAGGATCTGGTCGCCGCCGGGCGAGTAGACGTTGACGCCATACTCGAAGTTGGCGCGGTAGTTGCCATCGGGGGATGGGGCGAACTCGAGGTTGTGGGCGTCGATGGTGTAGGCGATGGAGTAGCGGCGGTAGGGCGGGTGCATCTGTTTGGCGTCGGGAATGTTGGTGGCGGGGAGTGTGGCCTCAGTGCCGGGAGCCTGGGCGACCTTGACGTTGAACAGGATCTGGGTGGAGTCGAGCGCGCCGCGCATCAGGGCGGTCTGCATGGGCGTGACTTTTTCGATGGGCTTGCCCCGGGCGTCAACGGCAGGGTCGACGGCGTAGTAGCCGTTGCGGTAGGTGAGGTGGAGGTTGGGCTGGGAGACCTTGACCGTGATGGTGCGGAAGCGGGTGTCGAGTGCCTGGTTGGTGGGGGTGTAGGTGAGGGTGTAGTAGTTGGAGCCGGAGTCGAGGGCGTCGGCGGCCGATTCTGCGAGGCCGTTGGTGTTGTAGTAGGCGTGGCCGCCGGTCTGGTCGGCCAGCTTGTCCATGGTGTAGTGCTCGGTGAGGTGCAGGTCCATTTTGCGCGAGTGAGGTGGGATAACCTCGAGGCCGCGGCTCTCGACGGAGTAGACGGCGACGTGGGCGCGTGCGAGTGCGTCCCCGGCGGACTGCATGGCGTCGGTCTCGTCATAGAAGAGTTCCGGTGGCCAGAGGCCGGGGTCGAGTGGCTGCGGCGGGAAGGTGAGCGGCGAGGAGGCGGTGAACCAGAGGAGGTTTTTGCGGCCGGGGATGCCGCTGAGGTAGCGCGCGAGCTGCTTCATGGAGGCGATCTGGGTTCGGATGCGGACTTCGGTCAGTGAAGCCTGAACTTCGAGGTCGGGTGGGTCGGTGTTGGTAGGATCCTGCTGCGGGTCCTGCAGTGTCGAGAACTGCGGGAGCTTGGCGGTTATGGCTTTCCTGAGCAGCTCGCGGTCGCCGGTGAAGCCCTGGAGGATGGAGAGGCGCGGGTCGAGGGCGAGGACTTCGATGCGCGTTCCGGCAGGCATCTTGTCGACGAAGTCGAGCAGGCGCTTTTGCACAATGCCCTGCACGATGGCGGGAGTGTTGAGGGAGTCGATGAGAAGGACGTTGAGGGGGCGGTCGGAGGGCGGTGTGGGAGTGTCGTTGGTGAAGGTGTTGGGCGGGAGGGTTGGCGTGGCGAGCGTGGTGGCCGGGGCGGCCTGGTCGGTGCGGTGCTCGTCGAAGCTGTTGGGGGTCATGGGCTGGCCGTCTTCCAGGAGGGTGAAGTCGGACTGATGGAGCCCATGGACGGGATGGCCCTTGTCGTCGGTGACGACGACGTCGACGTAGGTGAGCGGCACGCGCTGGCGTATGGTGTACTGGGGCTGGGCGGACTGCTGCGCGCGGCCGGGCGAAACGGCTGCCAAAGCCAGGAGCGCTGCGCCCGTGGCCACGAAGACGGGTATGCTGGTGCGGGTGCGACGGGCGAGCAGGTCCATGCCGGAAGTCTCCCTATGTCTGCGGAGAATGATAGCGGAGTATGGACGACAGGGAACAGGAAACGAATCGAGGTAGGGGGCGACGATGACGACGCAATACTATACGGGGCCGCGGTATGGCTATGGCAGCCGCATGCTGGGAATCCTGCTGGCGGTGCTGCTGGGGGTGGCCGCGTGCGCCGTGTTTGTCCGGCATGCGCGCAGCGGAGTGCTGGGGCGGATCGCAGGGCTGATTACGGGTAGGGCGACGGCGTTTGACACGTCTGTTCCGGCGGTGGTGCAGAAGATCCAGCGGCTGAGCCGACTGGAGACGGTGGTGTACTCGATCGACACGGTGGTGGAGGGCGACCGGTCCTCGCCGATTCTGCCGGATGCGCTGGCGGGCGACCGGCTGCTGCTGGTGGTGCACGGGCAGAGCATCGCAGGGATCGACCTGACGCTGCTGAAGCCGGAGGATGTGAGCATCGACGCGGGCGGGCGCGGGATCCATGTGGCGCTGCCGGCTTCGCAGGTGTTTGTTACGTCGCTGGACAACCAGCACACGCGGGTGTACTCCCGCGATACGGGGCTGCTGGTGCCGGTGGACAAAGACCTGGAGACGGAGACGCGGGCCAAGGCGCAGGACCAGTTGCAGCAGGCGGCGCTGGCGGATGGGATTCTGGATGCGGCGCGGAAGAATGCGAGGGCGACGGTGACGACGCTGCTGTATTCGGTTGGATTCCAGCAGGTGGATGTGCACTGACGGAGCATGTCGCGAAAGTGGTACCTCGCGCGGGAAATTCATGGGAATCCGCAGGCGGCCTGCGCTATGATTGTGGGCATGAAGTTTCTCCCCAAACTCGGTGGATGTGGGTGTTCGGCGCAAGACTCGGAAGAGATGGGGTCGCCGGCGGAAGCGCAGGATGCCGATTTCGCTGCACTGGGTGCGGAGGATTCCAAGCTGCTGAAGACCGTGGGCTGGGTGTCTGCGGCGCTGGGCGCGGTGGCGCTGGGGTTGCTGGTGGGCCGCGAACTTCGCCAGCGGTACAAGTTCAATCGCCGAACCCCGTACGACCTGTATTCGCACTCCGGCGATGAGCTGCCGGATGTGGACTGCGGAGTGGGCATTTAGGGAAGGCCTGAACAAGTCCCGGAATTGCCTGGGCGGGGCCATCAACGACCGAGATTCTGACCCAAAGGCGGGTCAGAATGACGCTTCTGGGGGCGGGCGGACTGAATCAGAGCATTCTTTCGGCGCTCTGCCGTGCGTTGCCTGATTTACCATCGAATGCGATGGAAATTACGAAAAAGATAGCACTTCTATTTCCCGGCCAGGGGTCGCAGTACGTCGATATGGGCCGCGATCTGTATGAGCATTTTCCCGCGGCGCGATCCACATTTGCCGAGGCGGATGAGGCGCTCGGGTTTCCGCTGTCGCAGATTATTGCGAAGGGGCCGGAAGGGACGCTGAAGCTGACCGAGCATACGCAGCCGGCGATCCTGACGGTGTCGATTGCGGCGGAGCGAGCGCTCAGCCAGGCGTTGGCGGCGCGCGGCATGGTGCCGGGGATGGCGGCAGGGCACTCGCTGGGAGAGTATTCCGCGCATGTGGCGGCGGGGACGCTGAGCTTTGCGGATGCGGTGCGCGCGGTACGGCTGCGCGGACGCTACATGCAGGAGGCGGTGCCGGCAGGCCAAGGCGCGATGGCGGCGGTGCTGGGGCTGGACCCTGGATTGATCCAGATGATCTGCGAGCAGGTCACGGACCAGTTGACGCCGCTGCCGAAGACGCCGGAGGCCGAGGGGTTCGATGCGCGGCTAGCGGTGGTGTCCGCTGCAAACCTGAACTCGGAGGGGCAGACGGTGATCTCCGGCGCGGCTGCGGCGGTGGAGCGCGCGGCGGAGTTGTGCAAGCAGGCCGGGGCCAAGCGGACTGTGATGCTGCCGGTGAGCGCACCCTTCCACTGCGCGCTGATGCAGCCGGCGCAGGACCGGCTGGCGAGCGATCTTGCGGGACTTACATTCAATGACCCGGCGTTTCCGGTGGCCGCCAACGTGGGCGCCTCGCTGGTGACGACAGGCGGCGCGGCGCGCGAGGTGCTGGTGGCGCAGGTGACGGGCGCGGTGCGATGGGTGGAGTGCATTCAACTGCTGGTTGGGCAGGGTGCGACCCACTTTGTCGAAGTAGGGCCGGGCAAGGTGTTGGGCGGACTGATGCGCCAGATCCTGGGCAAGGAGACGGCGGTGCCGATACTGAACGTCGAGGATAGGGCGTCGCTGGAGAAGACGCTGGCGGCGCTGGCATAGGGATTGAGAGCGAGGGAGATGACGATGCAGCCAGGCGATATGGTGGAAGATTTCACTCTACAGAATCAGGACGGCAAAGCGGTCAGCCTGAGCGACTACAAGAAGTCGCCGGTGGTGCTGTTCTTCTATCCGCGGGCGGACACGCCGGGCTGCACGCTGGAGTCGTGCGGCTTCCGCGACATCTTTGCGAAGTTCAAGAAGGCGGGGATCGTAGTGCTGGGCATCTCGCGCGACACGGTGAAGGCGCAGAAGAAGTTCAAGGACAAGTACGAGCTACCGTACGATCTGCTGGCCGATCCGGAGATGGTGCTGATTAAACGCTATGACCTGCTGAAGGAGAAGAAGATGTACGGCAAGCCGGTGACCGGCGTGGCGCGGACGACCTACCTGATCGGCGCGGACACGGGTAAGGGGCAGCGGCTGCTGCATGTGTTCCCTGAAGTGAAGCCGGCGGGGCATGCGGAGGAAGTGCTGGCGATGGTGAAGTCGGCTGGGGCAGCCGGGAAGGGCTGACGTGCCGGGAACGATTGCAGATGTAGCCATGGGTGCGGTGGGATTGGGGCTGCTGAGTGGTGGGCTGTTGTATGCGGCGAACTGGCCGACCTCGCAGATCTTTGGGCAGACACTGATTGCGGGCGGCGATGCGCGCGAGGTTGCGCTGACGTTTGACGATGGGCCGAACGAAGCGGCGACGCCGGAGCTGCTGGACGTGCTGGCGCGTCACTGTGTGCGGGCGACGTTCTTCAACATGGGAAGCTTTGCACGGCAGCGGCCGGAGATCGTCCGCTCGGTGGCCGCGGCAGGACATCTGCTGGGCAACCATACGATGAGCCATCCGAAGCTATCGCTGACGAGTGGCAAGCGGGTGCGGCAGGAACTGGCGGACTGCAATGCTGCGCTGGAGGACATCACCGGAGCTGCGGCGCGGTTCTTTCGTCCTCCGTTTGGAGCGCGCCGGCCGATGGTGTTGCGCGCGGCGCGCGAGCTAGGGCTGACGCCGGTGATGTGGAACGTGACGGGGTTCGATTGGGACCCGATTGGTGTAGATGGAATTCTGGGCAATCTGGAGCGCGGGATTGCGAAGAACCGCCAGCGGGGTTGCGGGTCGAATCTGCTGCTGCACGACGGCGGGCACCGCGGCATGGGCGCGGCGCGCATGGACACGGTGCGCGCGGTGGAGCGGCTGCTGGACGCGCATGCGGGCACGGAGACGCGCTTCGTGACGGTGGATGCGTGGGCGAAGGCCGAAGGCTAGCGGTCCTTCGCAGGCGGGCGCGAAATACGGGATTCTTCGCTGCGCTCAGGATGACGGAGTCCATATTCTCCAAGACTCAGGCGAGATTCTCCAAGACTCAGGCGAGGCATGGAGATTGCGGGTCAGGCATTGGCTGTGGTGGGTGGCTGCTCTGCGGCGTTGATCCTACGGAAGACAATCCATGCATATTGCGCCGCGGAGATGGGTGCGAGCCATGCGATGGCGCGCAGCAGGCCGATGCGCAGGGCCGTGACGTGGAGGGCCGGCCATACCTGGTCGACGAGGACGACCGTCAATCCAAAGATTTGAATCAAGGTGTTGAATTTGCCGACCAGGCTGGGGCGGAAGTCGCGCAGGGTTCCGGTGGCGAAGAGGAGGGTAGCGATGAGCAGGATTCCGAAGTCGCGGCTGAAGACGAGGACGGTGACGTAGCGCGGCACGATGCCCATGTGGGTGAGGACGAGGAAGAGAGTGCTGAGGAGGAGTTTGTCGGCGATGGGGTCGAGATAGAGCCCGAGGGTGGTGCGCTGAGAGAGCCAGCGGGCGAGCAAGCCGTCGAAGCCGTCGCTGAAGCCTGCGAGGATGAAAAGCGCGAAGGCGAGGTGGTAGCGGCCGTCCAGGATGGCGATGACCAGGAAGGGAATGATGAACAAGCGCAGGAGCGTGAGCAGATTGGGAATGGCGCCGAACTGTTTGAGGAGTGGCATGTTAAGGGGCACCCCCATCCTAGACTATTTGGGACCGATTTTCGTGGCATTTTGGAAGGGGGCGAACGGGGATGGTGGTTGTGCTGGAGGGCGCTTGCATATAGACTGAGAGGACGCACCAGAGGCGCGTAGCTCAGTTGGTTAGAGCGCTACCTTGACACGGTAGAGGTCAGGAGTTCGAGTCTCCTCGTGCCTACCATTCATCCCAGAATGGTTCATCCCCCCACGCATCATCAGGGTTCAATCCACCTATCCGTTGCCGAGCAGGCACGTGCTCTGTGCGCGGGGCTGTCTCTGGTCTATTGCGCATGCGCTTCTGCGCGATCACACGCGGAGAGAAAAAGCGAGGATTTAAGCCGCAAAAGTCCCGCGCGCCGACTTAGGGGCGGGATGCTTTTTCGGTGAATTGCGGTCTGGGTTATGCCTTGACGACTTTGCCCGTCTTGATGCAACTGGAGCACACGCGGATGCGCTTGTTTGCGCCCTCGACATGCGCCTTTACCGGGTGCAGGTTTACGTTCCAGCGCCGGCGGGTTGTGTTGTTGGCGTGGGAGATGTTGTTACCGAACTGCGGCCCTTTGCCGCAAAGATCACACTTGGCTGCCATGGTGGTGCTCCAATCCTGAATTGCAAAGCTCCCGGGCTCAAGGGCTGAGGACAGCTCAATTGATCGCAACGGGGAAGGTAGGGACGAGCGGATCCAGCCGCCGGCATCTACCGTACTCGGAGAAAACCCGAGCTTTTATGATACCACGCGAACCGGGGCCGCTCCCAGGAGGGCCGGCCAGCTTACTTCTTTTCGTTCTTTTCGTTCTTCTCGAAGGCGAGGGAGGCGCTGTTGATGCAGTAGCGCATGCCGGTGGGGCGGGGGCCGTCGGGAAAGACGTGGCCCAGGTGAGCGCCGCAGGTGGCGCAGGTAACCTCAACGCGGCGCATGCCGTGGTCGGTGTCCTCGTGGGCCTGGATGGCCTCGGGCGAGACTGGCAGCCAGAAGCTGGGCCAGCCGGAGCCCGAGTCGAACTTCTTGTCGGAGGTAAAGAGGGGGGCGTTGCAGGCTCCGCAGTGGTACATGCCGTCGTCGTGATTATCCACGAGCGCTCCGGAGAAGGCGCGCTCCGTGCCCTTCTGGCGCATGACGTGGAACTGCTCCGGCGTCAGCAGTTCGCGCCATTCGTCCTCGGTCTTGTGCACCTTCTGCTTGGGGGCTGCTTCGGCGGGGGTGTCAGGCATGGGTAGGGTCCTCCGAGGGATTGGATGCGCGGGGTGGGCGAGCGACTCTCGCGGATGGGCTAAGGCAGGCTGGCGATGAGGTCGATCTCGATGAGTGCGTCCTTGGGCAAGCGCGCGACCTCCACGGTGGAGCGAGCGGGCGGGACGACGCCCTCCGGCGCGAAGTAGGTGGCGTAGACCTCGTTCATGACGGCAAAGTCACTGATGTTCTTGAGATACACGGTGGTCTTGACCACGTGGGCCATGCCGGAGCCGGCCGCCTGGAGCACGGCAGTCAGGTTTTCCAGCACGCGGAGGGTCTGCTCGCGAATGCCGCCGGGGACGAGCGCTCCGGTGGTGGGGTCGAGCGGCACCTGGCCGGAGCAGTAGAGAGTGTTGCCCGCGACTACTGCCTGCGAGTAGGGCCCGAGGGCAGCAGGAGCCTGGGTGGTGGAGATCCTGGTCTTTGTTTGGATTCCGAGTTGGGGCATAGGGTTGATTGTCTCGCGGGGTGAGGTGCGGCGCAACCGAATGCGGGCGGCCGGAGCGCGAGACGGCGGCGAGCGGGTTATCCCCGGGCGTGCTCCAGGACCTGGATGTGCCGATTGCGAGGGGAGTAGCTGGAGAGGCTGAGCGTCCAGACGGAGCCGCCGTTTTCCGGATCGGTTGCGACGTGCTCGAATCCCAGCTTCCTGTAGTGATCGGCCACCATCGCGTTTTTGCTGGTGGGAATGTATCGTCCGCGCAGTTGGCGGATGCCCAGCGCCGCAGCTTGCTCCACGACGGCATCCAGCATGGCCAGCTCCATTTCGCGCTTGAGCACGCGGCAGCTCATGAGCCAGAGGTCGAGGTGCAGGATGTCGCGCTCGCGGCGGCCAAGCACGATGGAGATGAGGCCGTTGTCGCCAAAGCGGTCGCTCAATTTTCCATAGATGCCAAGGAAGTTCTCGTCCTTGAAGATGGCCTCGATTTGAGCGAGGGTGTAGCGGCGGGTGGTGAGGTTGAACTGGTTTGTCTTGTTGATGAGTTGCGTGATGCGGTCGAGGTAGAGCGAGTTGAACCGTTCGATTTCGGCGGTCATCTCCAGCGAGGCAATGTATTCGCCGTAGGTCGCAAACGTGGCTTCCATCTGGGTGCGCGCCGCATTGGATTGATAGAGCGCGGCGCGGGAGAGGTCTTCCTGCGACATGGAGACGGACTCGAAGTAGCGGCCGCCCTCGATGATGGCGGCGTAGCGGGTGACGTCGTTGCCGATCTCCGGAACCGCGACGGAGGGGAGCTGGGCGGAGACGAGGGCGCGTTCCGCGGGATTGTCGTCGGCGAAGACGAAGCTGTCGACGCCGAGATTCAGTTCCTTTGCGATGGCGAGGATGTTCTCGTGCTTGGGCTCCCAGTTGGCCTTGAAGGCGGAGAAGTGCTCCAGTTTAAGGACGGAGTCGGGGTGCTCAAACCCCTGCTTTGCGATCTCCTCATTGTTCTTGGAGCAGACGGCCAGCAGGATGCCGCGGCGCCGCAGGGCGAGGCAGTACTCCTGGAAGGCGGTGTAGGCCTCGGCGACGGGGGTTTCGCGGCCGATCTGGATGCCGTCGAGGCCGTCGTCGCCGATGACGCCGCCCCAGAGCGTGTTGTCGAGGTCGAGCACGAGGACTTTGCGGCTTTTGCCGTAGATGGCCCGGACCATGGAGGCGAGCGAGCGCGCCATCGCGACGCTGGCTTCGCTGGTAGTCAGGATCTTGTAGCTGAAGTAGCGCGTCCAGTCGAACCAGCGATCCAGACCGATGCGGGCCGAGAGACTGTGGATGTCGTGGAGCAGCAGGCGGGGGTCGGACTCGGCCGCGCGGGCGAATGCGGCATTGAGTTCCAGGAAGAAGCGGGTTGCGCCGCCGCTGGAGACGGAGTCCATGTTGCCCAGGATGGCGAAGGGCGGGAGTTCGAAGTTGTTCTGGATGATCAGCCCTGAGACATTCTGCTGGATGGACTGCCAGATCTGCCGGTAGCGCCCGAGCTCGGCTTCGACGCAGGCCTGGAGGTCGGCAGGCGATGCGCTGGTGGGCGGGACGGCGCGGACGTTCAGGAACGAGGTATGGATGTAGACGATGTCCGGAGCGAAGGCGATAAGGTCGGCG
>Ga0302279_10006136_pt1 | contig 12956 bp, 12 predicted proteins | sample III_Bog_N3_3_FD_194541 | JGI IMG/M metagenome (GOLD analysis project Ga0302279, IMG submission 194541) | Peat permafrost microbial communities from Stordalen Mire near Abisko, Sweden - III_Bog_N3_3 | ecosystem: Environmental > Terrestrial > Soil > Wetlands > Peat | place: Sweden: Abisko...
TTCCAGCGGATTGCGGGGTCTGATCTTCTGGTCTCGGCCAACCACAGATGCGTGCCGGTGGACGTGAGCAACGCGTCGAAGTGGAAGATATTCGGCGAGGTTCTCTGGTGGGTGTCGCGGGATGGCGAGCCGGGCGATTGAGGCGGACCGCGCGCTCACCGGGCTAGTTTCGGCAGGCCCCAGGGCTTCTTCAGCTTGTTGTACTGCGCCTGCGGCAGCTGCACCAGGATCGGCGTTGCAGTTGGATCGAGCCAGGTGAGAATGGGCTCGAGCTGATCCTGCTCCATCGCCGTGCAGCCGGCGGTGCCGAGCGTGGGACCGCTCCAGATGTGCAGAAAGACGCAGGAGCCCACTCCGGGAACAATCGGGCTGGCATTGTGCTCAATGACCGCCCCCCAATGGTAGGCCTCCGTCTCACCCGCCATGTGCTCGGAGCTCGACCAATCCGGCGTAACGGTGGCGCGGTCGACGATGCGGTTGTAGGAGCGCGAGCCCGGGTCGTCCACGCACTCGATGGTCGGCGTGAGCGGGGTGTAGCTGAGCCTGAGCCCCGCCAGCGGCTCAGCCGATGTGCCAAACGCCGCGCCGATGCCGAATACGCCGGCAGGGGATTTGCCGTCGCCTTCCTTCTTGGCCGGGTCGGTGCGGCCGGGGACGCGCGGGGTTTTTACAGCAGCGAGCCCGGCGCCCCAGCCCATGCCGTTTTTGCCGACAACAATGGCGATGGGTGCGCCCACCGGCTTCCAACGCTGGTCTGGCCGGACGCGTTCAAACCGCTGCAAATGGCCGGGGACGGCGTCCCAGTCTGCCGTGGTCACCACGAGCATCTGCCGCGCCATGCGCAGCGGCTGCGGGGCCTGGCCGATAGCCAATGCGAACTCGAGGGACAGGCAACAAAGAAGGACGCACAAGGAACGGATCTTCATGGAGATGGATAGGATGGCTGAAAAGCCATCAGCCAACCCTACCATAGCGCTCGAAGGAGCCTCAATCCCGGTTTTGCGTCCAAATCTGCCTGTGGCTGTATTGTGCACCCCGTTGTGCACAATGCGCGTACTTCGCTGTCACTGCAACCCGACCGTTGGTATACTGGTACATGTGACCACAACCGTGTTTGACTCCATCACGAACGGGAACCACGCCGAGACTTCCCCCAGCCAGAAAAGGGTGTTGTTGCTCAAGCCGCGCGGCTTTTGCGCCGGAGTGGTGCGCGCGATCGACATTGTCAAGATCGCTTTGGAAACCTTTGGGGCGCCCATCTACGTGCGCCGGGAGATCGTCCACAACCGCTATGTCGTGAATGAGCTGGCGGAGAAGGGCGCAATCTTTGTGCATGAGATCGACGACGTGCCCGATGGGCAGCGCGTTATTTACTCGGCCCATGGCGTTTCCCCTGCGGTGCGTGAGCGCAGCAAGGGCCGCGGCCTGCGGGTGATTGACGCCACCTGCCCGCTGGTGACCAAGGTGCACATTGAGGCGGTCAAGTTCGCCAAGCAGGGCTTTTCGCTGGTTTTGATTGGGCATCGTGACCACGATGAGATTGAAGGCACGCTGGGCGAGGCGCCCGACGTGACGCAGGTGGTTTCAAATGTGGCGGAAGTGGCTGAGCTGGTGGTCCCCGACCCCGACCGTGTTGCCTATCTGACCCAGACCACGCTCTCGCTCGACGAAGCGCGCGACATCATTCACGCACTCAAGGAGAAGTATCCCAACATTGCCGGGCCGCACACCCAGGACATCTGCTATGCCACGGAAAACCGCCAGGTTGCGGTCAGGAATGTAGCCCACAACGCCGGCCTGGTGCTGGTGGTGGGCTCCACCAACAGCTCCAACTCCAATCGCCTGGTCGAAGTCTCGCGCAACCTCGGCACTGTCGGCTATCTCATTGATAATTCTCAGGCTATCGATCCGGCGTGGCTGAATGGCGTGAACACCGTGGCGGTCACGGCAGGCGCTTCGGCCCCTGAAGTGCTCGTCGAGGACGTGGTCAATTACTTGCAACTTAACGGCTTCAATAGCGTCGAAGAGGTTGAGGTGATGCCGGAGAATGTCCGCTTCGGCTTGCCGCCGGAGATCATTCAGGCCATTGGCAGCGCCAACGGAACTGAATCGGTGCCGGTGAATTGATCGAAAAGCAGGGACCACGGGACCAGGGACCAAGGGACTAAGGGACCAGGGGACTAAGGGACCAGGGGACTTAATGGCCGCCGGTGGATTCATGCAGGTGGCCGGGTTCCTCAGGTCCCTGGGGCGTATTCGAACGCATGAGCAGTAAACAGGGACAAAAGCAGACCGCAGAGGCTGAGGGTATGGCAGTTGAAACGAAATCGGCCCGGGTTGCGGCGCCGCGCTTTGGGCGGATCGATGCGGACCTGGCGGATGTAGACGCGGCCATCCTGCGGTCGCGGGAGTACCTTCTCTCTGAGCAGCATCCCGATGGCTACTGGTGCGGCGAGCTTGAGGCCGACTCCATGCTCGAGGCCGACTACATTTTTCTGCACACGCTTCTGGAGAGCGGCGATCCGGGCCGGCTGAGCCGTGCGCTGGCCGAGATGATGCGCTACCAGAATGAGGACGGCAGCTGGAGCCTCTATCCCGGCGGTCCGGGCAATATCTCGCTCTCGGTGAAGTGCTACTCCGCTGCCAAGCTGATGGGCGTGAGCGCCGACGACCCGCGCCTGGCCAAGTGCCGCGCCTGGGTGCTGGAGAACGGCGGCGTGGTCGAGTGCAACACCTTCACCAAAATGTATCTCTGCGCGCTGGGCGAGTACGACTATGACGCCGTCCCCGCCATTCCGCCGGAGATTGTTCTCTTTCCCAATTGGTTCTACTTCAACATCTACGAAATCTCCTCGTGGTCGCGGTCAATTCTTGTGCCGCTGGCCATCATGTACGCCAAAAAGCCGTTCAAGAAGGTTCCGCCGGAGCAGGGAATCGACGAGCTTTATGTGGGAGGCCGTGCGCACGCATCGCTGCGGCTCAAGATGGACCGCAAGAAGCTCATCTCCTGGCGCAACTTCTTCATCTGCGTGGACCGTGTGCTGCACTTCATGGAAGCTGTGCACCTGCGCCCGCTGCGCAAGCTGGCCATGCAGAAAGCCGAGAAGTGGATGCTGGAGCGCCTGGAGATGACCGACGGCCTGGGCGCCATCTATCCAGCCATGCTCAACGCCATCATTGCCCTGCGCTGCCTGGGCTACTCGGAAGACGATCCCCAGGTGATTCGCGCCCGCGACGAGTTTGAGAAGCTGGGCATTGAAGAGCCGGCCTCTGAGGCCATGCCGGAGCCGACCTTCCGCATGACGCCGTGCGCCTCGCCGGTGTGGGACACGGCGCAGGCCATTTATGCGCTGGGTGAAGCCGGCGTGCCCGGCAACGATCCGCGCATGATCAAGGCTGCCGACTGGATGCTGGCCAAGGAAGTGCGCCACAAGGGCGACTGGGCCGTCAAGGTTCCCAACACCGAGCCCGGCGGCTGGTACTTCGAGTACAACAACGAGTTTTATCCCGACACGGATGACACGGCGCAGGTGCTGCTGGCTCTCAAGCACGTCGACAACCCGCGCGAGGCGTATCAACACAAGGTGGCCCAGCGCGCCATTGCGTGGGAGTTCGCCATGCAGTGCAAGAACGGCGGCTGGGGCAGCTTCGACAAAGACAACACCAAGATGATCTTCCAGTACATCCCGTTCGCCGATCACAACGCCATGCTCGATCCGCCCACGGTCGACATTACGGGAAGAATCCTGGAGATGCTGGCCGCCTACGGCTACACGCGCGAGGACAAGCGCGTGGAGAAGGCCATCAAGTTCATCTTGAGCGAGCAGGAGCCGGACGGAAGCTGGTTTGGCCGCTGGGGCGTGAACTACATCTACGGCACCTTCCTGGTGCTGCGCGGGCTGGAAGCCATCGGCTTTGACAACCTTGAGCCGCAGATTCAGCAGGCCGCCGAGTGGATTCGCATGGTGCAGAATCCCGATGGCGGCTGGGGCGAAACCTGCGGCAGTTACGACGATCCAAACACGCGCGGTGTTGGCGCAAGCACGCCTTCGCAGACCGCCTGGGCCATGCTCGGCCTGCTTGCAGCCGGCGACGACCGTTCCGACTCCGTCGCCAAAGGCGTCCGCTGGTTGCTCACCCAACAGCAGGGTGACGGCAGTTGGGACGAATCGATGGGGTCTGGAAGCACGAAGCAGAGTATCATTACCGGAACAGGCTTCCCGCGCGTCTTCTACCTGTCGTATGCAATGTACCGTCAGTATTTCCCGCTGCTGGCGCTGACCAGTTACAAGCGGGCCATGGAACGCGCCGGCTGAAGTGAGCCGTGCGCTGGAGGATTTTTAACGAATGGCAATTCCTGTCTCGCAAGTGTGGACGGTGGTCAAATACGTGTGGAAGCAGAAGCTCCAGGGGCGCAAGCGCTACCCGCTGGTTCTGATGCTGGAGCCCTTGTTCCGCTGTAACCTGGCCTGCGCCGGCTGCGGCAAGGTGCAATATCCGCCGCACGTTCTCAAGCGCATGCTCACGCCCGAGGAGTGCTTTGCCGCGATCGAAGAATGCGGCGCGCCCATGGTCTCCATCCCCGGCGGCGAGCCTCTGTTGCATCCGCAGATTGTCGAGATCGTCAACGGCCTGGTTGCGCGCAAAAAGTACATCTATCTGTGCACCAACGCGCTTGAACTGAAGAAGCGCATCCATGAGTTCACGCCGTCCAAGTACCTGACCTTCTCCGTTCATCTCGACGGCCAGCGCGAGCATCATGACTTCAGCGTCTGCCGCGAGGGCGGCTACGACATCGCCATCGAGGGCATCAAAGAGGCGGTCAAGCGCGGCTTCCGCGTCACGCCCAACTCCACGTTCTTTGACGGCGCCGATCCCAACAGCATGCGCGCGTATTTCGACGAGATCATGGCCATCGGCGTCGAGGGCATGGTACTCTCGCCCGGCTATAGCTACGACAAGGCGCCCGACCAGTCGCACTTCATGGGCCGCGCCCGCGTGCGCAAGCTCTTCCGCGCCGCGCTGTCGAATCGCAAGAAGTCGTGGAAGTTCAATATGTCGCCCTTGTTCCTCGAGTTCCTGATGGGCGAGCGCAACTACGAGTGCACGCCCTGGGGTTCGCCGGCCTACAACATCTTCGGCTGGCAGAAGCCCTGTTACCTGCTCCAGGATGGCTACGTGGAAACCTTCAAGGAGCTGATGGAAGACACCAAGTGGGAGGAGTACGGCGTTGCCAGCGGCAACGCAAAGTGCGCCAACTGCATGGTCAGCTGCGGCTACGAGCCGACGGCCGTCATCGACGGCTTCTACAGCTTCAAGGGCTTCTGGGCCATGGTCAAGGGCAACTTTTCGAGCTACAAGAGCGAGCACGCGCTCAAGCAGTTGAACGAGTGGGACACGCAGGCGCACGCGCCGCTGGTGCAGATCGCCGCGCCCGCACACGCACTTGAGGAGACCAAGGCATGAGCGCTGAAGTGCTGAAGTACACGCGCGAGCAGGTTGAAGCGCTGGAAGTAGCTCCAGGCTTTGCGCACGAAAATCTGGAAGGCTGGATTCCCGAACTGGCCGGCGAAGACGAGCTGCGCCAGGCTCTCGAAAAGGCCTTCGACTACCGCGGGGACGTGACCCTCACGCTCAAGAACGGCGAGCGCATAGAAGCCTACATCTTCAACCGCCAGACCGGCGCGACGCTGGCCGAGTCTTTCGTGCAGTACTTCACGCCCTCTGCGCCGGAGAAACGCAAGGTTAGCTACGCCGAGATTGCCCGCCTCGAGTTCACCGGCAAGGATCGCGCCGCCGGCAAGCACTGGGAAGACTGGGTGGAGAAATATAACCAGAAGAAAGCTGCCGGGGAGAAGAACATCGCCCTGGTGCCGGACGCGCTGGATTAGCGGAGCGTTACGCGATCACCGGCGCGTGCCTCACCCCAGCAATTCAGCCTGCAGCCCCTGCTTCGCAACCGCCGCAACCGCCTTCTTATCGAACGACACAAACATTTCCCCGCCCATCCACCTGCCCTCGTAAGCGATCACGCCGTCAGCAAAGTCCGCGCCGGCCTCCATCGCCTCCAGGCCCGCTCGAACGGCGGGAGTATCGGTTACGACGTTTTGTGCTTCCAGATAACCGCGAATCACCTTGACGATCTCCGCCTTTGGCATCTTGTAGCGTTGGCGGAGCAGCCAGACCATCTCGCAAAATGCGTGCCGGCCGATGATGACCTGATCGGCGGAGCTCAACGCAAGACGCGATGCGCGGCTTTGAACCGGATCGTCGTCGAGCACCGCGCGCATCAGGACATTGGTGTCCGCGATCATCCTCATCGCTGAACGCCTCTGAGGAACTCTTCGACGACCGCTTCGCCGATGGCCTCGTTCATCTCTTCGATGGTGAGCTTTACGTCTGTCTTCCCTGCCAGCATTCCAAAGACGTCCTCGATCTTTCCCTTCTTCCGCACTGCCCGGCCCCGGATCTCGCCACCTGGGAGCATATCGATCTCCAACTTCTCACCAGGCTTGATCCCAACATGCTGCAAAAGCTCTTTCCGGAGCGTCACCTGCCCGCGCGAGGTTGTGGTCACAATAGCCATCCGATCACCTCTAGGTTTCATTGTAATGCAATTCTGCATTATTTGCGCACGGACGTGATCTCGGATGCCGCGTGCGGATGCCCCGGCGTCGGCCTTACCCAGTAAGATGGTCAATGTGCCCCGCGCTCCTTTTGCCTCAGTGATGTCAGGCATGATGCGCCGCTGAATCGCTCAACCATGAAGATATTCCTGACAGGCGCCACCGGATTTGTAGGCCACCACGTGGCCCATGCCCTCAATGACCAGGGCGCCGATCTTCGCCTCCTCGTCCGCAAAACCAGCAATCTGAAAAACCTGGAAGGCCTTCGCGGCGACACCGTTGTCGGCGACCTGCTGGAGCCGGAGTCGCTCAAGACCGCCCTCGCCGGCTGCGACGCGGTGATGCATGTGGCCGCCGACTACCGGCTGTGGATTCGCGACCCCGCAGCCATGTACCGCGCCAATGTGGACGGCACCCGCGAGCTGCTGCGCATGGCCCGCGAAGCCCGGGTCAAGCGCGTCGTCTATACATCCAGCGTGGCCACCATGCACTTCCGCACCGACGGCCTGGTCATCAACGAAGACACGCCGGTCTCCATCAAAGACATGGTCGGCCATTACAAGCGCTCCAAGTTTCTGGCCGAGCGCGAAGCACTGCACGCGGCGGAGCTGGGGCAGAGCGTGCTGATTCTGAATCCCACCACGCCCATCGGCCCCAACGACGCCAAACCCACCCCCACGGGCCGCATCTTCGTCGACTTTCTCAACGGCAAATTCCCCGCCTACATGGACACCGGCCTGAACCTGGTCGACGTGGCTGAGGTGGCGCGGATCCATGTCGCCGCGCTCACCAGGGGCAAGCCCGGCAAGCGCTATATCCTCGGCGGCGAAAACCTGACCCTCAAGCAGATTCTCGACAAGATGTCGGCCATCACCGGCATCCGGTCGCCGACGGTGAAGATACCCTTTGCCGTGGCTGCGACCTATGCGTTTTTTGAGGAGTGGATCACCGGTCGCATCCTTGGCAGGGAGCCGCGCGCCACGCTCGAGGAGGTGCGCATGGGCCGCAAGAAGATGTTCGCCTCAAGCGCCCACGCCGAGCAGGAACTTGGGCTTCGCCTTCTGCCCGTCTATCCCGCGATGCGCGCAGCGATCGAGTGGTTCCGGGCCAACGGCTATGCGCCGGCAGGCCGCGCATGACCCGCGTAGCCATCATCGCCGCCATGCCCGGCGAGCTCAAGCCGCTGGTCCACGGCTGGCCGCATAGCCGCCGCGGCTCCATCCGCTTCTGGGCGCAGCGCACAGAGGAAGAGGAGTGGATCGCAGCCTGCGCCGGCGCCGGCCAGGCGGCCGCAACGCGCGCCTTCGCGGCCATTGAGGACGGCGGCCCCATCGACCTGATCATCTCCCTCGGCTGGGTTGGCGCGCTCACTGAGGACGTAGCCCCCGGCGCGGCCTACAATGCGGCCGGAGTCATCGACGTGCGCACCGGGGAGCGCTTCCGCTGCGATGCCGGGGCAGGGGAGCGCTGGCTCGCAACCAGCCCCATCGTGGCCGACGCAGCCGAAAAACAGCGCCTTGCCTCCGCCTACAAAGCCGACCTGGTCGACATGGAGGCTGCGGCCATTGCGCGCCTGGCGCGGATGCGGGAGATCCCGTTTTATTGCATCAAAGGCGTCAGCGACGGAATCCATGAGAAGTTGCCCGATCTGAACCGGTTCATCCGCCCGGACGGGCAGTTCGACCTGACCGCGATGGTACTTTTTTCGATTCTCCGCCCCTGGTACTGGCCCGCGCTTGTGCGGATGGGCGAAAATAGCAGAAGGGCTTCCCGGCACATGAGGGACGCATTGCTCGAATTTCTGCTTGAACCCAAGATTCCTGTTTGAGCAAGTGATTCCCTGTTGAGTCGAGGAGACATCGAAACCCGCAATGGCGACCCAGACCACAAATCTTGAAGGCTGGCCAGAAGTCGAAGATCGGCAGAGCAAGCTGCCCACAACCATGCGCGCCGTGGTTTACCGCGGAGTGAACGATATGCGGGTGGAGACGGTTCCCGTTCCGCAGATCGGGCCGGGCGAGCTTCTTGTAAAGATCGCCACCTGCGGCATCTGCGGCACCGATCTGAAAAAAATCCACACCGGCTCGCACTCCGCGCCGCGCATCTTCGGCCATGAGATGGCCGGGACCATTGTCGCAAGCGGCGAAGGCGTCGCGCAGTATGTAGTCGGCGAGCGTGTCGTTGTCCATCACCATGTGCCCTGCGGCCACTGCTACTACTGCCGCAAGCACACCCCCGCGCAGTGCGAGGTCTACAAGAAAGTGGGCGCCACGGCGGGCTTTGAGCCCTCCGGCGGCGGCTTTGCGGAGTACATCCGCGTCATGCGCTGGATTGTGGAAGGCCGCGGCGTGGTGCGCATCCCCGACGACGTGCCGTTTGAGCAGGCCGCGTTTGTGGAGCCGCTCAACACCGTGCTCAAGGGCACCAAGCTGCTCAACCTTGCTGCGGATGACACCGTACTGGTGATCGGCCAGGGGCCCATCGGCCTGATGCACGCAGCGCTGGCCCGGCGCACCGGAGCGCGCGTGCTCACCAGCGATCTCTATCCCGCACGCCACGCCATTGCGGCCCGTTTCGGCCTCACCGATCCCATTGATGCGGGGCGCGAGAACGTGGTGGAGCGCGTGATGGCAGCAACGGAGGGCCGCGGCGCGGATGCCGTGATTCTTGCCGTAGGGGGCAACGCGCTGATCAAGACGGCCATGGACGCGGCGCGGCCCGGCGGCAGGGTGATGCTGTTTGCGCAGACCCAGCATGGCGAGGCGCCCATCGATCCAGCCGCAGTGTGCATGGACGAGAAGACGCTGCTGGGTTCATACTCATCTTCATTTGAAATTCTGGACGAGGTAACCGCGCTGGCATTTGGCGGTTACCGCAATGGATTCGATTTGACGCAACTGATCTCGCACCGCTTCCCGCTGGAGCAGGCCGTGGAAGCGATCGAGATCGCATCGCACCCCAAGGCAGAGTCGATGAAGATCATGCTTGAGCCGGTACGCGGGGGCGGGGCGGAGTAGGGGATCCGATGGCCAACACGGTGAAAGACGCGATCCTCCGCGGCCGCAAGACGGTCGATGCTGTTGTGGAAGGGGGCCGCAAGCGAGTTGAAGGCGTCGTTGAAGGCGGCCTGAACACCGTTGAGACGGTGGTTGAAGCAGGCCTGAACACTGTGGAAACGGTGGTTGTGAAGGGCCGGCGCAAGGTCGAGTCGGCGGTGAGCCTGGGCCGCAAGACTGTTGAGCACGCGCTGCTGCACGGCCGCGGCACGATGCAGGCCGCGGTGCTGCACGGCCGCGAAGATGTCCGCATCGAGCAAGTCCCCATTCCCAAGGCCGAAGCTGGTGAGCTGGTGGTCCGCGTGGGCGCGGCGCTGACCTGCGGCACCGACCTCAAAGTCTTCCGCCGCGGCTATCACGCGCGCATGATTGTGCCCCCGGCGCTGTTCGGCCACGAGTTGGCCGGCACCGTGGTGGAGGCCGGCGAGGGCGTCGCCGACTTTGCTCCCGGCGATCGCGTGGTGGCGCTCAACTCCGCGCCCTGCGGGCAGTGTTACTTTTGCGAGCGCGGCCAGGAAAACCTCTGCGACGACCTGCTGTTCAACAACGGCGCTTACGCCGAATTCATCCGCATCCCGGCGCGCATCGTGGGCAAAAACACGCTGCGCATTCCCGACCACGTCAAGCTTGAGCACGCGGCGCTGACGGAGCCGCTGGCCTGCGCCGTGCATGGGTTTGAGGATTCACGCCCGCGCGAGGGCGATACGGTTGCCATCATCGGCGGCGGCCCGCTGGGCCTCATGATCCTCCACGTCGCCGCGCTGGCAGGCTACGAGACGATCGCAATCGTCAAGCACGGCGGGCAGGTGGAAGCGGCGCGGCAACTGGGCGCGACCCACGTGGTGCAGTCCACGTCCATCCGCAAGGCCATTCAGGAGACGCGCGCCCTCACGCCCAAAGATCGCGGCGTCGACATCGCGATCGAGGCCGTCGGTGTGCCCGAGGCGTGGCAGGAAGCAGTCGAGCTGGTGCGCAAGGGCGGTACGGTCAACTTCTTCGGCGGCTGCGCTGTCGGCACCCATGTCACGCTCGACACCAATCGCATTCACTATAGCGACATCACGCTCCGCGCCACATTCCACCACACCCCGGCCATATGCCGGAAGGCGCTCGATCTGATCGCCGGCGGCCGCTTCCAGGCTGAAGCCTTCATCACCGGCCATGCACACCTGTACGAACTCAACCGCGTCTTTGAGAAGCTGATGAACCGCAGCAGCGAAATCAAGACCGCCATTGTTCCCTGAGGCAAGCAATGAACGTGGCAACGGAACAGACCAGCATCGACCCGGCCGCGCCGCTTGAAGAGGCGGTGGAGGCCGCCGCGCCGGGCCCAGCGCCGGTGAGCAAGGAAGAACTGCGGGCGCGCGGCTGGGCTGCGCTGCCGGAGAGCTATCGCATCCCCGCCGTTGCGCCCACGCTCGACGAAGCGCGCGCCTGGTGCCAGCACCTGGCGGAGACGCACTACGAAAACTTCCATGTCGCCACGTGGTTTTTGCCCAAAGCTCTGCGCCCGCACTTCCACGCCATTTACGCGTACTGCCGCGTCTCCGACGACCTGGGCGACGAGGTCGGTTCGCCTGACGTTGCGCTTGCGCTGCTAGAGCAATGGGGCGAGCAACTGGATGCGTGCTACGCTGGCCAGGCGCTGCATCCCGTGTTTGTGGCGCTGGCGGAGACGATTCGTGACTGCGCCATTCCCAAGGAGCCGTTCGCCGATCTGCTTACCGCGTTTCGCCAGGACCAGGTCGTCACGCGCTACCAGACCATGGAAGACGTGCTGGCCTACTGCCGCTATTCGGCCAACCCCGTGGGCCGGCTGGTGCTCTATGCCTGCGGCGAGGCGAACGACAATCAAGAGGAGAAGTTCAAACTCTCTGACGCGACCTGCTCGGCACTGCAGCTGGCCAACTTCTGGCAGGATGTGCGGGAAGACTGGGCGCGCGGACGCGTGTATCTGCCGCAAAAAGATATGGCGTTTTTTCACGTCAGCGATACCAACATCGGCGAAGGGATTGCCTCGCCGGAGTTTTGCGCGCTGATGCACTGCGAAGTGAACTACGCGCGTGATCTCTTCGATCAGGGCCTGCCGCTGATCGGCATGGTCAATCGCGACCTGGCGCTCGACCTCGACCTGTTCAGCCGCGGCGGGTTGGAGATTCTGCGCGCCATTGAACTGCGCGACTTCGATGTGCTGAGCGCGCGGCCGGCCATCTCCAAAGCCACCAAGGCGGGCCTTGCGCTGCGGGCTGTATCGGCCAAGCTGCTGCCGTTTTTGAAGCTGGGCACGCGCAGCCGGCGGGCGCAGGCGGCGGATGCAGAGCAGGCGGATTGACTCAGGAATTCCAAGTGAGCGAACGCGGAGCCGGTGCTTCCGGAGCATTGAACACGGCCGCAATCGATGCGGCCTACACCGAGTGCCGCGCGATTGCCCGGCGTGAGGCCAAGAATTTTTACTACGCGTTTGTCGCGCTCCCCAGACCCAAACGCAACGCCATCTGCGCCATCTATGCCTTCATGCGCCAGGCCGACGATCTGGCCGATGATGAGAGCATTTCGATCACTGAGCGGCGCAAGCAACTTGACACCTGGATGGGCGCATGGCGTGCTGCCAATGCGGGAGAGCCGATCGCCGATCCCGTGTTCATTGCTGTGCGCGACGCCGTCGCCCGCTATCGGATTCCGCTGTCTCTGCTCGATGAATTGGTCGCTGGGGTCACCATGGACCTTGACGCAGGCAATGGTACGGCTCCCGACACGTTCGCGACATTTGATGATCTTTATCGCTACTGCTACCTGGTTGCCTCGGTCGTGGGGCTGGTGTGCATCCGCATCTTCGGCTACAGCGATCCGCGCGCGGAAAAGCTCGCGGAGGAGACCGGCATCGCGTTTCAGCTGACCAACATTCTGCGCGATGTGGCCGAGGACGCGGAGCGCAATCGCGTCTATCTGCCGCTTGAGGATTTGAAGGCACACGGTGTGGCATTGGATGCGTTGTTGCATCGCCTGCCTCACGCCGCGCCGGCAGCCAACGAGCGCGCATTGCTCAAGGAGATCGGTCAGCGCGCGGAGCGTTATTATGCATCTGCCGATGCGTTGATGCCGCTGATCGACAAGGAGAGCCGGCCGGCGCTGGGCGTGCTCGTCGCCATCTACCACGCGCTGCTCAAGCGCATCGCGAAAGCGGACTACGATGTGTTTTCGCGGCGGGCCAGCGTGCCCACCATCGAGAAGCTCAGGATTCTTGCCGTTGGGATGGCCCGAATGGGACTGGCGA
>Ga0302279_10006139_pt1 | contig 12951 bp, 5 predicted proteins | sample III_Bog_N3_3_FD_194541 | JGI IMG/M metagenome (GOLD analysis project Ga0302279, IMG submission 194541) | Peat permafrost microbial communities from Stordalen Mire near Abisko, Sweden - III_Bog_N3_3 | ecosystem: Environmental > Terrestrial > Soil > Wetlands > Peat | place: Sweden: Abisko...
CGCGTCGAAGAGGAAGCGTAAAGACAGCCACTAGCCATAAGCTTCTAGCTGCCAGCTATTCGTGCTTATTTGCTCTTCATGGATTTGGACGAGGACTCATGCTGGCGACGGCGCGGTAAGGCTGGAAGCTAGCAGCTAGAAGCTGTATTCAAGGAGCCTTCATGGCGTTGAAGATCCGATTCGTAAGACCCCGCGGCTTGAACTCCTGGGCAGCGCTGTTGTTTCGCGTTGCCCTGCTGGCTTTTGCCGCGGTGGTGCTTACGGGCTTTACCGTCTTCGCCTTCTATTACTTCAAATATCAGGGCATCGTTGACGAGCGGTTGAAGCAGCCCATCTTCGCCAACACCGCCAAGATCTATGCCGCTCCGCGCGAGGTGCGCCCCGGACAAAAACTGACCCTGCGCCTCATCTCCAACGAGCTGCGCAATGCAGGCTACACCGTTGACGGCGAGGCCCACGCCTCGCAGCTTGGCACCTTCTCCCAGAGCGAAGAGGCCATCAACGTCCATCCCGGCCCGCAGTCCTATCACGCGCAGGATGGAGCCACCATCCGCGTCAGCAAGGGCCAGGTCGAGTCCATCAACGACGATCACGGCCAGCCGCTTTCCAGTTACGAGCTTGAGCCGCTGCTGATCACCGGCCTCAGCGACGACGCCAACCGCACCAAGCGCCGCCTCATCACCTACGACGAGATTCCTTCCAACCTCGTCCAGGCCGTGCTGGCCATTGAAGACCGCCGCTTCTTTGAGCATAACGGCGTCAACTACGGCCGTCTCGTTGAAGCTGTCTTCCGCGACGTGACCACCGGCCAGAAGCAGCAGGGCGGCTCCACGCTCACCATGCAGCTGGCGCGCGGCTTCTTCCTCACGCCCGAAAAACGCATCAAGCGCAAGTTCATTGAGATTGTCATCACCTTCCAGCTGGAGCACCGCTTCAGCAAGCAGAAAATCTTCGAGCTCTACGCCAACCAGATCAACCTCGGCCAGCGCGGCAGTTTTTCCATCGACGGCTTCGGCGAAGCCTCGCAGGCCTACTTCGGCAAGGATGTGCGCCAGCTCGATCTCTCCGAGTGTGCGCTGCTGGCCGGCATGATCCAGCGGCCCAATTATTTCTCTCCTTATCGCCACGCCGACCGCACCATCGAGCGGCGCAATCTTGTTCTCGACACGATGGTCGAGACCGGCGCCATCACCAAGGACCAGGCCGAGCGCGCCAAGGCCGAGCCGCTCCACCTGTCGCCCGGCAGCGTGGACGCCAGCGAGGCGCCGTACTTCGTCGACCTGGTGCACGAGCAGCTGGTGCAGAAGCTGGGCGAGCGCGACTTCAACCGCGAAGGACTGCGCATCTACACCTCGCTCGATCCCGATCTGCAGCGCGAGGCTACGGCCGCCGTCGACTCCACCATGCACGTGGTCGATGAGCAGGTGGACCGTCTGCACCGCAAGAGCAAGCCGGGCGAGACCTGGGTCTATCCGCAGGTAGCGCTGGTCGCGCTCAATCCGCACACCGGCCAGGTGCTGGCTCTCGTTGGTGGACGCAGCTACGGAAGCAGCCAGGTGGACCACGCGGTCTCGCATCGCCCCACCGGCTCTATCTTCAAGCCCTTCGTCTACGCTACGGCGTTCAACACATCGCTCGAAGGCGCCATTCTTTCCGGGCAGACCAAGCCGTTTACGCAGCTCACCATACTCAATGACGAGCAGACCACTTACGAGGTGGGCGACCAGGAGTACACGCCGCGCAACGACGCCGGCGAGTATTACGGTCAGGTAACGGCACGCTTCGCATTGCAGAAGTCACTCAACAACGCGACCATCGGATTAGCGGCCCTGGTTGGATTTGATCGCGTGGCCGCGCTGGCCCGCGAGGCGGGCGTGAGAACCGCGCGCGGAACACCGTCCGTGGCCATCGGCTCCTATGACGCAACGCCGCTGGACATGGCCGGCGCGTACACCATCTTCGCCAATGGCGGCCTGCACCTGGACCCGTGGATGCTGGCCAGCGTGCGCACGCCCACCGGCGACATTATTACCGATTACACGCCCACATCCAAGCAGATGCTTGACCCGCGTGTGGCCTACCTGACCACCGACATGCTGGAGAACGTGATCAACCACGGCAGCGGCGCAGGCACGCGCACACTCGGCTTCACCGCGCCTGCCGCCGGCAAGACCGGCACCAGCCACGACGCGTGGTTCGCCGGCTACACGTCGAACCTGCTGTGCATCGTGTGGGTGGGCAACGACGACTACACCGATATCAAAATTCATGGCGCGTTCGCGGCAGCGCCAATCTGGGCCGAATTCATGAAGCGCGCCGTGCAGCTGCCGCAGTACTCCGACACGCACCAGTTCTCGATGCCAGAGGGGGTCGATATGGTATCGATCGATAAGGCCAGCAACCTGCTGAGCGACGATGCGTGCCCGGATGGCGCCAACGTCGCCTTCCTCGACGGCACCGCGCCCACCGACACCTGCGACCATCCGCCGGACAAGCGCAACCTCTTCCAGAAAATCTTCGGACTCGGCAAACCGGGTAACTAATCGCTGCGACTCGTCGCCTGCTTCCCAGTGTCCTGATTCTGAAATTCTTCCCCCTAAACCGGCTGTGTCATTCCCATCATTGGGGATGTCATTCTGAGTGAACGGGGCCCCAAGCGTCTTTCAGCTTGGGGGTGGTGAGCGAAGAATCTGCTGCTTAACCTTCCTGGTCTCTGTGAAGGACTCCAGACTCACCACACTGGCTCTCCGGCATCGGCTGGCACTGCGCGCACCAGAAGGTCACCCGCGCATCCGGCCCCTGCTTGCGGAGCTCAATCAACGCATCACAGCGGCGGCAGGGCTCGCCCTGGCGGCCATAGACCCACACCCGCTCCTGCGGATTGCTGGAGTGCGTCGTGCGCCGGTGCACGCCGCCGTAGGTCACCATCCTGTCGCCCGAGTCCTCAAGCACGTTGGCCCGCACCAGCCGCCGCGATAAATCAACCACATTCGCCAGTGCTTGTGGAGCCAGATCAGCCACGCGTGCAAACGGATTGACGGCGGCAAGAAAACATATCTCCGATTTGAATTCGTTCCCCACGCCGGCCATGACCTCCTGATGCAGCAGCACGTCGGCAATCTCTTCGCCCGCACACGCGGCAATGCGCCGAAGTACTTCTGCTGCGTCGAACTCCGCGCTCAGCACATCAATCCGAGGCGATGGAATACGTAACAGCCGTTCGACGTCCCGTGACAAGAGCAGCCTCGCCACCGGCACGCGAAATCCAACTGCGACGTAGTCGTTGTTCTCCACCACAATGCGCATGTTGGCGTGCGGCTGCTGCCAGCGCTCGCCCGGTCGATAAATGTGCCAGCTCCCATTCATCAACATGTGAGTAGCGAGCACGCCCCCTCCTGAGAAGTAAAGTAAGAGCCACTTGCCGCGCGGCTCCACGCGCTCCACCGTCTGCCCAGCGAGTGGCGTGTCGTCGTCAAAGCGCGTCAGCAGCGGATAGGTTGAGCGAAATCCCGTGACCGGTTTAGCAATGAGCGCACGGCCCAGGGCACGCGCGGTTCGAAAGATGGTGTCGCCCTCGGGCACGGCTACTGCACCTCGTGTTGCGCTGGCCCAGGCTGCATCGGCGCGCCGTGCCCGAGCGCCATGGAAATGCGTCGCAGGTGCATGCCCAGCGGGCCAGGATGAAAGCCCGCATCCATGAGGAACCGCCCCATGGGATGCGCCGCAACTGGCTGCCCGTTGATGGTGGTGATCAGCACGCCCTGGTGGCTGCTCTGCCGCATACGCTCCTGCCCGCGGGCGCACAAAAAATGCGCCAGGCCCGCCGCAGCCTGCGACCGCTCCGGCTCTTCCGGCGGCAGAAACACCAGCAGGTTTGGATTGCCGCGGCGCAGCCACGCCACCAGCTGTCCGTTGCGCAAAATCACTTCCGCATACGCAGCGCGCGTCAACACACGCGGCGCGGTTTCTGAGTCTTCCTCGGCAACGGGAAGCTCCGGCCAGCGCAGGACCGACCCATATGGATTCGCCGGATCGGTCGCCGCGAGTTGCACAAACTCCGGCTTCTCATCCGGCGGCGCGGTGCGCAACTGGCGCAACAAATCTATTGCGGCCGGCAGCGCAAACTGCGTGGCCCCCAGGCCGGCAACAAAATATCCGCGCCGTATGCGTCCACTCTCTTCGAGCGCCTTCAACACGTCATAGACCGCTGAAAATCCGCCCGGAATATTCTCCGCTGCCACGTGCTCGCGCAGCAAGACCCCATAGCGGTTGAGCAGTTGCAGTGCCAGCGCATGACTGCGCTCAGTCTGCGAAGGACTGACAAAGCTTTGAAAGGGCACGGCTTCAGACGTGCCAAAAGAATTCGCTTTCAGATCCCCGGGCTTTAGCCCCTGAGGGAAGGTCTCGCGAGTCGCTGGTGATTGCGCCGGCAACAGCGACCAGCGCCCCTGCGCCGTCGGCGGCACGGTCCTGCGCGAACGGAAAACGACTCCGGTCTGCAAACGCCGCGGTGCGCGCGCACTATCAGGCCGCGCCGTGTACGCGCGCAACGCATGCAGCGAGTCATTGGTGATAAGCCCGCGCCATACCAGGCTCCACAGCACCTCAATCGTCTCGCCCGGATAGCCCCCGCCCAACGCCTGGTGCAGCGGATCGAAGAAGCTCGCGCCCGTCGACTCAAGCGCAGCAAGTAGTTTTTCTTCGCGCTCCGTCAAGGTCTCGGAAAGCGGACGCGCCTGCGCCAGCAGCGGCAACTTTTCGGCGAGAAACAGCGCGATGCGCCCGTCTCGCTCGCCGATCGGCTCCACGCCCGCCCAGGCCACTTCGCCCGCTGCAATCAGCGTGTCCAGGCCGGCCGGCGCATACTCGGCAATGCGCGCAGGCAGAATCGCCGTCTCCAACAGTGACGCAGGCAACGGTGCGCCCTGCAGGCTCTCGATCGCGTCCAGCAGTCCGTCCAGGTTGCCGTGGCCCGTGCGCCGCGGCGCCAGCAGTCCCTGCCAGTGCGTAAGGAAACGCGCCAGCGTGTGCTGCTCCACGGGCTCCACCTCGCGCCGCAATTTGGCCAGTGATTTGCGCCGGATCAGCCGCAGCATCTCCGCGTCGCACCACTCGCGATGGAGTCCTCCGGGAAGGAATCCGCCTTCGAGCACGCGCCCCTCGGCGGCAAGCTGACGCAGCGCATTCTCCACAACAGTCGCATCCAGTCCAAATCGCTCCGCAGCCGCGCGCAGCGTGAAGGGACCATGCGTGCGCGCATAGCGCCTCACCAGTTCCAGCACCGGCTGCGCCACCGCTTCGAGCAGCGCCGCGGCCAGTCCCGGCGGCAGCGGAATCCCCAGCGCGTCGCGATAGCGCGCCGCGTCCTCGGCCGCGATCAGGCGCCGCTCACCGGCAATGCGCAGCTCCAGCAGCCGCCGCGAACGCAACAGCCGGTCAATCGATTCCAGTAGCGCCCCATCAACAACCCTGCGCGCCACCTCCGCTCGCGACAAATCCCCAAGCCGCAGGCAAAGATCGTGAATCCCGTCCGCCGAGCGGGCGCGATAGTTTTCCGTCAGGCATTGCGCCGTCTCTTCCGCTTCCGCAATCGCGTCCGCATCCAGCAGTTCGCGCAGGTCGGCCTCGCCCAGCAGCTCGCGCAACTGATCCTGGTCGATGGTCAACGCCTGGGCGCGTCGCTCGGCCAGCGGCGCGTCGCCGTCATAAAGGAAATTTGCCACATAGCTGAACAACAGCGACGACGCAAACGGCGAAGGCTTGCGCGTTTCCACCACATGCACGCGCAGCTTCCGCTGTTCTACTTCTTTCAGGATCTCGACCAGCGAAGCCATGTCGAACACATCGCGCAGGCACTCGCGATAAGCCTCCAGCAGCAGCGGAAATTTCGGATAACGCGAAGCCACGCTCAACAGATCGTAGGAACGCTTGCGCAGCTGCCATAGCGGCGTGCGCGCGTCCGCTCTGCGTCGCGGCAACAGCAGTGCGCGGCCGGCAGCTTCGCGAAAGCGCCCCGCAAACAAGGCCGTGGTACCCAGCTGCCGAAGCACCAGCGCCATTGCCTCGGCGCTCTCCACCAGAAACCAATCCGCATCCGGCGGCTCGTCCGTATCCGGAAAGCGCAGCACAAATCCGTCGTCGCCCCACAGCGTTTCCACCTCCGGCCCGCCCGCGGCGCGGATGCGCGCGCTCACCGCCATGGCCCAGGGAATGTGGATGCGGCTGCCGAACGGAGTCATTACGCAAACGCGCCAGTCGCCCAGCTCATCGCGGCAGCGCTCGATCACCACCGTCCGATCATCGGGCACCGACCCGGTTGCATCCTCCTGATCGGCGAGAAATTGCATCAAGTTCTCGGCAGCCCCCGGATCAAGATCGTGCTCTGCCACCAGGCGCGTCAGCGCGGCAGCCTTGGGCAGAGCGCGCAGCTCGCGCACCATCGCGCCAATGCGGCGGCCAAACTCCAGCGGCCTGCCCGGCCCATCGCCCTTCCAGAACGGCATCTTGCCTGGTTCGCCGGGAGCCGGCGTCACCAGCACGCGGTCGTGGGTAATCTCCACGATGCGCCACGTGGACGCACCCAGAATGAACGTCTCGCCAGGATGGCTCTCGAAGACCATCTCCTCATCCAGCTCGCCCACGCGCACGGCCTTGCCTTCGCTGTGCGCCAGGAAAACTCCGTACAAGCCGCGGTCGGGAATGGTGCCGGCATTCAGAATCGCCAGCCGCGCCGCGCCGTCCCGCGCCGTCACCACATTGCGCACGCGGTCCCAGATCAGGCGCGGGCGCAGCTCAGCAAACTCATCGGATGGATAGCGCCCGCTGAGCAGATCGAGCACGCCTTCAAACGCCGCACGGCTCAAGCCGCCAAACGGCGCAGCGTGGCGCACCAACTCGAAGAGCGCATCCACGCTGACTTCCGGCTTCGTTTCCTCAATCTCATTCCGCGCCGCATCTGACTCGTCGAACTTCAATTCCGCAGTCAAGTTCTTCGCTCGCCGTGAGCTCTTGACGACTTTCGCCTTGCGCGCAGGCGCTGCTGCTCCGGGAGGACGCGCCACAATCGCCACCAGCTGCTGCGCCAGCACATCCAGCGGATTGCGCGGATACCGCGTCGACTCGATATGCCCCTCATGCATGGCGCGCGTCACTGCCGCGCAGGCCACCAGATCGGCGCGATACTTGGGAAACAGAATCCCCTCGCTCACCGCATCCACGTGGTGCCCTGCGCGGCCAATCCGCTGCATGCCGCTGGCCACGGACGGCGGCGCTTCAATCTGGATCACCAGGTCGACCGCGCCCATGTCGATGCCCAGTTCCAGCGTGGATGTTGCGCACAGCGCGCGAATTTGTCCGGCCTTCAGTTGCTCCTCAATCACCGAGCGCTGCGCCGCGGCCAGCGAACCATGATGTGCGCGGGCAATCGCCTCGCCGGCCAACTCATTGAGCGCGCCGGCCAGCCGCTCCGCCACCTGACGGCTGTTCACAAACAGAATGGTCGAAGTGCGCGCGCGAATGATTTCAAGCAGCCGCGGATGAATCGCATTCCAGATCGAGACCCGCTTGGGCGCCTGCGATGCCGGCCCGCTGGGGATATACTCCTGCTGCCCCAGCCGCGCCATATCTTCAACCGGAACCTCGATGCGCAGCTTCAGCCGCTTGGGTGCGCTGGCGTTGACGATGGTGACAGGCCGATAGCGCAGCTCGCCGGCAGGCGAGCCAGGGAACAGGGAACAGGGATCAGGGATCATGGAACCTGGGTCGTCGAGTAAAGATTGCGGAATCTCCTGCGCACTCGCGGCCGGGGGGGAGATGCCCACGCCTCCAGCCCCGGCGGAAAGGCTAAGATCGAAAGCCTCGGCAACGACGCCCAACTCACCACCAGTGTGCGCACTCGATCCCTGATCCCTGACCCCTGTTCCCTGTTCCCTGTTCCCTGTTCCCTGCTTTTCCACTCCTCCCAGAAACCTGGCCACTTCTTCCAGCGGCCTCTGCGTAGCCGACAATCCGATCCTCTGCAGCTTTCTCTGCGTCAACGCTTCCAGCCGCTCCAGCGTCAGCGACAGATGCGCCCCGCGTTTGGTCGGCACCAGCGCATGAATCTCATCGATGATCACCGTATCCACGGTGCGCAGCGCTTCCGACGCTTGCGAGGTAAGCAGCAGGTAGAGCGACTCCGGCGTGGTGATCAGGATATCGGATGGATGGCGCGCAAACCGTGCCCGCTCCCGCTGCGGTGTGTCGCCGGTGCGCACGCTGATAGTGGGCTCGTGAAACAGAACGCCCTGCCGCCGCGCCATGTTCGCCATCCCCACCAGCGGCGAGCGCAAATTCCGCTCCACGTCCACGGCCAGCGCCTTCAGCGGCGACACGTACACGATCCGGCAGCCGGTCCCTGATCTCTGATCTCTGTTCTCTGTTCCCTGTCCCAGCATCAGCCGGTCCAGGCACCACAGAAACGCAGCCAGCGTTTTGCCCGTCCCGGTGGGCGCCAGAATCAGTGCACTCTCCCCGCGCGCAATCACCGGCCAGCCCAACCGCTGCGGCGCGGTCGGCGCGTCGAATACCGCCTTGAACCACTCCGCAGTTACGGGTTGAAAACACGCAAACGGATCCACAATCACAGTCTCACTGGAAGACGCACCCGGATTGGATCGGCCGGCAGACACGGTTCTTTGAGAATAGCGCACGCCGCAGCGAAGAGGAAGCGAAAGAGGACGAGCCACTATCTCAAGGGAGCCCCGCTCTAAATCCGCCTGTGTCAGCGCGGATAGTGTCACAGAACCTCTGGCACTCGCATCGCATCGCTGTTTTTATCAGGAACAAATCCCCTGTTCATGCATCGAACAGGGTGAAACGGGCTGGAGCGTTCATGCGCGAGCACTTGGCAACCCTCATCGACGACTTTCGCCGCTACGGCGCGGCAACCGCCGTGGTTCGCTACCAGGGGAACCGCCGCCGTGCCACGACTTACGGCGACATCGCCCGCCTCGCCGCCCGTTTCGCCGCCCTGCTCGTCCAGCGCGGCATCCGCTCCGGAGACCGCGTCCTCATCTGGGCTGATAACAGCGCCGAGTGGATCGCCGCCTTCCACGGCTGCCTGCTGCGCGGGGTGCTCGCTGTCCCGCTCGACGCCGCCGGCGCCGCCGACTTTGCCGCCCGCGTGGCCGCCGACGTGAACCCGGCGCTGGCCGTCGGCGACGCCGCACTGCTCAGCCAACTGCCCATCGGCGTCGCCCGCATCGCCTTTGAGGACTGGCCCACCGCGCTGCCAGCCACCGAAGCCGGTCCCATCGCCGGCCTCTCCGCAGAGACGCCGCTCGAGATCCTGTTTACCTCTGGCACCACCGGGGACCCCAAGGGCGTTGTGCTCACCCACGGCAACGTGCTGGCCAGCGTGGAGCCGATTGAAAAAGCCTCGCAGCCGTACCTGCGCTATGAGCGCCTGATCCATCCGCTCCGCATCCTGCACACGCTGCCGCTCAGCCATGTCTTCGGCCAAACCATGGGCCTGTGGGTTCCGCAGATCTACCGCGCCGAACTGCACTTTGAGAGCCGCCTGGTCGCCCCGCGCCTGGTTGAAACCATCCGCCGCGAGCGCATCTCCGTGCTGGCCGCCGTGCCGCGTGTCTACTCACTGCTCAAAACGCATCTTGAATCCACGCTTCCCGGCCTGGCCGAGCGTGTGGAGAGCGCAAAAGGCATCCGCCTGGGCGCGGCGCGCCGCTGGTGGCGCTTCCGCGACCTGCATCGCGCGTTTGGCCTCAAGTTCTGGGCGCTCATCTCCGGCGGCGGCGCGTTGCCCGGTCCGGTTGAGAGCTTCTGGAACGGGGTCGGCCTGGTCGTTGTGCAGGGCTACGGCATGACCGAGACCACCGCGCTCATCACGCTCAACCATCCCTTCCATGTGGCCCAGGGAACCATCGGCAAGCCTCTGCCCGGCCGCGAGGTCAGGCTCGGCCCCGATGGCGAGGTGCTGGTGCGCGGCGCGGCCATCTCCGCCGCCACCTGGTCTGGCGGCGCCATGCATGCGCGCGCCACTGACTGGCTGCCGACCGGCGACCTGGCCCAGACAGAGCCCACCGGCGAACTGCGCTTTCTGGGCCGCAAAAGCGAAGTCATCGTCACCGCCGCCGGGCTCAACCTGCACCCCGAAGACCTGGAGGCAGCCATTGAGCAGGAGCAGGGCGTGGCCGCCTGCGCCGTGGTTCCCGTGCAATCGGCCGCCGGCCCCGAGCCCTGCGCCGTGCTGGCCATGCGCGGCCAGGGCGGCCATGCGGCCGCGGTCATCGAGCGCGCCAATACCCGCCTGGCCGAATTCCAGCGCCTGCGCCGCTGGGTGCTGTGGCCAGAGCCCGATCTGCCCCGCACCTCTACCGGCAAGGTACGCCGCAAGGCAGTTGCCGCATGGCTCGACAAGATCGAGTCCTCAGCCAACGGCAACGGCCATCGGAATGGGAACGGCAATGGCCACAAGAGCACAAACGGAAATGGCAACGGAACCGCTGCCGCACCCTCTGACTGGCTGCTCACCCTCATCGCGCAGGCCAGCGGCGAAACGCCGCAAGGCACAGACGATGAACTCCGCCTCAGTGAAGATTTGCATCTCGATAGCCTGGGCCGCGTGCAGCTCGCCGCCGCCCTTGAGGAGCGCGCCGGCATCGACACCGGCAACGGTCTGCTCGACCAGGTGCTGACCCTCGGCCAACTGCGCAAGCTGCTAGGCCCAAGGCCGGTAGATTCGCACCCCGCACCATCGCTCCGTGCGCCATCCATTCCGCTGCCTTCGGCGAGATGGGTCGGAGAGCAAGAACCCCAATCCGCCTCCATTACGCAGGCCTCTGCTGCAAAATTCATTTACCCGCACTGGCCCTGGGTTGCGCCGGTCCGCTGGCTGCGCACGGCCTTTCTTGAAGCCATAGTCCGCCCGCTGGTCTGGACCCTGGCCAAGCCCAAAGTCACCGTGTCCGGCGCCCCGCTCGCCAGCGCCGAGCCCATGCTGATCGTCGCCAACCACGTCACCAGCTTCGACGGCCCGCTGCTTGAGTACGCCCTGCCTCCGTCCATACGGCGCCGCATCGCCGTCGCCATGTCCGGCGAAATGCTGGACGACTATCGCCACTTCCGGAATGCAAACCGCACGATAGTGGAAGCGAAAGTTTTTCTTCCCGGCCCACTGTTTTATTTTCTGCTCACGGCGCTCTTCAACGTCTTCCCGTTGCCCAAGCAGCGCGACGTCCAGCGCAGCTTTGCTCATGCCGGTCAAGCGCTCGACCGAGGCATGAATGTGCTTGTGTTTCCTGAGGGCACCCGTTCGGTCGAGGGACAGCTGGCCGCCTTCAGGCCAGGAATCGGACTGCTGGCCAGGCAATCTTCCGCGCCCGTGTTGCCCATGGCCATTGTCGGCCTGGGCGTGTTGAAAGCCCGCGGACGCCGCTGGCTTCGCGCCGGCGCCATTGAAGTCCGCATAGGCCAGCTCATGCGCTTCGGGCCTCTGGACACCGAAGCAGCCATCTCCGCCAGGCTCCACGACGCCGTCCAAAAGCTCATGAACGCGTAAATCATCCTGAGCGAACGGAGCCCCGAACGCTTTTTCCGTTCGCGGTGGTGAGCGAAGAATCTGCTTCGAATTTGCGCCATCGACAAAGAACTGTGGAGCCGGCACACCAAGTTCGTCCGCCGCATGCTCTCACGCCGCGGACGAACTCCTACGCCCTAGGCGAACTTCCTGCGCTCCACCTGCGCGCGCTCGACGGGCACGCTCGCTCCCAGCATCGAATCAAACAAGCTCCGATATTGAATCAGGGCACTGCGCAGTTCCTCTGTGGTCGCCTCGTTTTTTCCCGCACGCGAGGCAATCAGGCTTGCGTTCCGGTACGGCCCCACCAGTTCAGCGTGATGCACTGAGATGTCGGCCGCGCGCTGATCGAACGCACTCGTCGGAAAGCCACGCGCAATCAGCACGGACCCGACAAGCTCATCAGCCTCCGTCACAGCTCCCCGGGGATGATCGATGAACCGCGCCTGCACATCCTGCCATTGCGCCAGATAGCGATCGCGCTCGACAACTGTCAGATCGCGAATCTTTAAATGCTCAACGCGCTGGATGCGCGACTCCAGCACCGCATCCGCCTTCCTTCGCGACCCCGTCTCCTGCAGAACCAGATCGTATTCCTCTCCAAAGCGGCTCCGTAACCGCCCAGACTTTCTCTTCTCGAGGTTCACAATCACAGCGATCACGACTGCAATCAGCGCCACCACAACAACAATTCCGATAATCGTTGCCGGATTTGAAAAATCGATTTGACTCAGTTGACTCATAGCAAGCGGCTCCCATGCCTGGTTATGGGATGAGATTCGTGCTTGCCCTGTTGCCTCGCCTTTATGGCGCTGCCGGCGTTGCCGCGCCCAGGCCCGCGCCCAACGCTCCGGATGATTGAATCGATTCGCCTTGCCATTGGGTGCCGGTGCCGGCCGGCATTCCCGGGCGGATGCCCCCGGCCGGTCGCATGGATACAACTCAAAAAACCGATTGGCATTCCTATCGCCGGAATCCAAGAAAGGACAAGCACTGTCCTTCGCAGGGTACGCGGCGCCGCACACTTTTCAGTTCGAGGGTGGAGGACCGAAAGCCCGCCCTAAGCGCACTCGAAGGGAATCTGCTTGTATTCTCACCCGCATTGCAGAAAAAGCCTGAGAGAGACATGGCCCTAACTTGGCCGCCTCGGCCGGAAGTAGCAAGTCCCGCCGGCCAGCACAGCAGTCCAGATCGACGGGTCGGCCGGCTGCTCGCTCGAGCCGAGAAACAGAATCCCGTCCGGCGCCAGCACGCGGTGAATGCCCGCCAGCAGCGCCTTGCGCGTCTCTTGCGAGAAGTAAAGCATCACATTGCGCAAAAAGATCACGTCGAAGCGGTCTTCGGCACGGCTGAACGGCAACTGCTGCCCGCTC
>Ga0302279_10006140_pt1 | contig 12951 bp, 7 predicted proteins | sample III_Bog_N3_3_FD_194541 | JGI IMG/M metagenome (GOLD analysis project Ga0302279, IMG submission 194541) | Peat permafrost microbial communities from Stordalen Mire near Abisko, Sweden - III_Bog_N3_3 | ecosystem: Environmental > Terrestrial > Soil > Wetlands > Peat | place: Sweden: Abisko...
CGAGCATGCTGGCGGCGATCCGGCGTCTTGCCGCGCAGAACTGCCGGCGCCTGCTGGTGTTGCCGCTGTATCCGCAGTACTGCTCGTCCACGACCGGGTCCGTCTATGATCAGCTGGGTCGCGTCATGCGGCGCTGGCGCTGGTTGCCGTCGTTGCGCGTCATCAACGAGTATTACCGTGATCCGGCCTACATCGAATCCTGGGCCAGCCGCATCGAGAAACTCTGGGCGGAGCGCGGCGAGCGCAGTCACCTGTTGCTGGCCTACCACGGGATCCCCGCGATCTACGTCAAGGAGGGCGACCCGTACGAGGCGCAGGCCCTGGAGACGACGCGGCTGATCACGACGCGACTCGGGCTCGCTGCCGGCGAGTATTCGCACTGTTACCAGTCCCGCTTCGGCTCCGTTGTCTGGCTGCAGCCCTATACCGAGGATGCCCTGAAGGATCTGATCAAGCGCGGGATCCGTCGCCTGACGGCGATTTCGCCGTCGTTTGCCGTGGACTGCCTCGAGACCATCGAGGAGGTTGCGATCGAATACCGCGAACAGTATCTGGAGCTGGGCGGGGAGAGCTTTGATCTGTTGCCATGCCTGAACGATGACGACCCGCATGCCGAGCTGCTCGCCGGCGTGATCCGGCAGAACCTGGATGGCTGGAGCTGACTTGCGCAGGGCTCGGCCGGAGTGCTAGATTTCGGGTCATGAACCGCCTCCCGGCTAATTCCGCCAGTCCTTCGCGCAGCCTTCCCGGTCTGCGGCTGCTGGCGCTTCTGCGCCGCTAGGCGCCCATACATTGCGCTAACGGTCGGCGCTGACAAGACCGGAAAGAACCCGCAGGCACCTTGAGAGAAGGGTAATCCTTCGCGCGTTTCGGTGCGGGCGGAAGCTGGCAGTTTTCTTGCGAGTGAGTGCTACCCATGTTGCGTGATCCGTCGACGAAGTACCGGTCCTTCCCTCCCATCGGCCTTGGCGACCGTACCTGGCCCGACAGGGTTCTCGCCGCGCCGCCGCTGTGGTGCAGCGTCGATCTGCGCGACGGCAACCAGGCACTGATCGAGCCGATGGACGCGGCCCGCAAGCGCCGCATGTTCGACCAGCTGGTGAGGATCGGCTTCAAGGAGATCGAGGTTGGCTTCCCGGCGGCGTCGCAGACCGACTTCGACTTCGTGCGCGAGATCATCGAGCGGGACCTGATCCCGGCCGACGTCACGATCCAGGTGCTCACCCAGGCACGGCCGGAGCTGATCGCGCGCACCTATGAGGCACTCGTCGGCGCGCGCCGCGCGATCGTACACGTTTATAATTCCACCTCGACGACCCAGCGTCGGGTCGTGTTCCGCCTGGACCGGGCCGGCATCATCGACATTGCGGTACGCGGCGCCACGGCGGTGCGCGAGAACTCGCTGCGCTATCCCGATACCGAATGGGTATTCGAGTACAGCCCGGAGAGCTTCACCGGCACGGAACTGGATTTCGCGGTCGAAGTCTGCGATGCGGTCAATGCAGTGTGGGAACCCACGCCGCAGCGCAAGACGATCCTGAACCTGCCCGCCACGGTGGAAATGGCGACGCCCAATATCTATGCAGACCAGATCGAATGGTTCTGCCGGCATGTGGCGCGGCGTGATTGCCAGATCATCAGCGTCCATCCGCACAACGACCGCGGCACGGGGGTCGCCGCGGCTGAGCTCGCGGTGATGGCGGGCGCGGACCGGGTCGAGGGCACGCTGTTCGGTAACGGCGAGCGCACCGGTAATGTCGATATCGTCACGCTGGCGATGAACCTCTACACGCAGGGCATCGATCCGCAGCTCGACTTCTCGAACATCAACGAGGTTGCGCGCTGCGCCGAGACCTGCAACCAGCTGCCGATCCATCCGCGGCACCCGTATGTCGGCGACCTGGTATTCACGGCATTTTCCGGGTCGCATCAGGATGCGATCAAGAAGGGACTTGCCGCGCGTGCGGCGGAAGACATCTGGGACGTCCCCTACCTGCCGATCGATCCGTCGGACCTGGGCCGCTCCTACGATTCAATCATCCGGGTCAACAGTCAGTCGGGGAAGGGCGGTGTCGCGTACCTGCTGGAGCGCGACTTCCAGCTGGTGATGCCGCGACGTCTGCAGATCGAGTTCAGCCAGGTCGTCCAGGCGGCGGCCGATACCACCGGCAAGGAACTGAGCTCGCAGGAACTGTGGGACCTGTTTCAGACCGAGTACCTGCAGCCGCGCCAGCCGTTGCTCTACCGCAACCATCAGCTGGCCGCATCCACCGACGGGGCGGATTCGGAACGACTGACACTCCAGGTCGAGCGCGATGGCCGGCTCGAAACCCTGCTCGGCCAGGGATCGGGTCCGATCGACGCGGTCGTCAAGGCGATCGGGCTCGACTTTGACGTGTTGTCGTATGAGGAACATTCCCGCGGCAAGGGCAGCGCTGCGCAGGCGATCTCCTATATAGAGATCACGACCCGGTCGCGCCAGACGCTGTTTGGGGCCGGCATGCATCCAAACATCATCACGGCCTCTCTGCTGGCGGTAGTCTCGGCGGTCAACCGCGCGGTCGCGAAGGGCGCACTGCCGGCAACCCGCAGCTCCGCGCGTACCGGAACCTGATGCCGCGGCGCTTTTGGTGAATCCCAACTGATTGATTTAATTGGACATTTACATAAATGCGCCGGAGTGGTTGAATGCCGGCCGGAATCGGCTATAGTGCGCTCCTTCCCGCGGGGGACTACTGCGATCCTGTTGATTTAAAGGGCTTTTCTCGGACAATGAGCGCACGCGAAGACGAACATTTCGATATCGACGATGAGTTTCTTGGCGAAGCCGAAGAAGCCCACGAGTTCGATCCCTTGCTCGAACGGGCTGAGCGCCGGCCCAAGGCCGCTGCACCCGGCAAGCGCGGCAAGGCAGCGTGGAGCCGCGTCGAGGACGTGCTGGCGGAGCGCCAGTTGCTCAAAGAACTGCGCGATATTTTCGAAGAAGAATAGAGCCGCAGCGCTGCCGCCCGGCGCGGCCCTTTAGGTCCAATGCCAGACAATCATCCAGCCTGGGTCGTCCTGAAATTTGGTGGTACCAGCGTTTCGCGCGCCAGTAACTGGCACAACATCGTTGCCGTACTGCGGGATCGGCTGGCGGCGGGCACGAGGCCAGTCGTCGTCCATTCCGCGCTGTCCGGTATCACCGATCGCCTCGAAGCGTTGCTGCCTGCCGCGGTGGCCGGTCGGCATGCGCCGGTCCTTGCCGGCATCGGGACCCTGCACCGCGAGCTCGCGCAGTCCCTCGGAGTAACTCCCGGCGCGCTTTTTGAGGCCTTTTTCAGCGAACTGTCGGCCATTGCCGATGCGCTGCATGGCAGCGGCCACGTCAGCGACCGGGATCGAGCGCGGGCGATGTCGATGGGGGAGCTGCTGGCGACCTCGCTCGGCGAGGCGTTCCTGAATTCCCAGGGCATCGCGGCGACCTGGGTCGATGCGCGCAAGGCGCTGCGCGCCGCACGGCGCGACAGTGCGACGGCCAAGGCGGAGTTCCTGTCCGCGACCTGCGATTTTTCGCCAGACGCTGCGCTGCAGGAACAGTGGTGCGCAAACCCGGGTGTCATCATCACGCAGGGCTTCATTGCCGCCAACGAGGACGGGGATACCGTGCTGCTCGGTCGCGGCGGTTCCGATACCTCCGGTGCCTACTTCGCGGCGAAGCTGGCCGCGAAGCGCCTCGAGATCTGGACCGACGTGCCGGGCATGTTCAGCGCGAACCCGCGCGATGTGCCGAGCGCGCGACTGCTGCGCGCGCTGCACTATGACGAGGCGCAGGAAATCGCCAGCAACGGTGCGAAGGTGCTGCACCCGCGCTGCATCCTGCCGGTGCGCCAGTACGGCATCCCGCTGCATGTCTATGCGACGCAGGCGCCCGGTCTCGAGGGGACCATCATCTCCGCGGACATCGCCACCAGCGGCGCTCAGGTCAAGGCCATTGCGATCAGGAAGGGCATCACGCTGATCTCGATGGAGAGCCCGGGCATGTGGCACCAGGTCGGCTTCCTCGCGGACGCCTTTCAGGTGTTCAAGAATCAGGGGCTGTCGGTCGACCTGATCTCCACCTCCGAGACCAACGTCACCGTGTCGCTGGACCCGGCGGCGAATACGCTGGACACGGCTGCGGTCGCGCGCCTCACCGCAGAGCTGTCGGTACTGTGTCGCGTGCAGGTACTCGGGCCCTGCGCGTCGCTGTCGCTGCTGGGGCGCAACCTGCGCGGGATCCTGCACGAACTCGGCGCGGCCTTCGAGTTGTTCGAGGACTGCAACATCCACCTCGTGAGCCAGGCCGCCAACGACCTGAATTTCACTTTCGTGATCGACGAATCCGCGGGCGACCGCCTGGTCCGGCAGCTGCACGAGCGGCTGATCCAGCGCATCGGCTCCGACGACGTGCTGGGGCCCACCTGGGCCGAGCTGTTCGCAGCGGTGCAGCCGCTGGCGGCGACCGCGGGGGCGTGGTGGCGGGCGCCTGCGAAGCGCGCGCAGCTGCTCGAGATCGGCGCGCGCGAGGGCGCGGCCTACGTCTACGACCTGGCGAGCGTCGACGCGGCAGCGGCGGCGCTCAGGGGCGTCCGCGCGGTCGACCGCTGGGCCTATGCGATGAAGGCCAACTGGCATCCGGCGATCCTGCGGCGGCTGCATGCGGCGGGAATCATGCTGGAGTGTGTTTCCCCCGGAGAGCTCGACCACGCCTTCGCGAGTGTCGCGGGCCTGCAGCCGCAACAGGTGCTGTTCACGCCGAACTTCGCGCCGCGCGCCGAGTACGAGGCGGGCTTTGCCCGCGGCGTGCGGCTCACGCTCGATAACCTGTTCCCGCTGCGGGAGTGGCCGGCGGTGTTTGCCGGCCGGGATATCTTCGTGCGCATCGATCCCGGGGTCGGTCGCGGCCACCATCGCCACGTCCGTACCGGCGGGGCGCATGCCAAGTTCGGCATCCCGCTGTCGGATCTCGACGAGTTCGCGCGGCTCGCCCAGGCTGCCGGTGTGCGTGTCGTCGGCCTGCATGCGCATACCGGCAGCGGCGTGTTCAACGTCGCCAACTGGATCGAGACCGGCGAGCTGCTGGGCGGACTCGCGCAGCGCTTTCCGGATGTCAGGGTCGTGGATCTCGGCGGTGGTATCGGGGTGCCGGACCACGCCAGCGATCCGGGTATGGACCTGGCTGCGCTCGACGCCGGCGTCGCGTCGCTGAAGGCGACATTTCCGCACCTGGAATTCTGGATGGAGCCGGGCCGCTTCCTCGTCGCCCGCGCCGGCGTGCTGATCGCCCAGGTCACGCAGCTGAAGGGCAAGGGCCGGGTCGGCTATGTCGGCGTCGCGACCGGCATGAATTCACTGATCCGCCCGGCGCTCTACGGCGCCCATCACGAGGTCGTGAACCTCACGCGGCTCGAGGAGGCGCCGACGACGCGCGTCACGGTCGTGGGTCCGATCTGCGAGACCGCCGACGAGCTGGCGCTCGACCGGCTGTTGCCGCCGTCGCATCCCGGCGACGTGTTGCTGTTCGACGTCTGCGGCGCGTACGGTTTCGCGATGGCCTCGAATTACAACCGGCGCCCTCCGGCGCATGAAGTGAGTCTGGAAGCATGAACAAGCTCGGTATCGTCGGATGGCGCGGGATGGTGGGCTCCGTGCTGATGGATCGCATGCGTGCCGAACGCGATTTCGACCTGATCGAACCGACGTTCTTCAGTACCTCACAGGCCGGCGGCACGGCGCCGCTGACTGGACGCAGTGCCGGTGAGGCAGGTCCGCTGCGGGATGCGAACGACATCGCCGCGCTCGCCGCGATGGACATCATCATCAGCGCGCAGGGCGGCGACTACACCTCATCGGTGCACCCGCGGCTGCGTGCCGCGGGGTGGCGCGGCGACTGGATCGATGCCGCCTCGACGCTGCGCCTCAAGGACGACGCGGTGATCGTGCTGGATCCGGTGAACCTGTCGGTCATGAAGGCTGCGCGCGATGCCGGCATCCGCGATTACATCGGCGGCAACTGCACGGTCTCGCTGATGCTGATGGCGGTTGGGGGAATACTCGAGGCGGGCGTCGTCGAGTGGATCTCGGCGATGACCTACCAGGCGGCCTCCGGCGCCGGCGCCCAGCACATGCGCGAACTGGTCGACCAGATGGGCTTCCTGCACCGCGCGGCGCAGGCTGCACTCGCCTCTCCCGCGGCGGGGATCCTCGAGGTCGATCGCGCCGTTGCCGGCGCGTTCGCAAGCCCGCAGTTCCCGCAGGCGCAGTTCGGCGTGCCGCTCGCGGCGAGCCTGATCGCGTGGATCGACAAGGATCTCGGCCAGGGCCAGAGCCGCGAGGAGTGGAAGGCCGGCGTCGAGGCGAACAAGATCATGGGCACCACGGCGCACCCGGTTCCGGTCGAGGGTCTGTGCGTACGCATCGGCGCGATGCGCTGTCATAGCCAGGCGCTGACGATCAAGCTGCGCGAGGACGTGCCGCTTGCCGAGGTGGAGCGCCTGATCGCTGCGCACAACCCGTGGGTGCGCGTGGTGCCGAACGAGCGCGAGGCTTCGATCCGCGAACTGTCTCCGGCAGTGGTCAGCGGCAGCCTGTATGTGCCGGTCGGCCGGCTGCGCAAGCTCGCGATGGGCGGCGAGTACCTGTCGGCGTTCACGGTAGGCGATCAGCTGCTGTGGGGCGCGGCCGAGCCGCTGCGCCGCACGCTGCGCTTCCTGCTGGGCAAGCTCGCCGCCTGAGTTGCCGTGTCCTGGTTCAGCCTGAGGGCTGTGCCAGGATGCCGATGAAAAGCAGTTCACCGGTCAGATCGTCCTGGACCGCATAGAAGAAGGGGTGGTCCATGATCATCCGGAACGGCGGGGGAGAGGCAACGACCACCGTGGGAGAGACGGTGACCGTCGTCGCGGCGGCTGCGACCGTCCCTGCTTCATCGACCTCGACCACGGTCTTGTGTTCTACGTCCGACAGGCATGTCCGTGGGGCGAGGGCGGCGAAATCCGCCGCGTTGCTGGTACAGAACGCGACGCCCATGCCGAGTACCGACAGCGCCGGAACCAGGGAAGTCCCGTAGGCGGTCGAAAACCGCGGCAATGCGATGCTGCCCGCGCCGATCTGCAGTTGCGCCGTCCAGCCGGCGAGCGCGGCCGCCGTCATGCTGGCAACGAAGGGGCCGATACTCGTACCGGGGGCTGGCAGGACGATCAGCATGCTCAGGCGTCCGGTGCCATAGGGAATGCGCAAGGCCTGGAACGCGATGCCCTGCCAGTTCCCCTGCAGATAAGGGTAGGAACCCGACTGGTGCATCAGGCTGGCCTGCGTCTGTGAGCCGTCGGCCAGCGTGAACGCTGCGCTCGCCGTCTGGCTGGCATCGAAGGCAGTCGTCCACTGACCCTTGAAGTAGACCGCGTTCGCGATCACGGCGATGATCCGCTGGTATTCGGATGCCGGGCCCGGCGGCAGGATCTGCGCGATCAGGCCCTGGGTTTCGGCGGAGATCCAGACATTGACGTTGCCTGGGGCGCCGGACAGGTCCCCGATCGTTGCACCGTAGTAGGTCTGGTCCGTCTGGACGAAGGAGGAGAGGACCGGATTGGTGTTGAGGTGCATCCACAGCGAATTGGCAATCGTGACCTGGACTACGGGGTCCGCATTGATCAACGATGCCTGCAGCGCCGCGTTCTCGCCGTTCAGCGCCGCAGGCGTCAGGCCGCCGAGCTGCAGCGTCTGTGCCATTGCCGTCTGGGTCGTCCCGGCGGCGCCGTTGTAGACGATCTGCAGTACCATCGCGACGCTGAGCGGCGATATGGCGACGTTGCCGGTCGCGGTCGGAATGAGGCTGTCGAGCAGCGCCAAACCAAACCCGTTGTCCGCGGCGACGAGCGCTGGATCCGGAAGGGCCCCGGCCTTCAGCGCTTCGCTGACGGCCGTCGGCACGGTAGGGCCGGCGGGCGCCGTGTCACCCGCAGGAGTGTTGGCGCCACTCCCGCCACCACAGCTGCCGAGCGTGGCGAGCGCGAGCAGGGTGGCGATCATCTGCACGGTACCGTAAAACCGATCGACCTGTTTCATCCTGTCTCTCTTGCCAGAGCTGCACTGCACCAATCGTTTCCCCCGACCGCTTACGGGGAATTGCCCTGGACCTGCCGGAGGCGTAAAACGACAGTGTACTGCGAAAAAACGTGCGGTTAATCGGCCTGGGGATTTAATCATGAAGCGTTTACTGGTTGCGGCTCTGGTTCTGCTGGGCGGCTCTGCCGCCGTCCATGGGGCGGATACGTTCATCCCGCCACCCGCCTGCTGACCATGGCGGCGGTGCAGATCGGCAACACGACCTACAGCGGCATGGTCGTCAAGGTCGGTGCCGTCGTCAGTGGTCCATCGGGCACGTCGGCGAACGCCAGCGAGGACATCTACAACACCGTCAATGGCCAGCTCACGGTTGCCGCAGTCACCCTCGGCGGGGCCACTTACTACAATGTCGTCGTCACAGTGGCCGGCGTGGAATCGCTCGGTAGCTTCCCGGCGGATACCGTCGCTGCAGTCGATGCCACGAACGTGAAACTGAGCATCGGCTCCGTGCAATGGTCAAATGCCGTGTACTCGAATGTGGCGGTCCAGGTCCCGATCTCCGATCTCATCAGCGTGGGCGGCGGTATCCCCGCCACGAATACCGACCAGCTGTACCCCTTCGAGAACAGGCTGTTCATCCCCGCGGTCCAATTGGGCGGCAAGTTCTATACGAATGTCTCCATCAGCACAACAAATTCCAGGGTGCTGACGATCGGTGGCGGCGGTCCGGTAACGATCGGCGCTGCGAGCGGCTTCCTGCAGAACTTCTACGTCGCCGGCACCTACGGCACGAACGATGCGGGTACCGGCGACCACGACTCGCTGGCGAATTTCTCCATTTCGGCCTGTTCCGCCGCCGGAACACCGTGCCAGTTTGTCGCGCCTGCGGAGTTGCGGTCGGCGACCGGCAACAGCCCCGGCGGAACGTTAAGCGACGCCACCTACGCGGGCTTCATTTCAAGTCCGAATTCCGGGGCGCTATCGCCTTTCAATATTCCAACGCTGGTCACTTTCGCAACCAACGACGGCTACCAGTGGCAGGGTGCCATCGGCCTGCCGGATGTTGGCGGAGTCTTTGTGGCGATGCAGACTGACGCCAGGGCTACCCCGGGGATCCGCGTAGGCCTGGTACCCAAAACGGGTGTGTCCAACGCGTCCCTCGCCGGTCCCGTCTACACGTTTGTGGGTATCTCCACGAATCCGGCGACCGGTGTCGCGGGCGATGAAGGCATACTCGACAGCCTGCAGTTCGATGGGACGAGCAACTCCGGCCTCGGAAATTTCTCCGGCACGGAAACCACCAATACCTGGAACCCCAACACAAGGACGGGCGGCATCCACCCGACGACGAACGGCACGTCCGGCGTGTACGCGGTCGCGTCCGATGGCACGCTGTTGCTGGTGTTCCTCACCGGTGCCAACGCCGGTACCGTTGTGACCGGCGCGTTGAATAGTGAGCTCATCGTGCTGACGAACATCGGTAATGCCGGGCAGCGCGTCCTGCTCGCCGGAGTCGCCGGTCCGACGACGACGCAGGCTCAGCAGGGCTGCACCAACAATCCGCTGCTGGGACCCGGCTTCGCCAGTGCGGTGTTCGACGAAGTCGATATCTCGTTCAACAGTTCAGTCCTGAACCAGGTGACCTTCAACAATACCGGATCGACGCCCTACACCTATAGCCTGAACGGCGGCACGCTGAATGCCGGAGGCACCCTGTCGGTCTATCCCGCCGGGGATACGGCGAACTACACGATCGATAGCGGCTGTCATATTACCCAGCCGCGACAGACCGATAGCCTGGGAAACATCTTCGAGTACCACGTCGGGGCGGTGAGTCCCTCCGGCGCGGTGTATGTGCTCACCGACTTCGACACCAGCGGCGGGGGACCGCAGACGCACCTGGGCGTGCATTTCTCGAATACCGAGCAGGTCCAGTAATCACTCCTGCGCGACCGTGCGCACCTCGGCCTGCTTGGCGAGCGTGATCGGTACGGCACCGGCATGCCAGATCTCGTCGCAGTACTCGCGGATCGAGCGGTCCGAGGAGAATTTTCCCGAGCGCGCCGTGTTCAGGATCGACATCCGCGTCCAGCGGTCCGTGTCCCGGTAGGCCGCATCGACCTGGTCCTGGCAATCGATATAGGACTGGAAGTCCGCGAGCACCAGGTAGGGATCGTGGTACATCAGGCCGTCGATCAGCGGCTGCAGCACCTCCGTGTTGCCGCGCGTGAAGAAGCCGCTGCGCAGCAGTTCGAGGCAGTCCTGCAGCTCGCGGTTGCCCTCCACGATGTCCATGGGCCGGTAGCCGGCGGCCTTGCGCGCCTGCACCTGCGCGGCGTCCAGCCCGAACAGGAAGAAGTTCTCCGTGCCGACCTCGTCGCGGATCTCGATGTTCGCTCCGTCGAGCGTGCCGATGGTCAGCGCGCCGTTCATGCAGAACTTCATGTTGCCGGTGCCGGAGGCTTCCTTGCCGGCAGTGGAGATCTGTTCCGACAGGTCGGCAGCCGGATAGATGCGCTGGCCGTTCTTGACGTTGAAGTTCGGCAGGAAGACCACCTTCAGGCGGTCGCGGACACTCGTGTCGCGATTGACCACATCACCGACCGCGGTGATCAGCTTGATCATCAGCTTCGCGAGCTGGTAGCCGGGCGCCGCCTTGCCGCCGAAGATGAACGTGCGGCCAGGCATCTCGACCGACGGATCGGCCTTGATGCGCCGGTATAGCGCGATGATGTGCAGCACCTTCAGGTGTTGCCGCTTGTACTCGTGAATGCGCTTGACGAGGATGTCGAAGATCGAGCCCGGATCCGGGGTGACGCCGGTCTTCTGCTGTGCGAGCCGGCTGAAGGCGCGCTTGTTCTCGAGCTTGATCTCGCGCCAGCGGGCGCGGAAATCCGGATCGTCGGCGAGGGGCTCGAGACGCCGCAGCTCGGCAAGATCGCGCAGCCAGCCGTCGCCGATCCGGTCGCTGATCAGGCGCGTCAGCTTCGGATTTGAAAGCGCGATCCAGCGGCGCGGCGTCACGCCATTGGTCTTGTTCGAGAACTTCTGCGGCCACATCTCGTAGAAGTCCTTCAGCACGTCCGCCTTCAGCAGCTCCGTGTGCAGCGCTGCAACGCCGTTGATCGCGTGGCTGCCGACGCAGGCCAGGTGCGCCATGCGGACGTAACGGGGTCCTGCCTCGTTGATCAGCGACATGCGCATCAGGCGCGCCTCGTCGCCCATGAAGCGGATGCGCACCTCGTCGAGGAAAAAGGCATTGATCTCAAAGATGATCTGCAGGTGACGGGGCAGGATCCGCCCGAACACGTCGAGTTGCCACTGTTCCAGCGCTTCCGGCAGCAGCGTGTGGTTGGTATAGGCAAAGGTGCGCCGCGTGACCTCCCAGGCGCCCGCCCAGGGCACGAGGTACTCATCGACCAGCAGCCGCATCAGCTCCGCGATCGCGACCGCCGGGTGGGTGTCGTTGAGCTGCACGGCAAATTTGTCGTGCAGCTCGCGCACCGGCACGTTCTGCAGGCGGCGGATGCGCATCATGTCCTGCAGCGAACAGGAGACGAAGAAGTATTGCTGCTCGAGACGCAGCTCCTTGCCGCGCAGCTGTTCGTCGTTCGGGTACAGCACCTTGCTCAGGTTTTCCGAGATGACCTTCTGGTTCACCGCGCCGTAATAATCGCCGCTGTTGAAGCTCGCGAAGTCGAACGACTCCGGGGCCTCGGCCTTCCACAGACGCAGCGTGTTCGCGGTGTTGTTCCGGTAGCCCAGGATCGGCGTGTCGTAGGGCACGCCGGTGACGACCTGGTTCGGGATCCAGCGTACGCGCAGTCGCCCGTGTTCATCGGTGTACTGTTCGGTCGAGCCGCCGAGCTTGACCTCGACCGACCACTCGGGACGCACCAGTTCCCAGGGATTGCCGTAGCGCAGCCATTTGTCGGTCTTCTCGACCTGCCAGCCGTCCACTATCTGCTGGTGGAAGATGCCGAACTCGTAGCGGATGCCGTAGGCCACCGACGGGATTTCCAGCGTGGCCAGCGATTCGATGAAGCAGGCCGCAAGGCGGCCGAGGCCGCCGTTGCCGAGGCCAGGCTCCTCCTCCTGGCGCAGCAGTTCATCGAGATCGAGTCCGAGCTCGTTGACGCTCTGCCGGACGACGTCGTGGATCCCGAGGTTGACCAGGTTGTTGCCGAGGTGCGGGCCCATCAGGAATTCCGCCGACATGTACACGACTGTCCGTGACGCGGATTCGGTATAGGTGGCTGCCGAGCTGATCCAGCGCTGCAGCATGCGGTCGCGCACCGCATAGGCGAGCGCCATGTAGTAGTCGTGCTTCGTGGCCAGCGACGGAAACTTGCCCTGGACATAGAACAGCCCGTCGAGGAATGCGTTCTTCAGCGATTCCTTGTCGAGTGCGGTGCGCTCGTCATGTTCGTCGGTCACGGCCCAAGAGTGTCACAGCTGCGGGGTTTGATAAAGCGGCAGTTTTTCAACTGACGATCAGCACCCGTGTGCCGAGCCGCGCCCGGTCGTAGACCTCGAGCATCGCACTGTCCCCGAGCGCGATGCAGCCCTGCGTCCAGTTGGGCCCGGAGGGCTGCGCGCCGTGGATGTAGATCTCGCCGCCGAGGCGCGTCTTCTGCGGCGGCAGGGTGCCGGCACGCAGCGCCGCAACGATCCTGGCATGGACTGCCGCATCAATCAGCCCGTCGCGCAGGCCCCGCGCAGCGTGCGCCTCGTTGGGGTAGGCGAGACACAGCGACAGGAAAAAGCGGCTGCGCGGATTGCGCGCACAGACCGTGAACTCGCCGAGCGGCGTCGCACAGTCGCCCTCGACTGCCTTGTCCGCCTGCGCATTGCGGCCGATCGCCA
>Ga0302279_10006143_pt1 | contig 12948 bp, 10 predicted proteins | sample III_Bog_N3_3_FD_194541 | JGI IMG/M metagenome (GOLD analysis project Ga0302279, IMG submission 194541) | Peat permafrost microbial communities from Stordalen Mire near Abisko, Sweden - III_Bog_N3_3 | ecosystem: Environmental > Terrestrial > Soil > Wetlands > Peat | place: Sweden: Abisko...
CGTCGGCCTGGTATTGACACTGATTGCCTCTATCCGGTGGCGGGCGCACCCCGCACTCACACTCACACTCACACTCACACTCGTCTTGTATTCGCACTGATTGGTTCCATCCGGTGGCTTGCGCGCAAAGTCGGTTGACCTCCCAGCTTGCTAACTCCGCCACGTCTTGTCCTTCGCCGTGCAAAGCTGCTCCAGGTTGCAGCGCTCGCACTTGGGTTTGCGGGCTTCGCAGACCTGGCGGCCATGGTGGATAAGCTGGTGGGAGAAGCTGATCCAGCGGTCCTGAGGCAGGATGCGCATCAACTCCTGTTCAACCTTCTGGGCGGTGTCGCCCTTGGCCAGGCCGAGCCGCCGGCTGATGCGGAAAACATGCGTGTCCACCACCACTCCCTCGGCCTTGTGGAACGAAACGCCGAGCACCACGTTGGCCGTTTTGCGCGCCGCGCCGGGAATCGTGATCAGCTCGGCGAGGGTCTGCGGAACCCGGCCGCCGAAGTCGGCGATGAGCTTGCGGGCCGCGCCCTGGATGGACTTGGCCTTGTTGTGGAAGAAGCCGGTGGTGCGGATGAGGTCTTCGAGCTCCGGAAGGGGTGCCTGGGCCATGGCCGCCGGGGTGGGGAAGCGGCGGAACAGCTCCGGGGTCACCAGGTTCACCCGCACGTCGGTGCATTGGGCTGAGAGAATGGTCGCTACCAGCAGTTCCCAGGCAGAGCGGTGCGTAAGCGCGCACTCCACGTCGGGATAGGCTTCGTCGAGACCCTTCAGGATGGCCGCGATGCGTTCCGGGGCCAGATCGCGAGGAACCGCGCGTGAGCTTTTCTTCGCATTCGCTGCCGCAGGCTCGGCTTTGCGAGGTTTCGCGCTCTTGGCTGGGGTCATCATGCGGAGGGTATTCCCGGTTGAGGGACGCGGCCAAATCCGCATCCCTCCGATTCTGAGTTTTCAGAAACCGTTTAGCAGCGGACGATCTTGGGCGAGTGGATGCCCTTGGTGGCGTTTCGCGTGTCCACCACCAGCTGCGACTGCTCGACGATCGCCTTGTAGTCGTAGTCGGAGTGGTCGGTGACGATGACCACCGCGTCGTACTGGCCCAGGTCATCAAGCGGCGTGTTGGTCATGTTGAGGTCGTAATGGCGCCCATGGCCGACCTTGGGAAAGTAGGGATCGTTGTAGGAGACGATGGCCCCCTTGTCGCGCAGCAGCTCGATGATGGTGAGCGAGGGCGACTCGCGCAGGTCGTCGATGTCGCGCTTGTAGGCCAGGCCGAGCACCAGAACCTTGGAGCCCTTGATGGATTTCAGGTGCTCGTTGAGGCCGGAGCCGATCTGGTCCAGCACAAAGTAGGGCATGTCGCTGTTCACCGCGCCAGCCAGTTCGATAAAGCGGGTGCGGAAGTCGAACTCCTTCGCCTTCCACGAAAGATAGAAGGGATCGATGGGGATGCAGTGTCCGCCCAGTCCTGGGCCGGGATAAAAGGCCTGAAAGCCGAAGGGCTTGGTCTTGGCCGCGTCGATCACCTCGTGGATGTCGATGCCCATCCTCATGCAGAGCTGCTTGAGCTCGTTGACCAGCGCGATATTCACGCAGCGGTAGATGTTCTCCAGCAGCTTGGTCATCTCGGCGACCGAGGGGCTGCTGACAGGCACCACGCGGCCGAAGATGGCCCCGTACATGGCCGAGGCCAGTTCGGTGGCCGCCGGGCCGCAGCCGCCCACCACCTTGGGAATGTCGCGCCGGGCGACGGTCTCGTTGCCGGGGTCCTCGCGCTCAGGCGAGAAAGCGACGTGGAGGCCGGACTCGCCGGGGGCGCGGGCAACCTTCAGGCCGCTCAGGCTGCCGCCTTCGAGCAGCGGGACGACAATTTCTTCCGTGGTGCCGGGATAGGTGGTGCTTTCGAGCACGATGAGCTGGCCCGCGTGGGTGTGCGGGGCGATGGACGCAACCGTGCCGGTCACGTAGCTCAAGTCGGGTTCGTGGTGCTCGTTCAGCGGAGTGGGCACGCAGATGATCACGGCGTCCATCTGCTCGATTTCCGAGTAGTCGGACGTGGCCCGGAAACCCGCTTCCTGGGCGGCCTTGATCTCCTCGGGCAGAATCCGCACGATGTACGAGCCGCCGGAGTTGAGCGTAGCGACCTTGAGCCCCTCGATATCGAAGCCCGTCACGCGAAATCGCTGGGCGCTGAACAGCAGGCTCAGCGGCAGGCCTACGTATCCCATCCCGATAATGCCGATGCGGGCCTCACGGGTTTCCATCTTGTGCTTGAGCGCGGCCAGCCGGCTCTCCGTGGCAGTGGTCATGAACTTGATTGTAGAGCCAAAACCCGAAGCGCCTGGTGTGACGGCGCGCAAAGATTTGGTGAACACGCCGGTAGTATCCTTTTGGGAAGGCGGCGGGAATTGTGTTCCCGCTCAAGCCGGACCTTCGGGGGGATTTACTTGCCAAAATATCTTGTAACCGGCGCGGCGGGGTTTATCGGCCGTTCGATCGCCGCCGCCTTGCTTGAGCGCGGTGACACCGTGCGCGGCATCGACAACTTCATCACCGGCAAGCGGTCCAATCTTGCGGGTCTGGAAGCCATGGAGTTTCTTGAAGCCGACCTGGCCGATCCCCCGGCTTGCGCCCAGGCCTGCGAGGGCGTGGAGATCATTTTTCACGAGGCGGCTCTGGCTTCGGTGCCGCGCTCGGTGGCCGACCCCGTGGCCTGCGTGGACGCTACGTTGAACCTCCTGGTGGCGGCCCGCGCCTCCGGGGTACGCCGGGTGGTGTACGCTGGCTCCTCCTCGGCTTACGGGGATACGCCGACCCTGCCCAAGCAGGAAGAGATGCTGCCCAACCCCATCTCCCCCTATGCCGTGGCCAAGCTGGCCGGGGAGCACTACATGCGCGCCTTCACCCGGGTCTACGGCCTGGAGACCGTGGTCCTGCGCTACTTCAACGTGTTCGGGCCCTATCAGGACCCCATGTCGCACTACTCCGGCGTGCTGGCCGTTTTCTGCCGCCGCATGTTGGCCGGCCAGCAGCCCACCATCTACGGCAACGGCGAACAGAGCCGCGACTTCACCTATATCGACAACGTGGTCCGGGCCAACCTGCTGGCCGCCGCGGCTCCCGCCGAAAAGGTCTCCGGGCGCATGATGAACGCCGCCACCGGCAGCCGCATCACGCTCAACCAGACCTTTGAGTTGCTGCGCGAGCTGACCGGCTACAGCGGCGTTCCGGCTTACGCCGACACGCGCTCCGGCGACATTCGCGATTCGCTGGCCGACATTCGCCGGGCCGGGGAATTGCTCGGCTATCAGCCTATCGTCGATTTCCGCGAAGGCCTGCGCCGTACCGTCGAGTGGTACAAGGGCGGCGGCGGAGCGCAGTAACGTTCGGTGCTGGATGAGGCGGCCGCGCAAGGCGCGCCTGGAACTTGAGAGTCCGGGGAACTCCCCCTTGCCCGGCCGGACCTGGATTTGACAATCTATATGCCTCATCCATCTTTAAGTGATGGAACCTATTGACGGATTCACTCCCATCAAGCACACTGACGGAGATTTCCTCCGCAGCGGTTTTTTCGATTTGAAGCCCAGGGATTTCCCTGCCGGAGGACTTTTGGGGATCGAGGTTCCCAACCCTTGCCGGAAGCGAACGCCGTACAGCACGACCCCTCTCACGAGCCCCAGGCAGGTTCCAACGCCGCCGCCGGGCGACACTACTCCTCGACATCGCTGCATGAGCTTTGGCAGGTGCTGGCTCGCCAGCGGCTCCTGGTGATGTCCGTGGTGGGAGGATTGCTGTTGGCTTGCCTGGCCTATTGCCTCGTTGCTCCCAATCAATACGAGGCCAGCGCCAAGGTGGCGCTGCGCACCGCGCCAGCCTCCGTCCTGAGCCTGGAGGCTGCGGAGCCGTTGCAGGCAGCCTCCATCCTTTCGGCGCCGGTGCAGCTGGAGACCTTGGCCAACGTCTTTCGCAGCGACCAACTGGCCTGGAGCGTGATTTCGAGCTTCAAGCTCTACCAGGCGCCGGGATTCATGGGGAGTTTTGCGCGGGCCAGCTTTGCGCGGCGTTTTCCCCACTTCAATCCCGACGCTCCCCCTGAGGATTCAGCCAATGCCGGGGCCAGGGACTACCTTCTGGAGCGTTTTGAGAAGCGGCTCCATGTGGAGACCGTGCCGCGCACCCTGTTGATTGAGATTCGCTTTCGCTCCGGGGATGCGGCATTGTCCGCCGCCGTGGTGAACGGTTTGATTCGCGCCTATGGCCAGCAGGATGCGGACGCGCGCGTGCAGGCCACGGTGCAGGCGTCGGCATGGCTGGAGAGCCAACTGAAGGAGGTCAAGGCGGGCGTGGATCTGGATGAGCAGCGGCTGGGGGCTTTCCAGCGCGACCATGGCATCCTTGCCACGCCGGAGACCCTGGCCAACGGCCAGCCGGGCGAGACGCAGCACACCTCGGCGCTGCTGGAGATCGATGAGCTGGGCCGCCAGTTGGTGGCCGTCACCACCGACCGCATTCTGCGCGAGGCGGAGTACCGGGCGGCCTCGCAGGGCGACCCGGAGCTGGTCATTGCCTCCGATCCTCACCTGCAGAGCGAAAGCGGCAACTTTGCCACCGCGCTGTTGCAACAGATTCACGCCCGGCGCAGCGAACTGGAGCAGGAGCAGGCGCAGCTCAGCACCGAGCACGGTCCCAACTTCCCCCGCGTGGTCGAAATTCGCCGCCAGTTGCAGGATCTGGATCAACAGAAGCAGACCGAGGACGCCAAGCTGGCAGGGCGCTTCCGCAGTTCCTGGCAGACGGCCGTGGACCGTGAGCAACTAGTGCGCAAAAGCCTGGACCAGTTGACCGGCGAAGCCATGAAGGCGAATGAAGCTGCCACCGAGTACGCTGTGATGCGCGAGGAGGCCACTGCGAGCCACGATCTCTACATGCGAGTGCGGGAAAAGGTGGAAGAAGCGGGCCTCGCCGCGGGCGTTCACAGCTCCAATATTTCCGTGGTGGACTCTGCGCGCCAGCCGTCCAGGCCGGTCGCGCCGGATCTGCCGCTTTACCTCGGGATTACGCTCTTTGCCGGCCTTTGGCTGGCGGTTGGAGGCGCTCTCTTGAAGGAGTCGATTCGTCCCCCGGCGACGGGCGCGGCGGTGGCCTTGCTTGCCCTCATGCTGGCCGGCGCAGCGGCCCGTGCGCAGACGCCCACCCCCAGCACCTCCGGATTACCCAGCGGAGTCGTCCGTCTTCCCAACTCGTCGGAGGCGCAAAAGCTGCCCAGCGCCAAGGAGGCTCCCGCCGTCTGGGATAACTCCGGCGCGATGCAGGCCGGGCTGCCTGCAACGCCCGGCGCGCAATCGGCCTCTCCCATGCCCGCGCTCATCGCATCCGGCGACTTCCTCGACATCAGCGAAGGTCACACCCCGGAATTCCATTCCCAGGTGCGCGTCTCTCCGTCGGGCACGGTGACTCTGCCCATGATCCACGAGCTTCAGCTCACCGGCGTCGACGAGCAGGGCGCGGCGCGGGCCATCGAGGCGGCGCTGCTGGCGCAGGGAATGCTGCTGCATCCGCTGGTCTCCGTCTTGGTGACCTCTTATGCGGGACAGGACGTGAGCGTGCTGGGCGAGGTGGCGCGCCCGGGAGTCTATCCCTACACCCTGCACCATCGTTTGCTGGACCTGATCTCGTCCGCGTCCGGCCTTTCGCCCAATGCCGGACGCCTGGTCAACGTCTTTCACCGCGACGACGCCAAGACCCCGCACCCGGTGGTGCTGGACCCCAGCGGAACCGACACCGCCTCGGACCACAACCCCGAACTGGCCCCCGGAGACACCGTCCAGGTCAGCCGCGCCGGACTGGTCTACGTGATCGGCGACGTGGTTCGCCCGGGAGGATTTCCGGTCGATCCCGCACAGGGCCTTACCGTGGTCCAGGCGCTCTCGCTGGGCTGGGGAACGCTGGAAAACGCGGCTACCGGCAGGGCCCTGCTGATTCGCGAGCAGAAAAGCGGGCGCACCATTACCACCCTGAATCTGAAACGCATGATCCACGGCCAGGAGCCCGATCAGCCGGTACATGACCGCGACATCCTGTTTGTCCCCGATTCCACCGCCAAAAACCTCTGGAACAGGTTCCTGGAGTCGGCGGTGCAGTCGGCCGCCGGCGTGCCCATCTACGGCGCACTGGTGTATTCGCAGTGGTTCAATCGACCCGCGACGACATCCACCACCACCACGACCACCACCCAGCGGTCCAGAAGGTATGAGCCGCTGAATCCGTAATCCGCTATCGGTCATCCGGTATCGGCTCTCTGGGGCCTCCATGAGAAGGATCGCCTGGGCCTTGCTGCTGCTCTTCGCTTTCACCATTCCGTGGGAGAATTCCCTGGATCTGGGCGAACCTCTGGGCAACGTGGCGCGCATCGCCGGCTTGCTGCTGCTGCTGGCAGCGATTCCGGCGGTGTTTCAGGCCGGCCGCCTGCGCACCCCTGGGTTGCTCCAGTGGGCGGTCCTGGCCCTCTATCTCTGGTTCTGCTGCTCCTATTTCTGGACCATCGATGAGCTAGCCACCGCGGCCAGGATGCGCGCCTATTTCCAGGAGATGATGGTCGTCTGGCTGGTGTGGGAGTTTGCCGAAAGCGCCGAGGATCTGCGTGCTCTGCTGCGCGCCTCCGTGGCCGGCTCCTGCGTCCTCGCCCTGCTGACGGTGGCCAGCTTCGCCTCGGCGGACGCCGTCGCCGGCCAGATTCGGTTTGCCGCCTTCGGACAGGATCCGAACGACGTGGCCCGCTTCCTCGACCTGGCATTTCCGCTGGCGGCGCTGCTGATGAACAGCGAGCCGCGCTGGCCGGGGCGCGTGCTGGCGGCCGGCTACTTCCCGCTGGGCCTGGCCGGAGTGCTGCTCACCGCCTCCCGCGGGGGGGGCATCGCCGCTCTGGCGGCGCTTGCCGGCAGCGGTTTCCTGCTAAGCCATGGCCATCCGCGCAGGGCGCTGGCCGGGGCTATGGCTCTGCCGCCGTTTGCCGCTCTGCTCTGGTTGATCGTTCCTCGCGGCACCATCGAGCGGCTGGCCACCATCTCCGAGCAGCTTCACGGCGGCGATCTCAACCAGCGGCTGAACATCTGGATCGCCGGATGGCACGCCTTTGTGCGCGCCCCGTTCTTCGGCTCCGGGGCGGGCGCCTTTGTCGCGGCGGCTGGACTGTCGCCCATCGACACGGCCCACAATACGGCTCTCTCCATCGCCGTCACCGGAGGGCTCTGCGCGCTGTTTCTGGCCGTCGCGGTGGTGGCCGCCGCTGTCTGGTCCGCGGCGCAAACCCGGGGCCCGGTGGCCTGGGCCCTGGCGACGGCGCTGGTGGTATGGGCCATCGCCTCGCTGGTTGCAACCGTCGAGGAAAGCAGAACCACCTGGCTGCTGCTGGCTCTCATTGCCCTGGCTGGACGGCTGGCCAGGGAAGAACCGGAGCAGCTTGCGCGCTGCTTCCCTCACCACGCGGACGGCGAACTCAGCCCGCTCCCGACGCCGGCCCTGTAGTGTGAGCATGGCTCCCCTGAACCCCGCCCGCATGTTTTCACTCCCCCAAATCGCGCAGCGGTTCAAAGGCCGAAGCGTCAATGGCCGCATCTTCCGCGCCGCTCTGTCGGTCACCGCGGCGGGGATTCTGGTCAAGATCGTCGCCACCTTCAAGGAGTTTGCCGTCGCCGGGGTCTACGGCCGCTCCGACGTCATGGACGCCTTCCTGGCCGCTTACCTGATCCCCAACCTGCTCATCAACCTGATTTCGGAATCGATGAACCAGGCGCTGGTGTCCGCGTGCGGGAGCAGGAAGGCCACGATCGCGCCCAGCAACTGCTCTCCAGCGCCATGCTCTGGGTCTGCCTGCTGCTGGCCGCCGCCACCGTTTTGATGGCCCTGACGGCGCGCGGTTTCTTTCCTCTGATTGCCTCGAATTTCGGCCCGGCCAAGCTGGAACTGTCGGAGCGGCTCTTCTACGCCTTGCTGCCCCTGGTGCTCATCACCGGCATCGCCACCAACTGCACCGCCGTCCTGAACACCTTTGACCGCTTCGCCCTGCCGGCGCTCGCACCCATCGCCACGCCGGCCTTTGTTATCCTGGGCGCGCTGCTCTTGAGCGGCCGGGTGGGGATCTGGGCCATGGTCTACTCGACCCTGGCCGGCGCCCTGGTTCATGCCGCCATGGTGGCGTGGATGATGGAGGCGCACGGTTACCGCCTGCGCCTGCTGTGGCACGGAACCACCGAGGCCACCCGCGAAGTGGCGCGCCAGTACGGCCCGGTGCTGCTCAGCGGCGTCGTGGCTTCCGGCGGCCTGCTCGTAGATCAGTCCATGGCCGCCATGCTGCCGGCCGGAAGCGTCTCCGCGCTGGCTTATGCCAACCGCTTTGTCAGCGTGGTGATTACGCTCCTGGCCGGGGCCATTTCCTCGGCCGTGGCGCCCCACTTCTCGCGCATGATCGCCCACCGGGACTGGTCCGGATGCCGGCACACGCTCAAAACCTGGGTGCGCCTCACCGCGCTCGTTTCCGCGCCCATCGCCCTGGTCTTGGTGGCCGGTTCGCGCCTGCTCATCCGGCTCACCTTCCAGCATGGCGCCTTTGGGCCCCGCGACACCACGCTGGTCACCCCGGTGCTGGCCATGTACGCGCTGCAAATCCCGTTCTTTGTCTCCAGCCGGGTCTTTTACCGGTTTCTGGTTGCCATGCGACGCACCGACCTCATTTTCTATTGCGGCGTCCTCAATCTGGCGCTGGACATTGTCTTGAATCTCATCCTCATGCGCTGGTTCGGGGTGGCGGGTATCGCCCTCGCTACCTCGCTGTGGACCGTCAGCACATTCGTCTTCCTTTGGTATTGGGCTTGGAAAGTTCTTCCCGGCGATGCGCGGGATAAGATATAAAGCGTAAAAAGGAATGGAAGCGGGGTACGCATTGTCGAGCAGGAATGATGAGACAAGGGGAGCGCCAGCATGATGCCCAGACCGGCGCAGTATCTTCTGCGCTTTGACGATCTTTGCCCTACCATCGCGCGGGCCCGGTGGGAGCGATTTCTGCCCTTGATCGAGGAGTTCCGTCTCCAGCCGATTCTTGCCGTGATTCCCGACAATCAGGACAGCAAGCTGGAGCTTTCGCCGCCCGACCCGGACTTCTGGGCCAAAATGCGCCAACTGGAGGCCGCTGGGGCTGCCATCGCCCTCCATGGCTATCACCATCTGTGCAATAGCAGGAGCGGGGGACTGTTGCCGCTGCACCACATGACCGAGTTTGCCGGCATCGCCGAGGAGACCCAGCGGCGATGGATTCGCACCGGGCTGGACATCTTGCGCGACCATGGTCTCAATCCCAAAATCTGGGTCGCCCCGCGCCACGGCTTCGACAACGCGACTCTCAATGCCCTGCGCAAGGAGGGCGTTCGCCTGCTGTCCGACGGTTTTGCCCGCGCGCCATTCATCCGCGGAGGCATGACCTGGATTCCGCAACAACTCTGGGGGCCGGTGGAGCAACCCAGGGGACTTTGGACCATCTGCATGCATAGCAACTCGGCCCACGCGTCCGATGTCGATCGGCTGCGCGCCTTCCTGCGCCAGCATGCTGCGCAGTTCACTTCCGTGGACCGGGTTGTGGCCGAGCTTTCACCCGCCGCCCTGGGCCTCGGTGAACGGCTCTACGCGGCCTGGACCTTCTTGCGAGCCCGCGCCTCGCGAGCCAGGAAGAGACGTGCGTATCGCACCCACCGGGCGTCGGCCAACTGAGCTTGTTGGCCAGTTTAGCCCTCGCCACTCCAATGCCTGGGCCGCGGATTGCGGGCCAGCAGGCCAAAGTAAAGCTCTTCCCAGCGGTCCAGCACCGCCTCCAGGCTGAATTGCTCGATGACCCGCTGCCGGGCGCGCTCTCCCATTGCCTTGCGCTCCTCGGGGGAACTCCGCATCATCCTGGTCATGGCGCCTTCGATCGCCGTTGCGCTGCCTGCCGCGGCCAGCGAGCCGGTCCGTCCATCGACGATGACTTCGCGCGTTCCTGGGACATCGGTGGCCACGGCCGGCAAAGCGCAAGAGCCGGCCTCCAGCAGCCCCATCGGTAGTCCTTCCCAGCGGGACGAGAGAACGAATCCATCCGCGGCCTGCATCCAGCGGCGCACGTTCGGCTCGAAACCCAGGAACCGGACGCGCGATTCCAAGCCGAGTTCCGAGGTCAGCCTGCGCAGCTCGCCTTCAAGCGGCCCCGTGCCGGCGATGACCAGGCGGGCAGGCTCCCGAACCCTCGCCATGGCCCGGAAGAGAGCGGGATAGTCTTTCACAGGCTCCAGACGACCTACGGCAAACCATAGAAACTCATCTTGCAGCCCGAACTCCTGCCTCACCGCGGCGCGGACCGCCGGATCAGGCCGCCACGCCTCCACATCGACGCCGTTCGGAAGCACGGTGACCTTCTCGCGGCCCACCATGCCGGCGGCGACGTGCGCCTCGGCCACGGCGCGGCTCACGGCTGAAACCGCGTCCGGCAGCCAGCCGCTCAGCCGATACCCCAGATGGCGTCCGAGAGCGCCTGTCGAGGAGCTGTGCAGTGTATCCACCAGAACCCGAACCGGCGCGCCGAGCCGCGACCAGCGCGCCATCCAGGCCGCATGGGGCAGGTGAGCGTGGACCACCTCCGGCTTCTCCCGCCGCACCCAGCGGCGGAAGCGCAGCCAGCCGCGCGGATCGGCCAGCCCCTTGCGCATCCGCAGGCTCAGGAAGCCCACCCCCGCGGCGGTCAACTCGGTCGCCGCATCGCCTCCCGTGCCCGAGAGTGCGATCACGCTCACCCGCCAGCCGCGCCGCGCCAGGCCTTTGGCCAGCAGCATCGTCTGCCGCTCCGCGCCGCTCATGCGGTCCAGGCCGGGAATCACCAGGGCGATGGGTTTCACCGCTGTTTCTCCGGAATGGCCTTTTGCAGCGTCGCGTCGATCAGAGATTCGTAAGCCTGGAGAGCGCGGTCGATCCGGAATTCATCCACAAAGGAATGGGCAAACCGCTCACCGGGCCGCAGGGCTTCAAGAGCGGCCAGCAGGGAACCGGCAAGGGCTTCCGCCGAGACTGCGGAGGCGAGCCACACGCCCGGCCGCCCACGCAGCAACTCGACCACGCCCTCGGAAGCTGGCAGCGCCACCATCGGGAGTCCCGCGGCGGCAGCCTCCAGCAGGGCGTTGGGTAGCCCCTCTTGGCGAGACGGAAGCACAAACAGCGTGGCGTCCGCGAAGCACGACCAGGGGCATGGAACGTGACCGGCAAAACGCACCGCGCAGTCGAGTCCTAGTTCGCGGCACTGCTTCTTGAGCGCCGACTCCTCCGCGCCCACGCCGGCAATCAGCAGCTCCGCGCTCGGAAACCGGGTCCGGACCAAGGCCAACGCCCGCAGCAGCAGGTCGAAGCCCTTTTCCCGCGAGAGTCTCCCCACGGCCAGCAGATGCGGACCGGGCCCCGTCCACGGAACCGGGTTTTTCCCGATCGAGTCGCGAATTTTGTCCACGTCGACCGGGTTTGGCAGTACCGCCAGCCGACCCTCGGGCAGGCCGAATTGTCTTGCAATATCCGCAGCCATGGCCGGTGTCTGGCAGATGACCCCATCCGCATGGCGGTAGAGTAGCCGGTAAAGCAGCCCGGTAGTCCAGGGCAGGGAAGCTGCGGCCAGGCCGGCCGAAACCGTGCCGTTCTGGCGTACCAGCACCCGGGTTCCCCGCGGAAACAGCGGACCGAGCAGCAGCACCAGGAAGTTGAGGTGAAACATCCCGGAGAGGATCAGGTCCGGCTTGAGCCCTCGCACCAGGCCGAGCAGCCGGAATGCCGCTGCCCGCACCCTGGGCGCGTCGAGCGCGTGGACCGTGACCCAGCCAGGGAGCTCTTCTGCGCCCTCGTGCGCCTGCGTCATCACTCCCAGGTGCAGCTCGTATTTTTCGTTGGAGAGTCCCCGCGCCACTAGAGCCATCACCTGCTCCGCGCCGCCGCCGCCTCGATGCGGAATCAGCAAAAGAACCCTGGGCCGCCGATTCATGGACCTCCCGAGCGAAGGGTGAGTATAAGCCAGATACCCCCCGGCTTCTTCAAGAAACAAATGCTCTTGTGGTGCTCTGCCGGAATGGTAACGTCTTCATCAGATATTTCAAACAAATTTTCAAGGAGCCCAGGGTGCCCAGTCTGGCCTTCGATGGCGTGCAATCCGTCCAGGACTCAGTCGTCCCCCAGGAACTGCCGCGCCTGGTGGTGGGAATCACCAGCCCGCAAACCTGCCTGGTGCTCACCGGACGGCTGCGCGCTCTGCGGGAGGCCGGTTTTCGCGTCACCCTGGTGGCGGGCCCGGGTGAATTGCTGTTTCGGACGGCGGACGGCGAGGGCGTGGATTCGGTTGCCATCCCCATGCGGCGCGAGATCGCTCCGCTTGCCGACCTTTTGTCGCTGATCATGCTATGGCGGCTGTTGCGCCGGCTCAAACCCCAACTGACTGAGTTCAGCACCCCCAAGGCGGGTCTGCTGGGCTGTATTGCCGCCCGGCTGGCCGGCGTTCCGGCCCGCGTCTACCTCTTGCGCGGCCTCAAACTCGAAACCTCCACCGGGCTCAAGCGGCAAATTCTGCTGGCTACGGAGAGAATCGCCGCCGCTTCCGCTCACTTGGTTCTTTGCAACAGCGAAAGCCTGCGCACCGAAGCTCTCGCCCTGAGGATTGCGCCGGCCAGCAAGCTGCATCTGCTGGGAGAGGGCAGCAGCAACGGCGTCGATGTGGAGCGATTCGCGCCCGGCCCGAGCAATGTGCGCCAGCAGCTGGGAATCCCGCTTGAAGCGCAGGTGGTGGGCTTTGTGGGCCGCCTCACCCGCGACAAAGGCCTGCCCGAGCTGATCCAGGCATTCGACCAGATCGTGAACTCGGCTCCCGATGCGCGCCTGCTGCTCGTGGGCTGGTTCGATGCCTCTGAAGAT
>Ga0302279_10006150_pt1 | contig 12932 bp, 13 predicted proteins | sample III_Bog_N3_3_FD_194541 | JGI IMG/M metagenome (GOLD analysis project Ga0302279, IMG submission 194541) | Peat permafrost microbial communities from Stordalen Mire near Abisko, Sweden - III_Bog_N3_3 | ecosystem: Environmental > Terrestrial > Soil > Wetlands > Peat | place: Sweden: Abisko...
CTGGCTCCCCGAGTACCGCGGCTCGCTCGAGGCCATCGCGGAGATCACCGTCGCCACCCCCGACGGCAACAACATCCCGCTCGCGCAGATCTCCAAGATCGAGGAGGTCGAGGGCCCGGCCACCGTGTACCGCGCCGACGGCTCCCGCTACGCCCCGGTGAAGTTCTCGGTCCGCGGGCGCGACCTGGCCAGCACCATCACCGAGTCCCAGGAGCGGATCGCCAAGCAGATCAAGATGCCCTACAACACCCACCTCGAGTGGGAGGGCGAGATGAAGGAGCTGGAGTCCGCCATGAGGCGCCTCACCATCATCCTCCCGCTCACCTTGATCCTGATCTCGTTCCTGGTCTTCACCGCGGTGAAGAACTGGGTCGACACCCTCATCGTCATCGTCGACATCCCGGTGGCGTGCACGGGCGGCATCCTCGCCCTGCTCCTCACCCACACGAACTTCTCCGTCTCCGCCGCCATGGGCTTCGTCTCGGTGTTCGGCATCGCCGTGCAGGACGCGCTCCTCATGGTCAGCTACTTCCAGCAGCTCCGCGCCTCGGGGCTTCCCATCGAGAAGTCGGCGCGCGAGGCCTCGGAGAAGCGCTTCCGCCCGGTGCTGATGACCACCCTGGTGGCCACCCTCGGCCTCACCCCGGCGGCCCTCTCCCACGGCATCGGCTCGGAGTCGCAGAAGCCGCTCGCCATCGTGGTCATCGGCGGCTCGCTCTGCCTGGCCATCCTCACCCGTCTCCTCCAGCCGCCGCTCATGGTGGTGGCGCACACCTGGCTCGAGGCCCGCATGGCCCGCAAGCTCGCCAAGGGCCCGATCAAGCAGGCCGACGAGGATGACGACGACGACGAGGACGAGGACAACCCCGACAAGCTCGAGGTCAAGCACTCCCACTGAGGTCCGCGTTCCGCGACCCTCCTGCGGAACGCCCGACCGCGTTCCGCGACCATCCTGCGGAACGCCCGGGAGCGTTCCGCGACCCCCTCGACTATCCTCACGGCGATGCGCGCTCTGGCCGTGCTCCTCACCCTCCTCGCCCTCGGCGGCTGCACCCCCACCGATCCCGACCTCGCCAAGCCGTGCGGCCAGCGCCGCGCGGCCAGGGTCGTGATCGGCACCGGCCAGTACGCGTTCGAGACCATCGGCAACGACGGGGGCCTGCCCATCGAGACGGATCCGTACCTGGACACCAGCCTGGTCTGGCTCACCATCGGCTGCCAGGGCCTCGGCCCCAACGTGCGCGTCAGCTACGGCATCACCGACACCGCGACCGACGGCGGGATCGCCACCGTCCTCGACCAGGGAGAGGAGCTCACCTACGACTCCGACCTCGATCAGGACGAGGCGGCGGGCCTCTACGCGTACCTCGCGTTCGACGCGGGGAGCCCCCTCGACGACCAGCTCGACGGGGGGTTCAACAACCCCGCGCAGCTCGTCGGCCGCCACGTGGTCTTCTGGGCCGAGGTTGTCGACAACACCTGCCCGGTGGACACCGGGCCCGACGGCGGAGCGGCCCGGGTGCGTGGGGTGAAGTCGAGCAGCATCAATGGCTACGACCCCACCTCCTGCACAGGCTGCCTCCACCAGGCGTGCACCCCCCAGCTCGCCGACTGCGGCCAGGACTGCCTGGCGATGCAGACCTGCCTCGACACCCGGTGCTGGAGCCTCTCCGCCATCGCCTCCGTGGACGAGGTGGCCTGCCAGATCGCCTGCGAGCAGCTCCACCCCGAGGGCGCGCCCGCCCTCATCGCCCTCGCCAACTGCGTGCAAGCGAGCACCTGCCAGCCCCCCTGCCTGGGCTACTCGCTCGACTACATGCACTGCCTCCACGGGCAGGACAACACCGCGCTGGGAGGTGCCTGCGGCGACGCCAACACCGCCTGCCTGGCCAGCGCCGCCTGCCAGGCCTACCAGACCTGCGTCACCAAGACCTGCACCACCCTCGCCGAGTGCCAGGCCTGCGCCACCGTGGCCGGCGGCGCCGCCGGCCGCGCGCTCCTCGAGGCCTACGACCAGTGCATCGAGACCACCTGCGTGGCGCAGGGCTGGGTCCCCCACATCAACTCCACCAGCGACTGAAGGTGTGACGGGGAAAGCGTCGGGAGCGCCGCGAAGCTAGGGAGGCTGACCGAGGAATCCTCTGCGATTTTGAGGGAAGCCGACCGACGATTCGCGGCGCGAGTAGCTTTCCCCGTCACACCTTGAGAGATCTCGATCAGAACAGCCCGATCGAGAAGTGGAACGCGCCGACGTCCTCCCAGGGGCGGCGGTTGAGGTTGAAGCCGTAGTCGAACGCCACCGGCCCGATCGGCGTCGGGATGCGCAGCCCCGCGCCCAGGCCGTAGCGCATGAAGTTGCCGTCGACGCGGAGCGAGCTGGGATCGACCCACACGTTGCCCATGTCGAGGAACACTCCGGTCTGCAGCCAGGTGGAGACGGGCAAGCGGAGCTCGACGCGGGGGTTGATGGAGAGATCGCCGCCGCGCAGCGAGACGTCCTCGATGGTGAGCGAGCGCTGCCCGGTGGGCAGGCCGCTCTGCGGGGCGCGCTGCTGGAGGGGCAGGCCGCTGACGGGATCGCGGCCGACCGGGGGGGTCACCGCCTTGACCTGATCGGCGATGTCCTGCGGCACCAGCGAGGCGTCGAGGAAGGCCCGGTTGGTGTCGACCCCGCCGATGAAGAAGAGCCGGTCCGGGTAGGTGGCGCTGCCCTGGGAGAGCTGGATGTTGCCCCCCGCGCCCAGGCTGGTGGCCAGCGTGATCCCCCACTTGCTCACGTAGCCGGCGACGCGTCCGGTGAGGCGGAGGAAGTGGCTCTTGACCGTGGCCGTGTCGTCGACCGGCGTGGCGTTGACGTGCTCCAGCGTGGTCGCGAAGAGCACGCCCTTGGTGGGGTTGAACGGGCTGTCGCGGTAGTCGGCGGTGAAGGCGAGCCGCTCGGCGAGCGCCAGGGTGCGGCCCTGGGGCGCGCGGAGCAGGCCGAACGTGGAGGTGTCGGTGTCGTCGAAGATCTGGACGTTGTTGATCTCGGTGGAGACGCCGAGCTGGGTGGTGATCTGCCGCACCGGGCGGTAGGTCAGGGTGGGGATGATGGCTTCCTTGTTGATGCCGTAGTCCCGCTGGTTGTCGTTGAGATCGATGGCGTCGACGGTGAGGCTGAAGAGCGGCCCGAGGCCGATCTCGTGGAAGGCGACGGAGATGGTGTCGCGGCGCTCCAGGCGCTGGATCAGGGTGAGCTTGGAGTAGTTGGCGAGGACGGCGGGATCGAGGATGAACGCGTTGGGGAGGTAGCTGAGCTGGGCCCGCAGGGTCAGCCCGATGGCGAGCCCGCCCAGGTTGCGGTGCCCGTACTCGAAGGTGTAGCGGATCCCGTCGCCGGTGGAGAAGCCGGGCCGCTGCTCGATGTACTGCGCGGGCTGCTCGGCCACGGTGATCACCACGCGCTTCTGCACCTCGGGGACCTCGGCGTCCTCGAGCGTCACCGACACGCTGGAGAAGGTGGCCAGCGTGGCCAGGCGCTCCTCGGTCTGCCGCACCCGGTCCTGCCGGTAGTAGTCGCCCTTCTTCAGCGCCACGCGCCCGAGGATGAGCGCCTCGCTGGTGCGGGTCGCGCCCTTGACCACGAAGTCGCGGACGACGACGCGCTCCCGCTCGGTCACGTAGAAGCGCACCCGGGCGCGGGTGCGATCGGGCGAGGGCTCGCTGTCGGCGCGCACCTCGGCGTAGGCGAAGCCGCGCAGGCGGTACTCGTCGAGGAGGCGGAGGCGCGCCGCCTCGACGTCGACGCCGGAGAGCGGCCCCCCCAGCGGCAGCTCGGCGATCTTGCCGAGCGCGGCGCTGCTGAAGGTGCGGTTCCCGTCGAAGGCGAGGTCGTACAGCGTCGTCTGCGGCCCGAGCGCGACCGGGATGCGCAGCGTCAGCTCCGACGAGCACGAGGCGCCCGGCGACGACCGCGGCCGACAGGTGAACGCCTCGGGCACCGGCGGCTCCGGCTGGGGCAGGCCGAGCGAGTCCTTGAGGCAGCGCGCCTGGAGCGGCTCCCGGGCGGGGACGGGGGCGCACTGGCCGTCCGGCGAGAGGCGGCTGCAGGTGGCGCGCATCACCGTGAGGGGGCCCACCAGCGCGTTGAGATAGCCCTTCTTCCGGAGCAGATCGCGCAGGTGCTTGAGGGCGCGCTCGTAGGTCTCGGGCGCGTAGGTGGTCTGCGGCTGGAGGTCGGCGGGCACGCCGCGGCCGCCGATCGGCGAGGTGGGCCCGAACAGCTTCGCCACCACCCGCGGGTCGGGCGGCCCGAAGGCGTCGCTGCCGGGCAGCTCCTCCTCCAGGAAGCTGCCGATCTCGCCCCCCAGCTCGTCCGGCGACATCTCGCCGGTCAGGCAGGGGAACACCCGCCGCGTGACCCGCACCTGGCGGTGCTCGTGGACGGTGAAGACCAGGTAGTGCACCGGATCCTCGGGCTTGCCCTGCTCGTTCACGGTCACCTCGGCGTCGAGGAAGCCCCGGGTGACGTAGAAGGTGCGCAGCCTCTCGACCAGCTCCGCCGGGCGGGCGTCCGGGGACTTGGCGAGGTCGAGCGCCTGCCCCAGATCCACGGCGTCGAAGGCCACGTTGCCGTCGAACGTGGGCACGAAGCGCGGGCCCGGCAGCACGTAGACGTAGAGGTAGGTGAAGGCACCCGCGGTGGTCTTGGCGTGGCGCACCTCGGCCCGGAAGAAGCCGTGCTGGCGGAGCACGTCGCCGAGCTCGCGGTCGGCCTCGGTCAGCCGCGTCTCGTCGACGCGGGCGCCGGGGCTCACCTTGTAGCTCGACTTGAGGTCGCCCACCTCGCGGTCGGCGGCGGGCTCGATGACGAAGACCCGCCGCGCCACCGTGCGCGGGGCCCCCGGTACCACGTCGATGGAGAGGATGACCTTGTCCGGCTGATCGGTGTCCGCCGTGTCGCAGCGCACCGTGGCGGAGGGGAAGCCGTGCTGCTCGTAGAAGCGGCGCAGCCGCGCGGAGATGTCGTCGAGCCGCGGGAGGGTGACCTCGCCGCCGACCGCGACGCCGGCGGCGTCGAGGGACTCGGCCGTGTCGAGCGCGCCGCCGCTGAGCTGGATGGTGGCGACGAGCCGCCGCGGGAGCACGTTGAGCCGCAGCACCACGCCGGCCGCCTCGCCGGTGGCCTCGACGTTGGCCCGCGCGAAGCGCCCGGTCGCCAGCGCCTCGCGCATCAGCCGGCGCGCCGCCTCCGGGCTGGCCGGCTCGCCGGGCTGGACCGAGGTGAGCGTCGGCACCGCCCGCCAGCGTCCTCCCACGACGAACACCTCGACACGGAGCACCGGCTTGCCCACCAGATCGCGGGCCGGCGCCGCGCTGAGATCGAGCACGGTGGTGCCCAGAGCGGGCTCCTCCCCGGCGAGCAGGGCCAGCGCCCCCGGGGTCTGGGGATCGCCGCCGGGGGCCTGCGCGGGTGCGCCCGTTTCACCGGGGCCCGCGCGGGCCGGGGCTCCCTGCGTCGCCGCGGCGAACGCGAGAGCCATGAGCGCGGCGCGGAGGGGGCGGTGCAAGGTTGGCCTCGACGCCGGCCGAGCGGCGCAGCGGACCGGGACTCTAGCGTGCCCCGCCGGGCACCGGAAGTGAGCGAGCACGTTCGAAGCGCCCCTACGGCCCCGCGCGAACGCGTGCTACCGTCGGCCCCCGAGGACCCCGCCAGAGCCATGAGTGACGCAACCATCCTCCTCGGCGCCGTCGCCTACGACGTGAAGGTGCTCACCCTCTGGGAGGGCATGCGCGAGCACTTCCGCGCGCAGGGCGTGGCGCTCGATTTCGCGCTGTTCTCCAGCTACGAGCGGCAGATCGAGGCCCTCCTCGGCGGCCACCTCGACGTCGCCTACGACGATCCCCTCGCCCACGTCCGCGTCAAGCGGCGCACCGAGGGGCGGAGCATCACCCTGGGGATGCGCGACATCGACCGGGACTTCACCACCAAGATCCTGGTGCGCCGCGACGCCGGCATCGGCGCCCTCACCGACCTCCACGACCGGACCATGGCGCTCGGCAGCAAGGACTCGGCCAAGGCCCGCGTCCTGCCCCTGTTCTTCCTGCGCCGGGCCGGCGTCGAGGTGGACCGCATCAAGCTGCTCCCCTTCGAGTACGACCCCGGCAAGCACGGCGATCCGCCCCGGAGCGAGATCGAGGTGCTGGCGGCGCTCCACGACGGCCGGGCTCAGGCGGGCGTGGTGGGCAGCGTGGTGTGGGCGGCCGAGCAGGCCGCCGGCAGGGTCGACCCGCACCGCGTGGAGACCCTGTGGACGACCCCCGCCTACGACCACCACGCGCTCGACGCCATGCCGACCCTGCCCGAGCAGAAGGCCAAGGACCTCACCCGCGTGCTCTTCGAGATGCGCTGGAACAACCCCAAGCACCGCAAGTACCTCGAGATCGAGGGGCACCGGCAGTGGGTGCCGGGGCGCGACGGCGGCTACACCCAGCTCGTGGCCGCCCTCGACGATCAGCGCGCGTGGTAGTCATCCTGCGGAACGCCCGAGAGCGTTCCGCGACGGGGCCTCTTGCGGGACGGGGCGGCATGCTGCGGCGCAACAAATCCGGCTTGACCAGGCCGCGCGGCCCGAGTATCTCAGGCCCTACGAGCGCTCTTTTGCGTGTTTCGTACCGCTCCTGCCCCCGAGCAGGCGATGTTGCGACGCAGCAAAATGGACCTCGCCCTCGCCGTCTCGCGGGGGCGGTGCTCGTCCAAGGCCACGCATGCACCTCGCCACGCCCGACGAAAGCTTCGATCTCCCGATCGCCTCGGGTGTCCTCCGCGCCCACCGCTTCGGCCCTGCGGACGGGCGGCTGGTGCTCTGCGTCCCCGGCTTGAGCGCCAACTCGAGGAGCTTCGACTACCTCGCGACCGAGCTCGCGGCGGCGGGCCAGAAGGTCGTGGCCGTGGATCTCCGGGGTCGCGGGCTCAGCTCGATCAGCGGCCCGGGCAGCTACGGCTGGAACAACCACGCCAAGGACGTGCTCGACGCGGCGACGGCGCTCGGGGCAGAGCGCTTCTCCCTGGTCGGCCACTCCATGGGCGCCTTCATCGGCATGGCGACCGCGCGCCGCGCGCCGCAGCGGATCCGGCGCCTCGCGCTCATCGACGCCGCCGGCCGCCCCGAGGCCGCGGCGGTGCAGCCGATCCTCACGGCGGTGCAGCGGCTCGGCTCCGTCTACCCGGACGTGGAGCAGTACCTGGCGCGGGTGCGCAGCATCGGCACCGTGCCCTGGGACGAGGTCTGGGAGCGGCACTACCGCTACGATCTGGTCGCGGTGCCGGGCGGCGTGCGCTCGCGCACCGACCGCGCCGCGGTGTTCGAGGACATGGCCTACGGCGCCCTGCAGAACCCGCCGGACCTCTGGGCGTCGCTCGCGATGCGCACCCTCCTGCTCCGCGCCGCGGTGCCGCTGGGCGCGGGCTTCATCGTCTCGGGCGAGGATCGCGATCGCTTCCTCGCCACCGTGACGGGCGGGGCGGCCGTCGACGTCGACGCCAACCACTACGGCATCATCACCCACCCGGCCACGGCCACCGCGCTCCGGAGCTTCCTCGCATGACCACCCTCCCCCTCTCGAACAAGCGCGCCCTCGTCACCGGCGCGGCCTCGGGCATCGGCCTCGCCGTCGCCCGCGAGCTCGCCGAGCGCGGCGCCTCCGTCGTGCTCGCCGACCTTCCCGGCCCGGCCCTGGAGCGCGCGGCCGCGGCCATCCCCGGCGCCGTCGCTCTCGCCGCGGACCTCGCCTCCCGCGCCGAGGTGCTCGCGCTCGCCGAGAAGGCCGGCGCGATCGACGTGCTCGTCAACAACGCCGGCCTCCAGCACGTCAGCCCCGTCGAGGAGTTCGACCCCGCCAAGTGGGATCTGCTCCTCGCGGTGATGCTGACCGCGCCCTTCCTCCTGGTGCGCGCCCTCCTGCCCGGGATGTACGCGCGCGGCTGGGGCCGCGTCATCAACGTCTCGTCGGTCCACGGCCTCATCGCCTCGCCCTACAAGGCGGCCTACGTGTCCGCCAAGCACGGCGTCATCGGCCTGACCAAGACCGTCGCGCTGGAGGCGGGGGCTCGCGGGGGGAACGTCACCATCAACGCCGTCTGCCCGTCCTACGTGCGCACGCCCCTCGTCGAGAAGCAGATCGCCGACCAGGCCCGCGTCCACGGCGTGCCCGAGAGCGAGGTGCTCAGCCGCATCCTGCTCACCCAGAACGCCGTGAAGCGCCTCATCGAGCCGGAGGAGGTCGCCCGGGCCATCACCTTCCTCTGCAGCGACGAGGCCTGGTCGATCACCGGCGTCGCCCTCCCCATGGACGCGGGCTGGCTGGCGCACTGATCCGGTCAGTCGCGCGGGCCGAGGAGCGCGTGCCGCACCTCGCCGGTCCCGTGGCGCCGCACCAGCTCGTCGGGCGAGACGCCGAGCGCCTCGCACGCGAACGCGATGACGTCCGCCGCGGGGACCGCGAAGAGGCGCGCGCCGGCGAAGAGCGAGACGAACACCCCCCCGCACCCGGGCAGCGGGGCGCGGGTGGACTCGCAGAAATAGACGAGCTTGCTCACCAGCCCGGCCTCCAGCCAGCCCAGGTCGGGCTCGGGCGGGACGAGAACCTCGTAGCTGCGCCCGCCGGCGATCCCGCGTGCCTCTTCGAGGGCAGTGTTGGCAGAGGCCGCAGCGGCCGTGACGAAGGCGAGGGCAAAGAGCGGGGACAGGTCGAGGCTCATCGGCGCCAGCATACCGCGGGAGGCGCCTTGCGCGTCGCCGCCCCCCGCGCGATGGTCCCGGCGTGAGGCAAGCCACCCACGGCGAACGAAGAGGGAGCGCGCCGCCGCTCGCGAAGCGGAGGGTCGAGCTGCGGCTCCCGGCGAGCGGGTCGTGGCGGATCGTCGCCGTGGCCGACACCCACGGGGCTCCGCACGAGCGCGCCCACGCTCTGATCCGGGATCTGGCGCCGCACGCCATCCTCCACGCTGGCGACATCGGCGACCTCGCGGTGCTCGACCGCTTGCAGGCGATCGCCCCGCTCTTCGCCATCCGCGGCAACATCGACACCCGGGCGCCCGAGCTGCCGGACGCGCTCACCCTCGACGTCGGAGCGGGCTCGGGGACCCTGCTCTCGCTCCTCGTCCTCCACATCGCCGTGCTGGGGCCCAAGCTCCGCGCCGACGCCGCCCGGCTCGCCCGCGAGGAGGGCGCCGGCGTGGTGGTGTGCGGCCACTCGCACGTCCCCTTCATCGGGATGGATCGCGGGCTCGCCGTCTTCAACCCCGGCTCGATCGGCCCGCGGCGGTTCAAGCTCCCCATCGTCTTCGGCGTGATGGACCTCGCCCCCGGCGGGATCCGCATGCACCACGTCGACTGCGAGACCGGCGAGCGCTGGGTGCCCGGCGCGAGGCCCGTCGGATAATCAAGGGACCGGGACGCGCTCCTCGGCGAAGCGGCACGACGCCGGGCACGCGACTCCATCGTGGCGACGCGTGGTGTACTTCGAGGAAAGCTCCCGGTCGACGAGGACCTGCCGGTCGCGCTCGATGTGGATGCGCACCTGGGAAGGCGCCGAGGAGAAGACGATCGGACCGAGACCAGGGGCCTGCCCGGGACCGACGGTGGCGAGGCAGCTGGTGTTCCCCCACTCCGTCTCGACCTCGACGCGATACCGCCCGGGAGCCCAGCCCCCGGCGTGAGACAGCTCGATGTGGAGGCCGGACGAGCAGGCCTTGGAGGAGCACGTCCCCGCGAGCGGACTGGCCGCGGGAGCGGTGTACACCGGCAGCACGCTCGGCGCGGCGTCCGGCGGCGCGACGGCAGCGACGCGCCCGACGAACTGACAGCCATCGAGCGGTGCGGCGGCTGCCTGCGCCTCCGGGACGGGAGCAGGCAGGCTCGGTGGAGGGGCCTCGGGCAGCGGGGCCGCGGGAGCAGCCGGCGGCGCCGACGAGCAGGCCGTGGCCAGGACGATCCATCCGAGGCACGTCAGGGTCCCGATGCGCACGCCCCGATCCTACGACGACCTCGGCCGCTGACGCCACGGTGCTAGGGTGCCCGCCTGATGAAGCCCGCCGCACGTCCTGCCCTCGAGATGCCGACCCCCGTCCCCCTGACGCCGCCGGAGGGCTTCGACGCGCGCCTGAAGGAGGTCGGCGTCACCGTCGACGCCGCCGTGATCGCCCGGCTCGGCGACTACCTGGCGCGCCTGCTGGCGATGAACGAGCAGATGAACCTCACCGCCATCGCCGAGCCGGCGGCCGCCTGGGAGCGGCACATCCTCGATGCGCTCACCGTGCTGCCCCTGCTCGCGGAGCTGACCCCGGGCTCGCGCCTGGTCGACGTCGGATCCGGCGGAGGGCTCCCTGGCATCCCGCTCGCCATCGCGCGGCCGGATCTGAAGGTGACGCTGATCGAGGCGACCCAGAAGAAGGCGGCGTTCCTCTCGGCCGTGGCCCAGGCGCTCGAGCTCACCCACGTGTCGGTCCGCGCGGAGCGCGCCGAGCAGCTCGGTGCCGAGGAGCTGCGGGGCGCCTTCCACGCGGTGACGGCGCGCGCGGTGGGCAAGCTGGTGACGCTGGTGCCGCTGACGGCGCCCTTCGCGAGGGTGGGGGGGCGGATCCTCCTGGTCAAGGGCCAGCGCGCCGACGAGGAGCTGGCCGAGGCGACCCGGGTCATCGCGGAGCAGCGGTGTACGCACGAGAAGACCGTGGCCACGCCGACGGGGCGGATCGTGGTGCTGCGGCGGGGCGAGGGCGAGGCGCGCCGCAAGCGGCGGTGAAGCTCACCCCGGAGGACCCCCCGGGTGGCGCGGCGGGGGCGGCATCGCCGGGGACACGGGAGCGGCCCAGTACGGCGAGCGTCCGTAATGGTCATGCAGGCGCGCTTCGTACTCGCGGCGGATGGCCACGCCCGCGTTCCACTCGGGGCTGTTCTTGATCTGCTCTCGACGCAGGTCCACGTGGATCTGGCGCTCCTCCCAGCTCACCCGGCTCGCCCATTGCGGCGCGACCAGCACCTTCTTCCCGAGCCACCAGTTGCTGGTGTCGACGACCAGATAGCGCACCTCCCAGGTCTCGTCGTCGACGATGAGGTCGTCGAGGTGGCCCACCGCCTCGTCGCTGCCCTGGATGTGGTAGCCGCGGATCTCCCTCGCGCTCCGCAGGTGCACGTCGCCCGGAGCCTGGTCGGGCGCCTCCGGCAGCGGGCCGTTGGCGAGCAGGGCCGGGTACATGCCCATGGCCCAGGCCCCGGCTCCTCCTCCCCAGTAGTAGGGATAGCCGTAGTATCCGTAGTAGGCCTCCTCGTGCTGGCGGGAGACAGACTCGTGCGTGTCGATGCTCGGGCTGTTCTTGATCTTCTCCACGGTCAAGGCCACGTGGAAGCGGCGGCTCCCCGCCTCGGGGCGACGGAAGGAGAGGGGCGAGAGGAGCACGTCCCGGCGCCCGTCGAGGAGGCTCCCACCGGCCTCGGCGACCAGGTAGCGGAGGGTCCAGCGCTGGTCGTCGAGAAGGAAGTCCACCACGGCGCCAATGTCGCCGTCGGTGGCGCTCACCTGGTAGCCTTCGAAATCCTTGAGGCTTCGGAGCATGGTTGTTCCCGTGTGCGGTTCTTGTTCGGAAAAGCGCATTCGCGGCGGCGCGGCGCCGGCGCGAGGTCATCGGCGTGAGCGAGACAAGCAGCGCCCGTGCCACCGTGCTCGATCGAGCGAGTAGCGATCCCACCGCGCCCCCGCGAGCAGCCCGGAGAAGGCGGCCGCATAGAGCAGCTGCTGGGTGACGACGTCCCACTTACCCTGGAGGGAGGTGCCCAACATGAGCGCGCACATCAACGCGACCCCGGCCATCAGGGCCCACCGCGTGGCGAGCCCGGCGACGAGGAGCACGCCGAGGGCGAGCTCGGCAAAGGGGAGCACCGTCCCGAAAGGCTGCACCAGCGCCGGCGGGAGGATCGTCGCCTGGAAGTCGCGCACCAGGCTCCCGGCGAACGCCGTCGGCCCGACGAGGAGGCGACTGACACCGTGCATGAGCATGTCGAGCCCCAGCGCCACGCGGAAGAGCGCGTACGCCACCGGCACCTCGGTCGGTGGGGTTCGACGGCCTCCCGCTCGCGCCGAAGGCGGCCCGCCTCGGCGACGTATCCGCGAGAGCCTCCTGGTGAGGTCGCTGGTGTGAAGTGTCACAGCTGTGGCGGGGATGATGCCGCGGTCGGCGCTCGTGTCCTGCTCGCTCGGCCTGCAGAACGCCCTCCAGTGCACGTCGACCGCGGTCGGGCTCGTCCAGTGCAGCGGTTCGGCGCTGCTCCAGGACCCCTGCGGCTGCTTCCACGTGGCCAACGAGGCGCACCCGGACAACATCGGGATCGAGGACATGGCCTACCAGGAGTGCGTGGCCGACGGGTGCTGCGGGCCCCAGGCGACCATCGGGTGCAGCGCGTGCCCGCCGGCGCCGACGACGGGGCACTGCGACTCGTTCACCAGCGTGTGCGTGCCCGGTCCGTAGTTTCGCCCGGCAGAGCTGCCGCCACGGATCGGCTCGAGGCTCTTGTACCGCGACCGTGCCCAGGCCGCGTTCCGAGGCGCGGCGGGCGCGCGGGGGGCATGCGACGTCACGGCAGCGGTCCGAGGCCGGGCGCGAGGAGCATGGCGGACTCCTTGCATCGCGCCGCCTGGCCATGAACACAACGGATCTGCTCGACGTGGAGTACCTGGACGTCGCGCCCGAGGCCTTCCCGGCGCCGCGCGAGAAGGCGGCGGGCATGATGCAACTGCTCCCGCCCGCGGGCGGGCGAGCGGGCGGTGGGTGGATCGCCCAGCGCCGCGCCGAGTGCTGGTCGCGCGCGCGCGACCAGCTCGAGACCACCGGCCACCAGCTCGCGACCATCACCGAGCTCGTCCACCTCTTGCACCAGGAGTCGCTCGCTCCCTCGTGC
>Ga0302279_10006151_pt1 | contig 12932 bp, 8 predicted proteins | sample III_Bog_N3_3_FD_194541 | JGI IMG/M metagenome (GOLD analysis project Ga0302279, IMG submission 194541) | Peat permafrost microbial communities from Stordalen Mire near Abisko, Sweden - III_Bog_N3_3 | ecosystem: Environmental > Terrestrial > Soil > Wetlands > Peat | place: Sweden: Abisko...
TCGACAAGTTAGTCACCGTCCTGGTCGCCTACTGCCGCCAGCAGGTCTCCGCCGGCGCCGACGTCATCCAGATCTTCGACTCCTGGGTCGGCTCCCTCTCCGTCGAGGACTACCGCGACTACGTCCTCCCCGTCACCACCCGCCTCGTCCGAGCCGTGCAGGAGCTGGGCGTACCCGTCATCTATTTCGGCGTCGAGACCGCCAGCCTGCTCCCCGCCATGCGCGAAACCGGCGCCGACGTCATCGGCCTCGACTGGCGCACCCCGCTCGACGAAGGGTGGAAGGCGATGAACTACGCCTGCGCCGTCCAGGGCAACCTCGACCCCATCACCCTCTTCGCCCCGCTCCCGGTCCTCGAGTTGCGCGTCAAGCAGCTCCTCGCCCAGGCCGATGGCCGCCCCGGCCACATCTTCAACCTCGGCCACGGCATCGTCCCCGGCACCCCGGTCGAAAGCGTCCAGGCCGTCGTCAAGATGGTCAAGGCGTTCTCGCCCCAATTTGCCAAACTGCCCGCCAAACTTCCGGTTCGGCCCGATCAGCGTGAGGTGCCCCGTGTCTAAACGCGCCGTCCTCCTCCTCGCCCACGGTACCCCCGGCACCGTCGACGAAATCCCCGAGTACCTGCGCAACGTCGTCAGCGGCCGCCCCATGCCTCAGCATGTCGTCGAAGAGATCCAGCACCGCTACGCCCAGATCGGCGAACCCAGGGGCCACAGCCCGCTTACCGAGCTCACTCTCGAGCAAGGCGCGCTCTTGCAGGCCGAATTAGGCGAACCCGTCTACATCGGCATGCGCAACTGGCGTCCCTATATCGCCGATGCCGTCAAGCAAATGCGCGCCGACGGCATCGATCGGATCGCCGCCATCTGCCTCGCCCCGCAGAATTCGCGTACCTCGGTCGGCCTCTACCGGCGCGCCACGCTCGCCCAGGCGGCCGGCATCACAGTCGACTTCATCGAAGGCTGGGCCGACGAGCCGCTCCTCGCCGACGCCTTCGCCGAGCGTCTCCGTGCGGCCCACAGCCGCCTCTCGGCCGAAATCGGCCATCCCGCGCAAGTCCTCTTCACCGCCCACAGCGTCCCCTGCCGCACAGTCCAATCTGCGCAGTCCAGCCAGACCCCTGGCGTCGCCGACTCCCCCGACCCCTACCCCGTCGAAGCCAAGCTCACCGCCCGCCTCGTCGCCGAGCGCGTCCCCGAGATTCCCAGTTGGTGTTTCGCTTTCCAGAGCCAGGGCATGAGCGGCGGCCCCTGGATCGGCCCCACCGTCGAAGAAACCCTCGACGGCCTCGCCCAGCAAGGCGTGAAAGCCCTCGTCCTCCAGCCCATCGGCTTCCTCTGCGACCACGTCGAAATCCTCTACGACATCGACATCGCCTTCCGCGAGTACGCCGCCAAGCGCGGCATTCGTCTCGAACGCCCCGAATCGCTCAACTCCTCGCCAATTCTCACGCAGGCCCTCGCCAAACTCGCGCGCCAGAGCTTCCAGCGCCTCGCGGCCAGTTAGCCGTGGCCAGAATCATCGCGGCAGCTCAATACGCGGCGGCGGAGGGCGGCCCAAACACAAGCCCCGAAGCCAACCTTGACGCCAATCTCGAGCGCCACCTGCGCTACGCCGCCGCGGCAGCCAGCCTCGGCGTTAAACTGCTGGTCTTTCCCGAACTCTCGCTCACCGGCGGTGCGACTCAACCCGCGCAGGAGTTCGCCGTCAACCCCTATGCCGCATTCTTTGAACCGCTGAAAGCCATCGCCCGCGAAGCGTCGATGACCATCCTGGCCGGCGCTCCGCTGCGCCTCGGCCCCGGAGAGTTCTACCTCGGCCAAATCGGCTTTCTCTCCGATGGCCTGACCGCCATCCACACCCGGCGTCACCGGACGCCAAACGAGGCGGCCCATTTCAGATCGGGCAAGGGCGGACCCCTTCTGCGCACAGCCGGGCTTCTGGTTGCGGTCGCCCTCGGCGCGGATGTTGCCGATGCCAACCACGCCGCCAACGCCGCCGCGCACAAGGCCAGCATCTACGCCGCAAGCGTTTTGCTCGGCGAAGAAGCCCGCGCCGCGCAAGCGGCATCGCTTCAGAGTTGCGCCCGCACTCATAAAATGACCGTTCTGATGGCCAACCACGCGACGCCCGCTGCCGGTTGGATACCCGCCGGGCGGAGCGCCATCTGGGACGAGCAGGGCGAACTTGTCGCCGCCACTCAGGCCGTCGAAGAGGCCCTCGTCCTGGCCCGGCGTCGCGGACGCCTCTGGGAGGGCGCGGTGTTCCCCCTCGGAAATCCCGCCTCCGGCTCGCCGGAGCCCCGAATCAGGCCCTCCGCCGCCCAAGGTCAGCCGTCCATCCCAAGCTCCGGTCAGGGCCTGCTCTTCGACGGCCACGAGAGTTGACCCCAGAACGATCTTCGGCGTTCGCAAGGCTTCTTCAGGCGTATCCCAAGAAACCCGCGGCTATCTCCTCGTAGAGCGACCGGCCAACGCCGGGCGGCCGGATGTCTCCATCACCCGCCGCCCGGTTTCGCCGCCAGAGCTACTCACCTTGAACGCTCCCACCATCTCATTCAAATTGTTCGCCAGCGTGGAAAGCTCCTGGCACGCCTCCACCGCGTGTTGCGAGCTATCCGCCGTATGGCGAATGATCCCCGCGATCTCGTTTACGCTCTCGTTTACGCTCTGGGTCGAATACGATTGCTGCGTTGAGGCGGAGGCAATCTGCGTCACCATCTTTTGTACCGACTCCGCCCCCTGGATAATGCTGGCCAGCGCCTCGCCCGCGGTCCGGGCCGACTTCACTCCGCTGTTGACCTGCTCCATGCTCGACCGCATCGCGGCCACCGCGTCCCCGGTTCCCCGCTGGATACTGCGCACTGTCGCGTCGATTTCCTTCGTCGCCGCGCTGGTTCGCTCCGCCAGCCGCCGCACTTCGCCCGCCACCACGGCAAATCCGCGTCCATGCTCCCCGGCGCGCGCCGCCTCAATCGATGCGTTCAGCGCCAGCAGATTCGTCTGGTCCGCAATCTCGTCGATCACCCCGATAATCTTGCCGATCGCCAGACCTGAGTGCCCCAGCGCCTCGATGCGTTCCGAGGTTTCCTGATTCGAATCCACCAACTTCTGGATAATCTCCACGGTCGCCTGCACGGTCTTGCCGCCGCCGTGCGCCGCTTCCTCCGATTTGCGCGCATCCAGCGCCGCGCTCTGGGTGGTGGCGCTGATCTCCAGCACAGCAGTCGAAATCTCGCTCATCGTCGCGCTGATCCGCGAGGCCTGCTCCTGTTGCTGCACCGACTGCGCCGCCGTCTCCCTTGAAGAGCGCGCCAGATCTGCCGCCGACTCGCCCAGAATCGCCGCATTCCGCGCCACCTGTCGGATGATCTCTTCAATCCGCCCGATGAACACGTTGAAATACCGGCCGACCTCGTCGAGCTCGTTCTGCCCGTTCACATCGATGCGCCGCGTCAGGTCGCCCTCGCCTTCCGCAATGTCCTTCAAGCGCCCCGCCAGCTCCTGCAACGGCAGCACTAGCTGGTATTGAATCGTCCACCAAGCCGCCACGCAGCTCGCCAGGCCCACCAGCAGCATCACAACCCCCGTCACCCGGCTCCGCACCGACCACGCGTCCACCGTGTCCAGTTGCTGCTGAAACGACGTCGAGATTGCCGCGCTCATCGCCCCCATCGCCGCCGTCAGCTCCTGGTTGTCATGCGCCAGGCTGCGCATCGTCCCCTGCGTCTCCGGGCTCGGCGCATCCGTGCTGCTCAGAACCTTGGCGTAGGTATCGTGGGAACGGGTGTTGATGCTCGACAGCGAGCTCTCCAGTTCCGCCGCTTTCGCCGCAAGCTCCGGTTCCCCGGCAAGGTGGTCCCTTACCGCTGAAAGCGCTCCCCCGGCCGCGTCGGCATCCTTCCCCGCCGCCGCAAGTGCCGACTGATCCTGCAGCACCACTGCATCGCTGTAATGCTTCTTCACGCGCTCAAAGGCCGACGCCGCGTCCTGCATGCGCAACGCCGCCGGATACATCGACTTGGAAACCACCTGCATATGGGCGTGGGTTGTCGCCGCCGTGTACAGCACCATCCCCAACATCAGCAGACTGCCAATGCCCAGGACTCCGACGATTCCAAGAATGCGCGCTTTAATACTGAGATTCTTAAGCATTTTCCTCACCTTACCGCTAAGACTTTCACGCCCTCATGCGGCGTGGCCTTGCTGATATACCCAATCGCCCCCGGCGTGTGCGCCACAAACTCCACCACCGCCGCCTCCGTCTCCAGTGCCTTTGGCATCGTCGCCTGGCCAGAGAAGACAAGACTCCGCCAGCTCGCCTTGAACGCCGCATCCGACTTCCCAATGTACGTCGACAAGAATTCATCGTTCACCGGCCCGCTCTTTAGCAGCACCGGCGTCACGTGCGAGCCATCTTTCAGGCTGCTCGCTCCGCCCGTAAACACATCCTTCAAATCGCTCTTTGAAACATCCGCCGACTTCACGCTGTTGTTGGCAATCACAATGGCCTGCGCCCCCGCATGAGATGAAAACACCGCGGCCGCCGCCAGGAAGAAGAAAACTGCAATCATCTTTTTCATCGGAAAATTCCCCCTCTCTCGTGGCTTAGAAGCTCACGCCGACCTTCAAAATGGTCAGCCGTGTATCCGGCTTTAGGCCATGCGGATTCAGCGCTGAATCGTAACCCTGCGCCGTCCCATCGATAAAGTGCTGCTCCGCCTTCGCATACAGATATTGATTGAAGTCGTACCGCCCCGATACCGCCCAATCCTTCGAGTACCGCGCGGGCCCGAGCGGCGTGGCATGATCGATCTCCTGCATCACGTACAGCCCTCCGGTGAACTTCTCCGTCACCTTGTAGCTCCCCATTCCATACCACGACCGGATATCGAACCGGTCCGGCACAGGCGATATCCCGGTCAGGTCGAGCTTTCCGCCCAGCCGGTTGTACTCACTCGAAAAGGTGAACCGTCCCTTTTCAAATTGGCCAAAGTACGATGGCTCATTGAGCCCGGGAATCACCAGAGTCCCCTTGGTGGTGATCGTCACCCCGGCGCTCGGCCCAGCCGGAACCACATACGTATCCACAAGCGCTCCGCTCCAATTCGGATCTTTGGTGTCCGAGGCGCCTAACATCAAGCCCTTCAGCGGCGTCTTCCAGTGCAAAGCACCGCCCCAGGTTGCGCCGCTGATTCCGTTCGGAAAAACGATTCCTTCTTCCACAAACGAAACCCAATACCCGTCGCTCGACCCAATCACCCGCTCGCCGCCCCAGCCGCGATACTCCAGCTTCCCGCCCGCCGCGCCCAGTTTCAGCGTCCCGTATACCACGCCCCCGTAATGCGCCAGGATGGAGTTTCTGCTCGATATCGGATAAACCCCCTGCGGCAGCAAAGACCACTGGTACGAGGGATCGATATCCTGGATTTCGTTGAAGAGCCCAGAAGGCGTCTTTACTTTCCCAAACCGCACTCCAAACTTCTCGTTCGCCTTGTAATCGGCCGCCGCCCAATCCAGCGTCACCGAATTGCCAAAGTTCCCCAGCAGAAAGTAGCGCCCCTGTACTCCCACCCGCAGCTTCGGAATCGGCTGCGACGTGATGTTCAGCACCGCTTCGCTCCAAGCCGGGCTCCCGTCGCTCGAGCTCGTTGTCAGGATGTTGTTCTGCGTCGTGTATAGAAACCCCTGCGTCGCATATCCATGAATCTGAATGTTCAGGTCTTCCAGGCTCTGTCCATGTCCTGAAACTGGGTTCTGGGATGCGGCCACCGAAACCAGCGCCAAGGCAATCAAGAATCGCTTCATTTGTCTCTCCAGGGTCTGCTTCGCTCAGGTCAGCCGCCAGGAGTCCTCCCCATCGGCCCCACATTGAAGTTCAGACTGCGCCCCGAATCCTCTTGAGAAAGAGGACCAATGCGCGTTCTCACCCTTCATCGGCGACGAAGCATCAAACCTTAGCCCAAAGTCCCCGTTTCCGGCGCTCGCTCGCATTCGCCGGGCGGCGGCGGGCTTTCCTCAGAATCAAACAGGGATTTGTCCCGAATCGGAAAGAGTCAGTCCTTTGGGCAGTTCCCGACTTTAGCACCAAAGAGATTGAATGAGCGGAGGGTAGGCCCCCAGTTCCGGGACCGGTAGCCCGGGAATCTTCGCCGCATCATCCCAGCGCCGCAGCGCGACAGCCTCCCGCGCACAAGGTCCCGCCAAAAACAAGGCAGCCTCCGCAGCAGTCATCGGGCCGCCCTGCAACCCGAGACTGATCGCCGACGAAGGCGATAGCGCCGCCAAGTACCCGGCATCTGCGAAACAAAGATACCGCTTCGCCGCCACATGCAGCCGGATGGGCTCGGTCACAGCGGCCGGCAGATGCGCTCGCAGAAGCGCGCCCGCCAGTTCTTCGTGGCGCGTATCCAGCCCCCGCTCGGCCGCATCTTCGCCCTCCGTGTGCAGCATATGACCCACATCGTGCAGCAGTGCCGCCGCCACCAGTTCCGGCCCGCTTTCCGCCTCCGCGGCAAAATGCGCCGCCTGGAGTGAGTGTTCCAGCACCGTTACCGGCTCGCCAAAGTAAGCTTCCCCACCCCGGCTGGCCAGCAGACCCATCAATTCTTCCACGGAATCGATCTCCATCATCCCCGTCCAGCCTCCCGAGCGTCGGCCCCGCCCATCCCGAACCCCAGCAGTATCAAAGACTTCTTGACTTTACATGAGAAATGAAAGATAAAAAGAGAAATTTCCCCGTCTGGAGCGCGCCAGGATGCATCGCCCCGCGCTCCGGATCCACGGTCGATTCCCTTCGGCTTGCCAAGGCAAAGAACCACTCGTTCAATGCTTCAGTCGCTCAGCCGTCTTCGGCGTTCCCTCTTTTCAGGCAGGCTCTTCTGCCTCGGGCGGCATTTCTTCCAAAGCGGGCCCGCCGGCTGGGCCTATATTTCGTGGAGGTTGTTCGTGGTATCTCGCCGTATCCTCGCCATTCTCTCGTTGTGTTCCGCGTTTCTCCTTCCCTCGCTCGCCCTCCCGCCCGCAGTTCATCACCCCCTCGACGCCCTCACCCCCGACGAATACTGGACCGTCTACCACGTCCTCGAAAAAGCCGGCAAGCTAAGCGAAAAGACCATCTTCACCAGCGTCCTCCTCCAGGAGCCGCCCAAATCCGTCGTCCTCGCCTGGAAGCCCGGGATGCCCATCCCCCGCAAAGCCGATGTCGTTCTCCTCACCGACGGCAAATCCGCCGCCGCCGTCGTCGACATCGCCGCCGGTTCGCTCGAGTCCTGGACTGATCTCAAGAAGGAACAGGCCCCGCAGACCGAAACGGAGATGCACTCGACCGACGACATCCTCAAAAAGGACCCGCGCATCGTCGAAGCCCTCAAGAAACGCGGCATCACCGATCTCCACTTCGTCAACTGCTACGTCACCCCGGCCGGCTTCGTCGGCCTGCCCGAGCAGACCGAGGGCCGCCGCATCGGCTGGGGCGGCTGCACCTTCGCCGCCAATGCAAAATATCTCTGGGACCGCGAAATCCCCGGCATCTTCTTCGTCGTCGACATCAACGACAAGAAGATCCTCCGCTTCTCCGACTACGGCGGCAATCCCATGCCCCCCACCACCAGCGTTTACGACGCCGACGGCGGCCCGGCACTCCCCGGCACCAATCCAATCCTCATCTCCCAGCCAAATGGCCCCAGCTTCACCATCAAAGACGGCGAAGTCGCCTGGCAACACTGGCGTTTCCGCTTCCGCCTCGACCCCCGCGTCGGCCCCATCGTCAACCTCGTCGACTACGACGATCAGGGCAAGCTCCGCTCAGTCCTCTATGAAGGCGGCCTCTCCGAGATGTATGTCCCCTACCAGGACCCCGAGGAAACCTGGAACTCCCACGTCTTCCTCGACGCCGGCGAGTACTTCATCAACGAGGGCTCCGGCGGCATCATCAAGCCGCTCCTCCCCGGCGTCGATTGCCCCACCTACGCCACCTATTTCAGCGGCACCTTTTACCACGACTCGGGCGCGCCCTACATTCGCCCGCAACTGGCCTGCCTCTTTGAGCGCGTCACCGGCGACCCCGCCTGGACCCACTGGGACGAGGACTCCTACGCCGTCTCCGGCCGCCCCACCCGCGAGCTCGTCTTCCGCACCGTCGCCACCGTCGGCAACTACGACTACCTCTTCGACTGGCGCTTTGAGCAGGACGCCTCCATCGTCGTCGGCGTCGGAGCCACTGGCATCCTCGAAGTAAAAGCCGTGCCCGACCAGCGAGCCGACGCCCCGCTCTCCGCCAGCCTCGCCGGCAAGGACCCCGATGGCCACGAAGTCCAATTCGGCCAGCTCGTCGCCCCCGGCATCGACGCCATCGACCACGACCACTTCTTCAGCTATCGGCTCGACCTCGATGTCGACGGCGTCAACAACTCCCTCATGGTCGATAAACTGGTCCCCTACAAACTCCCCGACTCCGCCCCAGGCCGCCACTACATCTGGGCCATGAAGCCGGAGATGGTCAAAACCGAAGGCGACGCCAAATTCAACGTCTCCATCGAGCACCCCGCCATGTGGCGCTTCGCCAACGAGAGCGTCAAGAACTCCCTCGGCCAGCTCTCAAGCTTCGAAATCATGCCCGGCGAAACCGGCATCAGCCTCCTGCCCTCGACAGAATGGCCGCAAAAGCGCGCCGGCTTCTCCGAGCACAACCTCTGGGTCACCCCCTACGACCCCACCGAACGCTACGTTTCCGGCGTCTACGTCATGGGCAGCAAAGGCGAAGACACCCTCACCGAGTGGGTCAAAAAGAACCGAAGCATCATGAACACGGACATCGTCGCCTGGTACACCGTCGGCTTCCACCACGTCCCAAGACCCGAAGACTGGCCCCAAATGCCCCTGATGTGGCACACATTCTCCCTGCGCCCCTTCCAGTTCCTACCCAAAAACCCCACCATGGACCTGCCCATGACGCCGTAGTGAACTTCCGCGCAGGCATTTGATTCGATCGGTTGTTTTGAAAGGACGCGGCTTCAGCCGCGCCGCAAATTGCCAGGAAGATCGGAGGGGCTGGCAGGGATGGGTTTTAGCCCATCCATTGATCCCCTGAGGGTATGCTTTCACCCAGGAATGCAGCATTTTTCGACCGGGAACCCGCAAGAGAAACCACCCACCGAGGTCACCGAATGCATAAATATCCCCGCATCCTTTTCTTCGCCATTCTCCTCCTCCTGTCCGCCCGCGCCCAGGCCCAATCCACCTTCGGGGCTATCCTCGGCGCGGTCCACGACAACACGGGCGCTGTCGTAGCCGGCGCACAGGTTGTGCTGACCAACGCCGGCACCTCCGCCCAGCGCACCCAAATCTCTGACGGCGAAGGCAACTTCACCTTCAGCAACGTCGATGTTGGCAAATACAGCCTCACCATCACCGCCCCCGGCTTCGAAAAGTACAGCCTGCCGGAAATCTCCCTCACCGCCCGCGAATCCCGCCGCGTCGAAGCCACCCTCCAGCTCGGCGCGGACACCCAGACCGTCACCGTCACCGAGCAGCTCGAGAACGTAATCACCACTGAGGTCTCCAACCTCGCCGTCACCAAAACCGGAGACGAGCTCGTTGACCTCCCCGTCGCCATCTACTCCCGTTCCGCCGGCTCCACCAGCCCCATCTCCACGCTCACCACCGAGGCCGGCGTCCAGACCGACGACAGCGGCAACCTCGAAGTCATGGGCACCACCCCCGCCCTGCTGTCCGTCACCGTCGACGGTATCTCCTCGGTCGGCGTCGAGTACTCCGGCCCCGTCAACGAAATGTTCCCCTCCTTCAACTCCATCGAAGAGATCCGCGTCTCCGAATCCAACAACAACGCCGAATTCTCCGGCGTCGCCGACATCACCACCGTCTCCAAAGCCGGCACCAACCAGTACCACGGCGGCGCATTCGAAAACCACGAAAACACCGTCTTCAACGCCGGCGATCCCTTCACCGGCTCCCGCCCCAAGATCGTCATGAACGACTTCGGCGGCACCTTCGGCGGACCCCTCACCATCCCCCACATCTACAGCGGCAAAGACCGAACCTTCTTCTTCACCAGCTTCGAGGCGCTCCGCCTCCCCCGCCAGACCCCCATCGTCGGTACCGTTCCCACCGACGCCATGCGCCAGGGCGACATTCAGGATTATCTCTCCGCCACCTACTGTCAGCCCCCCAACCTCGCCCCCACCTGCGTCAAAGACACCTATCCCGTCTACCAGCCCGACGGCCTGACCCCGCTCAACGAAACCGCCGTCCAGGTCAACTCCACCGCCGCCAAAATGCTCACCTACCTTTTTCCCCGGCAGAACTACGGCGACCCCAGCACCTACAGCTTCAACTACCGCTACAACTTCCCTTCGCCCATCTCCTCCAACCAGGGCGACGTCCGCCTCGACCAGACGATCTCCGCGCGCCAATCCATCTTCGGCCGCTTCTCCTACAAGAACCGCCAGGTCGTCGGCGCGCCCGACACCACCTGCGGCCTCGTCTTCTGCCAGTCCGGCGGCGGTGTTCTCCAAGGCGCCTACAACCTGCCCGAAATCGACGAGGGCATGACCATCGCCCACAACTTCATCTTCTCCCCCACTCTGCTCAATGAGTTCCGCGGCGGCTACAACGCCCAGCACACCTCCACCAACCAGTCCTTCAGCACCAGCCAGCTCCTCAATCAGACCGGCCTCGGCGGCGTCACCCTCCAGCCCGACCTGCAATGGGCCGAAGCCCCGCTCGTCTCCATCAACGGTTTCATCGGCACCGGCGGCGGCAATCCAACCCGCCAGCGCGGCCAGATCGTCCAGCTCCTCGACAACGTCACCTGGATGCACAAGAACCACTCCTTCAAATTCGGCGCGGACTTCAAGCGCCTCACCGACCACGACGACAACGTCTTCGGCAACTACCGCAGCGGCTGGTTCGTCTTCGACGGCTCCTCCCAGGTCGGCGCGAACATCGGCGATCCCTACACCTCCTTCCTCCTCGGCGACCCCGACTACACCGAAGCCGCCACCGTCAACAAACCCACCATGGATGGCGTCGGCTACTCCTACGCCGTCTTCGCCCAGGACGACTGGAAGATCGCCCCCAACCTCACTCTCAATCTCGGCCTCCGCTACGAGCTCCACCCTCCCCTCAAGGAGATCAACCACAACACCGCCTTCTTCCTCCCCGATTACACCGGCCCATCCGCCGCCGGAACCACGGTTCACGGCGCGGTCGTCGTCCCCAACACCCAGGCGCTCTCCTTTGAATCCACCGACTTCGAACAGGCCATCTACCCCACCCCCACCCTCACCGCCCAGCAGGCTGGCTTGCCCCAGGGCCTCCGCTACACCGACAAGAACGACTGGGGCCCCCGCCTCGGCTTCGCCTGGCGTCCTTACGGCAACGACAAAACCGTCCTCCGCGGCGGCTGGGGCCGCTTCATCGAAACCCCGCTCGGCTTCTCCCTCGTCTCTGGGTGGGCCGTCGACGCCAGCTACGTTGGCGTCTACAGCCAGGCGCTCGGCGGCGCCAACGGCGTCACCCCGCAGCTCACCTTCGCCGCGCCCTATCCCGCCCCCACGACCCTCGCCGGTGGCCCCTGCAAAACCAGCGGCACCCAAGTCTGCAACACTTCCGGCACCGCCGGCTTCTACTACGCCTTCCCCATCCACTACCTCGACCCCTCCGTCCAGGAGTGGAACCTCACCGTTGAGCAGGATTTCGGCCACGGCATCGGTATGCGCCTCTCCTACACCGGCAACCACGGCAAGAACCTTGAAACCATGGTCGACCTCAACCAGGTCCAGCCCAACACCATCGGCTACTACAACAACGAGTCCACGGCCGTCACCAACGACCTCTGCGTCACCGACGGCGGCCTCACCGTCGCCGACCATCGCCCCTACCCCTGCTGGGCCGTCATTCAAAGCGTCCAAAACCTCGCCGAAAGCAACTACAACAGCGGCACTGTCGAGGTCTCCCGCCACAGCGGCAAGGGCCTCACCTTCGACGCCAGCTACGTGTTCACCCGCGATCTCTCCGACGCCGCCGGCGCCACCCCCAGCGCCTTCGTCAGCTCCGGCGGCAACTTCCTCACCAACCGCTTCCACCCCGGCCTCGACTACGGCAACGTCGCCTACGACCGCAAACACCGCTTCCTCGCCACCTACCTCTACGACCTGCCCTTCGGCAAGGGCCAGCGCTGGCTCCCCGGTGGCGCGCTTGACCCTCTCGTAGGCGGCTGGCATCTCGGCGGCGTCACCGTCTACCAGAGCGGCCCCTTCCTCACCCCCTACCAGGCCACCAACGACCCGGCCGGCACCAACATCCTCACCACCGTCGGCCAAACCCGCGCCGACATCGTCCCCACCCAGCCCCTCTACCCAACCGGCCGCAATGTCAACGAGTGGCTCAACCCCAACGCCTTCGCCATCCCGGCCGCCAACCGCGGCTACTTCGGCACTGCCACCGTCGGCGACGTCGTCGGCCCTGGCTCCGCCATCTATTCCCTCTCCCTGCGCAAGGACATCAACCTCCACGAGTCCGCCAAATTCGAGTTCTCGGTCGAAGCCGCCAACGTCTTCAACCACCGCAACTACGAGCCCCCCAACATGCAACTCGACTCCGGTGCATTCGGTCAAATCCCCGAACTCCAAACCGCCGAAGGCGCAGGCCCCCGAAACCTCGAACTAGCCGGAAAAATCTCCTTCTAAACGCAGCAGAGCCCGGCGGATTCACCCCCGCCGGGCCTCTCACAATTCCAGCTAGCTTGCTAACCCGCTAACCGGGCTAACTCGCTGCTTCACATCCCTCCACCCTCCGTCAGCGTAACAATCCGATCCACACCCGGCACCGTAAACTTCTCTACCTTGCCGCTCGGCCAGTGCACCTCAATCCCATCCACCGCCGTCGCCGTCCCCAGCCCAAAGTGCGGCC
>Ga0302279_10006153_pt1 | contig 12930 bp, 9 predicted proteins | sample III_Bog_N3_3_FD_194541 | JGI IMG/M metagenome (GOLD analysis project Ga0302279, IMG submission 194541) | Peat permafrost microbial communities from Stordalen Mire near Abisko, Sweden - III_Bog_N3_3 | ecosystem: Environmental > Terrestrial > Soil > Wetlands > Peat | place: Sweden: Abisko...
AGGAGTGCCTGAGCGTTTTTCACGCCACGCACGAGATGGAGCGCGAGATGCAGACGCTCTCAGCGCAGCTGGGCGAGCTGCCGTCGGGCGGCGAAGAGTATGCCGTGGCGGCGCGGCGTTTTTCGCAGATTGATGAGCTGCTGCGCGCGCACGATGGTTATGCGCTGGATGCGCAGGTGGGCGCGGTGCTGGGCGGGCTGGGGTTCACCAAGGAGGACTGGCCGCGGCGCACGGAGGAGTTCTCCGGCGGCTGGCAGATGCGCATCGCACTGGCCAAGCTGCTGCTGCAGAAGCCGAGCCTGCTGCTGCTGGACGAGCCCACGAACCATCTTGACCTGGAGACGCGCAACTGGCTGGAAGATTATCTGCGCAACTATCCGCAGGCCTTCATCCTGATCTCGCATGACCGCTATTTTCTGGACGTGACGGTGAATAAGACGGTGGAGATATGGAATAAGCGCGTCCATTTCTACAGCGGCGGCTACGAGAAATATCTGCAGCAGAAGACGGAGCGGCGCGCGCAACTGGAAGCGGCATACAAGAATCAGCGCCTGAAGATCGAACACCTTGAGGCGTTCATCAACCGCTTTCGCGCGCAGGCGACCAAGGCGAAGCAGGTGCAGAGCCGCATCAAGGAGCTGGAAAAGATTGAGCGCATCGAGATTCCGGAAGAGGAATCGACCATCCACTTCAGCTTCCCACAGCCGCCTGCTTCAGGCCGCACGGTGATCGCGGTGGAGAATCTGGCGAAGAGCTATGGCGAGAAAAATGTGCTGCGCGATGTGAACTTCACCATTGAGCGCGGCGACCGCATTGCGCTGGTGGGCGCGAATGGCGCGGGTAAATCCACGCTGATCCGCCTGCTGGCCGGGCTGGATGAGCCCACGGCCGGCAGCGTGAAGCTGGGCCACAACGTGGCGGCAGATTATTTTGCGCAGGACCAGTACAAGGTGCTGGACGGCGATGCGAAGATGCTGGATGACATCACCGCATCGGCGCCGAAGATTCCGCAGGTTGAGCTGCGCGGCCTGCTGGGCTGCTTCCTCTTCAGCGGAGACGATGCGTTCAAGCGGCTGGGCGTGCTCTCCGGCGGCGAGCGCAACCGCTATGCGCTGGCGCGGCTGCTGGTGAGTCCGGCGAACTTCCTTCTGCTGGACGAGCCCACCAACCATCTGGACCTGCGGGCCAAGGATGTGCTGCTGGAGGCGATTGCCAACTTCACCGGCACCGTGGTCTTCGTCTCGCACGACCGCTACTTCATTGATGGCCTGGCGACCAAGGTGTTTGAGGTCGAGGGCGGCCACGTCCACGTGTATCCCGGAAACTACGAAGAGTATCTCTGGCGCAAGCAGGGCATGGCGGACGCGCAGGAGAAAGCCGCCGCTGTGCCCCCCAGCGCAACTGCCGCAAGCCCGGCGGATGCGGAGAAGAGCGCGAAGCGGATGAATCCCATCAAGCTGAAACAGATGCGTGAGCGCAATGCGTTTGTGGAAGAGGAGATACCGCGTGTGGAGACCGCCATTGCAGAGACGGAGACTGCGCTGGGCAACTTTGTCTCAGTGGCTGAGACGCAGCGGCAGACTGCGCTGCTGGAAGACCTGCGCGTGCGCCACGCGGTGCTGCTGCAGGAGTGGGAAGAGCTGGCGACGGCGCTGGACGAAGCTGTTTCCTGAGCCTGCCGGTTAGGTGCAGGGGCCGCAAGCTGCCATAATAAAGAGACCGGCAACACATCCTGTATTCCTCGCCAGGAGATGTAAGTGAACTCACTTTGGAAGCCTGCCGGCTGGCCTGAGCGCCTTGCCGAACTGGAAGCTCGCAGCGATGCGATGAAAGATGCGCCCCTGCGGCGCGATGTGCGTTCGCTCGGCGTGCTGCTGGGCGAAGTGCTGCGCGAGCAGGCCGGCGACGCGCTCTACGGCATTGTGGAAGAGCTGCGGCGCATTGTGATCGCCCGCCGCGAAGCTGAGTTGCAGGCCGGAGACGCCGCTTCCACGGCCGGGTTGGAGCAGGCGCTGGAGCGGGTGAAATCGCTTGACCTGGCGCAGGCTTATCCGCTGGTGCGCGCTTTCGCATTTTATTTTGAGCTGATCAACCTGGCGGAGACCAATCACCGCAAGCGCCGCCGCCTGAGTTTCCAACTGGATGAGAATGCGCCGCCGCAGCGCGGTTCATTGCGCGGCACGCTGCGCAGTATGCGAGCTGCTGGATACACGGCAGAAGAAGCGCTGACGCTGCTGGAAAAAGTTTGCGTGATGCCGGTGTTCACGGCGCATCCCACTGAGGTTGCGCGGCGCACCGTGATGTTCAAGCGCCGCCGCATCGCGGAGATTCTGGAAGAGCTGGACCGCATCCCCGTGCCCGCGGAGCAACTCGCCGCGCTGGAGCAGCAACTGGTGGCGGAGATCACCATGCTCTGGCAGACGGACGATGTGCGCCGCCTGCGCCCCAAGGTGCTGGACGAAGTGCGCATGGGGCTGGATTACTACGACGCCTCGCTCTTTGATACGCTGCCCGGGCTCTATGCCGAGGTGGAGTCCGCCTTCGCGCATGAGTATGGCGTGGTCAGCGATGTTTCCTCCATGTCCACGCTGGTGCGCTTCGGCTCGTGGATCGGCGGAGACCGCGACGGCAATCCGTTTGTCACGCCGGACGTGACGCGCGACGCGCTGGAGGTCTCGCGCCAGCATCTGCTGAAGCACTACCGTGAACGCCTGCAGAATATCTTTGAGCAGCTCGGCAGTTCGCGGCAGCAGGCCAATGTGAGCGCGCCGCTGCAGGCCAAGGTGGAGACCTACATGGTGCTGCTCCGCCGCGCGGGAGATACTGCGTTTGAAGAGCGTTTTCTGAATGAGACGTCGCGGCTGATGGTCTCATGCATCATCATGCGGCTGGGCGGCACGCCGCACAGCAGCGTGGAGATTCTGGCGCACGGCGCTTTGCCGCCGTACACGCGCGCCGCGGAGTTCATTGAAGACCTGCACCTGCTGCGCAACAGTCTGGCGGAAAACAAGGGTGTGCGGCTGGCGCGGCTGCTGATTGATCCGGTGCTGATTGAGGCGCGCACCTGCGGTCTGCATCTGCAGACGCTGGATATTCGCCAGCACGCGCGGGTTCATGCTGCTGCGGTGAAAGAAATCTCCGCATGGCAGGCACCGGAAGGCGGCGAGCTGAAGCTGCCGGCTGCGCTCTCGCCGCAGACGCAGGAGTGCATGGATACCTTCCGCGCCATCGTGGAGCTGAAGAAGATCTATTCGCCTGAGGCGATCCGCAACTACGTGATCAGCGGCGCCTGCTGCGTAGACGATATGCTGGCCGTGGTCTGGCTGGCGCGGCTCGGCGGGGTGAAGGTGGAAGCTGAGGGCGACGATCCCGGTCTGATGCCGGCGCCGTTGTTTGAATCTATTGAAGACCTGCGCAATGCGCCGGAGATCTGCCGTGCGCTGTGGACGGCAAAAGCCTATGAGCCGCTGCTGGCATCGTGGGGACGCCGCCAGGAAGTGATGCTCGGCTACTCTGATTCCAACAAAGACGGCGGCATGATCGCCAGCACGTGGGAGATTTACAAGGCGCATCGCGCTCTATCACGGACGCGGCGGCACGGTGGGGCGCGGCGGCGGGCCCACGCATCGCGCCATCTTCGCGCAGCCGCTGGATTCCTTCAACGGAGAGATCCGCATCACGGAGCAGGGCGAGGTGCTGAACTGGAAGTATGCTGACGTGGTGCTGGCAGAGCGCAATCTGGAGTTGATGATCGCGGCGTCGCTGGATGCGATGGCGCGTCCGGATCAGAAGCTGCTGGCGGGCACGGAGAATCCTGTGCACCTGACCGGTGAGCTGCTGCCGGAGTGGGAAGAGGCGATGGAGGAGCTGTCGCAAAGCTCCTACGCGTTCTACCGCGAGCAGATCATTGATGATCCTGAGGTCTTTGTGTATTTCGAACAGGGCACGCCCATGGCGGAGCTGGAGCACGCACGCATTGGTTCGCGCCCTGCGCGCCGTACCGGCAAACGCAGCTTCGCTGATCTGCGCGCCATTCCGTGGGTCTTCGGCTGGATGCAGAGCCGCCACTTGGTGCCAGCGTGGTTTGGCGTGGGCCATGCGCTGGAGCAGTTTGCCGCGCGCCCCGGCGGGCTGGAAAAGCTGCGAGCCATGACGCAGAATTTTCCGCTCATGCTCGACATCATTCGCAACGTGGAGATGGCGCTGGCCAAGTCTGACTTTGATATCGCGCGGCTGTACGCCTCGCTGGTGGAAGACGCCGCGCTGCGCGATCGCGTCTACCGGAAGCTGAAAGCGGAGTTCGACCGCACGCGCATCATGGTGCTGGCCGTGACCGGGCAGACGGAGCTGCTGCAGACCAATCAGGTGCTGGCGCGATCCATTCGCCTGCGCAATCCGTATGTCGATCCGCTCAGCCTGATCCAGGTGGAACTGATCCGCCGCAAGCGCGCGGGCGAAGACAATGACGCCATGAACCGCGCCATCGCATCCACAATCAACGGCATCTCTGCCGGCCTACGCAACACGGGTTGAGAATTTAGAACTGCGTCGGCTGGATCGCTGTCGCCTTGTTGTGGTCAAAGGTCACGGCGACGGACTTGCCCAGGTTGTAGTACTTCACCGTGCGATTGCCCAGGTTCATATCGTCGCTGGATGAGATCTGGCCCAGTGCGAGGCCGGCCTGCTTCTCGTCCATGCCCGTAATCGCTTCATGCCGCGCAATCGCATCCCACACAGGCTGCGGCCACTTGTAGAGGGTGTGCGGGTCGTCGTAGAAGAACATGGTGTCGAGATAAAAGGTGTAGCCGTCCTCGTCAATGTAGCCTACGGGCGCGGCGTACTGCATTTTGCTGTCATTGGGCCGGGTAAAGATGACGTAAATCTGCTTGTGTCCGCGGGGAATGCGGATGGTTGCATTGACCGGGGCCGCTGCCGTCACAAAATCCTTCACCTGCAGCTCATCCGCGCCCATCAGGTAGCCGTCAGGGTGCGCGAAATCGATGCGGCCCTGGTACGGATACACCTCGATCTGCCCGCCGGAGTTCACCCAGACGGATTTACCCTTCAGCGTCTTCACGTCCTGCATGGATGAGGGATAGAGCTGGCGTGGCAGCACAAGGTCATCGTCGTTGATCTTGTAATGCGCCGTCACAGGCGCGTCCGCGGTCGCATTGGCTTCCACGCGTTCGCGGTGGATGAGATAGACACGAATGCCGGCGATGATGGCGAAGAAGAGGGTGAAGCCGAGCGCAATCTTGCGGGCATTTTCCATGGAACGTCTCCTTAGAATCCACTGTATCGTGCTTTAGTCCACCGGTTCCTGCGTGGTTTCATTCGCGGCAGCGGCCAGCAGTGATTCAGCCGTCAGCTTGTCTGCGCGGCGCAGCTGCGGAAAGAGCACACTCCACACGCCGGTGACTGCGAGCGAGCCGACGCCGCCAATCACCACGGCGCGCACCGCTCCCCACCAGTGTGCCGTCAATCCGCTTTCATACTCGCCAAATTCGTTGGATGCGCCCAGGAATATCCAGTTCACCGCGCTTACCCGGCCGCGCATCTCCGGCGGCGTGGCCAGCTGCAGCAGCGATGCGCGGATGACCACGCTGATCATGTCGCTGGCACCCACGACGAACAACGCAAGCAGGGCCAGCGGCAGGGAGCGGGCCAGGCCAAAGGTGATGGTGGCCGCTCCGAAGACTCCGACGCAGGTCAGCAGCTTCACTCCCGCTTTCCGCCGGATGGGATTGAAGGCAAGCGTGAGGGCGACTGTGAGTGCGCCCACTGAGGGCATGGCCCGCAGCAGGCCCAGGCCACCCGGGCCGCAGTGCAGAATCTCGCTGGCGAAGATCGGCATCAGGCTGACGGCGCCACCCAGCAGCACGGCGAAGAGATCGAGCGAGAGTGAGCCCAGCAGCAGCCGGGCGCTCCACACATAGCGCAGGCCGGCGAGCACGGTATTCATGGAGAGATTGCGGCTGTCTGCCACGCCCGGCCGCACACGCAGGGCGGCAATCAGGGTGATGAAGCTCAACATGCAGACTACGGTGAAGAGGAAGACGACAGGAGCGCCGCGCAGATGCGCCAGCCTGCCGCTGAGCGGGAGGGTAAAGAGAATGCCGCCCAGTGCCGGACCGATCACATTTGCGATCTGGAATGTGGTTGCGCCCCAGGTGACGGCGTTGACGAAGTGTTCCTTCGGTACAAGCTGCGGCACCAGGGCAGAGCTTGCGGGCCCACTGAAGGCACGGCTAATGCCGATGAGGAACAGCACGCAGTAAATGGAGGCGATGTGCCGCGTTCCGTAGTAGGCAAAGTAGAAGAGCAGCGCCGAGGAGATGCATTGCAGCGAATAGCACGCCAGGATAATTCTGCGCCGGTCATAGCGGTCAGCCACGTGGCCCGCGGGCAGCACAAAGAAGAGTCCCGGCAGGAAGAGAGCAAGGCCGGTATAGCCAAGCATCAGCGCGCTGTGGGTGAGCTGATAGACCAGCCATGCCACGGCAAGCGATTGCGCCTCGGCCCCGATAATGCCGCACAGCCGCGCGGTTTGATACAGACGGAAATCGCGGGAGCGAAAGGCCTGGGCAGCCGATGCACGCAGCGGATTTTTAAGTGCGTCGTCTGTCATTCTTCTTATGCTGCGTGAGGAGGGAGGATTGTGCAACCGCGTGCCGAGCTACTGGTTGCCGAGGAAGACCTGGTACTGCGACTCAATGATGCCGGTATTGCGCGCCAGGGTGAGCTTTGCCTGATTGTACTGGTAGAGGGCGTTTACCAGCTGCGTCTGCGCGCCCGCCAGCGAGGCTTCAGCCTGCACCACGGGCAGATTGTCTTCCACGCCGGCAGCGAAACGGTCATTGCTGTCTGACAATTCCTGCGACGCCAGATCCACATTGCTACGCGCTACCTTCACCAGCTGCGCCGTGGCCTGCACATCCAGCATGGCGGTGCGGATCTGCGCTTCCATGGTGACTTCCAGATCGGCGATCTGCGAACGCAGCCGCGAGAGCTGCGCATCGGCTACTTCGCGGTCTCCGCGGAACTTTGCTTCGTGGAAGATGGGCAGCTTCAGCGTTCCCTCTGCATTGAAGACACCGTGGTACAGCCCATGTGTCTCGCCCAGCACGCCGTAGTAGCCATCCATTGATAGCGACGGATAGCGCTCGTAGCGCGCCGCGCGGTGCAGCATGTCTGCGGTGCGTACCTGTGCCTGCAGGCTCAGGTAATCCTTGCGGTGGATAAAGGCCGTCTGCTTCGCCTCGTCCAGCGGCAGGATGGCAAGGTCGGCGTAGGGCGCGGTGTCCGTCAGCTCAATCGGCTGGTCCGCGGCGAGTCCGATCATGCGGTTCAGCGCAATTTTATCCTTCGTGTACGTATTCTCGGCGCTCACCACGGCCTGTTGCTGCTGCTGGTATTGAACACGCGCGCGCAGCTCGTCCAGATTGGTGGCCACACCCGCGGCATGAGCATCGTGCGCCTGGTTCAGGGCGGTCTCGTCAGAACGCAGCAGGGCCCGCTCGTTTTGCAACTGCGCCGCCGCGGCCAGGGTCTGCAGATACCCTGAGCTGACCAGCAGCACCACGTTGCCGCGCGTGTTGAGCGTGTTCAGCTCGGCCACGTGCGAGTAGGCCTTGGCTGCGCGATAGTATTCAATTGCCGGCAGATTGAAGAGCTGCTGCGTCAGATTGAACTGCGCGCCGGTGGTGTTCACCTTCACAATGCTGGGAAACGTTGTGCCCGGGGGCAGGTTGAACGCGCTCACGAGGCTTGTGAAGAGTGCCGGACTGAATCCGATGGCCGCCAGGTCAGTGGACTGGGTTCCGGTGTGCGCCTGCACAGACATGTCGGGCATGAGAGCGTTGAATGCGGATTTGGTCTCGCCCGCGTCGATGCGCTGGTTTTGCTGATCCAGCGTCAGCGCCAGGTTATGGTCCAGTCCCCGGTTGACGGCATCGACCAGTGAAAGCTGGATTGCCGTCGTTGTGGCGGGCTTGGCGTTCACGCTGCCGTAGAGCGGATTGACGGCGGAGCTGGTGGTGAGCCGCACGGTGGAGGGAGCGTAACTCGGCACCACAAAGGGTGCAACGCTCTGGGCGCGCAGAATCGGGCCATACAGTCCGAGCATGGCCGCAGCGCAGCCCCAAATGCCTAATTTGTAAGCCGAGTCCTTCAGAACGCAATCCCCTCGCACATTAAGAGATGATTGCCGCACCCCTGGGGATGCTGCAATTCTCTCCTGCACTTACAGTTTCGCCCTTCCGGGGCGGCAGCGTCCAGCTAGGAGGGGACGCTCAGGCCCCAGCGCCGCGCCACTTTGCGCTCAATGGTGCGGAAGACAAAGGCGTCAATCGCCCAGCCCAGCACCAGAATGACAATCATGATGGCGACCACCTGGCTCATATCGTTCAGGTCGCGGCTGGTCATCAGCAGCTGGCCCAGCCCCAGCGAGATAATAATCATCTCGGCGGAGATGAGCGCGCGCCAGGCAAAGGCCCAGCCCTGTTTGAGGCCGGAGATCAGGTGCGGCAGGCTCGCCGGCAGCAGAACGTACCAGAAGAGCCGCAGCCCCTTCGCGCCCAGGTTTCTGCCGGCCATGGGGATAATGCGCGGTATCGCCGCACGGCTGGATTCCATGCTCATGGTGATGGAGAAGAGCGAGCCCATGATGATGACGAAGTAGATCGCTTTGTCCGTCAGGCCGAACCAGAGAATGGCCAGCGGCAGCCAGCAGATGCTGGGCAGCGATTGCAGGCTGGTCAGCAGGCGGCCCAGCGTGTCTTCCAGAAACTTGCTGGTGGAAATGCCCAGGCCGAGAAAGAATCCGAGCACGACGGAGGTGAGGTAGCCGATGACGACCCGCTCCATGCTGACGCGGATGCCGATCCAGATGCTGCCGTCCTTGAATCCATCACGCAGCGCTTCAAAGACGTCGCCCGGCGCGGGGACGAGGTACGGCGGCCAGATGTGCGCGCGCGTGATGCCGTACCAGACACCCAGCAGGACCGCGTAGAACAGAATATTTTTCGCCAGCTTATTCATCGCGTGTACTCCGCCTGCATGGACTTGCCAATCTCATCGCGCATCTCGCTCAGGATGCGGGCAGAGAGCTTCGCGACATTGGTATCTTCAATCTGGCGGGGCCGCGGCATCTCTACCTTGAACTCGGCCTTGATGCGCCCCGGGCGATAGGTCATCAGCACCACACGGTCTCCCAGACGGACGGACTCGCGGATGTTGTGCGTCACAAAGACGATGGTGCAGCGTGTCTCCTGCCAGATGCGCTCCAGTTCATCGTGCAGCATGTCGCGCGTCTGCGCATCCAGCGCGGCAAAAGGCTCATCCATCAGCAGAATGTCAGGCTCGGTGGCGAGGGCGCGGGCAATGGCCACGCGTTGGCGCATGCCGCCGGAGAGCTGATGCACATAGCTGTCTTCAAACTGGGCCAGCTTCACCAGTTGCAGATAATGCTTCACCCGCTGGCGGCGTTCGGGCTTCTTCATGCCATTCATCTTCATGCCGAACTCGACGTTCTGCCCGACGGTGAGCCAGGGAAAGAGTCCGTGCTCCTGGAAGATGAGAATGCGGTCCGTACCCGGGCCGGTGATGGCGCGGTGGTTCAGTTGCACTTCGCCGCGCGATGGGAAGGAAAGCCCCGCGATGAGCGAGAGCAGTGAAGTCTTGCCGCAGCCGGAAGGGCCGACGATACAGACAAACTCTCCGGCTGCGATGTTCAGGTTGATGTTATCCAGGGCGAGCAGCGGCGGCCCCTGGCGGGTGGTGAAGCTCTGCTCCACCCCAACCAGTGCGATGTTGGCGTTGTGCCGCACCGTGCGGCGCGGCGTTGGACTGACGATACGCAGCGGTGGGGCCGCGTCCGGCTGGGAAAGACTCATTGAATCGGCTTCTTTTTCTGCTCCACCAGAACCTGGTTGAGGAGCGTGAGGTCATAGAGATGCGAGAGATCCGGCAGTTTGCGCAGGAATCCCGCATCGACCGAGTGCTGCGCTGAGGTATACAGCGAAGAGGCAATCGGGTCATAGGTCACGGCCAGCCGTGAATATGCTTCATTCAGGATAACCGGAGGCAGGGCTTTTCCGGTGGACTTTTGAATCTGCTGGTTCAGCAGGGTCTTGGCGGCATCCGGATGCGCATTGATCCAGTCCGTCACCTCCACATGGGCCTGCAGGAACTTCTTCACCAGGTCAGGATGCTGCTTCAGAAACTTTGTGCTCACAATCACATGCGCCGCCACGAACTGATGGTTCGGCCACAGGTCGCGCTCATCCAGAAAGATGCGCCCGCCGCCGTCATGCACCAGCCGTGTGGCCCAGGGTTCAGGTGCCCAGGCAGCATCCAGCTGGCCCTTCAGGAAGAGCGTGAGCTGGTCCGGGTTCTCCGTGGGCTGCACGCGTACGTCGCCGCCTTTGTCGATGGTCTTGTAGCCGTGGCCCGCGAGCCATTCGCGCAGCGCCACGTCCTGCGTGTTACCAAGCTGCGGCGTGGCGATGCTCTTACCGTGAAAATCGTTCACGCTGTTGATGTTGGCTCCGTTGCGCACGACCAGGGATGCCGCGCCCGAGCTGGCGCCCGCGATCACGCGCAAGGCTTCTCCGTTGGAGCGGGTGTAGCCGCTGATGGTGGGGCTGGGGCCAATGTAGGCGATGTCGATCGCGCCCGCGTACAGCGCTTCGATCACCGCCGGGCCAGCGTTGAACTGCTTCCAGTCCAGCGTGGCTGCGCCGCCCAGGTCCTTCTGGAACTGGCCATTCGCCTGGCCCACCAGCGCCTGCGCGTGGGTGATGTTGGGGAAGTAGCCGACGTGGATCACGGTCTGCGCGCCCGCGGCTAAGGGGAGCGCGGTAAAGAGCGCAAGGCCGGCGGTTCGAATGGCATTCAGGATTCGCATGAGTTTTCTCGCTTTCTTTTGGATGATGCAGCAGGGGCGGCCGATTCCGGCCACCCCCGGGTTAAATTTCGCGGTTACGGCAGCACATAGCGGATATCAAAGTAGTTCTCAAAGAGATGCGCATTCTTCGGTGTGCCGGGAGCGACGTACCAGGGGGTGCGCACGATGTAAGAGAACTGCGTAATGAGCTGGATGGCACCGTACGACGGCTTGCGGAAGAGATTGGTGACGGTGGAGAAGGTCCCTTCCTGGATCGTACGGTTATTGCTGTTAGCGCTGCCCACAAAGCCGTAACCTACCAGCTTGTTGGTGCTGGGATCGATCGAAGAGACGCGGTCAAAGTAATCCGCGCCGTAGATCGCCGAGATGAGCGTCTTCTTGGTGGCCTGGTACTCAAAACCGCCCAAGCCTGCGCCTGCGTGAACCAGCTGCGCGGTCAGAGGCGCGCTGGTTGAGCCATACTGCGCCACAACAAACTGCGGTCCAAGCCCGCCAATGTAGCGCCCGCCGCCGTCGCTCCAGAAGGAATCGGCGATCAGGTGCAGGCCCTTCACCACTTCGAAGTTCAGGTTCAGAGTCGCACCGCCGCCTTCGCGCTGGTCCTTCACCGATGGCTTGGTGGTGGTTGCAGTGGTGGCAATAGCCACCGGTGTCAGCAGGCCAGCGGCTTCAATGTGCCAGTTGCGCGTGCCGAATTTGTGATCGAGCGCGAGCTTGGCCACGACATCCGGATGCAGGTTGGGCGTGGCGACGCCGCCGCTCCCGCTGGTCGACGCACTGTTGGTGTCAGTCTCCGTGGTGCTGAAGGCAGCCGGAAAGGTGGCGGCGGAGCCGCTGTACTGCTCAGGATTCTCAATGGAAAGGCCAAACGCGACATTCGGCCTGGCGTGATAGACGAGCCGAAGCTGTGCCTGCCGCGCATACACGATACCGGCGTTATATGCGGTATCCAGATGGACCGTGTTGTAGATTTCGGAGAGGAACGGCGACAGACCGGAGCGGTTGGGCGTGATTAATGACCAACTCTGGCCGCCGAGCAGATCCCACTTGCCGGCACTCAGGTTCATGTAGAAGACGCGCAGGCGAAGGCTGTCAGAGTTCGTGCTTACGTAGACGTTGCCGGGCAGATAGCCGTTGAAATCAGCCTCAGCATAGCCGTAGGCCTTTATCTTGCCGATGTTTTCATCGATGCGCAGGGAGACGCGGGAGTTCGCCGCTGTCAGACGATTTTCACTCAATCCGCCCGCGGTTGTGTTGTTGAAGGGAATGCTGCCCAGCGAGGTGGTGAAGCCGCTGCCCACATCTGTGGTGCGGTAGATGGAAGTGAAATCGATCCAGCCGCCCGGTGTGAATGTGGCGTTGCCGAGCTTGAGGAAGAGTGGCGCTTCTTCGCCGTAACCCTGGTACGGTGTGCCGTTGGGTTGCGGCGTCACGACGGCTCCGCCCGTCACGGGCGCGGCGACGGCTGCCGGGGCATTTGACGTGGACGTAGAGCTGGATGCTCCCGGTACGGGGATGGGTGTGCCCGGGGGCGGCTGCACCGGGTGCTTATTCTCCAGCGCGTTAATCTCTTCCTGCTGCTTCTGTATCTGAGCGGACTGCTGCTGGATGAGCTGCTTGAGCTGTTCCAGGGTCTGCTGGACGTCCTGGTTCGTCGGCGCGGGGGCGGTTGTGCTCTGGGCGAAGGCGGGGATGAAGCTGGCGGCCAGCAGTGCGGCCGTGGCGAAACGAATCTTGCTGTGCATCACGAATCTCCTCAAAAAAATGTGTGTGGCCCATGCTCCTGTCTGCGTAGCAGAAGGCGGGGCGTTGCGAGTTGTTGGGAAAGGGCTGGAATCAGCAGCAACAACAGCGGCAACAACAACACATCGGGGCATGCATCTCTGGCGAGACGTGCGCGCGAGGGTGACGAGGTGAGGCGGGGAATAAGGGCTGTGCGATCAAGATGCTTTTCTCTCAGTTGCGGGCCGGAAACGCTATAAGACCATCGTTCGGCTGCGGGCTATGTGGTTGTATTTGGGAGA
>Ga0302279_10006154_pt1 | contig 12928 bp, 8 predicted proteins | sample III_Bog_N3_3_FD_194541 | JGI IMG/M metagenome (GOLD analysis project Ga0302279, IMG submission 194541) | Peat permafrost microbial communities from Stordalen Mire near Abisko, Sweden - III_Bog_N3_3 | ecosystem: Environmental > Terrestrial > Soil > Wetlands > Peat | place: Sweden: Abisko...
ATCTTGAGCACATTGGCCGCGCCGCCGCGATGGCTCTCCTGGCGCTCTTCGTGGACGCGGATGCCGCGTTCGGCCGCAACAGCCGCGGCGTTGATGCGGTTCACGTTCTCTGAGCCCTGCAGCAGGCCTTCGATGGCGGCGTTGCGGACGAGCTCGGTTTTGGCCTCGGCCAGCGCACCGGAGTAGGTGAGGTGGATGGCCTCGATGCCTCCCTTGCCGGTTTGCGCAAGGAAGGAGCCGAGGCGGCTGGCGAGGTCGATCCAGGGGGCCAGCACCACGTACTCCTCGTGGCTGAGGGATGGCAGGTTGACGGCATTCTGGACGACGCCGAGCTTGAGATAGGCAACGACCTGCTGCGCGATCTGGATGCCGACAGCCTCCTGCGCCTCGGCCGTGGAGCCGGCGATGTGCGGGGTGAGAATGACGTTGGGCAGGCCGAAGTAGGGCGATTCCTTTGGCGGCTCGACGGTGAAGACGTCGAGGGCCGCGCCGCCCACGTGACCGCTCTTGAGGGCGGCAACCAGGGCCGCGTCGTCCACCAGCTCGCCGCGGGCGCAGTTGATAATGCGGACGCCCTTCTTCATGGCAGCAAGAGACTTGGCGTTGATGACGCCGGCGGTCTGCGGGGTGAGGCCGACGTGGAGGGTGATGAAGTCCGAACCGGCCATCAGCTCGTCGAGCGTGACCAGGCGGATGCCGTTTTCACGGGCCACGGCGGCGGAGACAAACGGGTCGCTGCCCAGGATTTCAAGGCCGAAGCCGCGGGCTCGTTTGGCCACTTCAAGGCCAATGCGGCCCAGGCCGAGGATGCCGAGGGTCTTGCCGCGGAGTTCGGAGCCCTGCAGATTCTTCTTCTCCCACTTGCCGGCGTGCATGGAGGCATTGGCGGCGGGCAGCTTGCGGGCCATTGCAAGCATGAGGCCGATGGTGAGCTCGGCCACAGCCACGGCGTTGGCGCCGGGGGTGTTCATCACCACGATGCCGCGGCGCGTAGCCTCTTCGGCGTCAATGTTGTCCACACCGACTCCGGCGCGGCCGATGATGCGCAGCTTCGGCGCGGCGGCCAGCAGCTTGGCATCCGCCTGCACGGCGGAGCGGACGATCAGCGCATCGGCGTCCGCCAGCTCGGCGGGCAGGTCGGTAATCTGGTCGGCGGTGACGACATTCCAGCCCGGCTCTTTTTTCAGGATGGCGAGGGTGGCGGGGGAGACTTTTTCTGCAAGAACGATCTTCAAGACAACTCCTGGTGGCGCTGCGGCTTGGCGCGAGCGCGGCAGTTCCTAGTGTAGCTGGGGTGTTTTCATTAGGCCGTCGGCCGGGGTTCACTCTCCGAGCCCCCCTCCCCCCTGGTTTTTCCTGCAAAGTTGGCAGAAATAAGGACTTAGCATCGGACCCCCGCTCCATGCGGGCGCTGTGACTGTTTGCTAACCCCTTTATTTTCAGTGACAAATCTCGTCATATATCTTAAAGATACTATCTTTAAGATATATGCTTTGTCGTGTCCAAACCCTTGCTGCCGATTTGTCAAAGATTCGCGTCCCACACTGCCGGCTCTGGGCCGTCCCTCAGAAGAGCCCGGCGTGAGCCGCGCAGTCTTCTGAACTACTTCGTTAATTGTAATCGGCGTGTCAAGCGTTGGGATCACTCCCGGCCAAGCGGCAGATTGGTCGCGGCGTCGGTGCGGCTGAAGCCGTGCCCTTAACGAGGCTGTTTGCCCGGAGCGAGGCTGGGGCTCACTTCTTCAGCTCGGCCACGCAGATGGCATCGTACTGCTGGAGGAACTGTAGAAGGGCCACCAACTCAATCTCGACGGCAGCGTTGTCGTGGAGGAGCTTTTTGTAGTCATCCGGGGCCAACTTGCCCGGGTCGATTCCCATGTCAAAGGCAGCGGCGGCACCGAAGTCATGCTCGGCGGTCTGCATGGCGTGCTGGTTTACCAGATCCGCCATCGAGTAGATGTCGGAGTACCGCTGGACTTCGGCATAAGACATATAGCCCAGCGCACCGGTGTCGCGCGCCGTGTGCCAGGCCGCATCTTCCATGGAGTCGAAGTCCATAGTGTTGGAGACCCCGCCACTGAACTTCTCTCCCTGCCGGCTCAGCTCGTGAATACTCTGAATGTTCTGCTTCTGGCGGTCGATGTTCTGCTGCACCAGCGCGAGGTCCTTCTGTGCGGCGTCGTGGTTGGTTTGCAGCTCCGTGCGGATGTTGTCGCGGGCCTCGCGGACGAGGTGGCGATGGTGGAGGAGTTCCACCCCGGCTTCCATCATCAGCGCAATGAACAGGCCGATGGTGACGATGATCAGGTGGGTCAAGAAGTCGCGCCAGTTGTGCACCGGCTCATGAGGGGCGTGGACATCCATCGTCGGCTCTCCGTGGAGACAGGGTACTACTTTGCGGATCCCCAGCAGCTGAGGTCGTGAAAGAACAAGCAACGGCAACAGCAAAGGCAAACGCGGAGGACGCGGAGGAAGCAAAGGTGCGCGGAGGCAGCTACCCGGAGATTGTGACGGGAGAGCTACTTCGCCGGAGGAGCGGGGGTTTTGGCGGGGGCGGCGGCAGCCGGTGGCGCAGCCGGTGCGACATAGGGCGGCGGAGGAGTGACGCCCGCTACGCGCAGTGCGTCGTCGACCCGGGCGAAGATGAACTCAGCCGGCAGCGCGCCATCGATCTTGTCGCCGTTGATGAAGAGGGTGGGCGTGGAGTCGAGGTTGAGCCCACTGCCGACCTTCCTGGAGGCCTCAACGCCGGAGGTGTCCTGTTTGGCGATGCAGGCATCCAGCTTGGGCAGGTCGGCCTTGGACTTTTCGCCCTGCTCACGGGTGAGGCGGTCGAGCTCGGCGTCGGCGCGGACCAGCGTGGGGGCCTTGTCTTTCTCTTCGGCGGTGCCTTCGCCGATCTTGCTGGCGCGGGCGTGGATGGTGTCCACCAGGCTCCAGTAGCCGGAGGCCGACTGCGCGGCCATGCAGTTCACGTCCACGGCAGCGCGCATGGCCCAGGGGTGCATCTCCAGCGGGAAGTCCTTGTAGACGATGCGCACCTTGTCTCCGTAGCGCTCGGTAAGCGCGGGGAAGAGCGTGGTGTGGATGCGGGCGCAGTAGGGGCACTCCAGGTCGTCAAAGCCGACGATCAGCACGGGAGCGCTCTCCGGGCCGCCGCGCGCCGGGCGTCCCGCGCCGGAGACCAGATTGCGCGGGTCGGCGGGGAGCTCCCACTTGGTGAGCTGCGCGAGCGTCTTTCCGTCGCGGGAGAGCAGGAAGGATATCGGCTTGGAGGTCTGGCCCTCGGTGGTGACGGTGACGGCGACGGTGTCATACCCGCTGAACTCCGAGGGTTGCGGCGGACCGACGCTGACGATGGATCCCGGGGGCAGCGTGGCCTTCTGGCGCAGCAGCACCTCCACACGCCAGGCGATGTCCGGCGAAAGGGGCTTGCCCGCGGGAGGGACCTGCGCATGGCAGCCGAAAGAGCCAAGGGAACTTACGAGCAGAGCGGCGACGAGGAGCGTGGAGCGGCGAAGGGTGAGCACAGTTCTTTGATTATCGCAGAGCGGAAAGGTGAGCATAGGGCGTGCGGCCACCACTGCGGGTCTCTCCACTGCGCAGGACGGTGAGGCTGTCCTGCTTCGGTCGAGATGACACATCCGTGATTATGATGGGGCCGGTTTAGAAGAGCGCCTCGGTGCGGCGGAGGTTTCCGGCGCTGCCGATGTTGGCCAGCGTGAAGTTGAAGCGGTAGGTGCCGTCGTCGCGCACCGTGCCCAGGTTGTACTTGCGATACTCCACGGTCAGGCCGCAGCAGTTCCAGTTGTAGCTGGTCTGGAGGGTAATGTACTGCGCGCTGTCGAGCTTCAGGTCCAGGCCGGCGCCCGCGGCGGCAGCCAGACCGGTGCGGCTGGGCGTGCCGTAGCCGAGCAGCAGCCGCATCTGCGAAAAGTTGGAGGTGGCGGAGCCGGTGAGGGTGTCGTTGGCGATGTTTTCGGTATAGAAGCGGCCCGGCGCGTTGAGGCCGGCGAAGGAGAAGCCGCCGAAGACGCGTCCCTCATGCACATCGAGGTAGACGTTGGAGCTGTTGAACTTGGTGGCTCCGGTGTCATAGTCGAAGTCCCAGCCGACGTCGGTATGGCTGGAGGTGCGAAAGCGCATCCGCGAGACGACCGGAGAGACGCTGCGCGGCTCGGTGAGGAAGGCGATGCCGGAGAGGTCCAGCGTGCTGTCGAAGATGTTGCGGCGGTTGTTGATGACTGCTCCACCGAAGAGCTGGTCGACGAAGAGCTTCTGGGTGACGGTCCAGCTGAACCACTCCTGCTGTGCGGTCTCCGCAGGGTTGGGAGCACACGGATCGCCTCGCCGCGCGTGCGTGCGCGTGGGCGCATCGGGCACCATGACGGAGGAGCTGGGAATGCCGTTGGCGTCCACGCCGCCTTCTTCGGTGGGGTTGAGCACGTCGCGGGGCTCGGGCTCGCCGGATGCGCCGCTCTGTTCCGGCGCGGGGGACGCCGCACATCCCGGCCGCGGCTTCGCCGGTTTTACGCGGGGGCGGAAGTACAGGTGCTGGGTCGCGCCGTACTGCAGCTCGTTGGTGTTGCTGATAAGGTCCGTAGTGTCAAAGCGCAACACGCTGAGGAAGTTGCCCACGCCCTTCACATCGCGATAGACCAGTTGGGCCTGGATGGTATGCCGCACTTCTGCGCCCAGCAACCAGCGCAGGCTCTGCGGCACGGTGAAGGTCCGCTCGACCACCGGCGGCCGGATGTCCACCTTCAGGTCCATGTCGGCGCGATTGAGACCCTGTATCAGCTCCACGGGCACGGCCCCGTTGCCGTAGGGCGCCTTGCGCGAGCGCGAATAAGCGGTCTCTTCGAACGCGATGCTGGACAGAATGTGCCAGCCTGCAAAGGCCAAAGGCAGCGCCAGCTCCGGTCGCAGGTCCACGCGCTCAATGATGCCGGAGGAGACAAAGTTCGGCTGGATGCGCTTGAGACCGGAGGCCGTCGCGGTCACGCTCCACAGCAGCGGCGTGCCCGCCAGGTGGTGGTCCAGACCGGTGAAGTCGAGGGACGGCGAGTGGAAGATCTTCACCTCCTCGCCCTGCGTGTTGTTGGTGGGCACCACCTTCAGGCCCTGATAGCGGTCGACGCGCGCGTCCAGCGAGAGACCATTGCTCTGGCGCGTGACATAAAAGATAGAGGTGATGTCCGAGCTGACCGCCTGGTTGAAGTTCTCCGTGAAGGCCTGACGATAGACGTAGGTGCTCAGGTACTCGGCATCGGCGGCCACGCGGGTATGGGGTGTGAGCTGGCGGCGGAAGCCGGCGGTGACGTCCTCGCCGCCCTGGTTGGTGTAGACGTTGGTGGTGACGCCCGCGGCGTTGACGCTGGGTGCGACAAAGCCGCGGTCCTGCAGCGCGGAGAAGTGCGCGGTGAGAAAGTCGTCGCCGGGGCCGCGGTAGCGGAAGGTGCCGTTCTCGCTGAAGCCGCGCAGCGAGTAATAAAGCGTGCCGATGGTAAGGTCAGCGGAACGGCCGAGGGTGAGGTAGGCCTGCTCGCCGACGGTAATGCCCTTGGAGCCGGTGTTCTGACTGGCGCTGGAGTAGCCCAGCACCGGAATCAGAATGCCCGACTGGCGCTGCGCGCTATCCACCGGATGCGTGACATAGGGCAGAAACAGCAAGGGCATCCCAAGCAGCTTGAAGGTGGAGGCCACGGCGCGGGCCTTGCCGTCGCTGAGGACGAAGCGACGTCCCAGCAACTGCCAGTCGGGGTTGGGGAGCAAGCAGCTGGTCACCGAGCCGTCGTAGACCACGTAGTCCTGGGGGCCGGTCTTGACCACCATGCGGCCGCGAAACAGGAAGGGGTTGGAGTTGAGATAGGACTGGCGCCCCGCGCTGGAGACGCCGATGACGTTGGTGTTGACCTGCGGGGATACCGCCACATCGCTGAGGGTCCGCACCTGCACCGAGCCGTTTACGTCGTAGAAGCGGCCGGTCTGGGTCTTGAGGTTGTAGCTGCCGTGCGAGGCCTCAATCGATTCTTCGTTGTCGCCGCCGGTCAGGCGCACGTGGCCTTCGGCGAGGATGTCGCCGGTGGCTGCGTTGTAGCTCATGCGGTCGGCACGCAGCACGTGGTCGCGGTAGTCGATCTCCACATCGCCGGTCAGGGTGTAGGTGTCGTCCTGTTTGGTCTGCGTGTCGCTCTCAAGCACCGCGTGCTCGGGGGTCTTGTCGGGCGGCAGGGGCGTGGCGCGTGGGATGCTGGAGAGGTCGTCTGCCGGCGACTGAGGAGCGTCGGGCAGGGACGAGCTTTGGGTTGCGGGGGGTGCCTCGCCCGGTACGCTCTGTGCACTTAGGTATAGATGACCGCAGAGAATCGCGATGATACTGATGAACAGACGGGCGAGCCACGCAGTGCTTTGATAAGCCTGCGGAACGCGCCCGGAGTGCGTGCTGGGAGAGTCTCCGGCGAGGGCTTGGATGGGTCCGTCCACTGTTTTGAGCTTAGACGATTGTAGAACCGGGCCGGTGAAATATCCGATGGCGACCCTCCCCGGTTCTTCCAGCGCAAAGATCCAGGTGCATTCTTCATGAGCAGCTCGGCCCAACTCGATCCGGTCTCCGACTCGCAGGACCTCTTTGCCGGGGAGGCGAGCGCTGCGGAGTTGAAGCAGTTCGCCGCCGAACGCCTGGCCGCGCACCGCAGCCGTCGCGCTCTGGCCACATCCACTTCGGCTGCTGTGGGAGAAGACGCGGCCGTCGCCCTGGAGGAGCGCGTGCCCGGCGCAGCGCGGGTGCGGGAGGCCGTCGCCGCGCGCTACCGGCAGTCGCTGAGCTATCACGAGTACCTGGCCGCGGAGGCCGAGCGCTCCATGCAGCAGGCCCGCGCCGAGGCTGAGATCGCCGCCCGCAATGCGGAGGCCGTGGAAGCTGCGCAGACCCAACTGCTGGAAGAGCTGCGCCAGTGGCGCGAGCCCGCGCCGGAGCCCGAGACTCCGGCAGCGAAGTTGAACGTACGTCTGCATGAGGCGGTTGCTCTGCGTCCGGTGGCGGTGGAACACCTCACCCCGCTGCCCTCCGCACCCGCGCTGCTGCCTTCCGCGTCACGGCTCGACCCCGCGGAGCTGGCCGAGCAGGTGGAGGAGATACAGAGCCTCGATGAGGAGATCGCCTTCCGCCTGGACCCGGAGTTCGCCGAGCACCACATTGAGCCGCTGCCGCTGCAGGCCAACATCCTGGAGTTTCCGCGCCAGCTGGTGGCTCCGCGCAAGGCGCGTCCGCGGCTGGCAGAAGGCCCGCTGCGGGAGGACACGGAGCAGAACCCGGAGTACCAGTTGCGCATCTTCGAGGTGGAGACCGAACTGATTGCGACGGCCCCCGAGCCGGTGGAGTCCGCTAGCTTTGCCGACGCGCCGGAGTGGCAGAGTTTGCAGCTCGACGCGACCCCCGCAGCGAGGACGGCCGCCGACTTCGTGGTGGAGGATGAGCCTGCGCCCCATGAGCCCGCGGCTTACAACCCAGCGCAGTCGGCCATCTATACCCAGCCCGCGAAGAACGCGCCGTTGCACACGGCGCGCCTGCCGCGGCGCCTGCTCTCCGCGGCGGTGGACGGCTGCCTGTTGTGCGCTGCGTGGATCGGCTGTGCCTGTCTGGCGATGTTCGCCGCGGGTCCCTCGCTGGCGCACCTGCCGAGGCCGCTGCTGGGCGGCCTGGCCGCGGCGTCGCTGCTGGGGCTGTATATCGTGTACCACCTGCTGTTCTTCAGCTTTGCCGACGCCACCCCCGGCATGAACTACGCGCACCTGGACTTCTGCACCTTCGCCAATGAGAACCCCACGCGCGCCGCGCTGCGCCGCCGCATATGGGCAACGCTGCTGGCCGCCTGCCCGCTGGGCCTGGGGCTGCTGTGGATGGCCATGGACTACGACCACGTCGGCTGGCACGACCGCCTCTCCAAGATGTATCCGCGCGAGTACTGAACCGCGCCCGCCCCAGATTGTTCCACGTGGAACAATTCTGTTGAGGGCAGGGGACTTAGCTCCTCCGCGAGCACGCGAAATGACATCTTGAGGTGCCTTTTAAGCGTATTTTGCGTGTTTCAGGCGCAGTTGCGCGCGCGGCGGGTCGCGGGCCACAAATTCCTCCCAAGGACCCCATTCTGTCGCATAATTTTCTTTAGAGGGCATCCCATGGCGACGACACCCACGCTTCTCTCCATCGAAGAGTACCTCCGCACCAGCTACAAGCCGGACGTCGACTTCGTGGACGGCGAGATCGAGGAACGGAATATGGGTGAATTTCAACACGCACGGATACAGAATCTGATCGCCTTCTTCCTGACCCTGAACGAGAAGTCATGGTCAACCCAGACCATCGTCGAACAGCGCATCCGTGTCGCTGCACGGCGTGTCCGCATCTGCGATGTCGCCGTGCTGCGCGCCGATGCTCCGCGCGAGCAGGTGACGACCACGCCGCCGCTGATCTGCATTGAGATTCTCTCCCCGGAGGACCGCATCCCCCGCGCGACGCGGGTGCTGGCCGACTACCTGGCGATGGGCGTCGCCAACATATGGCTGGTCGACCCCGCCAACCGCGGGGCTTTTACCTTCGATGTGACCGGCCTGCACCCCGCCGACCCCACCAGCCTGCGGGTACCCGGCACGCCGATCCACCTCGATCTGACTGAGGCGTTCGCGGCGATCGCGTAGTGGAAGCAGATGGAGTCGTCGTGGGGGCGGGTGGGGTATCGCGCAGCGCGCGACCGCCTTTCTTTTGGTTGGCGGCTGCTGCGGGACAGAGGAGTGCGGTCGCTTGCTAAGCGCAAGCGATACCCCACCCTTTCGGGATGAAACTCCGAAAAGATGGGCCACCCGGCAGGAAGTCGAAGGCAGAAGCAGATCCTTCGCCCTTCGGCTTCGCTCAGGGCTCAGGATGACAATCGGAGTTTTTGGCTCTACGGCATCACCGCGCCGGCCTTGATCCACTCGGTGACGGTGGCGATGTCGGCGTCGGAGATCTTGCTCTTGGGGGGCATGGGCATGGGGTCGTTGGCGGGGCCTTCGTGGCGGATGAGCGCGATCAGCAGCGACTTCTCGGGATGGCCGGGGGCGATGACCGCGCCGTCGTGGCCGCCCTTGAGCATGCCGTCGCGGCTGTCCAGGTGCAGGCCGCCGCGATGGTTCATGCCGCCGTGGCAGCGGTAGCAGTTGTTGGCGAAGATGGGCTGCACCCGCTGGTTGTAGAACTCCACCGAGTCCGCCGCCGGGCCGCCGCCGGCCTGCGCCCGCACCACCATGGAGGGCTGCCAGCCCACCGCCATCGCGACCAGCCCTGCTGCTGCCGCCGCCAACATCCCACCCCTTGCAAGCCGACGCATCTCGTTGCCTCCAGTTTCTTTTTCAATGTATCGCGAATGGCAGACATCCCCCAAAGGGGCATCGCAACCGGAGGAGCCGGATGGTAGGGTCGTGACAACTTTGTCTGCCGAGATGCGTTTCAGCAGACACTGCTGTCGTGCTGCCCGTTCCTGTTCTCCGTTCGCGACCGTCCGAACCCGGTTTGCCACTCCCGCTGTGGGGGCCGGAACGATAGCCTGAAGGAGCTCTGGCGGTGTTCGAGCCGCCCCGACATGCAACCGAACTTCAATCCGCAGCGGCGGATGCTCCGCCGTCTGCACCGCGCCCGCGCCGGGCTGTTTGCCGTCGCTGTAATCTTCTGCGCGCTGCTGGCGCTGGCCGCGCCCATCCGCACGCCGCGCCCGCGCCGCCCGCTGGCGGTGCAGCAGCCGCAGGGCTCCGCGCACGCCGGGGCGAAGGCCAAATCCGGCAGGTCCGGAGGCCGGTCGCTGAAGAAGCCGCCTACCCATACCCAGAGCAGCGAGACCCAGAGCCCGTCCGGCGGCAAATCGCACCGGGCTGCGCCCCATGCCGCACCCCCTGCGCGCCGCCGCACACGTCCGGACGCCGACAACCCCGATCCCGCGACCATGGTGCGCACCCGCAGCCATCGCGCCGCGCTGCCGGCTCCGACAAAGCCGGTCTACCGGCACACATTGGGCCGCGACTCCGCAGCGGAGGCGCGCCGAGCCGCAGCGCAGAAGTCAGCAGAACGCGCCGCTGCGCTGAAGTCGGCCCAACTTGCGGCTGCGCGGGAGTCGGCGCAGCTTGCCGCCGGCATTGAGGCCAGTGTGTTGCAGGCTCGCGCCAGGGCGCAGCGGCCCGCACCGCCGCGCACAGCGGTCGAAGCTGCCGTACAGCCGCCCGCGCCTGTGGTTCGCGTGCCTCCGGCGAGTCGCTTGCCGCGCCGCGTGGACGGCTTCGGCGCGGAGGGTGCGAACCTGACGGTCGCCGGGCCTCCGGCGGGTTACGCGCCGCCGCCCACGCCGGTCTATACAGATTCCGCGGATTCCGCCGATCTGGAGCTGGAGGCGCTGGCGCATCCCACCCGCAGCCAGCTCACCGAGGAGGCGGTGCAGCCGCATTTGCTGCCCCGCATCGACTCCGTGACCGGCCACCTGCTGATGCCCGCGCCGCTGCGCGGATCGCGCGAGGTGCTGGTCCACCAGAACGTGATGGCCGACGACGAGGGCCTTTCGCGCATCCAGAACGACGCCGAGCTGAACCACCTGCGCGCGCTGCGCCTGCTGGTGGACTTTCCGGTGAGTGAGAGCCTGCGCCTGAACCCGGAGCTGCCCGCCAGCCGCCGCTGCGCGCGGCCGTGGACGGTGCGCTTCGCCGCCGACATCGCCCACGCGTTCTATGCGCGCTTCCACCAGCCGCTGCAGGTGAACTCCGCGGCGCGCACGGTGGCGTATCAACTGCGGCTGCAGCGCAGCAACGGCAACGCCGCGGCGGTGGAAGGCGAGGCCGCTTCGCCGCACCTGACGGGGCAGGCCATCGACTTCGGCAAGCGCGGCATGAGCGCGGCGCAACTGGCGTGGATGCGCGCCACGCTGCTGCCGCTGATGAGCTCCGGCAAGATCGACGTGGAAGAGGAGTTCCAGCAGGCCTGCTTCCACATCAGCGTCTACCGCAGCTACCTACCGCCGGCGCGCAAGCGCGCGCTGCCGCGGCCCGAGGTCGCGCAACTGCATCCGGTGGAGTAGCAGGGCCGAGCCTCACAGACAATAAGCAACCGCGGATGACGCGAAGGTGCGCGGTGGGTGTCCGTGGACCGGTCGGCCCGTTTTGGGACTTCCTTGAAAATTTGGCTTACCCTGCGATGGGAAACCTTTGTTTTCTGCCCAGAAAAACTATTTTCAAAATAATGTTTGACAATCGTACCGTTCTCGTTCTATTGTGGTGATGGTAACCCCTAACTCAAAGGAGACACACCATGCGCTTTGCGATTCTCAGCTCCCTCGCCCTGCTCCCCGTCCTCGCCCAGGCCCAGGCCGCACCTGCCGGATCCCAGACGCTGGCCAGCGTCTCCCAACCCAAACTGGTTGCTGCCTCCGCCACTCCGGCGCCGGCCGCGACCGCCGCTCCTGCAGGCGTGGCCGTAGTTCCGGTCAACTTCCGGGATGTGGTCCACACCCGTCTGAACAGTGACCTCCGCGACCAGCGCTCCGCCGGTGAACTGGTCTTCACCTTCTACGGCGACTCGCAGGACACCGATGCCCGGGTGAAAGCCCCTCAGCTGATCCACACCGTCGGCCGCACGCTGCCGCTGGCGCAGATCCAGGACCCGGCAAAGGCTGAGGTTGCGGTGCATGTAATCGTGGACCCTGCGGGAGTTCCGCAGTTCTCCAGCATCACGCGCTCCGCCGGTCCGCAGATCGACAACGCGACCCTGGCTGCAGTGCGCGAGTACCGCTTCGCGCCTGCCAAGGTGGACGGCATTCCGGTCGAGTCCGACCTGACGCTGACCATCCAGCTGCAGAAGAACTAAGAGCAGGGGTCAGGGATTAGGGATTAGGAATTCCTTTTGCCTGACCCATTGCAGCCGGTGGCAGATGCAATGCGTCTGCCATCGGCTGTTTCTACTTCTGTCCCTAATCCCTAACCCCTAATCCCTGTTTTCTAATCTCTGGGTTGCAGCTTCAGTGGGCCCCGGGGTTCCGGGCGGATGGCCTCGACGTTCTCCGGCGCATCGGAGTGGATGCCGAAGTCCCAAACGTCGAGATTGAGCGACTGTGGGGGTATCACCTCCACCAGGGCGTACTCGCCGAACTCGAGGGGCTGCTGGGGGGTGAGCTTGAGCCAGCGGCCGCCGGGCTGGGGCTCCTCGCGCATCTCGATGACGTCGGGCTGGATGCGGCCGGTGCCCAGCAGGCCGAGGCGGAAGCTCTCCACCACGCGCACGTCCTGGCGGGCGTCCACGCGTTCGATCACGTAGTCGCTGGACTCGGCGCCGCCGGCAGATACCTCGCGCTCCGGCACGGCGCCGGCGCCGTGGGTGGCGACGGTGAGTGCGTTGCCGCCGCTGGGGTCGGGCTCGTCCACGCCAATGCGCACATAGAAGATGGGAACGGGCACGTGCAGTTGGATCTCCGAGCGCGGCCCGGCGATCTCAAAGATCTCATGCGCGCTGGAGCCGGGATGGATGGCCTTCTTCTGCACGGCGTGGGCGGTCTCCTTGTTCAGGTCGCTGCCCTCCTGCGCCAGCGGCACCAGCTCCGGGACGTCCTCAAAGGTGTCCAGCACCAGCACGCTGCCCTGGCCGGGGAGGCGCAGGCCGGGCTTGATCTCCAGCGTGAGCGCGGCGCGCGCGGCCTCCTCGTGGGCGAGTTCGGGGCTCAGCACGGGCGGGCCGCTGTCATTGCCGGCGGTGTGCTCCTGCTTCCAGCGGACGGTGGCGGCGAGGTCCACCAGAGCGAGCGGAACGTCTTCCATCGCGCCGTTGCGCTCCGCGCTCTTGTAGCGCACCACGTCGCCGACGATGTCATAGCGCAGCACGATCTGGTAGCTGCCGTCCTTCATGATCAGGCGGGTGCGAC
>Ga0302279_10006155_pt1 | contig 12927 bp, 10 predicted proteins | sample III_Bog_N3_3_FD_194541 | JGI IMG/M metagenome (GOLD analysis project Ga0302279, IMG submission 194541) | Peat permafrost microbial communities from Stordalen Mire near Abisko, Sweden - III_Bog_N3_3 | ecosystem: Environmental > Terrestrial > Soil > Wetlands > Peat | place: Sweden: Abisko...
AGAGCCTAGCACCGGGCCGATGCTGAAGGATCGCGGGCTGGTTGGAGATACTAAGTAGCTTGGGGCCAGTCCCACATCGCAGAACTGTGATGTGGGAGCGGCAGTATTTATTTGCTCGGGTGCACCCAGTTCGGTGGCGGTATCATCCCGCCTGTCGAAGCTAGAACGGGGCCCCCGCTATTCGGGAGTGGGGGCGGTGTCTAGGGCTTCGATGAAGAGGCCGGCCCAGCGGGCGACGGGTTCGGCGTAGGCACCGGTAATGGGATCGCGACTGCCTTCGAGGGTTGCCAACTGGACGGCGAAGTTGCCGACGGTGGAGCTTTCGGGCGAGCCACGATAGACCTCAAGCTTGGTGGCCTCCGCTGTGAGGCGATTGAGGAAGGTGTTCTGGTTGGCGCCGCCGACGATGAAGAGGCGCTTGAGGCGCTTGCCGGTGAGGAGGGCGACGCGGTCGAGCACCCTGGCGTAGCGCGCGGCGAGTGAATGGAAGATGAGGCTGGCGAACTGGGGTGCGTTGGCTGGGCTCTCATCGAGTGGGGCGAGGCCGCGTTTGACGCGCTGCGCGTTGATGCGCTGGGGCATGCGCTCGGGCAGAAGCAAGTCAGGGTCGTCGACATCGAGGATGCCTTCGGGGCAGGGAACCTTTTCGGCCGCGGCGCAGAGTTCAGCGATCGGCCATACTTTGCCGTTGAGCGCCCACTGGTCCGTGCATTGGCGGATGAGCCACATGCCGTTGACGTTCTTGTGGAAGCAGATACGGTCGCCGACGGCGCCGAGGTTGGTGAAGTTCTCGGCCTGGGCGGCGGTGTTATTGCGGGGCTGCTCGATGAGTGTGCCGACGAGGGACCAGGTGCCGGAGCTGATGTAGGCCCAGTCATTACCGATGGCGGGAATGCCGGCGACGGCGGATGCGGTGTCGTGGCAGGCGGGCGCGATGAGGCGCGTGTCGGCGAAGGCGGGAAGTTCCGCGAGCGGGCCGGAGAGTTTGCCGATGTCGGTTCCGGGCGGGACGAGCTTGGGAGCGCTGGCGAGGTCCAGGCGGAGGCAGTTGAATATCTCGCGGCACCACTGTTTCTTGTAGAGCTCGACGAGCTGAGTGTGGGTGGCGTTGGTGTACTCGGCAATCCGCGCACCGCCCCAGTGAGAGAGCAGATACTCTGGCAAGTTGAGCCACTGTTGGGCTTGAGAATCCGGAAGGCCGGCGAGCTGGTCTGCGTGGAGCTGATAGACGGTATTGAGGGGAAGTATCTGGATGCCGGTAAGCTCGCGCATGCGCTCCTGGCTGCACTTGCGGTGGGCGGAGCGCTCGGCTTTGACGGTGCGCGGGTCGCGATAACAGAAGGGGTCGGCCAGCGGGATGCCGGCGGCGTCGACACGGACGTAGTCCACGGCCCATCCGTCAACCGCTATGGAGCGAATACCTTCGGGGGCGAGGTCGGCGCACTTGCGCATGCCTTGTTCAACGCCGCTGACAATGCAGTTGAGGTCCCAACGAAGGCCACCGTCGATCTCGCGGGGATCATTGGGGAAACGGTGCACCAGTTCGATGGAGGCGCGGCCGTTCTTCCAGCGGAGCAGGGAAACGCGGCAGCTTTCCGCACCCAGATCGATCGCTATTGAGGCTCTCTGGTCATTGGGTTTCAGTGGTCTTCCAAGCGAACTCTTCATCGTGTCTTTCTCATCGCAAGAATGCCTCGGTCAATCCTCCGTCGACGGGGAAGATGTGTCCCGTGGTGCAGGGCGTATTCGGTCCGGCGAGGAAGAGGATTGCCTGGGCGCAGTCTTTAGGGTCAATGGGTTGGGCGGTCAACGTGCGCCGGGCATAAAACTTGGCCAGCTCGTCGCGTAGGTCGTCGTCGCCTGCGTTCTCGTCGTAGAGCAGGTTGTATTTTTTCAGGCTGGCGATGACGCGGTCGCGCGGGAACATGGTGGAGCCCTTGACCACGGTGGCAGGGCTGATAGCGTTGACGCGGATCCTGGGCGCGTAGGTGATGGCGAGTTCGCGGACGAGGTGGCTAAGCGCGGCTTTCGAGACGTCATACGCCTCGGTGCCGCGCTTGGCGACGACGGCGTTGGCGGAACTGGTCAGGACGATGCTGGCGTCGATACCCTGCGCTCCGAAGATGGGCTCGGCCTCGTCGGTAAGCATGAAGTTGGCAGTAACGTTGATCTCGAGGGTTACGCCCCACATGACGTCGGTGATGATGCCGTCGGGCGATGCCGGGAAGATGGCGGCGGTATTGATGAGGATATCTAGACCACCGAACTGGCGGATTGCCTCGTCGAGCGCGGCGCGAATGGTTTTGCGATCGCGAATGTCGATCTTGACGCAGCCGACGGCTTCTTTGCCGGCGATGGCGCGGGCCTCACCGCAGACGGCTTCCGCGGCCTTGACGTCGCGGTCGGCGATCATGATGTGGGCACCGCGCTGGGATGCGAGCAGAGCGACTTCGCGGCCGATGCCGCTGCCTCCGCCGACCACCATCATGATGCGGCGGCTGAGCTCTTTTTCAGGCGGCTGGCGGCGGATCTTGGCTTCTTCGAGCTTCCAATACTCGATGCGGAAGGCCTCGCTGGCGGGTAGCGCCACGTAGTTTGCGTGGGTTTTGAAAGCGCTGGCGGGCGCTGCGGGACCGGCCTGCGGTATGTCGGTGCAATCGACTCCGGCTCCGAGAGCGCCGGCTCCTTGCATGACGCCTATGGCGTTGGTGTAGAACTCGCCGGTGATGCGGGACTCGGTCTTGTTCTTGCCGAAACTGAACATACCGATGCCGGGAACGAGAACCACAGTGGGGCTGGCATCGCGGATGGCGGGCGAGTCGGGCAGGGCATGGGCCTTGTAGTACTGGGCGTACTCGGCGCGATAGGTTTCGAGCGTCAGGTCGATCAATTCGTCGAGTTCAGCGACGTCGCCAGCGGGATCCCACTTGACGAACATGGGGCGGATTTTGGTACGGATGAAGTGGTCGGGGCAACTAGTGCCGAGATAGGCGAGTTGCTCGGCATGTGCGGAGTTGACGAAATCGAGGACGAGTTGGCTGTCTGTAAAGCTTCCGATAACTCGCTGTTTGCGCGAGACTGCGCCGCGGAGATGCGGCATGATCTTGAGGGCGATGGCGTTGCGGATGCCGGGTTCGCGGGACTGGGCCTTAGCTCCGCCGAAGTGCTTGTGGCCTGGCGTCTCGGCGTGGACGGCGATGAACTGGCCGAGCTGATCGATGATGGTGATGGTGTTGAGATAGCTCTCGCGCTGGGTTTCGCCCCAGGTGAAGAGCCCGTGGCCGCCGAGGACTACGCCATCGCACCCTGGGGTTTCGCGGACGATGCGGCGGAGCATCATGCCGAGTTCGAAGCCGGGACGCTGCCAGGGGAGCCATGCGAGTTTGTGGCCGTACTCCTGGTTGAATTCGTCCATTTTGATCTTGCCGTTGGCCGAAGCGGCGAGGGCGATTCCCCAGTCCGGGTGCAGATGGTCGACGTGCGGGAAGGGAAGGAAGCCGTGCAGCGGCGTGTCGATGGAGGGGGCGACGGGATTGTTGCCGAAGGTGCATTGGCCGTACAGATCGACCAACTCGTCTTCGTACTCGACGCCGCGATAGACCTTTTCGAGTTCGAGCAGTTCGTCGAGGCGAAGGGTCGCGAAGCCGGACCGTTTAATGCTGCCAAGATCGCCGCCGGAGCCTTTGACCCAGAGAATCTTGCGCGTGACACCGTCGAGAGGATCGACCTGATCGATCTTCGAGCTAGTGTTTCCGCCGCCGAAGTTGGTGATGCGCAGGTCGGAGCCGAGGAGATTGGATCTATATCGGAGCAGTTCGGGAGGGTCGAGCTTCGCAGCGACTACTTCATCCCACTTATCTTCCAGGAAACGGAGGTTCGTGTTTGCTGTCATGACGCTGCCTCAATCGGAGTATCTGGAATTGTTTCCAAATTGCCCGATCCATCATTCCACATGCGGAGAGGGTAGGGCAATTTTGGCCATGTAAAACAGCCGGGTGAAGGGTTGAGGCACAAGAGTGGTAGCTAGTTTGCGGCGATTGCATCTTGCGCGTAGCGGACCATCAGCGCTTCTGGGACGACCCCATTAACTGTGTGGACTACTCGACCGGAGCGGCTGATATAGAGCGTGGTAGGAAGCAATACGACGTGTCCGAACGTAGAGCGGATGGATTGGGAGGCGCGTACGAGCGGATAGGAGATGCCCGTTTGCGCGGCGAGAATTCCGGCGTTGCGATACTGGTCGGGATCGTCTTCTACGCCGACGACAGTGATTTCGGGGTGCTGCAATTGCAGGCGCTGGAGCCAGGGTATTTCCGCGCGGCAAGGGCCGCACCAGGGAGCCCAAAAGTTGACGAGGACTGCTTTGCCCTGGGTCGATTGCGCGGGGAACGGCGAGCCGTCAAGGTTTTCGAGCGCTAGGCTGCTCATCTGAACGTGGCTGGGCGGCGAGTAGGACGTGGTCCTGAAGTAGAACCAGGCTGCGAAGATGAGGAAGACGATGGCGGGAAGCCGCTTGAGCCAGAGTTCGCGCGCCGAGGGCTGGGGTGGTTCGATTGGGCTCATAGTCTTCGCTAAATGCGCGAAATGGTGGAGGCGGTGGGAGTTGAACCCACGTCCGAAATTTCCTTCAACAGAGAGCCTTCATGCTTTTCCCGGTTCGATTTTGTCTCGTCATCGACGCTTGGAACGGGCGAAGACGCGGCGACGACCAGCCTGATCGATCTCGTCATTGCCGTCCAGGCGGAACAGCGTTGACCAGCCTACTGTGCGACGATCGGTACCCGCCCGTAGGCGAAGCGAGAGCGATCGGCTACCTAATTAATTAAGCAGCAAGCGCGAATTGAGGTTCGGCACTTATGGTTTTGGGCGCGATTACGGGTGTACCCACCCCGGCATGCCTCTCTGCCGCAAGCAATCCCGTCGAAGCCGTGACGCCCCCATGTGTGGGCTGGCAAAAACGATGCATTGGGCACTCAAAGAACTGCCTTCAGTATAACCGTTTTGGAGTTTGCGGCGGCGGGGTTGCGGGCGGGCCGGGCTGGACCGGGGGCGAAATGCCAGTTGTGTGTGTGATAGGATGCCGCTTCCGCGGGGTGACGCGTATTGCGCGCTGCGAATACGGTGACCGTGGCGATAACGTTCGGAGACGGGTTTCCCGTGATGTGCCTGACGGATGAGGCGTGAGGCGCGTCACACCAGTTGAGGAAAGGTTGCTATACCATTCGGGGGATTATTGAAGGGATTGTTTCAAAGGGTTTGAAGAGGAGTTTGCGCTATGAAGAACTATCTCGGACAGGACATCCGGAATGTAACTGTAGTTGGTCACTCGCACAGCGGTAAGACCACGTTGATTGCAGCGCTGTTGCAGGCAGCAAAGATGACGGCGACTCGCGGACGAGTGGAGGATGGCACCGCGGTGACCGCATATGACGAAGAAGAAGTGGCTCGGCGTACGACAATGGCCAACGCAGTGGCTTTTGCCGAGTGGGGCGGAGTTAAGGTCAACTTTGTGGATACTCCGGGGTTCCACATGTTTTTGTATGAGACGCGTGCGGCGATGCTGGCAGTAGAGGCTGTACTGGTGGTGGTGAACGCGCAGACCGGCGTGGAAGCGGTGACCGACCGGGTGTGGAGGTATGCCGCGGAGGTCGAGCTGCCGCGGGTGATCGTGGTGAACCAGGTGGACCATCCCAAGGCCGACAGCAGGCTGGGACGGCAACACATGATCGACCAGTTTCAGGAGCGCTGGGGGCGGCAGGTGGTTCCGGTGCAGTTGCCGATCGTCGACGAGAAAGGCTTCCACGGCGTGGTCGATCTGGTGACGATGAAGGCGTTTTTGTATGAGCCGGACGGCGACGGACGCGGGGAGGTGGGGAAGATTCCAAGCGGAATTGCGGCGGACGCGAAGGCTGCGCATGAGGCGCTGGTGGAGCTGGTGGCCGAGGGCAAGGATGAGCTGATGGAGGAATTTTTCCGCGAGGGGACTATTCCGGAAGAGCACCTGATCTCTGCGCTGCATGAGGCGATCCGCGAAGACAGGTTCTTCCCGGTACTGTACACCAGCGGGTTGAGAAACGTTGGGACGGACCATCTGCTGGACTTCCTGAAGGTGTACGCGCCGGCTCCGACGGAGCGCGAGCCGGTGGCGGCTCGGGGGAAGATACAGACGGTGGCTGCGAATGGGAGCAATGGAACCGGCGCGGCGTCCGAGGATGAGATCGTGATGCGTCCGGTGGACGACAAGGAACCGCTGGCGCTGTACGTGTACAAGACGATGACGGATCCGTTTACCGGGAGGGTCACGTTCTTCAAAGTCATCAGCGGGAAGATGAAGTCCGATAGTACGGTGCTGAACTACACACGGCAAGAGCCGGAGGTGGTGTCTCATCTGTACATCATGCAGGGGCGTAAGCCGGTGGAGGTGCAAGAGCTGCATGCGGGCGATCTGGGCGCGGCAGTGAAGCTGCGCGTGACTTTGACCGGAGACACGCTGGGGGAGAAGGGGCACGACCTGTTTGTAGAGCCGGTGTCGATGCCGGAGCCCGCGATGACGTATGCAATTGAGCCTAAGTCGCGGGCGGACGAGGACAAGCTGGCGCCCGCGCTGCACAAGCTGATGGAAGACGATCCCATGGTCCGGTTCTTCCGCGATACGCAGACCAACGAGTTCCTGGTGGCGGGAGCGGGACAGCCGCATATTGAGGCAATTGTCTCGAAGCTCAGCCGTCGCTATCACACTCACGTTATTCTGCACGCGCCGAAGGTGCCATACCTCGAAACCGTCCGGGGGCGTGCCGAGGCGCAGGGCCGGCACAAGAAGCAGAGCGGCGGTCATGGGCAGTTCGGCGACTGCAAGCTGCGGATCGAACCGATGCCGCGGGGAAGCGGGTTCGTCTTCGCCAACGAAATATTCGGCGGGTCGATTCCACGGCAGTATGTTCCGGCGGTGGAAAAGGGTGTGCGCGAGTCGGCGGCGCGTGGGTTCCTGGCGGGTTATCCGGTGGTGGACTTTAAAGTCACCGTGTTCGACGGCAGTTATCACGACGTGGATTCCAGTGAAATGGCGTTCAAGATTGCGGCGCGTATTGGCTTCCGCAAGTGCATGGAACAGGCCAAGCCGTCTCTGCTGGAACCCATCATGAAGATGGAGATTGAGGCACCCGACGACTTTGCCGGGGCGTTGATGGGCGATCTCAGCGGACGTCGCGGACGTGTTCAGGGCATGGAGACGGGCGGCGCAGGAACAATCATCCGCGCCGAAGTTCCGATGTCCGAGATACTGACCTACGGCACGGCGTTGACTTCGATGACGCAGGGCCGAGGCAGCTTCCGCGTGGAAATGGACCACTACGACATCGTCCCGCAGGCGATTGCCGAGAAGATTCTGGCGGCAGCGAAGCAGCCGGTGGAGGAGGAAGAGGAATAACTCCAGGCCCGAAAGCGTAATGCGCCAATCTAAAGCGAATGGCCGAAGTTGCCGAAACCGGACTTCACGGGCAGGTCGGAAGTTTCCACCCTACGTCGTCCGCGTCATATGCACGGCGCAAAGCACGCGCTACACTTCGCGCTGTCAATGGAGTGTCTTCTCAATAGTCGGGAGAGCAACCTGGACCAGTGGCCGCCGCTCAAACTGCTAAAGGCTGCGTGCGCCGGGGCCTTACTGATCGCATCTGGTTTCCTGTGGGTCGTGCTGCACGGGCTGTTCCTGCGACTCCACGTTTATTACTTTGGTCCTCGTCTTGGACTCTTAGCCCTATCCGCGTCGATTTGCCTTCTCGTGGCCCCTGTTCTGATTGGCGCTTCCCTTATAGCGCTTGCGTGGTGGTGGCTGTCGGACGGCTTAACTAGAATCAAATGGACCGAGTCGGAAATCGAAGCCGCTCGCGCGTGGGCGGAATCTCATCGCCTCAGCCGAACCGCGAACTGGCTGCTTGCGAGTTTCGTGATCGGCGAGATCATTGTGTCCTACCCGATCTTCCATGTCTGGAAGATCAGTCACCATACGGAGACCAAGATATTCTTCGACTCTTTGACTCTCCTGTGCATCCCGTCTCTGGTCGTCTCGGAAACGGCAGATCAACTGCTCCGCGAAGCACCCAGGTCGCACTGCGGCGAGGCCAAACGCCATTCAGGATTTCATTCCGAGCACTGGGGCGAGCGTAAACCTCTTGATCCCAAGTGACCGCGGACACATCCTGATTCCGCGCCACCTGGTTACAATTAGGAAGACGGTAAAACATAGGAGCGCGGCCTTTTGCCTGGCCCTCGGTTCGACCTTCCAACTACAACCTCAGGCTGATAAACATAATAGAATGAGGGTCGTAGGTGTAAGCCTCATGGAATGTTGATCATAACATCTAAGTGTTTTGTTTAGAAGATCATACGGTTTTCGATAGGGAGGGGGGGTGGGTAGTTTCCCCATCCCGGTACACTAACTTGAACCATACCAAGTATTGGGCGTGACCAAGGAACAGCCAATGACAGATCTCTTCACCAAAGCCGAGTCCGCCGTCGCCGCGATCCGTGAGCTTAGCGGCAACCCTCCAAAACTCGGCATCATTCTGGGATCGGGACTGGGCGGGTTCGCCGCGCAGGTGGCGGACGCGGTTTCGATTCCGTACGCCGACATCCCTCATTTCCCGCAATCGACGGTGGTTGGGCACTCGGGCAAACTGGTGCTGGGGACGATCGGGGGCGTTGCCGTAGCGGTGATGCAAGGGCGGGTGCATGCGTACGAAGGCTATACGATGGACCAGGTCACGTTTCCAACGCGTGTGCTGGCGCTGCTGGGATGCGGGAGACTAATTGTAACGAACGCTGCAGGCGGGATTCGCGCGAACATTCCACAGGGATCGCTGGTAGTGATTTCGGATCACATCAACCTGACAGGCATGAATGCTGCGGCGGGACCGAACGAGCCGCGCTTTGCGTGCGGACCGGATTCCGGGCAGCGGTTCTTCGACATGACCACGGCCTACTCACCCGCTCTGCGCAAACTGGCGATGGCGGAGGCCGAACGGCAGAAGATTCCGTTGTGCGAGGGCGTATACCTGGCGGTGCTGGGACCGAGCTTTGAGACGCCCGCGGAGATACGCGCATTTCGCACGCTGGGCGCGGACCTGGTGGGCATGTCGACCGTGCATGAGGTGATCGTGGCTCGGCATATGGGGCTTGAGGTGCTGGGAATCTCGTTGGTGACAAATATGGCGGCGGGCGTTAGCGGTGAGACGATCCACCACGAGGACGTAATGGCAATCGGGCGGCGGGTGGAGCGGCAGTTCACGGGATTGGTTACGGCGTTGGTGCCACAGATCGCGGCGGAGTGAGGACGGCAATGAATCCGCTCCTACGAAAACTGCGCATACACTTCGAACAGTGCCAATGAACGCTTTGCCTACTCAGCTATCGCTTCCTCGCCGCCCACTTGTACTGGGCATTGGCGGATGTTCCGGCTCGGGTAAGACGACGCTGGCGCGCGAACTGGCGACCCAGTTGGACGCGACTCTGTTTCCGCTAGACCTGTACTATCGCGACTTGTCGCAATTCCCGCTGGATTCGCGGCACAAGCAGAACTTCGACCATCCCGATTCGCTCGAATCCGAGTTGATCATTGAGCATGTGCAGACGCTGGCGCAAGGACATACCATTCAACGGCCGGTATACGACTTCAAGACGCACTCGCGGGTTGCGGGTGCTTTCGAAGAGATTGCGCCGACGGACGTGGTGATTGTCGAAGGAATCCTGGCGCTTCACTATGACGAGTTGGTGCAATGCTATGACTATTCGATCTACGTGAACGCGCCGCATGAAGTGTGCCTGGCGCGCCGCATTTACCGGGACGTACGCGAGCGGGGGCGCTCGGAGGAATCAGTGCGCGAGCAGTTTGAGGCGACCGCCAGGCCGATGGCGGACCTGTACGTGGTCCCTTCGTCAACACGGGCTTCTGTAACTGTGGAAGGTACAGACGCGTTGGACTGGTCGGTGGAGCAGATTCTCCAGCGCTTGCATAGGATGAAGCTAACTCCGCGCTGAGGTTGGTGAAAGGGCGACGCGACTAGGGGCAGGCGGTAACAGTGTCGCGAACGCCGCCGAGGTCCATGACCGCTGCCCGCGCCTCGGCGGCCTGTAGTTTGCGCTGGCCGGTGCCTGTGGAGAAGACGATAGGAGAATTGGCGAAGCGAACATCGAGTTCGATGCCGCGCAGTGCTAGGAGACGGAAGATGTGCTTCAGCAGCGGCGTGTCGCCGCAGAAGCTGACGTCGTTTTCCACCGTGACTGTGGGCCCATTGTTCTGGGAGAGACGAAAGCGCAGATAAGCCGGCGTGATGGGCTGCCCAGCTTCAAGAGACTGCATAAGGAGGCCGCTGTGAAACTTGAGCACCGAGGTACCGTTGCTGGTCGTGCCCTCAGGGAAGAAGACCACGGGGATGCCGGCGTCTTCCGCTGCCTGCATTCCGCAGGCCGCGCGTGCTGCGGAGCCACCGCGTCCGCGATCGACGTAGACGGTGCCGGCCATGGTGGTCATCCAACCCAGGAATGGCCAGCCGCGGATCTCGGACTTGGCGACGAAGACGCATGGGTGCAATGCGGCGAGGAGGATGATGTCGAGGTAACCAAGATGGTTCGCGATGACCACGCCACGCTCTGGAAAGCTGCCTTCGCAGTGGACGAGGACACCCATGGTATGGATGGCACGCGCGCAGAGCTGATGCAGCCATTCCGCGCGCTGCTGACGGGTTGCGGGCCGTTTGACGATGACCTCAAGTGCGCCGCAGAGGATTAGTGCCGTCAACTTGAGACTTCGGCCGACGGACCTGCAGAACCGAATCAAGTGCGGCTTCTCCTTCAACTGGCAGCGGCGCTGCGAGTATGTATGCGCACAGTCTATCCTGTCTGTGTGCCGCATTCTGTTCCGCCTGCCCATCATAGCTGGATCTATCGCCGCGGCGTGTTGCCGATTCTGGCGCTGCTACGCATGGGCGCGACGCCACAGTCGTTGGCGTGGAGTATTGCCGCAGGTCTGCTGATCGGGATCAATCCGCTGGTTGGGACGACGACATTGCTGTGCCTGGCCGCTGCGTTCTCGTTCCGGCTGAACCTGGTGGCATCGCAGATTGCAAATCACGCGATGTTTCCGGTGGAGCTTGCGTTGGCGATTCCTTTTATCAGGCTCGGATCGCGAGTGTTCCATACCCAGGCGATGCCGCTGTCGCCGCGCGTGTTCTTGCACGCCGTGCGCACGGAGCCACTGGCATTGACGCGGCAGATGTGGCTATGGGAATGGCACGCCCTGGTGGTGTGGGCGGCGATGGCCGTGGTTGCGGCACCTTTGATTGCGCTGGCACTGACGCCGGTGTTGCGGCGATTGCTGATACGTGTCCAGCGACACGAATATCCCATCGTGCCGCTGGCGGGCGACTAGCTTAATTGCCACGGTACGGTGGTACGGGCTCCGCGGACTTTATCCAGGCGGTGTAGATCATGTTGCGAAGTTCGATCGCACCGGCGGCCAGTTGCTGATCGACGAAGGCCTTGCCAGCAGGAGTTCCAGCACCAGCGAATGCGCCGGTCTTTTCGAGTTGGTAAGTCTGCTCGACGAGCGTATTGGAGTGGCGCAGATAGGCCACGTAGTCGTTGAAGACGTCGCCCATGACCAAGGGCTTGGCCGCCGCGACCCGCGGAGCGAAGTCGCCGGACTTCACGTTTGCGTGGACGAAGTCGCTCTCGAATAAAGCGTGGATGTGATGCTCGGTGGTATAGCCGTTCGGATTAGGCCCAACCCATCCGTTGTACTGGATGGAGGTGTGCAGCGGCATGGAGCCATCGGCAACATAGTGGCCGAGCCAGCCGGCGAGGAAAATGATCTCGCCCTCGGAGGGTTTGGTGTCCTTGTTCGCAGCTACGAGAGCGCGATAGTCGCGGAAGGCGCTTTGCAGGCGCTCATACACTTCGGTGGTGACGTAGGGTTGCAGGCCGATTTTTTCCGGCGTGAGTTGAATGTCCGGGTGTTTGGGCTGAGCGGCTGCGAGCGCACGGATGTAGTCGTAGCGGCGGCGTGGCAATGGGCCAACGAAGTCGGCGTATTCGAGATCGATGAAATGTTCGGGCGCCTGGGCGGCGTTTAGTTCCGGCTCTGCGGACGAGCGCCAGCGGTCGGGCTCCGGGCCGTAGTATTCGAGCGCATCGAGCGCCGCGGGAGTGCGCAGGAACGCTGGTATGTCCGCTGGGAGATTGGCGCCTGCGGCGCGATTGATCATCATGTGGCCATCCATGCCCCATGCGAAGCTTGGTTGCACGAGCATCACGGGCAGCAACACGATGGCTGCAACCATTCGCAAAGCGCAGAGTGCTTTCTTCATGGTGGTTAGTATATCTACCGTGCAATACAAGCGACAGGCCAAGCGGGCGACTGAGGATTAGACCAGGACTTCGGTTGGGTCGACCGCGACAGTGCCGAAGACGCGGCGATAGCGCTCGATCTCGTCTTCCGGGCCGGTAGCTTTGCGGGGGTTGTCGCTGAGCTTGACGGCAGGGCGGCTCTCCACAGTCATGAGCTTGCAGACAAGGCTGATGGGCTCAAGCTCGGATTCGCTGCGGGGATGGCAACCGCGGAAGTCGTTGGTGAGCAGCGTTCCCCAGCCGGCGGAGAAGCGAATACGGCCGTGGAAGTACTCGTGCAGTTCAAGAATGCCTTCGACGTCGAGGCCATCCGAGGCGATGAGGCGCTTCTTGCGCGGATCACGACCTTGCGAGAGGAGCCAGCGGATGTACTCGTCGCCCGCAACGAAGGGGTCTTTGGAGTCGACGCGCTGGCCGGTCCAGTCGGCGACCCAGTCGGGGGCGTCATGGAGGAACTGGGTGGTGCCGAAGGTGTCGGGCAGCAGGATTAGGAGCTCGCCGCCGTAGCTCTTCTGCCAGAGTTCGAGG
>Ga0302279_10006159_pt1 | contig 12925 bp, 15 predicted proteins | sample III_Bog_N3_3_FD_194541 | JGI IMG/M metagenome (GOLD analysis project Ga0302279, IMG submission 194541) | Peat permafrost microbial communities from Stordalen Mire near Abisko, Sweden - III_Bog_N3_3 | ecosystem: Environmental > Terrestrial > Soil > Wetlands > Peat | place: Sweden: Abisko...
CGACTTGTGCCGTCCGACCAGCGGAAAGCCCATGCCGCGGAACAGGGCCCCCAGCGTGCGGGCGTCCTTGTCATTTACCGCGAATTCGAGAAATTCGGCGTTTTGCGCCTGCGGCGGCGGCGGCGGTGCGACGATATCGGGAACCGGCGCTCCGCGTCGCGCCGCCAGCGCTTCGCCGCTGGAGCGCAGCGCCCGCATTCCGTCGACCGCGATGCTGGCGGCCGAGGCGCCGCGGAACTGCTCGTTGAAGATTTCCAGCGACAGCGGGCCGCTGTAGCCGGAGCGCACGACGGCGTCGAGATAGTCGACGATCGGGTAATCGCCCTGGCCGGGGTAGCAGCGGTAGTGGCGGCTCAGCGACAGCAGGTCCATCAGGATCGCCGGCGCGTCGGCGATCTGCACCAGCGCGATCTTGTCCTTGGGCAGGTCGGCGATCGGCGCGATCGGCAGGTTGCGCGCGCAGATGTGGAAACTGTCGAGCACGATGCCGAGATTGGGCCGGTCGGCCTTGCGCACGATGTCCCAGGCGGCCGTCCAGTCTTTTACATAGCGGCCCCAGGCCAAAGCCTCGTAGCCGATGCGGACGCCGGATTGCCGCGCGATGTCGGCGAGTTCGGCCAGATCCTGCGCCGCGCGGTCGGGATCGTCGATGGCGTCTTCGTGCACTGTGGAGCACAGGCAGAGCAGGTCGGAACCCAATTCGCGCGTCAATTCGAGCTTGCGCCTGGCGCGGTCGAAATTGCGCTGGCGCAGCGGCGGCGGCGCGCATTCGAAATCGCGAAACGGTTGCAGCGCGACGATTTCCAGCCCCAGATCCTCCGCGATCGCGCGCGCGTCGCGCGCCGTGCCGGGGAAAAACGTCAGGTCGTTCTCGAACAACTCGACGGCGCGGAAGCCCGCTTTCGCCGCCGCAGCCAGCTTCGTCTGCAAACCGCCGCCCAGGCAGACCGTCGCGATCGACCATTGGATCATTGCAAAAAATCTCCTAGATTTTTGCTTTCATATGGTATCATCGCGCGTCCGGCAATCGAACCTTTGGGGGCCCATGCGAGATTTCCTGCCCGAGCGCCCAAGAGAGCGGCCCCTGGAGCGGCCCCTCGCCGGGACGCTCGCCGAGGCGCTGCAACTAAGGTTGCGCGAGGACATCATTCTCGGCGTCCTGCCGCCCGCGAGCAAGCTGAAGCTCGAGGCGTTGAGCCGCCGATACGAAGTCAGCATCAACACGATGCGCGAGACGCTGTCGCGGCTCAGCGCCGACGGGCTGGTGGTCGCCGAAGGTCAGAAGGGTTTTGCCGTACCGCCGGCGACGGCGCAAGACCTGCGCGAAATCACCGAAATGCGACAGTTGCTCGAATGCCGCGCGCTCCGCGACTCGATCGCCCATGGCGATCTCGACTGGGAGGCGCGAATCGTCGGCGCCTATCATAAGCTCGCGCGGGCCGAGGCGCTGGTCGAGGCCGACCCGGAGGCGCATGGCGAGGCCTGGGAACGCGGCAACCGGGAATTCCACGAAGCGCTGATTTCCAACTGCCCCTCGCGCTGGCTGCGCGTCTATCGCGCCACGATGTATGACCACAGCCGCCGCTATCGCATGTTGTCCCTGAAAACCCAGGCGTTTCCGCGCCAGCAATCGGCGCGGGAGCACGAGCGGATTCTGCGCGCCGCGCTGGCGCGGGACGCGCAAACCGCCGAACGCGAGTTGGCGGGGCATATTTTGAAGGCGGCGGAGTTTACGGGGTTCGTCCAACTTTAGACCCCGCCTTCACAATCGCGGCGCGCGACTCGCTGTCAAATCTTCCGCGTCGCCTTCTTCAGCCAGGCGCGCGTCTCCCGGTCGAGCAGCGGCGAGAGCTTTTCGCGCACTTCGGCGTGATAGGCGTCGAGCCACCCGACCTCCTCCGCGTCCAGCAATTCCGGATCGATGGCGTTCAGGTCGATGGGGGCGAAGGAGATCGTCCGGAAGCCGAGCATTTCGCGCTCGCCGTCGCGGATCGCCCTGGGCTCGACGACTACCAGATTCTCGATGCGGATGCCGAACTTGCCCGGAAGATAATAGCCCGGCTCGTTGGAGATGATCATGCCGGCCTCTAGCGGCACGGCGCCGGATTTGGCGATGCGCTGCGGGCCCTCGTGGACGGAGAGGTAGGAACCAATGCCGTGGCCGGTGCCGTGGTCGAAATCCAGGCCGGCGCGCCACAGCGGCGCACGCGCCAGCGCGTCGATCTGCACCCCGGTCGTTCCTTTCGGGAAAACGGCGCGGGCGACGGCGATGTGACCCTTCAGCACCCGGGTGAATCGGTCGCGCATCGCCTGCGAAGCCTTGCCGACTGCGATCGTGCGCGTGATGTCGGTCGTGCCGTCCTCGTATTGCGCGCCGCTGTCGATCAGGAACAGGCCCTTGCCGACCTTCAGATTCGAGGCTTCGCTGACGCGATAGTGCGGGATCGCCGCATGCGGGCCTGCCGCGGAGATCGACGGGAACGAGAGGTCCTTCAGGACGCCGGTTTCCCGCCGGCAATCCTCGAGCTTTTCCGCCGCCGAGACTTCCGTCACCTTGCCTTTGGGCGCGGCTTCATCGAACCAGGCGAGAAAGCGGACCATCGCCGCGCCGTCGCGAATATGCGCGGCGAGCGAGCCGTCCAACTCGGCCTCGGTTTTCTTCGCCTTCATCAGCGTCGTCGGGTCGGCCTCGACGAGCGCCTTGCCGCCGGCGGTCTCCAGCTTGGTGACGAGCGCTTGCGGGCCCGTCGCGGCGTCGATCACGACCCGGCGGCTGGTCTTGCCAAGCGCGGCGACGAACTTGCCGAGCGCCCCCGGCGCCTGGACATCGGCGACCGCTTCGATATGCGCGCGCGCCTCCTTGCCGAGTTTGCCCGCATCGACGAACAGGGTCGGCCGGCCGGCCTTCGGCAGATAGGCGAACACCAGCGGCAGCGGCGTATGCGCGACGTCGCCGCCACGAATGTTCAGCAGCCACGCGACATTGTGCGCGTCGCTGAGCATCAGGCCATCGGCGTGGTCGATCTTCTGTTGGATCGCCGCGATCTTCTCTTCCGACGTGCGCCCGGTGTATGGCAGCGGCTGAATCGTGATCGGCGCCGCGGGCGGCGCGGGCCGGTCCGTCCAGATGACGTCGATCGGATTGCGGTCCACGGCCACCAGTTTGGCGCCGGCTTTCTCGGCGGCCTTGGTCAGGCGCTGGATCGAATCGGCGGTGTGCAGCCAAGGGTCGAAACCGATCCTGTCGCCGGATTTCAGAGTCTTTTCCAACCAGAGCGACGGCGGCGCATCGACGACCGACTCGACCGTGAACACCTCGGGATCCAGTTGCTCGCCCGCTTGCACCGTGTAGCGTCCGTCGACGAAAACGGCGGCGCGGTCGGCCAGGATGATCGCCAGTCCCGCCGAGCCGGAAAAGCCGGTCAGCCACAACAAGCGCTCCGACCCCGGCGCGACATATTCGTTCTGATGCTCGTCGGCGCGCGGAACCAGGAAGCCGGTGAACTTCTTCTTGGCGAGTTCGGCGCGCAACGCCGCGACGCGCTCGGCGCCATGGGCGGGGCCGCCGACCTCGACGAAGCTCTGGATGCGGCGGGCTTGCGATTCGGGGGCCTCCTTTTTCACGACGACGCCTCTTCCGTTACGACATGGCCGATGAACGGCAATTCGCGATAGGCGTGGGCGACGTCCATGCCGTAGCCGACGACGAACAGATCCGGGCAGACGAAGCCGACGAGGTCGGCGGTGATGGCGACTTCCTTCTTGCCGGGCTTTTCCAGCAGCGCGCAAACGAGCACGCGCCGCGCGCCGCGGGCGACGAGCAGATCCTTGGCGAAAGCCAGCGTGCGCCCGGATTCGAGAATGTCGTCGATCAGCAGCACGTCACGGCCGCGCACCGAGGATTCGATGTCGCGCAGGATCGTCACCGTGCCCGATGAGACTTTGCCGCTGCGATAACTCGACAGATGAAAGAATTCGACTTGCGGCTCCAGCCCCGCGCGATGCAGGGCGCGCAAAAGATCGGCGGCGAACATGAAGGAGCCCTTGAGGATCGCGACGACCAGCAGGTCCTTCGGCTCGGTCGCGGCGATGTCCTTGGCCAGCGCCTCGGTGCGATCTGCGATCGTCTTCGCGTCGTAAAGAACTTTGACTTGTCGACCCTTGGCCATGAACGCTCCGAATCCCCGGAGCGCTGCATCGAACGCTCCAACTCCCTGAGTCGCAGCATATTCTGATCCGAAAAGTCTGCAACTTTCCGACGCTCAGTCGCGCTTGGCCTCGAGCGTGACCGCGACGTCGACTCCGGCGCTCGGCGGGGCTTCGAGACGCGAAGAAAACCGGCTCCGTTCGCCGGGCAAAAGATGGGTCTTGGCGGGATGCGCGGTCCAGACGAAGATTTCGTCCCCGTCGGCCGATCGCACCGCCAGCCTGAGCGCGGGCGCGTCGATTTCGCGGTTGCCGACGTTTTCCACCGCGCCTTCGACGACGAGCGCGGACGCGTGCGCCTCGGCGACGAGGCGGCTGGAAACGCCCTCGACCCTGATCCGCGTCTCGCGCCAGGGATAGCCGATTTCGCGCAGGATCGGCTTGACCCACGGCGCGATGCGCGCCGATTGCGCATGTGCGGCATAGGCGCCGGCGCCGGCGGCCAGCGCGAGGGCGGCGCAGAGCCAGAGTTTTCCGCGCCTGTCTGCGCGCGGCTTCGTCGCGGCGGGCGGGGCGGCGCGCGCGCGTCGCCACGCCCAGGGATCGGCGCCCAAAGGCGAGGACTTCAAGGACGCGGCATGCGGCATCAGGGGCCTCCGTTTCAATTCTCTTGAGATCCAGGGCCGCCAAGACAGCGCGAGCGAATAATGCTAATCGCTCTGCCGGCCGCGAGCCGACGAATCATGTATGAAGTCCGAGGACGGACTCAAACCTCTATCCATTGACGGCATTCATGGTTAATTGCGCGTAAAACTGAGACGTCGAACCGCCTGAGACCCCCAGTGATTCGATTTGAAAATGTTGGTTTGCGTTACGGGGCGGGTCCAGAGGTCCTCGGCGGCCTGAATTTCTCCATCCCGCCGCAGAGTTTCCAGTTCCTCACCGGCCCCTCCGGCGCGGGCAAGACGACCCTGTTGCGGCTGATGCTGCTTTCGCTGCGCCCGACGCGCGGTGCGATCCGCATCTTCGGCGAGGATGCGCTCGGCTTGAGCAAGGACGAACTGACGAAGGTGCGCCGTCGAATCGGCGTCGTGTTTCAGGATTTTCGCCTGCTCGAACATCTGAGCACCTACGAGAACGTCGCCCTGCCGCTGCGGGTTACGGGCAAGTCGGAATCGGCCTATCGCGCCGAGGTGACCGAACTGCTGGACTGGGTCGGGCTCGGCGAACGGATTCACGCCCCGCCCGCGGTGCTTTCGGGCGGCGAAAAGCAGCGCGCCGCGATCGCCCGCGCGCTGATCGCCCGGCCGGAACTGCTGCTCGCCGACGAACCCACCGGCAACGTCGATCCGACGATGGCGCGGCGGCTGCTGCGGCTGTTCGTCGAACTTCACAAATCCGGCACGGCGGTCGTCATCGCCACCCACGATATCGCGCTGATGGATCAGGTCGGCCACGCCCGGCGCCTCTATGTCGGCGACGGCCGGCTCGAAGTCCTGGAACCCGAGGATCTATGAGCGCGCGCGAGCCCGATCTTCTCGAGCCGCGCGCCCTGTCCGCCGCCTATCGGCCGACCGCGCTGATCCCGACCGACACGGTCGCCAGCCGCGCGCTGGTCGTGGTCATCGCGATTATGACCTTTCTCGCCTGTCTGACGGCCGGGGCGGCGATCCTGATCGGCGAGGCCTCGCAATCCTGGCGCGGCGACGTCGCCGAGAGCGTCACCATCCAGATCCGTCCCCGGCTCGACGAGGACGCCGAAGCGCTGCTCGCCAAGGTCGCGGAGGCGGCGCGGACCTCGCCCGGCGTCGCCGAGGCGCGCCCGCTGTCGCTGGCCGACACCCAGGCGCTGCTCGAACCCTGGCTCGGGCGCGGCCTCGACATCTCCAAATTGCCGCTGCCGCGCCTCGTCGTCGTCCGGATGCGGGCCGGGCACGGCGCCGATCTCGGTCCGTTGCGCACCGCCGTCGCGGTGGCTTCGAGCGAGGCCAACCTCGACGATCACAGCGCCTGGCTCGATCGGCTGACGGCGATGGCGAACGTGATCGTGTCGTTCGCCGGGGCGGTGTTTCTGCTGGTCATCGTCGCCATGTCCACGGCGGTCGGCTTCGCGACCCGCGGCGCGGTCGCCAATGGCCGGGAAATCGTCGAGGTGCTGCATTTCGTCGGCGCCTCCGACGGCTTCGTCGCGCGGCAATTCCAGAACCATTTCCTCGGGCTCGGCCTGCGCGGCTCGCTCGCCGGCGGCGGCGCCGCGGCTTTGTGTTTCCTGGCGGCGAGCGTGCTTTCGGCGTGGTGGCGGAATTCGGCGGGGGGCGCGGAGCTTGCCGCCCTGTTCGGCGCCTTTTCGCTCAACGTTCTCGGTTATTTCGCGCTCGTCGCGATCTGCATTGGCGTGACGCTGCTCACGGCCTATCTATCGCGGTGGATCGTGCTTCGGCACCTGAGAAACGTTCAGTAGGGTGTGGGAGGCGAGATGCGGAGTCCGGCGGCCATCGTCGTGGGATCGTTGGTTTACAACGTGGCGTTCTACCTCTCGCTCATCGTGTTGATGATCGCGGGGCTGCCGGCTTTGCTTTTGGGCCGGCGGGGCGTGTTCTTCATGGCCCGGACCTGGGGCGAATGGTCGGTGCTGATGCTGCGCGCGCTGTGCGGGCTCAGGGTCGAGTATCGCGGTCTCCAGAACATACCCGAGGGCGGCTACATCATCGCCGCCAAGCACGAATCGTTCCTGGAGACGTTCGCGCTGCTGCGCCACTCCCCCGATTTCGCCATCATCCTGAAGAGGCAACTGACCTTCATCCCGCTATTCGGTCTGTACCTGATCGTCTCCCGCCAGATCGCCATCGACCGCGCCCGCGGCCATTCGGCGCTGACGCAGATCATCACCAAGTCCGGCGAGGTTTTACGCTCGGGACGACAGGTCTATATTTATCCGGAGGGGACGCGCCGCGCGCCCGGGGCGCCGCCGGCCTACAAATTCGGGGTGGCGGCGATCTACGCCGGCAACGATTCGCCCTGCCTGCCGGTAGCGCTCAACACCGGTTTGTTCTGGGGCCGGCGCGGATTCCTTCGCCGGCCCGGCGTCACTGTCATCGAATATCTGCCGCCGATCCCGCCCGGGCTTTCCCGCGAGGCGTTCGCGGCGAAGCTGGAACAGACGATCGAGACTGCCTGTGAACGTTTATACGCCGAGGCGGTCGCCACGGACTCAACGCTGGCGCCGGTGCTGGCGGCGGGGCGGGCGTGGGTGGAGGAGAAGGCGGGGCGGTGAGAGCTGGATGGCGGGGCGGTAGGCGCGCGTTTCGCCAGCGGGGCCACAACGGCGTCGATCAGTATCATGTCCCGGTAATCCAAGCCGAAGCTTCTCACCCGTCGCCCGGGCGTATCCATCCGCCAAGCGGGAATATCGTTGATAAATACACGTTTTCGTGCGACCGTCAGAGGTCGAAACGGAGACGCGAGGTGAAACGAGATGTACTGGTCCGGGCGCTTCGCCGCTTTGCGACGAAGAGAAACCTGCCGTTCGAACTCGACAAGGCCGGCGGCAAGGGAAGCCATTACCGCGTCCGGCTGGGAGAGGCGGTTACGACCGTGCAAAGCGGCGAACTGACGCCCTTGCTGGTCAGCCGCATCTGCAAGCAACGCGGCGTGGACCCGGCCAACATCTGAAAGGAAGCATTGCATGTCGAACGAATGGAGCTACCCCGTCGAAATTCGTTCCGAGGCGGGCGAATTTCACGCCTATTCCGACGACTTGCCGGAAGCAATCGCCGCCGGCCCCACCGAAGCCGACGCTTTGCGCGAAATGAAAGAAGCCATAGTCGCGGCCGTGCGGGGTCGCATGAAGGACGCTATGTACTTGTCGCCCCCGGTGATCCGGGATGATGGCCTGCGCGTCGCGCTGCCGACGCGGCTTGCCGCAAAGGCAGCCGTCTATTCCGCATGGCGCGCGAGTGGCCTGAGCAAGGTCGCGCTCGGCGAAAGGATCGGCAGAAGCGAAACAGAAGTACGGCGTCTTCTAGACCCCGATTACGGCACCAAGCTTGACCAACTCGGCGAGGCAGCCGCCGCCTTGGGAGGGCGGCTTTCCATCGCTTTCACGACGGCGCCATGACCCGCTCGCCTCGCTCTTCCGAGGATTTGCATTCCCCGGCAGTTCGCCTCGCGTGGCCGGCAACCCCTGCGATATTTCGCGGCGGGCGGGCATTACAGGGACATGCGTTACGGGGTGACCTGTGTCCGGCTCCTCCCTCCCTCCCTCCCGAGCGAGACGCGGAAAACGCCATAATGTCCCTCCACGCCGTTTCCGCGCAATACATCGATCGCCTTTGAGGAAAGCTCGCCATGACGACCATCGCCATCATCGCTCCCGGCGCCATGGGCAGCGCCATCGGGCGACGCCTGGGCCAAAACGGCGCCCGCGTGTTGACCTTGCTGAAGGGGCGAAGCGCCGGCTCTGTCGCGCGGGCGAACGCGGCGGGGATGCGGGGCGTCGAGGCGGGCGAACTCGTCGAACACAGCGACATCTGGCTGTCGATCGTTCCGCCGGCGGAGGCGCGGGCGGTCGCGGAGGCGTTTGCGTCGCATATTCGCGGCGCGACGAAGTCGCCGCTGTACGTGGACTGCAACGCGATTTCGGTCGCCGAAGTCGAGCGCATCGCGACGATCGTCGAGCAGGCGGGCGGCCGGTTCGTCGATGGTTCGATCATCGGGGCCCCGCCGCTGGAGACCGGGCTGGGGCCGACGCTTTATTTCTCCGGCGCGCACGCGAGCGCATTGCAAACCCTGGCCGAAGTGGGCCTCGTGGTCCGTTGCATCGATGGTCCGACAGGCGCCGCAACCGCGCTGAAACTCTCCTACGCCGGAATCACCAAGGGACTGACGGCCATCGCCGCGGCGATGATTCTGGCGGCGGAACGCGCCGGAGCGGGCGAAGGCCTGCGCGCCGAGCTGGCGGCGAGCCAGCCGCAACTGCTGCAGCGGTTCGAGAAGGCGATCCCCGACATGTATCCCAAGGCCTATCGCTGGGTCGAGGAAATGCGCGCCATCTCGGAGTTCGTCGGCGCCGCGTTTCCCGAGTCGAGCGTCTACGAAGGCGCGGCCGGGCTTTACGAACGGCTCGCGCGCGAGGACGCCCAGCCGGAGCGCGACAGGCTCGACGCGTTTCTCTCGGGCTGACCTCAGTAGCGGCGGATCTCGATCACTTCGACGTTCCCCTTCGGCCCGATGAAGCTGTTGACCAGCCAGCCGGTGATGCTGACGATGATCGAGGCCAGAATCGCCGGCCAAAGCCCGTCCACATGGAAACCGTGCAGCAGCGCGGAGACCAGTTCGATCATCAGACCGTTGATGACCAGCAGGAAGATGCCGAGCGTCAGCAAGGTGATCGGCAGCGTCAGGATGATCAGCACCGGCCGCACGATCGCATTGACGACGGCGAGCAGCACCGCGGCGGCGATCAGCGAGCCGCCGTTGCGAATTTCGATCCCGGGCACGATCGCCGACGCCAGCCACAGACCGAGCGCGACGATCGCCGCGCGGATGATGAAGCCACTCATGAAAACCTCCCAAATTCGGAATGTCATGTAGGCATTTGCGCGCCCTCGCGCCAAGGGGCAGGCGTGACGAAATCGGCGCCTTGCGCTAGGGAGGGGGGCAGGAGGGTCCGATGTCCTATCCCGTTTCCGTAACCGCCGCCGACGCGCCGCCGCGCGTAAAACCGTCGAACTATCCCGAGCCGTTCTTCTCCCGCATGGGTGGGCGTGTAAAACGTCCGCTGGGCGATCTGTTCGGGCTCGTCAATTTCGGCGTCAATCTGACCATTCTGCGCCCCGGGGCGGTTTCGGCGTTGCGCCACGCCCATTCCCGGCAGGACGAATTCGTCTATATCCTCGAAGGCCGCGCCACTCTGGTGACCGGCGCTGGACGGACGCCGCTCTCCCCCGGGGATTGCGCGGGCTTCAAATCCGGCACGGGCGACGCGCACCATCTCGTCAACGAGACCGAATCCGACGTCACCTATCTCGAAATCGGCGACCGCACGCAGGGCGACGAGGGAAGCTACCCAGACGACGACTTGCAGGCCGTGATGGTGGACGGCCAATGGCGCTACGCGCATAAGGACGGAACGCCTTATTAAATCTCGGAGCTGATATGGCCGCTCGACTGGAACTCGGCGTCGACACGTTCGGCGACGTGATGAACGGCCTGGACGGCCGCCCGCTTTCGCAAGCGCAAACTTTGCGCAACGTCGTCGAGGAAGGCGTGCTCGCCGACCAACTCGGCGTCGATTTCTTCGGTCTGGGCGAGCACCACCGCGCCGATTTCGCCGTTTCCGCGCCGGAAGTGGCGCTGGCCGCGATCGCCGCGCGCACAAAACGCATCCGGCTCGGCTCGGCGGTGACGGTGCTTAGCTCCGACGATCCGATCCGCGTTTTCCAACGTTTTTCCACCCTCGACGCGATCTCGGGCGGCCGGGCGGAGGTGATCCTCGGGCGCGGCTCTTTCACCGAATCGTTCCCGCTGTTCGGCTTTCCGCTGTCGCAATACGAGGAATTGTTCGAGGATAAGCTCGATCTGTTCGTCACCCTGATTCGCAACACATCCGTCACCTGGTCGGGCCAGACGCGCCCGCCGCTGAAGGATCAGGGCATTTTCCCGCGCATCGAGAACGGCGAACTGACCACCTGGATCGGCGTCGGCGGCAGCCCGGAATCGGTGGTGCGCGCCGCGCGCCACGATCTGGGCTTGATGCTGGCGATCATCGGCGGCGACCCCAAGCGATTTCGCCCCTATGTCGATCTCTACCACCGCGCCTACGCGCAAATGAAGAAGCCGGTGCGCCCGATCGGCGTCCATTCGCCGGGCTTTGTCGGCCGCACCGACGTCGAGGCAAGGGCGGATTTCTACGCGGATTACAAGGTGATGCGCGACCGCATCGGCGGCGAGCGCGGCTGGCCGCCGATGCAGGAGGCCGAGTTCGTCCAGGAAATCGAGCATGGCTCGCTCTACGTCGGCTCGCCGGAGACGGTGGCGCGCAAGATCGCGGCGACGGTGAGCGCGCTGGGGGTGCAGCGCTTCGACATGAAATACAGCGCCGGCGGATTGGCGCACGAGAAGATCATGAACTGCATTGGGCTTTATGCGGGGCAGGTGATGCCGAGGGTCAGGGAGTTGCTGGGGTAGGTAGCGGCCCTTTCCGTCAATTCCGCGTGAGCGCATAGGCGCTGACGAAAGCACCGCCGCCTGCCGTCATGCCCGCGCTGGTCGCGGGCATCCACGTCGCGACGCTTCTGCAAAGCCTCCGAATGTGGGCATCTCGGCCCTGCTTCGCCCAGCGCTGTCAATATCGCAACTCATCATGATTTTCGCACTGCGAAACGGCCATTGATTTTGCAGCAGTTTTTAGTTGAAAAATCAGGCGCCAAAGTTCCGCTAGAGTCCGCGCTTGATCGCGTCGGCGGCCACTGCGAGCGGCAGCACAAGGGACAGCGGCGCGTCGTCTAGAATGAGAGCGCCATAGCTCTGATACCAGCGCGCGGCGCGATCATTCTTGGCGTCGATCAGCAACGCGACGCCGCCGACGTCATCGGCGACCCGGATGCAGCGGTGCGCGGCGCGCAGCAGGAGAGCGCCGCCGAGCCCACGTCCTTGCGCCGTCTTATCTACGGCGAGGCGGCCGAGCCGGAACACCGGCGCTGCATAGCGCGCCAGGCCTCTCTTCGCGAGGGCGGGCGTCCGCGCATAGTCGAGCCAGGCGGGGCTCAGCGTGTAGAAGCCGAGGACGCGCGCCGGCGCGTCGGCGGGCGCGGCGACGAAACACTTCGCGCCGCCGCCTTCGTGGTTTTGCCGCGCGAACTTTTGCAGATAGAGGTTGGGATCGGCCTCGCCGCAATCAAATGCGGCGCGGTCGTGCCGTTTGGCGATCGGCGCTTCGTCCCAGACGAGCGTCGTCATGGAAGCGTGAAGCCAGCCTTCGCGGCGCGCACGAGACGGTCAGGAGCGGCAGGCGGATTTTCCAGCAACGCGAGCACACGCAAGGAGTCGCGTTCCGAAAGGGTGAGCCGTTCCGCTTCCGCGATATCCGCCTCGGCCTTCGGCAACATGTTGCCGAGAATGTAGCCGGTGAGATCGAGCCGCTCGAGGGACGCCGCGCGCGTGAGAATCGCCTTGTCTTCGGGGCGCAGCCGCAACTCGACGCGGCCATTGTCGGTGAGAGCACGGGGCATGCAACCTCCAAAAATGCGTTGCTTTCATTGTAGCAGACGGAATGAATCCGTACCTGACAATTCACGCCACCGCCCCTCGGCGCTTGCCGGTCGTTGCTGTCGATGCCGGCTCAATCCCGTTTGTATCCGACCTGCAACCCTCTCCCGCGAGTGGAAGTGGAGGCTCTCACCTCTCCGTCAGCTTCAGGTCGATGCGCCGGTTGCGCGCCAACGTTTCCTCGTCCGTCCCATTGTCGATCGGCTGAAACTCGCGGAAGTCGGCGACGGCGAGAAAATGCGGCACGACGCCCTCGGACACCAAATACGGTGCGACCGGGATCGCACGCGCCGCTTGTGTGGCGCTTTCGGCTTCGATAGGCAGCGAGCGGACCTATGGCGCCTGATTTTCCTCACCGCTCGAAACTCGCCCGTTTTCAATCCATCGAGAGACAGGAATCGAGAATGAGCTTTGAGATACGTTTTCGCGGTTTTTCGGGCGAAACCGACGCATCCGTGTGTCTCTCTGAAATACCTTCCTTTTTGAGAGGAGGTTCATCGCATGTCCGATA
>Ga0302279_10006161_pt1 | contig 12921 bp, 9 predicted proteins | sample III_Bog_N3_3_FD_194541 | JGI IMG/M metagenome (GOLD analysis project Ga0302279, IMG submission 194541) | Peat permafrost microbial communities from Stordalen Mire near Abisko, Sweden - III_Bog_N3_3 | ecosystem: Environmental > Terrestrial > Soil > Wetlands > Peat | place: Sweden: Abisko...
CAGCGACGTCGCCTGGCACTGGGCAGCGCCGTATTTTCGCGGGGAAAGTGCTGAAATTCGGGAGGGAATCGATGCCTGAACTGCCATCTGCGAATGCCGCTGTTTCTCACAACAGTCCTGGTCCCTCGGAAGAAGAAAGCCCAATAACCCCTTGGGGTGCCCCTCGAAGCAAGATCGTGTCCTGGCACGCACCTCAGGTGTCGGCCTCGGCGGTACCAACCCTGAGCGGGATCGATTTCATGAGGGCGCTGCGCGACGGGAGGCTGCCGGCCCCGCCCATCGCGCAGCTCTTCGGGATGCGTCTCGTCGAGGTCGAATCCGGCATGGTGGTCTTTGAGTGCGAACCCGACGAGTCGGCGTACAACCCGATCGGCACGGTCCACGGTGGTCTCGTCTGCACGTTGGCCGACTCCGTGACGGGCTGCGCCGTCCACACGACGTTGGAGCGAGGTTTCGGGTACACCTCGATCGACATCAGCGTGAACTACCTCCGGCCGGTGACGGCGGCCTCGGGGGTGCTGCGGGCGGTTGGGACCGTCACCAAACCAGGTCGTCGGGTCGCCTTCGCCCGCGCCGAGATCGTCGACGGGGCCGGCAAGGTGGTCGCCACCGCGACGTCGTCGATCTTGGTGATGCCGGCGGGCTAACCAGGGTGGCGACGGGACGATGACGGCTGGCGTGCGCCAGACTACGTTGAGCACATCGCGCCGCGGAGGACCTGATGACTGACCCGACCACGCTCGCCCTCGACGACCCGAGGGGGTACCAGCGAACCGCCGAGTCCCAGGAGCGTTTTGACCAGGCGGCCGAATCCCTGCGGGTGGCCGACGGATGGCTCAATCCCATCACGCAACAGCGTGAGTTGCGCGCCGACCTGGTGCTGGAGGGCTGTGGGGTGAAGGCGAGTGGTCTGGTGGGCGCCGTGATGGCACTCTCGGAGGCGGGCTACTCCGCCCGGGCGGTCGCCGGCACGAGCGCCGGGGCCGTCGTCGCCAGTCTCGTGGCGGGCATCACCCAGGCCGGTCAACCGATGAGTTCGCTCCTCGAGCACGCCGTGACCCTGGATTTCAAGAAGTTCATGATGCCCAACGGCAAGATCCACGACTTCTTTGACCGGGCGACGGGCCGGGTGGGGACGATGCTGGCCGACGCGGCGATGCTGACCGAGAGGACCGGCCTCTACTCGGGGGACTACCTAGAGGACTGGCTGCGACCGATCCTCCACGACCAACTGGGCGTCAAGACCTTCGCCGACCTCAAGTTGACCGCCGACGACCCCGAGGTCAGCGTGGCGCCGGGACGCGACTACCGGCTCGTCGTGATGACCTCGGACATCACGCGAGGCCAGGTCGCCCGCCTCCCCTGGGACTACCCGCTCTACGGCCACGATCCCGACACCGAGGACCCGGTCAAGGCGGTGCGGGCCTCGATGTCGATACCCTTCATCTTCGAGCCGGTCCATTTCGTCTCGCGCGACGCGACCATCGAGGTCGCCGGCCCCGGGGGAGCGAGTACCTCGGTGCACTACGCGGCCGGGAGCCACACCTGGGTCGACGGGGCGCTGCTCGAGAACTTCCCGATCCACGCCTTTGACCGCGTCGACGCCCAACCCCCGCGTTGGCCGACGATCGGGGTGCGCCTGTCACGACTCGCGACGGACTTTCCCGCCGGTGAAGCGTGCGGCTCGGCCCTGGAGGTCGCAATGCACTGCTTGCGCGCGACGATGAACGACTGGGACGCCAACGCCCTCCACGAACGAACCGCCGGTCGCACCATCTACGTCGATAACGCGGGGCTCAACGCCACCGACTTCGACGTGCCGATGACGCGCCAGTACGACCTGTTCTTAAATGGCGTGCGGGCGGCGAGTGACTTCATCGTCGCCTCGGCGGCCGCGGGTGGGGTGCCGAGGACGTAGTCCGCACCGCCACTCTGATCAGGCGTTAGCGAGCTCGTTGGTTGGATTCGGGCACGTAGTGTCGCTCGCCCGCGTCATCGAGCCACACGCGCATCACTCGATTCGTCGAAGGGTCGTGGAAGGCCTCCTCGGTGCGGCGCCAACCCGCCTGGGGCTGGTCACTCTCGCCGTGGCGGCGAAGGAAGATGCTGAAGGAAAAGCACACCACCACGACCACCGCGATGATCGCTGCCACGAGGCCCATCGAGGTCAGGACTTTTTGAAGGTGACCGCCGTGCCGTAGGCGACGATCTCGGTCAAGGACTGGGCGACCTCGGAGGAGTCAAAGCGCATCGAGACGATGCCCTCGGCGCCGACCAACTGGGCGTTCTCGATCATCCGGTCCATCGCGTGACGACGGCTGTCCTCGACGAGGCGCGTGTACTGCTTCACCTCACCCCCCGCCAAAGCCTTGAATCCGGCGCCGATGCCCTTGGCGAGGCCCATCGATCGCACGACCACCCCGAAGACCATGCCGAGACTGCGCTCGACCTCGCGGTCCGGGAACGACAGGGCCGTCGTGATGGGAAATTGGGAGCCTCCCGGCTCACCGTAGCGGGGTCCTTCGTCGGACATCGGATCCTCCTTCGCGTCACGTGATCGCTCACCTCGGACGATACTCCCCACGAGACGCCGCGGACCTCGCCCCGGGGCTCCCCGTCGCGCTCGGCGCGGTACCCGAACGAGGAAGGCCACTTAGGGAGTGAGTGATTGGTCGTCAGCGAGGACTGCCTTCGGGGTCGCATGAGGTTCCATCGCAGAGTATCCCTGGCTCGGACGGGTCGTTTACCATCGACGGTGAACCGAGGAGCACAGACATGAGTGGGTTTCCCTACGCGGATCGCTACGCCGTCCACCGCACACTGCCCGAAGAGGGCACCGCGAAAGAGGTGGTGCTCGACGAGCTGGCCGCGATGTCCGCCGCCGAGAACCCCACCTGGGAGGGTGGCCAGTGCTCGGGGACGATGTACTGCGGTGACCACGACCACTACGACTACCTGAACGAGGCCTTCTCCCACTTCTCCTACGTGAACTCCCTCCAGCGCGACATGTGCCCGAGTTCCACCAAGTTCGAAGCCGAGGTCATCGCCATGACCCTCGACCTCCTGGGCGCCGCGGCCCTCACCGAGACGACCCCGGCGGGGCTGGTGACCTCGGGCGGTTCGGGGTCGATCGCGCACGCGGTGTTGGCGTACCGCGAGCACCGGCCGACGTCGGGGCGTCCGAACATGATCAAACCCGAGACGGCGCACCCGGCCTTTTCCAAGGCCGGTCACCTCTTCGGGGTGGAGATGCGCATCGCGCCCGTCGACCCCGCGACGACCCTGGTCGACCTGGACTGGGTGGCGGACCACGTCGATGAGAACACCGTGGCGCTCATCGGCTCGGCCTGTAACTACGGCTACGGCACCGTCGATCCGATCGGCGACCTCGGTGCGCTCGCGCTCGATCGGGGCATCGGTCTCCACGTGGACGGCTGCCTCGGGGGCTTCATCCTGCCCTTCGGTCGAGAGTTGGGGTACGACATCGCACCCTTTGACTTCTCGGTCCCCGGGGTGACGTCGATCTCGGCCGACACCCATAAGTACGGCTACGCCCTCAAGGGCACGAGCGTGCTCTGTTTCGCCGACAAGGCGCTGCGCAACGACCAGTACTTCTACCTGACCGACTGGAGTGGGGGGAAGTACTGCTCGCCGGGCATGGACGGCTCGCGCTCGGCGGGACTTTTGGCGGCGACCTGGGCCGCCATGGTGCACCTCGGCCGTTCGGGGTACCGCCGCTACGCCGAGCAGATCTTCGCAACCTCGGCCACGATGCAGGCCGCCGTGCGCTCGCACGACTCCTTGCGCATCATGGGGCAGCCCTCCTTCCTCTTCTCTTTCACCTCCGACGAGTACGACGTCTACCTGGTGAACGACTTCCTTCGCACGAGAGGTTGGCGGATGAACGGCCAGCAGTACCCCAACGCCATCCACATGGCGGTCACTCGACCACAAACGCAGCCAGGCGTCGCCGAGAAGTGGGCGCTCGACTTAGCCGACGCCGTGGAGTTCGCGCTCGCCCACAAGGACGAGCCCGCGAAGTCCGGCGCCATCTACGGCGGCGTCGCGGGTGGCATGAGTGAAGAAGCTGACGTCTTCATCAAAGCCGTCATGGCCGACATGATGGACCAGCAGTCCTCCATCCCCGCGCCGTGAGCGAGGACGAGCTCGCCCTCACCATCGACCTGGGGACCGGTGGCCCCAAAGTCGGCCTGTGCACGCTCGAGGGCGTGATGCTCGATCATGAGGTCCACTCGGTCGCCACGAACTTCACCGGAGACGGTGGCGCCACGCAAGACGCCGAGGAGTGGTGGCGACTGATCGTCGACTCGACCCGACGGCTACTCGCGCGAGGAGGGATCACCGGCGCTCGCGTTCGCGCGGTCGCGGTCACCGGCCAGTACGCCTCGACCGTGCCGGTGGACGCCCAGGGTCGGCCCACCGGTCCCTGTTTGACCTGGCTCGACACCCGAGGTCGCCCGTATTCGAAGGCCGCCATCGGCGGGCCGGTCCAGGGCTACAACCCACGAAAGGCGCTCGCCTTCGTGCGCAAGACTGGCGGCGGGCCCTCACCGACCGGGGCGGACCCGGCCGGACAGATCCTCTATCTCATGCACGATGAGCCGGACGTGCTCTCGCGCACGCGCTGGCTGATGGAGCCGGTCGACTACCTGACGATGCGCTTCAGCGGCGTGGCGAGCGCGACGCACGCGTCACGTCTCGCGCTGTGGATGACCGACAACCGTGATCTGTCGAAGTACGTCTACGACGAGCGCCTCCTCGAGATGATCGGCATCGATCAGAAGTTCCTCCCGCCGTTGGTGCCCTTCGGTTCGGTCGTGGGACCCGTTACCGCGAGCGTGGCCGACGAGCTGGGTCTGGCGAGCGACACGCTGGTCACAACCGGGATTCCCGATCTGCACGCGGCGGCACTCGGTGCGGGTGCGACGGGCCTCTTTGACACGCACCTCGCGCTCTCGACGACCTCGTGGATCAGTTGCCCCCTGCCCGCGATGAAGACCGACGTGAAACACTCCATCGCGACCGTGCCGGGCCTCAGCAACGACGGGTACTTAATGATCAACTCCCAAGACACTGGTGCGAAAGCCCTCGAGTGGTTGCGCGGGGTCCTCGCTGGCTCAGGCGAATCTATGACCTTCGAGGAGATGACCACGCTCGCCGCGACCTCACCGCCCGGTGCGCGAGGCGTGCTCTTCTCCCCGTGGCTCGCGGGGGAGCGCTCGCCGGTCGGTAACCGGAGCATCCGCGCAGGGTTCTCCAATCTCTCGATCACCACCACGACGCCGGATTTGATCCGGGCGGTCATGGAGGGTGTCGCCGCGAACAGCGCGTGGCTGTTCGGCTACGTCGAGAAGTTCGCGGGTCGAGCGCTCTCGCCGATTCGTCTCCTGGGCGGCGGCGCGCAGTCGACGCTCTGGTGTCAGATCTACGCGGACACGCTCAGTCGCGACGTCGTCCAGGTGCCCCAACCGTTGCTGGCTCAGTCGCGCGGCGCCGCGATGCTCGCGGCGAGGGCGCTCGAACCCCACCGGCTCGCAGAACTCCCTGAGCGTTCGACCGGCGAGCACTTCGCGCCCGAGCACCACGACCACTACGTCGAGCGAGCGCGTCAACTCGCGAGTATCTATGCGCGCGACACGACGTGGTCGCGACGGCGCTCGCGCACGACAACGCGCTGAGGCCGAGTCGACGGTCGAGCGCCCTCCCACGGCGCCGTGGCTTCCTCACAGAACTCTTATAAAAAAGTGTCGCAACCCTCGTCGTCGGGACCTCGAGTCGACGCAAAAGGGCACTCGTTGCAGGGTTCTGCGCACAATGTCGCCGCTTACATCGTGTCATTACGCTGCCGTGACGATTGGTGTTCACGCCGACATTTCGTAAAAACGCACTCTTAGGTTGGAAATTACTCACCTCCGCGTAGTGGGAGCGGGTGGGAACCGAGAGAAGGCAGTTATGCAACGCAAGAGTAAGTGGTGGATCGCCACCGTGGTGGTGGTCGCGTTAGCGGCGATCACGATTGGACTGGTGGCGGGTTCGTCGAACTCGCCCTCCACGTCAACGACCACGGGCAGTGCGTCGAACACGATTACCTACGCCGAGGCCCCGGGGGCGTCGCCGAACTACATCTTCCCGTACCTCGGCTGCCAGTACTTCTCGGTCGCCACGCTCAGTCAGTTCCAAGAGATGACGTATCGACCCCTCTACTGGTTCGGCACGCCGGGATCCTCCGCCGTTGACTACAGCCTCTCGACGGCGGCGGCGCCCGTCTTTTCCAATGGGAACACGACCATCACCATCGACATGAAGGGCTGGAAGTTCGCCGACGGACAGCGCGTCGACGCCCAGTCGGTGATGTTCTTCCTCAACTTGTACAAGGCCGACCCGACGAGCTACTGCGGCTACAACAAGGGCTACGGTATCCCCGACCAGGTGGCCAACGCCTCAGGGGCCGGCGACACCGTGACGATCAACTTCACCTCCTCGGTCAACCCGAATTGGATCTTGTACAACTACCTGGCCGAACTCACGCCCATGCCCAACAGCTGGGACGTGACCGCAGCGGGTAAGACGTCGACCTGCGCAACCGGTACCTACGGCGCGGCCACCACCGACACGGCGTGCAAGGCGGTCGAGAAGTACTTAGACGCCCAGGCCGCGACTCAGACGAGCTTCGCCGACGCGCTCTGGACGAGCGGCGCCGACGGCCCGTGGAAGTTGACCAAGATGGACGACCTCGGCAACGCGACGTTCATCCCGAACCCCACCTACTCCGGTCCGGTGAAGGCGCAAAAGGGTATCGACTTCGTGAAGGAAGAGGCCTTCACCACCGCGAACGCCGAAGAGACCGCGTTGCGCAGTGGCACGGTGACCCTCGGCTACGTCGATCCGACGGTGTTGACCTCGAACGCGCCCGCCCCGGGAGAAGTCGGCGCGAACTGGTCGGCAGTGTCGGCGAAGTACAACCTGACGACGGGCTACACCTGGGCCTTTAACTACGCACCCTTTAACTTCAGCCCCAAGGACCCCAAGCACGCCATCGTCGCACAGCTCTACATCCGTCAAGCGCTCCAAGAGGCGGTGGATCAGACGGCCATCATCCAAAAGGTCGACAAGGGCTACGGCGTGCCGATCGACAGCCCGTTACCCCCCGAGACGCCACAGTCGGTGAGTGGCATCGCGAAGGCCTTAGAGCCAGTGCCGAATCCCTACACTTACAACTTGAGCGCCGCCAAAAAGCTCTTGATGAGCCACGGTTGGAAGCTGGTGGGCGGGGTCGATGCCTGTGAGTCGCCCGGCACCGGTGCGACGCAGTGCGGGGCGGGAATTGCCCAAGGCGCGACGCTGAATCTCAGCATCGTCTGGGCCAGTGGTTCGCCGTCCTTGGACGACACGTTCAACGCGGAAGTGGCGGACTGGGACGCCATTGGCTTCAAGTTCGCCCACACCGAGGCCACGTTCAACGACGTGATCGGTGACTGCGAAGCCGGCACCAGCTACGAGATCTGCTCGTGGGGTGGCGGTTGGAGCTACGCGCCGGACTACTACCCCTCGGGCGAGACGCTCTTCGCCCCGGGCGGTGGCTTCAACGTCGGCGAGTACTCGAACGCGGCCGAGACCGCGGCGATCAAGTCCACTACCTTTGGCACGGCCAGCCTGAAGGTCTACGCGGAGTTGACGGCCCAGCAGTTACCGGTGCTCTTCCAGCCCCAGGCCGACGCCACGGGCGAGGTGCTCAACACCTTGAGGTCGCTCAAGGTGAACGGCGTCAACGGTCTGACGGCGAACCCGCTACAGAACTTCATGCCGGAGTACCTCTCCATTAGCTGAAGCGAAGGTCCGACGTTGCGGTGCACCGGTCAACACAGTGTCGATCGGCGTACCGCAATCGTCAGGTGCGCTGCGCCGACGGCGGTTTTCTTTGAGTGCACCACAACCGACCAGCCCTGCTCGCTTCGATACCATCGGGCGCAGTGGAGCGAGGCGTTGACTTTGAAGTACTGCTCGCGGAGATCGAGGCGCTCTGTGACGTGGGACACTACCCAGAAGCGATAGAGCGCGCGAAGTTCGCGGTGGCGCAGGCGCCCGGCGACCCGAGGCCGCTGTGCCTGTGGTCCCAAGCGCTCTACGGATCGGGCGCGTACCGAGAGGCGGAGGCGATTGCCCGCCAGGCCGTCGGTGCTGACCCGAGCGACGCCCGGGGATATCGGTTGTTGAGCGTGGCGCTGTCCGCTCAAGGACGACTGGGTACCACGGGCGACCGGAAGCGATTGGGCGCCGCGGCGGTCGAGTCCTCGAAGGAGGCGGTTCGTCTCGCCCCTCATTCGGTGAATGGCTACATCACCCTCGCCGCGGCGTACTCACTCACGAAGGAGATCGACGCCGCCGATGCGGCGTTGGTTGAGGCGATGCGCCTCGCCCCGAACGAAGAAGCCGTCTGGATCACGGCGAGTCAAGTCGCGCTCAGCGCGCACAACTGGGAAAGAGCGATCGAAGCGTGTGAACGGGCCCTCGCGATTGACCCCAACAGCTACGCAGCACTCAATAACCTCGGGGCCGCTCTCAGTGGTGCGGGGAAGAAACGAGAGGCGACCACGGTGTGGGCGCGCGCGGCCAAGATGAACCCGAACGCCGTAGTTGCTCGCCGCAACATCTCGCGACGCGGCATCTTCATCGCCCGACTCGCGATCATGTTGATACTGCTCCCCATCGGATTCGCGGCCCACGTCGGCACCGGTCTCTACTTCGTCTTCGCTATCGCGAGCAATATCTTCATCTCAAAGAATCCAGAGTTCGTGATGCGGATGGAGGGGTGGGCGGCACCAGTCGCACTCCTCTTCGCGAAGCGCTCAGACCCGCTCGTTCGGTCATCGTCCCAGTCCGCCACATCGCGCCAGCCCGCGGCACAAGGACCGATCACTCCGTACTCGCTTGGCGGCGGAGCGCCGGGAGCGTCGGTGCCGTGGTCGACGACTCGTGGTCACTACCGCGTCCGCAGTTCGCTGATCCTGGTCATCACGGTGGCGCTGTGGATCACGTCGATCACGATGGTCGTCTATTTCTTTGCGCTTCGCCACGTCGGTGGTTCGGACGCCTGGGTGCCGATGGTCCCGTTCCTCATTCTGGCGATCGTTCCGACGATCATCTTGTTGCGACGTCGACGGCGTCGTTGAGATGGTGCGCTCGGCGTCGACACTTCGGGCGAGCGACGCGTGCCCGGTGGTTCACCGCCTGACGTAGCATCAATACCGATAAAGAGGGGAGTGTCGTTGCTCTGTCCCAGTTGCTCTGAGGAGATCCTCGACGCCAAACGGTTCTGTCCGAACTGCGGCGCGGCCCTGGTCGCGAACTGCAACGAGTGCGGCGCGCAACTCATCGCCGGCAAGCGCTTCTGCGGTGACTGTGGCGCCGAAGCCGCGACCGCGGTCCCCAGCCCGACGACCCGCATCGCTCCGGCACCGGAGGTCACACCAACCGCCGAACGACGACTGTGTTCGGTGATGTTCATCGACCTAGTCGGTTTCACACCACTGGCCGAGAAGCGCGACCCCGAAGAGATCCGCGAACTCTTGACGCGCTACTTCGTGCGCGCCCAGGCCATCGTCGACAACTACGGCGGGACGGTGGAGAAGTTCATTGGCGACGCGGTGATGGCGGTCTGGGGTGCGCCGACGGCGAACGAGGACGACGCCGAACGCGCGGTGCGCGCGGCGTTAGAGATTGTCTCGTTCGTGCCCGCACTCGGTCGTGAAGCCGGTCTCGACGGACTGCTCGCTCGTGGTGGCGTCGTAACCGGTGAAGTCGCCGTCACCATCGGCAAGGTTGCCGAGGGCATGGTGCTCGGTGACACCGTCAACTCCGCCTCGCGCGTCCAGAGCGCCGCGACCCCGGGCACCGTGCTGGTGGACGACGCGACGTGGCGGGCAACCTCAGGCGCGATCGCCTTCGAGGACGCCGGTGAGCTGACCTTGAAGGGCAAGAACGAGATCGTCAAGGCCTGGAGGGCCCTTCGGGTGGTTGGCAAGCGCAAGGGTCTCGGTCGCAGCGAACGCTTAGAGCCCCCCTTTGTGGGTCGCGACGACGAGTTGCGCCTCGTAAAGGACCTCCTGCACGCGACGGCCCGCGAGCGGCGTGCGCGGTTGGTGTCGATCACGGGGCTACCGGGCATCGGCAAGAGCCGACTCGCGTGGGAGTTCTTGAAGTACGTCGACGGACTCGCCGAGACCGTCTTCTGGCACCAGGGACGCTCCGCCTCGTACGGCGAAGGGGTGACCTTTGGGGCACTCGGCGAGATGATTCGGATGCGCGCGGGCATCACCGACGCCGAGGACGCCGACTCCTCGCGCATGAAGCTCGCCGCCTCGGTCGCGAACTTTGTGGCCGACGAGCAAGAACGTCAATGGATCGAACCGCGGCTCGGGTACCTGCTCGGACTCGGGGACGCCCCGACCGGTGACCGCGAGGAACTCTTCAGCGCGTGGCGCACCTTCTTCGAGCGCATTAGCGCCCGAGGCCTCACGGTGATGGTCTTCGAGGACCTGCAGTGGGCCGACCCGGGCCTGATGGACTTCGTTGAGTCGATTCTCGAATGGTCGAGGAGCTTCCCGATCATGGTGGTCACGCTCTCGCGACCGGAGTTGCGCGATCAGCGTCCGGGCTGGGGCGCGGGACAACGAAGCTTCACCTCGTTGCACCTCGATCCCTTAGACGATGCGGCAATGCGCACGCTCTTGGACGGATTCGTGAGCGGGCTCAGTGACGCGGTGACCCAGAGTGTGCTCGCGCGCGCCGAGGGCGTGCCGCTCTACGCCGTGGAGACGGTGCGGATGTTGGTGGACCGTGGCGTGCTCGTGGAAGTCGGCGGCGTCTATCAACTCCACGGTGAGCTGGTCTCGCTCGAGATCCCCGAGACGCTCCAGGCGCTCGTCGCGTCCCGCCTTGATGCGTTGCCGAGCGAACAGCGAGCGCTGCTGCAAGACGCCGCCGTTCTCGGCACCTCGTTCCTCCCCGAATCGCTCTTAGCGATTCACGGCGGCGACCGAACCGCACTGGACGTCGAGTTACGTGACCTCGTACGCAAGGAGTTTCTGCGCTTGGACAGCGATCCCCGCTCGCCCGAGCGGGGCCAGTACGGGTTCGTTCAAGGGGTGATCGGCGAAGTTGCCGTCGCCATGCTCTCTCGGCGCGACCGCAGCGCCAAGCACTTGGCCGCCGCGCGCTACTACGAGTCATTCAACGACGAGGAGTTGACGGTCATCGTCGCGGCGCACTACGCCTCGGCGCATCGCGTCGCTCCCGAAGGCGCCGAGAGTGACGAGATTGTCGAGCGCGCCAGTGAGTGGCTGATCCGCGCCGGCGAACGTGCGATGTCGCTCGGCTCTCCCGAGCAGGCCCAGGACCTCTTCGAGCAGGCCATCGAGGTGACGCCGTCGGGTGCGCGTCGAGCCAAGGCGCTCGAACTCGCGGCGGAGGTGATGTTGGTGCGCGCGGACTACGCCGGATCGATCGCTCGATTCGAAGGCGCGATTGAGGAGTATCGACTCGTGGGAGATCACGACGCGATCGGACTCGCGACGGCCAAACTCTCCGACGCCCTCTCGCTCGACGATCGTCGGGCGGAGGCGGTGTCGATGGCGCTGCGGGCCTACGAAGAGCTGGGCGACGCGGGCAGTCTCAACGTGCGGGCGCACTTGGCCCAGGCGATCGCCCACGGGCACAACTTCGGGGCGAGTTTTGACGAGGTCCTTCACTGGTCCGAGTTGTCCCTCGACCTCGCCGAACAACTCGACGACAGCACGGTCTTCGCCCGTGCGCTCGGGACCCGGTCGTTGGCGCTGTTCAACGCCGGTCGTCACCGCGAGGCCGTGATCCTCTCGCGAGGAATGGTGACGCTCTCCGAGGAGATCGGTTCGCTCCGCGACCAGGCCATGGCCGCGTTGGGACTGAGCGTCTTCGCGCTGCCCGACGACCCGCGCGAGACGGTGAGGAACGCGCTGAAATCCGCGGAGCTCTCGCGGCGCGCGGGACTTCGGGCGATGGAAGAGACGAACTTGCTGAACGTCGCGGAGACGGGGATCTGCCTCGGACTGTGGGCGGAGGCGCGAGCGTCCATCGCCGAACTCTCCGCGCACCTGGTGCGCCCCGAGAGCCGCGTGTGGATCGACAATCTCGCGGCCCAGTTGTTGGCTGGTTCCGGCGAGATCGAGGCGGCGCGCGATCTCTTGGCCCAACACATCTCAGAGTCGGCGGGATCCATGGTCGCCCACGAGACCACGATGATGCACGGGAGAGCGCAGGTCGCCTACGCGGCGGGAGAGTTCGAAGAGTCCCTCGCGACGTCGCGTCACGCGGTTGAGATGGACCCGATGGGTATCAACAGCGCAGTGACCATCGCGCTGTGGGCCCGTAACGCGATCTGGCTGCGCGACGTGGCGCAGCTTCGCGAGGCCCGCGCCGCGTCACAACGCGTCCGCGGTCGCTGGATGGCCGCGGTGCGCGGCGAGATCGACGCCGCCCTCGCGGCGCTCGACGACCGGGTCGCCGAGGCCGGCGACCTTTACGGCGTCGCGATTGAAGCGTGGCGTGCGCTCGAATGTAACCTCGACCTCGCGCTCACCGAAGTCGAACTCGTCCACCTCCTCGGTCCCGAACACCCCGCAGCCGTCGCCGGCAAAGAAGCGAAGGACATTCTTGAGAACATGGGGGCCCGACCACTGCTCGCCCGCTTGGACGCCGACATGGTGACAGCGAGTTAGTCGAACCTCTGGCGCTGCGGCGCATCGGCGCGACCGGTAACGTCCGGCGTATGAAAATCAATGCCGTCGTCGCCCCAACCTACGGAGGGCCCGACGTCGTCACCCTCATCGAGACCGAACTCGCGGCTCCCGCTACGGGTCAGGTGCT
>Ga0302279_10006166_pt1 | contig 12916 bp, 8 predicted proteins | sample III_Bog_N3_3_FD_194541 | JGI IMG/M metagenome (GOLD analysis project Ga0302279, IMG submission 194541) | Peat permafrost microbial communities from Stordalen Mire near Abisko, Sweden - III_Bog_N3_3 | ecosystem: Environmental > Terrestrial > Soil > Wetlands > Peat | place: Sweden: Abisko...
AGGTGCCATGTGCCGGGGATGAAATCGGCCGGCCCGGCGTCCGGCTTGAGCAGTTGCTCGGCCCCGGGCGCGATTTCCGCGCCGGCGACCGAGGTGAGGCGCCCGCGCGCCGGGCGGACGGTGATCGCCACGTCGCGGGAAAGGTGAAAACCGGCCGGGCCGGTCACGTCCATGTGCAGCACGCCGCGCCCGGCGCCGGTGCCGCGCAGCGTGGCGGCCGGCAGCGCCTGCGCGCCCGGCTCCAGCGTCGCCGCCAGCCGTGTCGGCCCGGCCAGCGCGAGCGGCCCGTCGATGGACAGCGCCACGGCGGCCTCGCCGGTCGGCAGATCCAGGTTGTGCAGCAGCACCGACAGCCGCGCCTCGTCGCCCGGTGCGAGGAAGCGCGGCAGCAGCGCCTCCACCACCAGCGGGTCGCGCACCAGCACGTCGCCGGAGGCTGCACCGATGCGGCTGCCGCTCCAGCCGACCGCCATCAGCCGTACCTGGCCGTTGAAGTCCGGCAGGTCGAGCGGGATGGCGAGGTTGCCGTCGGCGTCCGCCTGCACCGGCGGGGTGAACAGCGTGACGGTGCGTTGCGGGATATCCGGCAGCACGAACGAGCCTTCGTCGCCGCCCTGTTTGAGCAGCGCGCTCTCGCCGTCGGCTGGCGCCAGCAGCCGGCCCCAGTCGTCGCGAATGTCCAGCCCCAGCCGCCGCCGCCCTAAAAAATGCGGCGCCGGGTCGGGCGAGACGAAGCGGGTCAGGCGCAGGATGCCCTCGTCGATGGCGGCGAGCGACACCCAGGCGGCCGGCGCGGTCTTAATTTTGATGGTCGCGCGGGCGCGCGGCGGGAATTTCTCCGGCAGGTCGAGCGCCAGTGGCAGCGTGCGCGCGGCCGGATCGACGCCGACCCAGGTCAGCCCGATGGCCCGCTGCGGCCGCCCGCTCGGCGTGCCGCCGGCTCGGTAGAGATGCACCGCGACGTAGGCGCCCGGCCCCCAACTGGCATCGACCGGCACCTCGACATCGGTGCCGGCCTCGGCAACCGGCAGCGTGCGCAGCGACAGCACCCGGTCGGACAGCACCAGCAGCGTCGCCTCGCCGGCGAACGGCGGGGTGATGTGGATCTTTGCCGATTGCCCGGCGGGCACTGTGCGCGTGGTGGTGGAGACATCGACGCGGTCGGGCACGTCCGGGCTGTCGGTGTCCGCCCAGCCGGAGCGGAACCGGTACGAGGTCGCGACCAGCCCGCCGGGCTGCGTCACCTCGATGCGGTAGCGCCCCCAGTCCAGCGTTTTCGCGAAATGCAGCGGCTTGTCGGCGGCGATGGCGATGTCGCGGGTTTCCAGCGGTTCGTCGCGATAGACTTCCTCGTAGCGTGCTACGCGTTCATGCAGCACCAGCCGCCAGTCCGGCCGCTCGCGCACCAGCCGCAGTTTGGCCGCGAGCGCGGTCGGCGTGCCGTCCGGGGTCAGCGCCACGATGTCGAACGCGGCTTCGCTGCCGGCGTTGACGGCGTTGTCGGCAAAGCCGGGCCTGATGCCGAGCAACGGCCCGGCGCCGCGCACCGGCAGCGCGGCGGCGGCGCGCGAGCCGTGGCCGGACGGGTCGTCCACCTCGACGAACAGATCGGCCTTCAACGGCCGCGTGGTATCCGGCGCACGGTCGAGCACAAAACTGTAGGTGGTGGCACCCTGCGCGTCGGTCTCGGCGAGGTCGGATTCCTTGGTGGTCGGCGCATACGCCTCGTCGATCAGGCCGAAATGATAGGCGGCGAAGGCGGGGAACGGCGTCGGGTCGGGGTTCAGCGTGTAGCTCGCCTTGCCGGTCAGCCCGGCGCCGGGGGCGCCGTACAGGAAGCGCGCGACCAGCGGGATGTCGGTCGCTGTTCCCGGCACCACGGCGGCCGGCAGCTTGCCGAGATCAACCGCCATGCGGTCCGGCACAAACGCATCGACGCGGAACTCGGCGTGGCCGATCGAGGGGCCTTCCGGGTCGGCCTGCACATCGACCGTCCAGGTGCCGACGGCCGCACCGTTGGACAGTTTTACCGGCAAATGCAGCGACGCTTCGGCCGCGCGCTGCGGCGTGGCGCGCAAAAATACCTGCCCGTTCGGTCGCTTGATGGTCACCCGCGCCGGAATGTCGGCCGGGCGGCCGGCATCGTCGCGCAACAGCGCCATCACCTGCACCGTCTCGCCGGGCCGGTAGATGCCGCGATCCAGCCAGACGAAGGCGTCGAGCGGCCCCGGATGCTCGGCGCCGGCGACGCCACGGTCGGACAGGTCGAAGGCGGCGGCGTTCAGGTCGAGTGCCGCGAAATCGCCGTCGGCGCCGAAGGCGTGCAGCACCGCCGGTTCCAGCGGCCCTTCGCCGTGCAGCAGCGGGGCCGCGAACCGCGCCACGCCGTCGGCGTCGGTCACGGTCTCGCCCAGGATGTCGTTGTTGTGCGCCAGCAATTGCAGCCTGGTGCCGGGCTGCACGCGGGCGTCGGCGTATGAGCGCATCTGCACCGTCAGCCCGTCGCTGCCGCGCCAGACCGTCGGCGCGAGGTCGGTGCGCAGGATCAGTTGCACCGCCGCGGCGGAGTTGGACGGCGAGTCTGCCAGCAGCGCGTACAGGCCGGGGCCGGCGGTGGCGAGCGGTTCGGGGAACGGCAGTGCTGTGTGCAGCGTCTTGTTGGGGTTCCAGTGCGGCACCTCGGCGCGGCCCTGCCAGACCACGCTGCCGGCCTCGCCCGCGACCTGCTCGGCGGTCCAGCGTTCCACCGGGTCGCCGAGCTTCACCTCGCGCAGCAGTGCCGGGATGTTGCGCTCGGTCAGGCGATATAGTTTCAGCGCGACCGTCGGCACGTTGACCGTGGTCAAGGTGACCTGCGGCGTCTGCCCGCGCGGCAGCACGAACAGTCTTGTGTCGAAGGCGATGGTCGGCGGCCGGTTCGGCATCGTCACCGCCAGCGTGATGTCCTTCGGCAGCGACAGCCCGTCCTCGCCCGGCAGGCCGGCGCGCAGCACGATGCTGGCGCGGGCGCCGGCGGTGAGGCCGGAGACGCAGATCTGGTCGCCCTCGCGCGTCACCGCCGCGTCGGCCTGCGGCGGGTCGAGCTTTACCCAGTCCGGCGCGTTGAAGTCCGAGCGGCGCACCGGCGCCACCGAGAACGTCAGGCAGGCGCGCGGCGGGTCGGCTTCCGCCTCGGTTTGCAGCTTGCGCACGAACAGGCCGGCGAGTTTGCGCAGCTCGGTCAGGTCGTGTTTCACCGCCTCGTCGTCAGGTGCCAGTTCCTCGGCGCGCTCCAGCGCCAGCACCGCGTCCGGCAGGCGGGCGAGCGTGCGCAGCGCCTGCGCCAGCACTTTCAGCGGCGGCACCTGTGCGGGGCCTTCCTCGGTGCCGGTATAGGCTTTCCAGGCGGCGGCGACGGCTTTTTTGGCCTGCGGCGGCGACAGGTTCAGCGCGGCGTTGGCCAGATCGAGCCACTGCTCGGCGGTTTCCTGGCCGAGCGAAATGCGGGTTTCCAGCGCGCTCGCCAGCGCCGGCCAGTCGCTTTTGCCCAGTGCGGCGGCGGCCTGCGCTTCGGCGTTCAGCCGCCCGGCGGCGCTGCCGCCGGCGGGGGCGCGCTTGTGCAACTCGCTGGCGTAGTGCTCGGCGTCGCTGCTCAGGCCGGGCGGGGCGAAATCGTCGGCGCGAGCGGGCGGCGCGGCGGCCAGCCACAGGGCGAGGACAGCCAGGAGCAGAACCGGCAGTCGCGGCATGGGCGTCCTCCTACGCGCCGTTGCGGGGGCGCGATGCGGGCGGAGGCTACCATGCGGCGCGGTGTTGTCTCATCCGGAATGCGCGCCCGGCGTCAGGCGCCGAACGGCAGCAGCCCGCCCGCACCGCCCTGCCAGCCGCCGAGATATTGCAGCGCGAGGTCGTTGCCGGTCTGCACTTGCGGCGCCGACGCGGCGGCTGCGGTGCTGCTCGTCTCGGCCGTGGCGGTCGTGCCGGTTGTGCCGGATGCGGCGGTGGTGCCGATGCCCTGCTGCAACTGCGTCACCAGCGAGTCCAGATCGGCCAGAATGCCGGTGATGTCGCTGCCGACGGTGTTGCCGGTGCCGGCGGCGGTAGTGTCAGTCGCAGTGGTGCCGGTGGCGGACTGGAATTGCTGCAAAAATTGCAGCAGGCCGGGCGGCGGTTGCGGCGGCGTGCCGATGACGGCGTTGGACGTGCCGCCGGCCTGCGCTGCGTTCGTGGTGCTGCCAGCGCCGCCGGTCGTCGCCGGGTCGCCGGCGGCGCGCGCTGCCCTGAGTTCGGCCAGCATTTGCCAGGCCTCGCTGCTGCTCGTGGTCGCGTGAACCGACATTTTTCCTGCCTTCATGGTTGCCCAAGGGCGGCCACGCGCAAGCCGGGTGCCACTGCTACCAGGCTGAATTGTTGGACGTTTCGGTCCGTGCCCTCTCGGCAATTCCTGCCGGGCGGCGATCCCTGCCGCGCTACGCCCAGTCCTCCGGCGGCGGCGGCGGTTGCGCGCCGGTCATGATGGCGACGGCGTCCGACATCGAGAATTGCTTCGGCTCGATCACCGCGATGCGGCGGCCGAGGCGGTGGATGTGGATGCGGTCCGCCACCTCGAACACATGCGGCATGTTGTGGCTGATCAGCACGATCGGCAGGCCGCGCCGCTTCACGTCCAGCATCAGTTCCAGCACGCGCCGGCTTTCCTTGACGCCGAGTGCGGCCGTCGGCTCGTCCATGATCACCACGCGGCTGCCGAAGGCGGTGGCGCGCACCACCGCCACACCCTGGCGCTGGCCGCCGGACAGGGTTTCCACCGATTGCCGGATGTTCTGGATGGTAAGCAGCCCGAGCGCGTTCAGATGTTTCCGGGCGTCGCGCTCCATGCCGCTGCGGTCGAGCGAGCGGAATAGCTTGCCAATCAGCCCGCCGGCCCGCTTCTCCCGCCCGAGGAACAGGTTGTCGACAATCGACAGCGCGGGGCAGAGGGCAAGATGCTGGTAGACCGTCTCGATGCCGGCGCCGCGCGCGTCGAGCGGCGAGTGAAAGTGGACCAGCTTGCCGTCCAGCCGGATCTCGCCCGCATCCGGCATCACGGCACCGGCCAGACACTTGATCAGCGTCGATTTGCCGGCGCCGTTGTCGCCGATGACGGCCAGGATCTCGTCCGGCCGCAGGTCGAAATCGGCGTGGTCGAGGGCGACGACGCGGCCGTAGCGCTTGACCAGCCCACGCGTGGTCAGGATCGGCTCGGATGGGGCGAGTTTCAGCGCGGCACTCATGCGCCCACCTTGCGGATCCACTGGTCGATGGCGACGGCCAGGATGATCAGCACGCCCACCGCGAATTCCTGCCACAGCGCGTCCGCGCCGCCGAGCGCGAGGCCGTTGCGGAACACGCCCACGATCAGCGCGCCGACCAGCGTGCCGATGATCGAGCCGCGGCCGCCGAACAGGCTGGTGCCGCCGATCACCACGGCGGTGATGCTGTCGAGGTTGGCGGTGCCGCCGGAGAGCGCGCTGATCGCGCCGATGCGGCCGATCACCGCCCACGAGGCGACCGCGCAGATCAGCCCGGCGAGCGTGTAGACCGAGATCAGCGTGCGGTCCGTCTTGACGCCGGCCAGCCGGGCCGCGTCCGGGTCGTTGCCGGTGGCGTAGACGTGGCGGCCATAGGCGGTGCGTTGCAGCACGTACCACAGCAGGGCCGCGATCAGCACCATCAGCACCGAGCCGTAGGTGAGGCGGGCACCCCACAGCTTGATGGCGGTGCCGGTCCATTGCAGGAACGGCGCCGCCGCCTCCACGTCCTGCTGGCGGATCGTCTCGTTGTGCGAATACAGCAGGTTGAGCGCGCCGAAGATGCTCCAGGTGCCGAGCGTGACGATGAACGGCGGCAGTTTGATCTTGGTCACCAGCACGCCGTTGACGAAGCCGCAGGCGGTGCCGACCAGCATGCCGATCGGGAAGGCGATGAAGACCGGCACGCCGTCCATCACCGCCAGCCGCCCCATCACGACGGACGACAGCACCATGATGGCACCGACCGACAGGTCCACGCCGGCCGTGAGAATGACCAGCGTCTGCGCCGAGCCGACGATGGCGATGATGGTCACCTGTTGCAGGATCAGCGACAGGTTGAACGGGTGGAAGAAGCGCGCGCCGACGATGGCGCTGAACAGCGCGATGGAGGCCGCCAGCACGATCACCGGCACGATGGTCGGCACGTCGTGCAGCACCTGATGCAGGGTGCGCAGAATGCCGCGATGGTCTTCGTCGAACACCACGGCACTCGCCTCGCCCTGGGGCAGGGCGCGTTCGAACTCGGCGGGGCCATGCGGCTTGGTCGCGTCGGTGGCGCTGCTCATCGCTGTGCTCTGGCCTCGATTGAGGGCGATATGCCGCCTCACCGCCCGAAGCCGGGCGGTGAGGCGGCAAAACGGCGATCAGTCGAACGTGGTCAGCCCCAGCACTTCTTCAGCCCGTCGGCGGTGCTGATCGAGGGTACGCCGGGCACCGGATGGTCGGTGACCAGCGAGACGCCGGTGTCGAAGAACTTCTTGCCCGGGGTGTTGGCGGGCTTGGCGCCGGTCTTGGCGTAGTCCACCACCGCCTGCACGCCGAGGGCGGCCATCAGCAGCGGATATTGCTGGCTGGTCGCGCCGATCACGCCGGCCTGCACGTTCTTGACGCCCGGGCAGCCGCCATCGACCGAAACCATCACCACGTCCTTCTCCTTGCCGGCGGCCTTCAACGCTTCCCAGGCGCCGGCGGCGGTCGGTTCGTTGATGGTGTAGACGACGTTCACCTCGGGGTCTTTCTGCAGCAGGTTCTCCATGCCGGTGCGGCCGCCCTCCTCGGCGCCCTTGCCCCACTGGTGGCCGACGATGCGCTTGTCGGTTTCCTTGCCGTAATGCGTCGGATCGACCACGGCGATGCCGAAGCCGGTCATGAAGCCGGTGTCGCGCAGCATGTCGACGGTGGGCTGGAATTCCAGCGCGTCGAGCAGCGCGACATGCGCGTCCTTGGTTTTGGCGCCGAGCGTGCCGGCCGCCCATTTGCCGATCAGGATGCCGGCCTGATAATTGTCGGTCGCCATCGTCGAATCGGCGGCCTCGATCGGGTCGAGCGGCGTGTCGAGCGCAATCACCAGCAGCCCGGCGTCGCGCGCCTTCTGCACCGCCGGCACGATCGCCTTGGTGTCGGACGGGGTGATCAGGATGCCCTTGGCGCCGGCCGAGATCAGGCTTTCGATGGCGGCGACCTGGGTGTCGTTGTCGCCATCGAACTTGCCGGCGAAGCTTTGCAGCGTGGCACCGAGTTCTTTCGCCTTGGCGTTGGCGCCTTCGCGCATCTTCACGAAGAACGGGTTGTTGTCGGTCTTGGTGATCAGGCCGACCAGGATGCCGTCGGCACGGGCCGGGGCGACGCCAAGCATGCCAAGTGCGACGGCACTGGCGACGGCAAGCAGGCTGAGCGAGCGTTTCATGTTTATTTCCTCCGCGTTTCGGGTCATTGCCCATCGCTGCGCCGGCCGGTGTGGCAGGCCGCAGATCTCTGGCGTCACGTCAGCCGCGAGCACTGGCCTGCCGCGGGCCGCACCTTGTTGGTTTATTGTGGTGGACGATCCCCGAGCGGATCGGGCGCGTCAATAGTCAATCGGCGCCGCCGCCGAGTCAGGGCGTCACGTTCGTCGGCGGCGTGGTGGCGGCGGGATTGACGATGGCGGCACCGATGGCAGCACCTGCGGCGGCGGGCGAGGTTTTTGCCGCCGCCGCCGCTGCCGCCGCGGTGGCTGTCGATTGGCTCACCAGCGGCGTCTCGCTGACCGGTGCGGGCGCCGGTTCGGTCGGCGAGGCTGGCGGCGGCGGCGCCAGCGACGTCGGCGCGGCCGCCGGCGTGTCGGCGGCGGCTGGTTTCGGCGCGGCGGGCGGGGCCAGCGTCGCGGCCGGCGGTTCCGGGTCCACCGTGTAGTCGCGCACGATGCGGGCCTGCGGACCCGCGATCACCAGCACATGCATGCCGATCGCCAGCGCCGCCGTGTCCTTCTGTGTCACCGAGACCAGCTCGTTGTTGGACTTGCGCACGATGTATTCGTAGGCGGTGGTGTCCTCGACGCTGTGCTCCACCGAGGTGCCGATCAGGCCGCCGACCAGTCCGCCGCCGATGGCGCCGAGCGTGGAGGTGACGCCGCTGCCCGGCGTCTGCGCGCCGAGCGCGCCACCGGCCGCAGCCCCCGCCGCCGCGCCGACCACGCCCGCGGAGGTCACGTCCACGGCGCGCACGCCGATGATCACGCCCTTGTCCACCTTGTTCGCCTGCTGCACGGCATTGGCGGAGTAGGTGTTGGGCGAATAGTCCGGGCCGCAGGCGGCAAGCCCCGGCAACAGCGCGAGGGCAGCCACGGCGGCGAGACGGCGGAACAACGGAGCGGTCAAGCGAGGCATCTCCCGTCAATCGGGGCGGCACTTAGGCAATAGGCCGGTCCGTGTCATCGGGCAATTTCGCAGCGGCCGCGTTTCCGGCCGTACTGCGGCAGCTTCGCGTCACGCACATGGCATACGCGGCTGCCGCGCTTGCATTCTCGCCCGCACTCTGGTTCTTCCCGCTCCCGCCGTGCCGCGCGCCGCCGCGCGACGGCGGCGTTGTTTCCCAAGGAATTTTCATGCGCCATCGCAAACTCCGCGGCCGCGCCCTCGACGGCTGGCTGATCGTGGACAAGCCGCAGGGGATCACCAGCACCGACGTGGTCAACCGCGTCCGCCGCTGGTTCGACGCCCAGAAAGCCGGCCACGGCGGCACGCTCGACCCGCTGGCGACCGGGCTGCTGCCGGTGGCGTTCGGGGCGGCGACCAAGACCGTGCCCTATGTCATGGACGGCACCAAGGTGTACCGCTTCACGCTGCGCCTGGGCGAAGGCCGCGATTCCGACGATGCCGACGGCGCCGTCACCGGCCACAGCGAGGTGCGGCCGAGCGACGCCGAGATCGACGCGGCCCTGCCGGCGTTTCGCGGCGACATCATGCAGGTGCCGCCCGCCTTCTCCGCCATCAAGGTGGCCGGCGAGCGCGCCTACGACCTCGCCCGCGCCGGCGCGCCGCCGGTGCTGGAGGCGCGGCCGGCGCGGGTGGACCGTTTTGACCTCATCGAACGGCCGGACGCCGATACCGCCGTGTTTGAGGTGCAGTCGGGCAAGGGCGTCTACATGCGCAGCCTCGCGCGCGATCTGGCGCGGGCGTGCGGCACGCTCGGCCATGTCGCCGCCTTGCGCCGGCTGCGGGTCGGCCCGTTCACCGAGGCGGACGCGATTCCGCTGGACAAACTTTTCCGCGCGGAGGATACCCCGCCGACTTCCCCGGACCTCCTGCTCCCCGTTGCGACCGCGCTGGCCGACATCCCGGCGCTGGCCCTGACAGAAGCGGAGGCCGTCGACCTCGGCCACGGCCAGGCGATCAGCCTGGTCACGCTGATGGGCCGAATTCCACGGGCGGCTGATCCCAACGGGGGATTGGCCCGCGCCATGGCGGGGGGGCGCGTGATCGGTCTGTGCCGCCTGGACGACGGGTGGCTCAAGCCGGAACGGCTGTTGTAGCCGCTCACGCGTCGTATCAACCCCATCCAGGAGTAAGACGATGTCGATACCCGCGGAGCGTCGCACGACGCTGATCACCGACTTTGCCAACAAGGTCGGCGACACCGGCAGCCCGGAAGTGCAGGTCGCCCTGCTGTCCGAGCGCATCGGCACCCTCACCGAGCACCTGAAAACCCACGCGAAGGACTTCCACAGCCGTCGCGGCCTGCTGGTGCTGGTCGGCCGCCGCCGCCGCCTGCTCGACTACCTGAAAAAGAAAGACCAGAGCCGCTACGCAACGCTGATCGGCCGGCTCAACCTGCGCCGCTGACCGGGGTCGCCGCTGCGTTTTTGGTCTTGCCGGCCGGCGTCACCATATGACGCCGGTTATTGCTGTACCCCGCGTCATGGTGGCGCGGGGCAATGCCGAGCGGGGGTCTGCCCCGCGACGCCGCGCGCGCGGCGGAAGACAGCGACCGCCGATCCGCACCGCCTCGCCCGACGGGGGCCGTGACGGCGCCTCCGGCCACATGGTTCCGCGGCTGCCCGCACGTGAGCAGTCCGCCCCCATGCAGCCCGAGACGCCGTTCCCCGCGACGAGCAACGGATCGCTGTCCTGGCAACCGACCGTATCGCGCACCCTGACAAGGATGACGTGATGTTCAACTATTTCCGCAAGGAACTCGACTGGGGCGGCCGCAAGCTGGTCCTCGAAACCGGCAAGATCGCGCGCCAGGCCGACGGCGCCGTGCTGGTCAGCTATGGCGACACCATCGTGCTCTGCACGGTGGTCGGCGCCCGCACCACCAAGCCGGGCCAGGATTTCTTCCCGCTGACGGTGAACTATCAGGAGAAGGCGTTCGCGGCCGGCAAGATTCCGGGCGGCTTCTTCAAGCGCGAAGGCCGCCCGAACGAGAACGAGACGCTGGTCTCCCGCCTGATCGACCGGCCGATCCGCCCGCTGTTCCCGGAAGGTTTTCGCAACGAAGTCCAGGTCATCGCGACCGTGCTCAGCCATGACCTGGAGAACGACCCCGACATCGTCGCCCTGGTTGGCTGCTCGGCGGCGCTGACGCTGTCCGGCATTCCGTTCTTCGGCCCCGTGGCCGCCGCCCGCGTCGCTTACATCGACGGCCAGTACGTGCTGAACCCGACCGCCGCGCAGACCGAGGAGAGCAAGCTCGACCTCGTCCTCGCCGGCACCGCCGAAGGCGTGCTGATGGTCGAGAGCGAGGCGCGCGAACTGTCCGAGGACGTGATGCTCGGCGCGGTCGTGTTCGGCCACGCCCAGTTCCAGCCGGTGATCCAGGCGATCATCGAACTGGCCGAAGTGGCGGCGAAGGACCCGTGGCCGCTGCCGGAGGAATCCGAGGAAGCCAAGCTGCTGCGCGCCCGCGTCGATGTGGTTGCCCGCGCGGCGCTGACCGAGGCCTACACCGAGAAGCAGAAACAGGTGCGCTACGAGCGCGTCGGCGCCGCCAAGAAGGCCGCGGCCGCCGCGCTGACCGCCGAAGGGCTGGAGGCCGACAAGGCCAAGCCGATGTTCAAGGATCTGGAGGCGGACATCGTCCGCAACGCCATCCTCGACACCGGCCTGCGCATCGACGGCCGCGACACCAAGACGGTCCGCCCGATCATGGCGGAAGTCGGCGTGCTGCCGCGCGCGCATGGCTCTGCCCTGTTCACCCGCGGCGAGACCCAGGCCCTCTGCGTCGCCACCCTCGGCACCGCGCAGGACGAGCAGATCATCGACGCGCTCGAAGGCGAATACCGCGAGCATTTCATGCTGCACTACAATTTCCCTCCGTACTCGGTGGGTGAAGCCGGCCGCATGGGCTCGCCCGGCCGCCGCGAGATCGGCCACGGCAAGCTGGCGTGGCGCGCGGTGCATCCGCTGCTGCCGGCGAAAGACAAATTCCCGTACACGCTGCGCATCGTCTCGGAGATCACCGAGAGCAACGGCTCGTCCTCGATGGCGACCGTGTGCGGCGCCTCGCTGGCGCTGATGGACGCCGGCGTGCCGCTGCTGCGTCCGGTGGCCGGCATCGCCATGGGGCTGATCAAGGAGGATCGCGGCTTCGCGGTGCTCTCCGACATCCTCGGCGACGAAGACCATCTCGGCGACATGGACTTCAAGGTGGCCGGCACCGAAGTGGGCGTCACCTCGTTGCAGATGGACATTAAAATCACGTCCATCACGCCCGAGATCATGCGCGTGGCACTGGATCAGGCGCGGGACGGACGGCTGCATATCCTCGGCGAGATGTCCAAGGCGCTGACCGGGCATCGCGGCGACGTGGCGGCAACTGCGCCGCGCATCACCATCATCAACGTGCCCAAGGAAAAAATCCGCGACATTATCGGCACCGGCGGCAAGGTGATCCGCGAGATCGTCGAGATGACCGGTGCGAAGATCGACATTGAGGACGACGGCACCGTCAAGATCGCCTCCAACGAGGCGACCAAGGCGCAGGCGGCGATCGACTGGATCCGCGGCATCGTGGCCGAGCCCGAGATCGGCGTGATCTACACCGGCAAGGTGGTCAAGACCGCCGATTTCGGCGCGTTCGTGAACTTCCTCGGCTCGCGCGACGGGCTCGTGCATATCAGTGAGCTGACGCAGGGCCGCGTTGCCAAGACCGCCGACGTGGTCAATGTCGGCGATGCGGTCAAGGTGAAGGTGCTGGGCTTCGACGAGCGCGGCAAGGTGAAGCTGTCGATGCGCGTGGTCGACCAGGAGACCGGCGAAGACATTTCCGAGAAGGTGGGGCCGAAGGGCGGCAGCGGCGGTCGCGACGGTGGTGGCCGCGAAGGTGGTGGGCCGCGCCGCGAGCGCGACGCCGCCGAGTGACGAAAATATTCGCTCGCGCGCGTGGCACTTTAATGCGCGCGGGCGAAGCCTAGGTTACAAGAATGTGACCGGGTCGCCGCATGGGGGCGGCGCCGCCGTGCGTGTGGGGCCCGACGAGGGCTGAGAAGGGCAGGATGAAGCCGATCAACGCGATCCGGATGGGCGGCGTCGATGTGCTTCCGTTGGTGGAAGGCGGCAAGGGCGTCGCCATTTCCAATGGTACGACGGCCGGCCATTGGGCCGCCGGCGGCGGCGCCGGCACCATCAGCGCCGTCAATGCCGACAGCTACGACGACGACGGCAAACTGATCCCGCAGGAATACCACGCCCGCACCCGCCGCGAGCGGCACGAGGAACTGGTGCGCTACGCCATTGCCGGCGGCATCGCGCAGGCGCGCCGCGCCTACGAGATCGCCGGCGGGCGCGGCCGCATCCACGCCAACGTGCTGTGGGAAATGGGCGGCGCCGAGCGCGTCGTCACCGGCGTGCTGGAAGGGGCCAAGGGCCTGATCCACGGCATCACCT
>Ga0302279_10006169_pt1 | contig 12914 bp, 9 predicted proteins | sample III_Bog_N3_3_FD_194541 | JGI IMG/M metagenome (GOLD analysis project Ga0302279, IMG submission 194541) | Peat permafrost microbial communities from Stordalen Mire near Abisko, Sweden - III_Bog_N3_3 | ecosystem: Environmental > Terrestrial > Soil > Wetlands > Peat | place: Sweden: Abisko...
CTTTAAGATATATAGCCTGAAGGCCACTCTCATTCCAAAGGGTTTAGCCCACCTGGCCAGAACCCCGCCACAACGGCGGGTCCACCCCTAAGTTCTTATTGCTGCCAACTTTACGGGAAAATAGGGGGAGGGGGGCACCCCCAGCACCATCGACGTGCCGTGCTACCTTAGAAATGGACGAGCGGGTAGCTCAGTTGGTAGAGCATCGCCCTTTTAAGGCGTTGGTCCTGGGTTCGAGCCCCAGCCCGCTCACCAGCCTTAGTCCGGCTGCCCAGCCAGCTTGCGCACGAGGTTGGTCGTCGAGAACCCCTCCACCGTAGGCACAATCTCCACGCGTCCGCCGGCAGCGAGGACCTCCTCGTGGCCCACCACGGTCTCCACCCGGTAGTCGCCGCCCTTGACCAGCACATCCGGCCGGACCGCGCGGATCAGTTCCAGCGGTGTGTCCTCGTCGAACAGCACCACGGCATCCACCGCGGCCAACGCCGACATCACCCGCGCGCGCTCGTTCTCCCCCACAACCGGCCGCGACGGTCCCTTCAGGCGCTGCACGCTGGCGTCGGTGTTTAGTCCCAGCACCAGCTTGGTGCCGAACCTGTGGCAGTCCTCCAGCAGGGTCACGTGGCCTACATGGAGCAGGTCAAAGCAGCCGTTGGTAAAGACGATGGTCTCGCCCGCCGCGCGCCACTCCGCGATGCGCGTGGCCAGCTTTGCCTGGTCCAGAACTTTTTCTCCGCTGCGGATGCCGCTGGAAGGCGTGAGCGCCGCGATCAGCTCATGCTGCGCAATCGGCACCGTGCCCACCTTGCTCACCACGATGCCCGCGGCCAGGTTCGCCAGCTCCACGGCGGTCTCCACTGCCAATCCGCCCGCCAGAGCCGCGGCCAGCGTGGCAATCACCGTGTCGCCCGCGCCGGATACATCGAAGACCTCGCGCGCCCGCGCCGGCGAGTGGTAGACCTTCCCCTCGGAGAGCAAGCGGATGCCCTGCTCGCTCATCGTCACCGTCAGGTAGGTCAGCTCGTGTTCGCTGCGCTGCCGTTCGCCGGCCTGGAGCAACGCCTCCATCTCCTGCGCGGCGACGCCGGTGGCCGCCGAGAGCTCCGCAAGATTGGGGCACACCATCGTCGCGCCGGTGTACTTGCTGAAATCTGGCGTCTTGGGGTCGGCCAGCACTGGAATTCCCGCCGTACGCGCGGCCCGAATCACGGCCTCACAGATCTCCGCCGTCAGCGCTCCTTTGGCGTAGTCCGAGAGCACAACTGCATGGACCTTGCCGACCAGTTGCTCGGCGCGCTCGCGTAGCCGTTGCACGTCGGCGGCGCCGGGCCGTTCGCGGCTCTCAATGTCCAGCCGCAGCAGTTGCTGCCTGCGGCCCACGATGCGGGTCTTGGAGATGGTCGGCAGCGAGGTCGTCACCACTCCCGCGGTATCGATCTTCGCCGCGTCCAGGAAGGCCTCCAGCTCGCGCCGCTCTGCATCGTCGCCCCAGAAGCCCGCCAGCAGGGCCTGGCAGCCCAGCCCCGCCAGGTTCATCGCGACGTTGGCTGCTCCGCCCGCGCGCTCATAGCGCTGCGCATGGCGCAGGACCGGCACCGGCGCCTCCGGCGAGATGCGGTCCACCTCGCCCAGGATGTAGCGGTCCAGCATCAGGTCCCCGACCACCAGAATCTTCAGGCGGCTGAATCCGCCCTCCAGCAATCCCAGAACCGCATGTGTCTCCGGCAACATTTTCTTGTCGAATCTCCCTGACTATCATCGCACCAGACAAGTTGTCCGTTGACAGTTCTCAGTTCTCAGTCGGCTCACTGGAAACTGACAACTGAGAATTGACAACCTGAAACACCTCATCCACTCCAATCCCTGCCAGACACATCTTGCCTTGCTCGATGCAGGTCTCCAGCCCGCAGCCCGCGCAATCCACGCGGTGATAGACCACGCGATGCTGCTTCCCGACCGGAAACCACTGCCGCGGCAGGTTCCGCGCCGCAAAGACCGCCACGCACGGCGTCCCGACCGCGGCTGCCAGATGCATCGGCCCGCTGTCGTGGCCGAGAAATAGGTCCGCCATCGCCAATGCCGCTGCGCTCTCGCGTGGCGTCAGTCGTCCGCATAGGTTTACGACCGGTCCACCGCCTTGCTCGCGCCATCCCTCAGCGGCAAACTCGCTGGCTTCCGCCTCTTCTGCTGCCCCGACCAGCAACAGTGCGCGTCCCGGAGACTGCTTCGCAACCATCGCCAACAGCGCGCGCCAATTCTCCTTGCCCCAGTCTTTTGCCTGCACCTTTGTCCCGACGCTCACAGCAATAGGGCGCAGCGTCATGGCCACGCTTCCGATCGCCTCAGCTGCGGCCTCCCGCTCAGCTTCGCTCAACCGCAGGTCCCAATTTGCTGGGTCCTCCACATCCACTTCCCCCAGCTCGGCCAGACAGCGCACCAGCCGCGCCGCCTCCGGTTCCAGATCGCCCTCCGCTGACTCGCTGCCGGAGAAGTTCTGCTGCATGGCCTCCGTCAGGGGAACTCCAACCAGCTGCCGCACGCCGCACAGCCGGAAGAAGCGCGCATCGCGGCGTGCGATGTTGACTCCGCGCGCGCTTGCCAGATACAGAACCACCTGCGGCCGCCAGCGCCACAGCGTCCACCACAACCGCGCCAGCTTCCACAGGCTCCGCGTCCCCACCGGATAGCGCAGGAAGCCATTCACAAGGCCGGAGCCGCCAAGCACGGCCTCCGCGGGCGCGGCCTTCGCGCTGACCGGCACATTGGTCAGCAGACGCCGCTCGGCGCGGGGAAAGGCATTCGCCGCCAAATGCAGAGCCGGCAGAGCCACCACCATATCGCCCAGACTGCCCAACCGGTAGAGCAGCACGCGCCGTGTCGCCCCGTTCGTCATGCCCACAGTGTCGCACTTGCGTCCAGGCTCGGCTATCCTGCAATCACCGCTTTGCTCGACGCAGCCCACATCGTCCGCCTCCACGACCTCGCGACGGCCCACGGCCATGACCCCGCCGCGACCGCTCCGCTGCCTGCCTCAGCATTCGATGAGCTCGTCCTCGACCAGCACCGCGCCAACTTCGACCTCTGGCACTGCGAGGACCAGGCCCGCGATCCCGCCGCCACGGACGCTACGCTGGCCGCCACCAAGCGCTCTATCGACCGCCTGAACCAGCTCCGCAACGACCTCATGGAGCAGATCGATAGGACCCTGCTGAATAGTCTCGCGGCTCCACAACTGGAGTCTGCCACGCTGCACTCCGAAACCCCCGGCCTGATTATCGACCGCCTTTCCATCCTCGCACTCAGGATCTTCCATACCGCGGAGCAACTGCACCGCTCCACCGCGGAGCACCGGCAGCGCAACCGCGATCGTCTGACGGTGTTGAACCAACAGCGCGACGACCTCGCTGCATGTCTCGCGCAGTTGTGGCAGGACGTACTCCATAACCGACGCCGTTTCAAGCTCTACCGCCAGCTCAAGATGTACAACGACCCAACGCTGAACCCTGTACTCTACGGCAATGCCGCAAAAGGTTGATGCGCGCCATTTGACCCGCAGCCTCTCCGCCTCGTATAAAACCGAAGCAAGACCACAGCGCAACTTCACTCCTTCGATTCCCAACCGATGGGCTTCGGCCCCCGAGACCTCATGACCCCCAAGTCGGCAGCACCCATCTCCGCGAGCAAGGCTGTGAAGCTCAAGCCGGCCGTTCTACGCAAGATGCCGCGCACCCTCGCCGGCAGCGTTGCTCCACCCGACGATGCTGCGCGCAAGTCCACCCTCGGGCTTTACGAGAGCGCCATCAAGCTCATGCAGTCTGGCAAGTATGAGAAGGCGCACGACTCGTTCGTGAAGATGCTGGAGACCGCGCCACCCGACCTGGCCGCCAGCATCCGGCGCAACATCTCTATCTGTGTGTCCCAGATGCACATCGGCACCAACCAGTTCCAGAGCCCCGAAGAGCGCTACGATTATGCCGTTTCCCTGCTCAACCAGGGCCACTATGAGGATGCCCGTGAGCACCTGCAGGCGATCCTGGTCAAGGAAAAGTCTGCCGACTATGCCTTCTACGGTCTTGCCCTGCTGGCCGGCATGACCGGGGACGCGGATAAGTGCATCGACCACCTCGCAGAGGCTATTCGCCTGAATGGAATGAATAGGTTACAGGCTCGGCTTGACTCCGACTTCGATTCGGTCTGCGACGACCCTCGCTTTACGGAACTATTGTATCCAGAGGCTTAAGCGGTGATTTCGCGTGGAAGATTGGCTCCCTTTTGAGACCGCAAAACAGCGTCTTGAGGTGCTTTTGAGTGCGTTTTTTGCGCTCTTCCGTCACGGAAGTTCAAGGTGTGAGGCGCAGCATGGTGGAGACCTCCCCGTTGACCCCGGTCACCGCTGTTATCTGGACCACCTGGGGCTGGCCCGGAACCTGTAGCGGCGTCACCGGCACCTGCCCGTTCGTGTCCGAGGCCAACGTGGCGTTGCCGCTGGCCAGCACCGGTGCAGACGCGCACGGACCCAGCACGGCACATACTCCTTCCCACGCATAGACGGTCTGATAGACCGTCACCGGCGCACCCTGCAGCGGATGGCCCGCGCCGTCGGCTACCTGGAGCGTCACGCCTGCCAGTGGCGAGCCCTGCGGCACGCTCTGGCCCGCACCGCCGGCCACCGTCACACTCCACAGCGCCGGATCCACGCTGATGAGCGTCCAGCTCGCGCAGACGGTCGTCCAGGCACAGCCGGTCACGGTGTCGGCTGCTCCGCTGGCGAGGGCGGCAGCCTGCACCGTCACACTTTCCACGCCATCGCTTCCGGTCGTGCCGGAGGGCGGTGTCAGCGTCAGCGACGAGGCGGTCGTCCAGGCCACACTCACCCCCGCCGCCGGGGAGCCGTTCTGTGATGCTGTCAGGGTGACGCTCCACTGCCCGCCGGCTCCCGCAGCCAGATACACCGCCGTCTGGCTCAGGCTGACGCTCTCGACCACGCTCGTCGTATTGAGGGCAATTCGCACTGTGGCGCCGCCGCTGAGCTCCGTGGCGCTCACCGTCACCGGCCCGGCGGCAACCCCGGCAAGCGTAATCTGCGCCAGCCCTGTCGGATCGGTGTTGACCACGCAATTCGTACCTGCGCCGCAGCCCAGCGCGGCCGCGCCGGAGACCACCGCAAAGCGCACGCCGTCGCCCGCCACCGGCGCGATGCCGTCCGAGGCCAGCACCCGCACCGCGAAGGGCGTCGCCGCCGTCACTCCGGGTTGGAGCGCCGACGGGGCCGAGACGAGCTTTATCAGGTCTGCCGCTCCGGAGTAGCTCAGCGCGCCTTGCATCACGGTTGAGCCGCCGGTACGTGCATCCAGGACCTCCACGTCCACCGCCGAGGAGCCCGCTCCAGCGGCGGCCAGCGACGGCACATTCGCCACGATGGAGTTCGCCGTCCAGCTCAGCACCGTCGCCTTCACGCCGTTCACCAGTACCTGATTGCCCTGCCGGAAGCCCATGCCGGCAATCGTGACCTGCCCGCCGCCGCTGCCCACCGAGGTGGGCGTCAGGCTGTCGGCGTACAGAATGCGCGCGTTGTAGGCGAAGTCTGGCCTCCCCGCGCCGAACTGGTCGGCGACCACAAAACGCAGTGTGGAATCATTGGCCGTAGCCGCCACGGGAAGTTGGGTGACGCCCAGCGCCAGCGCGTTCATCGCCGCTGGGGCCGCGGCCACGGTCGGCAGCGTTCCGGCGGGGTCATTGCCATTCCACACACCGAGGACCGGCTGTGCCTTGTTCAGCGTCGCGTTGCCGCCTTCGTCCAGCGCGGTGGTCTCGATGGTCCAAGTGCGGTTGGCCTTGACGGCCACGCTGCCCCAGGAGCTGTGACCGGTGGCGCACAGCAGGCCGCTCCAGAAGCCACTGGGGTCGGCGGGGGCCGGGCCGGCCTCGGTGCCGTCGCTGCCGGGGTTGCAGCTCGCTGAGGCCCCGCTCATGGTGAGAAAGGCTGGAAGGTTCAGCCCCTCCGTCACAAATGGAAAGACTTCCGGCTCAGGCGGCCCGGAGATGCTCTCCGGCGGGCGCTGATAGGGCCCCAAGGCATAGTCGCCGGTGTACAGCGGGTTGATCGACTCCTGGCTGACGGTGAATCCCGACAACGACGACACCAGTGGCACCGCCCCCATGTACGCAATGGACTCCCACTGCGGGTCGCTGCTGCCGACGTCTTCGCTCGCCGCCTCGGGGCCGGTCACCGGATTGCCCCCGTTCTGCTGGTACTGCAACCCGGTCACCGCAGAGGTCGTCTGCCAGCCGTCAAAGCCGCCCGTCTGCCCCACCGGGATCTCCGTCACGGTCACGTTGGCCAACTCCATCCCCTGCCCGGTGGGAAAGGTGACAAAGCCGACCAGGGACGCCGCATTGGCCAGGCTCGGGGTCTTGCCGGGCAGGGCGTTGGCGGTGGTCACCGGATACAACAGCGCCAGCGAGGACAGGTCGTCGGGCCGCAGCGCAAAGGGGTTGGTCATGCACTGGTAGGTGTAGGGCCCGCAGATGACGTCGATGGGGTGCATCAACGGCCAGTTGGCCAACTGGCTGGCGGTGGGCGTGGTCGCGCCGGTGAAGACGTTGTCATTGACCTGGGCCCAGGCCAGCCCTAGAACGCAGCCGAAGGCCCGCGCCAGCTGGTACTGCATCTGCGTCAACTGCTGCGGCGCGGAGCCTACGCAGCGTCCATTGAGCACGATCACCGCGTGCTGAATCGTCCCGCTCTGCCCAAAGCTATCCACGCTCCAGGTGACGGCGCTCTGGCGGCAGCCTGAGGACGCGCTGGCGCCGTCCCCCACCAGCAGGTCGGTCACGCTGCCGTCGCTGTCGTAGACGATGGCAATCTGCATGGTTGCGTAGTTCGTCGCCTGTACGTCCGCGGGAAAGACCACCGCGCTGCCGTTGAAGTAGGCGTTGGCTGCGCTGACGTGCTCGGCCAGCACGCCGCCCTGCGCCAGCGTGAGGTTCGCCGTGGGGACGTTCCAGACTCCCGCGGCAGCGGCAACCATGGCATCGGCCTGAGCATGCGTTACCGTGGCCGCCAGCGCCCCGGGATCGGTGAAGTACAGCGGCTGTGCTGTGTACCAGGCCATGGGCGTGCCGGCCCGGACGCCGGTAAAGGTGGTGCCGGTGACGAAGCGCGGGCCTCCGGCCCAAGCCGTCGCTGTTGTGAAGAGCAGCAGCAGGACCAGCAGCTTCAGGCAGCAGCGGGAGGCGGGAACGGCGGGGCTGAAGCCCCTTGAATCCTGAGGCCGGCAAAGGCGGGACTGAAGCCGCGCCCCTTCAAAGCAGAAGCTGTCCAGAGACTTTCCAGCGGGTCTCATCGAGACTCCGAGGCCACGGGCAGCGGCAGACGTCTGGGCTCAGGTTGGACACTTCTCCATCCGGCCACAATGCTCCTGGCGTCACTGAGCGCGACCGCACCCCTCTCCGCTGTGTCCAGCGGCTGCCCGGGAGCGCGCTGCACCCGCCCCGCCAGCCTGCGGACGTCCAGCAGCGGGGCCTGGTCCGCGCCGGTTGCGATGACCGGGACGATGCCCTCCATGCCATCGACCGGCGTGCTGAGGCCAGCTGCGCTGGGAGCGTGGAGGAAGAACATGGCACGCTGCCCCACGCGGTAGCGCGGCTGACCCCCGCCCCACAGCCCAGCCCACTCACGCAGGGTGTAGGTTGCCCCGGTGACGCCCATCACCGGCAGCTCGACGGCGAAGCTCAGCTCCACTACGCCGTCGCTATGCGTCACCGCGGTCACGCGGCCCACAAAGACTGCCCCTGCGCGCGAGGCCAGGTTGCGCAGCGCCGCTCCGACACTCCCGTCGGGCGCGCTCGCGTCCGGAGTCTGTGCACAGGCCGGCCGCGCGCAGCCTACAGCCAACGCCACCAAGCACAACAAAACCATCGCGAATAGGATTCGGCGCATGGACGAGCGGCCTCCATCCCCTACCTTCGTCGGGAACGACGCCGCAGCCGCCCACTGTCCTGCTTTGGGACAGCTTTGGGCCAGCTAGATCTCGGGGTAGAAGTCGAAGAAGGCCTCAATGCTGTGCCGCAACTGCGCCTCGATGCGCTCGCGGCTGCCTTCCAGGATGTGCATCGTCACCTGCGCCTGATTGCCGTTCTTCAGCGCCACCGGGGCCGCCTCCACACCCGCCACCTCATCGGCGGGCAACAAACGCATGCCATAGACCAGGACCAGATCTGCCATGGGGTGATGGTACGCCGCATCTTTCCGTTCTGGTTACAATCAAACATCTATGTCTGAAATGAACGCCACACACGATACCGTCCCCGACACCGTGCGCGATACCGTCATTCTGGGTTCCGGATGCGCGGGCCTAACGGCTGCCATCTACGCGGCCCGCTCCAACCTGAAACCGCTGGTGCTGGAGGGCCATGAACCCGGCGGGCAGCTCTCCATCACCACGCTGGTGGAGAACTTTCCCGGCTGGCCGGAGGGCGTGCAGGGCCCGGAGCTGATCGAAAACATGAAGGCCCAGGCCACACGCTTCGGCGCCGAGCTGAAGATGGCCCACCTGAGCTCTGTGGACCTGAGCAAGAGTCCGTTTGAACTGACCGTCGGCAAGGAGACGATACAAACGCGCTCGCTGATTATCGCCAGCGGAGCCTCAGCGCGTTGGCTGAACCTACCCAGCGAGCAGGCGCTGATCGGCTTCGGCGTGAGCTCCTGCGCGACCTGCGACGGCTTCTTCGCCAGCGGCAAGGAGATTGCGGTAATCGGCGGCGGCGACTCGGCGATGGAAGAGGCGCTGTTCCTGACGCGTTTTGCGACCAAGGTGACGATCATCAACCGGTCTGAGAACTTTCGTGCGTCGCGGATCATGCTGGAGCGCGCGGTGGCGCATCCGCAGATCGAGTTCCTGCACAACACCGTCGTGGAAGAGTGCCTCGGCGTGGAGGAGAAGGACCTGAAGGGGTTGAAGCTGCTGAATACCAAGTCCGGTGAGCGCTGGACGCTGCCGGTCAGCTTCATGTTCCTGGGCATAGGCCACATACCCAACGCGACGGCCTTCCAGGGGCAGATTGATCTCGACGCCGACCATTACATCAAGACCGAGGACAACGTCTTCGTCACGCTGATGGGCGAGCGCGTGCCCGGCGTCTTCGCGTGCGGCGACGTGCAGGACCGCCGCTACCGCCAGGCCATTACCGCCGCGGGCTCCGGCTGCATGGCGGCGCTGGAGGTAGAAAAATATCTGGAAGAGCTGGGGCGGTAAGAAGCTCCGCTTAGAACTTGTGGAACATGAAGAACGCGCCCGCCACCAGGCAGCCGAACGCCGCAAAGTGGTTCCAGTGCAGCTTGTCGCCGAAGTAGAAGACGCTGAAGACGCCAAACACCGTCAGCGTAACAACCTCCTGGATCACCTTGAGCTGGTCGACAGTGAAGTGCTTCGCGCCGATGCGGTTGGCCGGCACCTGCAGGCAGTACTCGAAGAACGCAATCAACCAACTCACCACGATCACCTTCCACAGCGCCACATCCTTGAACTTCAGGTGGCCGTACCAGGCGAAGGTCATAAAGATATTCGAGCCAATGAGCAACAGAATTGTCCACATTGGTTGTTCGATGCGCGCACGCGGAAAAGAGTAGCGGCGACCTATTTAGGCCGCCGCTATTCTGTATCCTCTACGCTCTAAACATGGCTCTTAGTGGATGTCATACTGCTCTGGGTGCAGGCTGGGATCGCTCTTCACCAGGATGGTCTTCTTGGAGAGCTCTTCCATGTCCTGCAGCCACTTTCCGCCGTTGGACTTGAGTTGCTTGACCACCTCGGGATGGACGCGCAGCATGATGTCGCCCTTCTCCAGGTTCTTGTGCATCTTGCGCAGCTCGATGTAGATCTCATTGCACACGGTGACCGGCGCCTTGGTCATGCCCGTACCCTGGCAGACGCCGCAGGTGGTGGAGAGCGTCCGTTCCAGCGACTGCTTGACGCGCTTGCGGGTGATGGCGACCAGGCCGAAGTCGTTGAACTGGAGCACCTTCGACGGAGCGCGGTCACTCTTCAACTCCTCTTCGAGCGCGGCCATCACGCGGTTGCGGTTCTTGCGCTCATCCATGTCAATGAAGTCGATGATGATGATGCCGCCGAGGTCGCGCAACCGTATCTGGCGCACGATCTCAGGAATGGCATCGAGGTTGGTCTTGACGATGGTGTCTTCCAGCTTCGTCGTCTTGCCGACAAACTTTCCGGTGTTGATGTCGATGGCCACCAGCGCTTCCGTCTGGTTGATGACGATGGAGCCGCCCGACTTGAGCCAGACCTTGGAACGCAGCGCCTTGTCGATCTCGGCGGAGATGCCGAACTGCTCGAAGAGCGGCGTCTCCTTGCCGTAGAGCTTCACGCGGCGCACCAGCGCGGGCTGGAAGCGCTGCAGGAAGCGCAGCACGCGCTCATACTCGGCTTCGGTGTCCACCCAGATGGCGGAGAAGTTGTCTGTGACCTGGTCGCGCAGGATACGCTCCACGAGGTTGAGGTCGTGGTAGATCAGCGCCGGGGACTTGGAACTGTCCGAGCGCGCCTTGATGTCCGTCCAAAGGTTCAGCAGGAAGCGAAGATCGCTACGCAAATCCTCTTCGCTTGCACCGGCAGCGGCGGTGCGGACGATGAAACCGCCTGTCGCCTCGCCGCGCTCGGAGAGCAGAATCTCCTTCAGCCTGCGGCGCTCCGCGTCAGACTCGATCTTGCGGCTGACGCCGACGTGACCGACCGTCGGCATAAAGACCAGGAAGCGGCCCGGCAGCGCGATGTGGCTGGTGATGCGCGCACCCTTCTTGGCGATGGGCTCCTTGGCAATCTGGACCAGCACCTCCTGCCCGGGCTTGAGCAGGTCGCTGATGGCGGGCAGGTCGCTGGCCTGCACCGAGTGACGGCCTCCGCGCCGGTCGTTGGGCCGCGAGCCGCCGCTGCCACGACGCTCACGCGGGGCGCGGTCTGCGGTGCGCTCTGGGGCACGGTCCGGGCTGCGATCGGGGCTGCGATCGGCACTACGCTCTCCACCGCGGCCCCCGCGGCGCCCATCGCGCCGGCCACGCCGACCACCCGGGCGAGGAGCGCGCTCTGTCTCCGGCGCGGCCGCGTTGCCGACCGCATCGACGTTCGCAGCTTCGGCAAACTCGTCCTCTTCCGCTTCACTCACGTCGCTGGCAGAGATCTCATCGCCTTCGCCATCCCCCGTGGCCTCCAGCTCATCCTCTTCGAAGTCTTCTTCGTCTTCGAAGTCGTCTTCTTCGTCCTCGAGCTCCACGGGCTCCGGCCGCGTGAGCTGGTCGATGGACATATCGCGAATCATGCTGCCCAGGTCCGCTGCATGCTCCAGCGTCTCCTCTTCCATCTCTTCGTGGGACGCGCCCGCGTGGACTGCGGCAATCTCGCCGTCTTCGTCGTCGAGCAGCTCTTCCTCCAGTTGTCCGGCTCCAGGAGCGAAGGTCTTGGACGCATCATGGAATTCCTCATGGGACGCCTCAAACGGAACCGCCGCCCCTTGCGCCTCGTGCAGATGTACCGACTGCACCGCCGCTTCGTGCTCGATGGGCGCCGCGGGATGGCGCGGAAGAATCTCCGCCTCGGATACGTCAGAGATCATCTCTCCGGTTGGCTGTACAGCCGTGAAGGTGTGCTCCGAAGCTGCGTGCTCTTCGAGTTCGTCCACCGTGGAGCCCTGGCGGAACTCACTGGGACCCACAGGGTCGACGCGGTAGGAGGCCGATGCATCTTCACCAGGCTCATATTCCGCCACCGTCTCCTGAAACTCGACCGGCTCAGGCAAGCTCTTCGTCTCCATTGCCGAGCCGTCTTCGTGCAACGGAAGAAACGTCGCTTCGGGCTCGTGCTGCGAGGTAACGGCGGGCTGCACCGCCTCGGCGGGGTCGATGCCACGCGGGCGTCCGCTATAAGCTGTCTGGAAATCACCTTGGGAATCACGCTGGGCATCGCCGCGGGCCGCACGCTGGTCGCCGCGTGGTTCGCGACCACCTCGACCGCGGCGGTCGTCGCGATCGCGACGGCGGTCGCCGCCACGCTCGCCGGAGTCCTGCGAGGCATCGCGTGGTGCGCCGCTCTGGGATCCGCTTTGGGGTCCGCGATGCCGCGAGAGGGTCTCTCCGGGCAGCGTCGCTCCGCCGTCCCACCCGACCAACGGCGCGATCTCCGTGGAGGGCTTCGCTGTCACAAGATTGGGAATAGTGGGCTTCGCCGCCGACTCACTCGCGGCTCCATCTTCACCGCGCCGGTACTTCGAGAGCGATTCACCGGGAAGAATGAACGGCTCTACCGATGCGCTCGACGCGCTGAGGTCGATGTCCGCCCCTTTTCCGAGACCGGAGTGCGGGTCGCGCGGAGCAGAGCGATCGACAAACCCCGGGCGGGTGTCACGTCCACCACGGTCACCTCGGCCTCCGCCACGACGGCGGTCACCACGGTCACGGCCGCCGCGATCCCCGCCACGCTCGCTGCGCGGCGCGGCTTCGCGTGCGACGGGCACCACGAGCGGCACATGCGGCTCCTCTACGATGGGCTCCGTCTCGGCCTCGGCGGTTTCGGTCACGACTTCCGCGCCGGCGCCGCGACCACGGCGGCGCCCGCGACGCCCTCGCCAGCGGCGGCTGCCGTCCGCACCAGGAGCGCCTTCGCCAACCGGCTGCGCTTCACCATCGAGCGGGGCCGCAGCGAGCGGTTCCGGCTCCTGCGTTGCGCTGTATGGATCTTCCGCGAGGGCGTCGGTCGCCACGGCGTCCGTGAGCGCGCCTTCGGGCTGGGCCTCGCTGGGCTTGTCACCGCGCCCGCGTCCATCGCGACGGCCACGGCCTCCGCGATCGCTGCGCTCGCGCCGCTCGCCATTACGCTGCGGCCGAGGCTCGCCGGCGGCGGACT
>Ga0302279_10006178_pt1 | contig 12901 bp, 11 predicted proteins | sample III_Bog_N3_3_FD_194541 | JGI IMG/M metagenome (GOLD analysis project Ga0302279, IMG submission 194541) | Peat permafrost microbial communities from Stordalen Mire near Abisko, Sweden - III_Bog_N3_3 | ecosystem: Environmental > Terrestrial > Soil > Wetlands > Peat | place: Sweden: Abisko...
CCTCGGCCTTCCTAGCCTCGGGGGGCTCGCGACGGCTGCTACGCAATCTCTGCGAGCTTGGGGTGGGGCCGGAGGGGAGGGCGAGCGGAGCGGAGGGGGTTAGTTGGCGCTTGCGACGATCTGGGAACGCATGAGGCGGTAGTCGTGCGGGGGGGGCACGGTGAGCTGGGCGGCCTGGGTCGGGGAGAGGTGGGCGTGGCTGACGAGGCAGCGGGAGGCGCCGCCGGCTTTTTCGCAGAGCTCGAGCATGGGGAGGAGGGTGACGTCGAGGCCCCAGGTGCGCATCAGGGTGAGGATGCGGGGCGGGGTGAGGTGGGGGGCGAGGACGTCGGCGCCGATGGGGAGGCCGTTGGTGGCGTAACTGCGGATTTCGTCGGTGGTGACGGGGACCAGGGCGGCGGCGCCGAAGGCGGCTTCGAGGCGGGAGAGGCTGTCGCCGACGAGGACGTCGGGGCAGACGAGGAGCTTGCGGGCGGCGTCCAGGGGGAGGGCGGCCATGTTGCCGTGGAAGGCGGGCTGGCGGACCTCGAGGTGGAGGGCGTCGGGGGGGAAGTAGGGGGCGGCGGCGAGCAGGCCGGCGCGGTCGGTGCGGCCGCCCCAGAAGAGGAGGGTGCGGCCGAGGAAGGTGGCGACGTCGCCCTGGGCTTCCCAGAAGCCGTCGGGGAGGTCGATGGGGCGCAGGCCGAGGGACTCGGCGAGGGGGCGCCAGGCGTCGCGCTCGTGGCGGCGGTGAGGGGCGGCCATGCGGGGGAGGACGAAGCAGAGGTCGTCGTCGACCGTGAGGATCTGGCCGCACTCGGCGGCGTAGGGCAGGCCGGTGAGCTCGGTGTCGGGCTCGGGCACCAGGCAGACGACGCGGCCGCCGCGGGCTTCGAGGGCGTCGGCGAGGGCGATCCATTCGCGGATGGCGGCGCGGGCGTCGACGGGGGCGGCGGCTTGGCTGCGGAAGTTGGCGCGCCCCCGGAGCTGCCAGCCGGGGCCGGGGGGGGACATGAGGTAGAGGTCGAGAGGGGGAGTCATCGCGCGAGCTCGGCGACCAGGCCCTCGAGCAGGACGCGAGGGTCCCAGGTGCGCGCACCTTCCTCGCGATGGGCCTCGGCCCACTCCAGCGCCAGGGTCAGCGGGACGACCTCGGGCTCGCGGTCGAGGAGCTTGCCGGTGAGCCGGGCGAGCGCCTCGGAGAGGCGGACGTGGACGGGGATGCGAGCGACCGGCGCCTTGCCGAGGCTGCCGCAGTTCTCGGCGGGGGAGGTGACCAGGTACTCGCGGCAGATCGAGGGGCGGTAAGGGTAGATCGAGCACGACTCGTCGCGCAGGAACGGGCAGGGCACGCCCAGCCGGAAGTACGCGACCGCGAGGCCGACCATCTGCTCGGGGCTGTCGATGCGGCCGAGGAGCTGCGCCTTGAGGCCCGAGGTGGTGAGCGCCTCGCCGGCGCGGGCGAAGACGGCGAGGGCGTCGGCGCGGCGAGGGGCGGGGAGCCCGGCGACCACGTCGGCTACCATCCAGGCTTCGGGTGGGGAGAGGGGCACGACTTGCCGGCAGCAGGCGCCGCAGCCGCGGGTGCAGGAGACGGTGCGCCCGGCGCGCGCCTCGGTCTGGACGGCGACGTCCGTGAGCTTCTCGCTGATGCTCATGGAGTTCCACGCCAGCTCGGCGAGCCGGAGCGGACGCGGGGGCACGGCGAGGGCGGCGCGGAGCTTGCCCTCGGGCATGTCGAGCTCGAGGCCGATCACCTCGGGCTTGCTGGGCGTGTCGCTCATGCGGTGCTCCTCGCCGCGCGAGGCGGTGTCAGTTGATGTGCTGGACGAGGAAGGGCTCGGAGGTGGGGGCGTCCACGGCCGGATCGGCCTCGACGCTGATGAGCAGGTCGAAGCTGGTGAGCGGCACGGTGGCCTCCTCGAAGGTGCCCTTGCGGGCCCCCTCCTCGTACTTGAGCGCGCCGATCCGGCCCCACTTGCCCTTCTCGTCCTTGGTCCAGGCGACGAAGGTCTTGCCGTTGCCGAGGCGCTCCGGCGGCGCGAGGTGCTGGAGGTCGATCTTGACCACCGTCATCCCCCGGTCCTTGTTGGGGGTGGCGACGATCTTCCCGTCCAGATCGGCGGACTTGGCGGTGCCCGCGATCGTGTACGTGAGCGCGCCGCTGCACCCCGCCCCGGCGAAGAGCAGCGCCGCCGCGGTCCAACCCATCACCCAGTTCGTTGCTCGCATGATTGCGGACGTTAGCAGGGGAGCCCGCACCGGGGAAGCGGCTCAGCCCGCGGGCGTTCCTCGCGCGGACCGACAAAACGAAGACGGCCGGCGAGGGGTGCTCGCCGGCCGATCGCTTCAGGGACGCGGTCCGTCTACTCCGCGGCGATGGCCTCGCCGCTGTGGGCCAGGTGGCTCACCTCGGGGTTGTTCTCGAACACGGCCTTGCCGAGGAGCCGCTGCGCCATCGGCACCAGGTGCTCGCGCGCCTTGCCCTGGAGGAGATCGCGCACGAGGAGGAAGTCCTGCTCGAGGCGGGCGTGCGTCTCCGGATCCCGCACGAAGGCGACGGCCTTGCGCGCCGCCGCGGGCGTGCCGAGGGCGGCGCCCTTGAGGACGGCGGCGGCAGCCTTCGCCTTGATCGAGGCGCGCTCGAGCGCGCTCTGCTGGATGAGCGGCGCCACCTCGTAGACCAGGTTGGCCGCCGAGCCCGCCACCTTGTGGGGCGCGTGGTGGAGCGGCGAGGCGTACCTGGGGTGCGAGGCCAGGAAGGCGCGCACCTCGGCCTCGGTGAGGCCGGTGGCCTCGTAGGCGCGGGCGAGCTCCTTCTCGGCGGCGATGCGGGCCTTGAACATGTACATCTGCACGCGGGAGTAGAAGTTGGTGGCGCCGTCGCCGCTGGTCTCCACCGCGCAGAAGATGGTGCCGGGGTACTTGGCGGTGATCAGCGACTGTACGCCGTCGCTCACGCCCGAGCTGGGCATGCAGCCGAAGGGCTTCACGCTCACGGTGATGTTCGCCTTGCTCATCACCACGTTGCAGATCAGCTTGCCGACCTCCATGTGGCCCTCGCCGCCGCGGAGGTCGTTGGAGTAGTGCTCGTTGGCCACCGAGGCGACGAGATCCATGTCGGGGAGGTGGTAGTCGTAGAGGCCCGCCGCGAGGGCGAACGCCTCGAAGCCGGCGCGGAGCCCGACCTCGGCGCCGCGCATCATCGCCAGCTTCTTGGCGACGCCGAACTCGTCGAGGCCCTCGAGGCCGTAGTTGCCGCCGTCGGCGGTGCGGAGATCCTGGCGCTGGCGGGTGTCGCGGGCGACCTCCCAGATGTTGTAGAGCAGCCACGCCGTGGTGAGCTGGATGTCGTTCTCGGCGCCCTCGCTCTCGAGGAACTTCTGGAGCTGGTAGTTGCCGTCGCCCTCGGTGGTCATGGCCCAGAACTCGCCGATGATCGAGGTCTTGGCGCGGGCGCGGAGCTTGTCGACCTTGACCCCCTCGAGCACCTTCTTGGCCTTGTGGAGCGCGACGAAGATGTTGCTGTGGCTGGTGAGCGCCTCGTAACAGATCTTCTTGGCCTCCTCCATGGCGCGGTTGGTGGCGCCGACCTCGACCTCGTAGGGGCGGATGCGGTAGCCGAGGGCGTTGAGCACGTCGCCGCAGACGACGGCCTTGATGATGGCGATGAAGAAGGGAGGGTTCATCTCCAGGCCGACGTCCTCGCCGGTGGCCTGCGAGAGGCCGCCCTGCTGCTGGAAGAGCAGCACGCGGAAGCCGTCGAAGCCGGCGTCGCGGAGCGCCTTGCGGTACTCGGTCACGTACATGCCGAAGCGACACGGCCCGCACGCGCCCGCCGTCACGAAGACGAAGTTCTTGACGATGTCCTCGGCGCTCATCCCGTCCTTGTCGCGGAGGTCGATGAGGTGCTGGACCAGGCTGCCCACCGTGAAATAGGTGGGGTTGCACTGGCCGCGGTTGCCGAACTCCTTGCCGGCCTGGAGCCCGCGGTTGTTGCTCATGCCGAAGTAGTGGACCTTGTAGCCGAGGCTGCGGAGGGCGCCCTCGGTGAGGAAGTCCTGCGCGGCGGTGAGGCCGCTGATGAGGAGCGTGACGCTGGCGCGCTCGCTCTTCTTCATCTTCAGGTCGAGCATGTTGTCGGCCCACTGGCGCCGCTCGGCCTTGATGCCGATGCGCTCGCGCTCGGCCTGCTCGAAGGCGAGGAGCTCGGCGTCGACGTCGATGTCGAGGTCGGCCGACGTCTTGTGCGCGGGCACGATGGGAAGGCTCTTCTTCTGCGTCGTGGTCGTTTGCATCGTCATGACGAATTCCTCTTGTCTCAGCGTCCGGCGGTGGCGGGCACGACGTTGCCGTCGGCGTTCTTCTTCTTCAGCGAGACCAGCCCCTTGGGCTGCTCGGGTGGCGTGATCGGCGCCACGTAGCTGCGCAGGCGGTCGCCGAGCTCGGCGATCTGGCGCTCCAGCGCCGGGTCCTCCTGGCGGCGGGCGGCCATCTGGGCCTGCTTCATGGTGAGCAGCTCCAGGCGCTTCTTGTCGAGGCTCATGGCCAGCTCCCCGCGCTTCTTGGCGGCGTCGTCGAGGGCTTCCTCGTGGAGCTTGAGGCTGTGGGCGTAGGTCTTGACCCGGATCTTGATCGAGCCGCTCGGCTTGTTGGCGTCGATGTCGTGGAGCGCGGCGTAGGGCGTGGCGCTCCCGTTGACGATGCTCTCGACGATGCCGTAGGTGGGCGCGTCGTGGCCGCACTTGAAGCTCGAGAGATCGAGGAGCACCACGTTGGGGTGCCTGGCCGCGAACTTCACCGCCCACACCTTCTGGGCGCTGTTGGCCGAGTAGTTCTCCGGCCACACGTCGTTGATGTTGAGCGGGTGCTGGCCGCGGGCGATCTCCTCCTTGAAGTAGCGGGCCAGGTAGTCGGCGTCGCGGGGGATGGATCGCACCGAGAGGATCGGGTAGCCGAGGACCTGGAACTCCTCGGGGATGGCGTGGTTGAGGCCCGGATCCGAGTGGTAGGGCCGCCCCACCATGAGGATGGCGACGCGGTTCTCGGCCTCGACCGTCTCCAGGATGGCGCGCCCCTTGTCCTGCAGGTCGCGCTCGAAGATGTCGAAGGCGCGCATCGCCTCGCGGTGGGCGTGGTCGCTCTCGTCCTCGGTGATGCCGAGGCGCGGGCCCCAGGTCTCGAACATCCGCCGCGCCGTCAGGTTCATCTCGCTGAAGGTGAGGGCGGGGTCGACGTACTCGATGCCGCGGGTGGCGAAGAAGTCGACCTCCTTGGTGAAGGCCGCCTTCATCACGTCGGGCACGCCGGCGACGATCGGGCAGCTCGTCTTGTCCATCACGCCCTCGCCGAAGCTGGGCACGTGGGTGAGGATGGGGAAGAAGATGTAGTCGAGCTTCTTGTCGTCCGGCGAGGGCAGGGCGCCCGGCTGCGGGCTGTGGTGGTGGAAGAGCAGGTTGTGGATGTGCGCCTGCGCCACCTTGGAGGGGAAGCAGGGGTCGATCGACCCGTACTTGCCACCCTCGACCCACATCTCCTCCGTGGTCACGTCGCTGAAGACGACGTTCTGCTTGGGGATGCCGATCGCCTCGAAGTAGTGCCGGAAGTACGGCGCCGTCGAGTAGATGTTGAGCACCCGGGGGATGCCGATGCGCACCCGACGGAGCCGCTCCTGCACCGTGTGGCTGTTGCGGCGGAAGGGCCGCGTCGTCTCCACCCGCTTGGTGCCGAAGAAGCCCTTCTTGAGGACCGTGTCCTTGACCGGCGATCCCTCGGGCGGGAGCGGCGCCGGCTCGTAGAAATGGCGGAAGGCCTGCTTGGACTCGTAGTCGACGAGGTTGGGGAACTGCTTGGCGATCTTCTTCCGGTCGGCGACCAGCGCGATCATCGCCGCCTCGCTCTCGACGGTGCCCTTCTCGCAGGAGAAGCCCGAGATGTAGCGGCTGGTCGAGCCGTCGGGGCGCGTGGCGTCGATGAAGGTGCGCTTGCAGTTGTTCGGGCAGAAGTGGCAGACCGTCTCTTCGTCGTTCTTGGTCGTGTAGTCGAGGTTGATGGCCGCCTCGATGCCGATGAACGTCGAGGTGCCGCGGCGCTTGATCACCCGGAGCGTCTCGAACGCGGCGCCGAGAGCGCCCGCCTCCCCGGTGTGGGGGTGGACGAAGACCTCGGCGCCGGGGACGCGCTCCTTGATGTAGTCGACCTGCGCCTTGACGGCGGCCAGGTTGTACTGCGTGCCGCCCTGGAGCACGTAGCGGGTGCCCAGCGCGGCGAGCCGCGGGATCTGCACCACGTACTGCCAGACGTTCTTGGGCAGCACCTGGGCGAGGCCGGCGAGGAGCTCCTCCTTGGAGAAGCCCTCCTTCTGGAAGTTGACGCGATCGGTGTCGAGGAAGACGGCGCAGCCGTAGCTGAACTTGGGGGCCAGCTCGGCGCCGAAGGCGGTGTCGGCGTACTCGGTCACCGGCAGGCCGAACTGGTCGGCCATCGCCTGGAGGAGCATCCCGTTGCCGGCGGAGCACGAGTTGGAGAGGCGGAAGTTGGCGATGTCGCCGTTCTTCATGAACAGGACCTTGATGTCCTGCCCGCCGATGTCGCAGATCACGTCGACCTCGCCGCAGTAGCGCACCGCGCTCATCATGTGGGCGACGGTCTCGACGATGTTGACGTCGGCGCGCACCGTCTCCTCGAGCACGTCGGCCGCGTAGCCGGTGGCGCCGAAGCCGAGCACCTCCAGCGTGGCGCCCTGGTTCTGCACGTGGTCGCGGAGCTGGGTGAGCAGCTCCTTGGCGTCCTGGATGGGGTTGCCCTTGGAGAGCTGGTAGGCCTTGCAGACGATCTCGCCGGCCTCGTCGACGAGGACCGCCTTGCTCGAGGTGGAGCCGCCGTCGAGGCCGACCACGGCGCGGATCACCTGTCCCTGCGCGAGCTTGGGCGGGGTGAAGCGGGGGATGGAGTAGAGCTTGCGGAAGTCGGAGATCTCGTCCTTGCTCTTGGCCAGAGGCGGCCCGGCGCTCTCGCCGAGGCGAGCCTTGCGGCCGTTGGTCATGTACTCGACCAGGCCCTGCTTGCCGGTGTAGCTGCCCACGCCCGCCGCCTCCTTGAGGCCGTACACGCAGGCGCCGAAGGCGGCGTAGTACTGCGCGTTCTCGGGGACGAAGATGGTCTCCTCGACGGGGCGATCCTTGGGCCAGTCGTAGCCGCGCTCGTCCCACACCTGGGGGATGCGCAGGCGCCAGCACTCCTGGAGGAAGGGCAGGTAGGTGTTGGGGCCGCCGAGCAGCAGCACCTTGCTCTTGAGCGTCGAGCCGCGGGTGAGCACCGAGAGGTTCTGCAGCACGATGGCGTCGGCGAGCGAGCAGAGCACCTCGTTGGCGGGGATGCCGCTCTTGACGAGGTTCACGATGTCGGTCTCGGCGAAGACGCCGCACTTGGCCGCGACGTGGTGGAGCTTGCTGTCGTCGAAGTGGATCTGGACGACCTCGGCCGAGGGGAGGCCGACCTTGAGCATGCACTTGTCGATGGTGGCGCCGGTGCCCGAGGCGCACTTGTCGTTCATCGAAGGGGAGGCGGTCTTGTCGCCCGTCTTCTCGTCCTTCTTGAAGATGATGATCTTGGCGTCCTGGCCGCCCAGCTCGATGACGCTGCCGACGTCGGGGTGGAGGTTCTCCACCGCGAGGGTGACCGCGTTGACCTCCTGGACGAACTTGGCGCCGAGGCCGGCGCACAGCGGCGCCGCGCCCGAGCCGGTCATGAAGACGCGCCACGATGCCCGCGGCGAGGCGGGGAATGCCGCCTCGATGGCGTCGATCAGCTCGACCACCTTCTCGGGCTGCTTGGTCTGGTGCCGCTGGTAGTCGCTCCAGAGGATCTCGAGCGTCACCGGATCGAGCACGACCGCCTTGACGGTCGTCGAGCCGACGTCGATCCCCACTACCACCGGATCCTGGATCTGCCTTCCCATCGGGATCCTCCTTGTGACGGCGTGACCGCCGGCGCCCCCCGGCGCCGACTGACTGGCCAGTCAGTCGTAAGGAGGTACACGCTCCGCCCACCTCGGGCAAGTCCATTCCCCAACGGCACCTGTCACGATGGCGGGCCTTCCCCTGGTACCGGGGTGATAGAACGCCCCCGATGAACAAGACGGAGCGCCGGCAAGCTCTCCTGCGCGCGGCGCGCGACGTCTTTGCCACGCGTGGCTACCACGAGGCCAAGGTCGACGACATCGTCGCCGTGGCCAAGGTCGCCAAGGGCACGTTCTACCTCTACTTCCCGGACAAGCGCTCGGTCTTCTCCGAGCTGGTCGACCTGCTCTTCCAGCGCCTCGGCGCGGCCATCCTCCAGGTCGACCCCGCGGCCGACGTGGACGCCCAGGTGAAGCACAACATCCGCGCCATCGTCGCGGTGCTGCTCGACGATCCGGCGCTCACCCGCATCCTGCTCTCGCACGCGACCGGGATGGATCCGGCCTTCGTCACCAAGATCCGCTCGTTCTACGACGGGGTGAAGACCATGCTCTCGCTCAGCCTGGCGGAGGGGCAGCGCCTCGGCATCGTCGCGCCGGGGGACACCAAGCTCCTCGCCACCTTCACCGTGGGCGCCCTCAAGGAGCTGCTCGCCGAGAACGCCGTCGGCGAGACGCCGCTCGCCCGCGAGGCCATCGTCGACACGCTCTTCTGCTTCCTCCAGGCCGGTTACCTGCGCACCGGAGGCTCGTCGCCGGCCCCGGCGCTGCCCGTGACCGCGCCGTCGGTGACGCCGGCCCGTCCCCGGCGGCGGCGCTGACTGGCCAGTCGGTCAAGTTCGGCGGCGGCGGCGGGGACCTCAGAATAACCGCTCGCGTCCTCGCGTCTCTCCTCCGGGGCGCGCCTGCGCCCTGGTACATTCGCCCGCGTCCCAGCCTCCCGAGGTCATCATGCGCAGCTCCCTGGCCCTCGTCCTCGTCCTGCCCCTTCTCGTCGCCGCGGAAGCGGGTGCCCAGACCCTCCCGCTCGGCTTCCCGCTCGGACCGCCGGCCGCGGAGGCGCTCCAGGCCAAGGGCGCCAAGCTCCAGGTCTCCATCGACCGCTCCAAGGTGGACCTCGCCGGGCACAAGCTCGAGGTCAAGCTCTCCCACCCCTGCGAGAAGGTGCGGCTCAAGGTCCTCGGCCAGTCCGGCGCGGTCCTCGCCGAGGTGGAGAAGGCTTTCAACGGCGCCCCCGCCGGCACTGTGCTCGAGGTGAGCTGGGCCCCCTCAAGCGAGGAGGCCGTCGGCCGCATCGAGGTGTGGGGGCACGACACCGGCGGCTTCTTCTCCGGCGTCGCCATCACCCCGTGGAACATGACGGTCCCCCACGAGGAGCTCAACTTCGAGACCAACTCCGACGTGATCCGCGCCGGGGAGGTGCCCAAGCTCGAGGCCAGCCTCCAGCAGATCAGCGACGCCGTCTCCAAGCACACCGATCTCGGCCCGATCACGCTCTACGTCGTCGGCCACACCGACACGGTCGGGTCCCCCGAGTCCAACCTCGGCCTGTCACGCAAGCGCGCCCGCTCCATCGCCGCGTGGTTCAAGTCCCGCGGCCTCCGCATCGCCATCGCCTACGAGGGCCTGGGCCAGTCGGCGCTGCTGGTGAAGACGGCCGATCAGGTCGACGAGCCTCGCAATCGCCGCGCCGACTACATCCTCTCCCTGGACCCGCCCAAGCTGCCCGCCTCCGGGTCGTGGAAGGGGATCTGAGCGCTCCGCGACGAGGTCAGTCGTGCTGGCGCTTCGCTTCGGGGATGCGCCCGAAGTCTGCGGGTGAGTCCGCCGCCGCGTAGGCCACCGCCGCGAAGGCCGCCGCCGCCTGATCGATGTCCGCCTTGTTCACCCGCTCCAGCGTGTCGTTGGCGGTGTGGTGGAAGTCGAAGTAGGTGGTCGCGTCCTGCCGCAGATCGATGACGGGGACGCCCAGCGCCATGAGCGGGCTCAGGTCGGCGCCGCCGTGGGCCTCCTTGTCGGAGGCGACCGACCCGAGCGGGTCCGCGGCCGCGGCGACGGCGCGGAACGCGGCCATGGCGGTGGCCGGGCCGAGGAAGCGCGCCTCGTAGACGCGGCCGGCGCCGAGATCGGCCTCGAGCGCGAGGACGTGCGATCCCACCTCCGCGGCGTGAGCCGTCGCATAGGCGTGGGCGCCGCGCAGGCCGTTCTCCTCGTTGGCGAAGAGCACCACCCGCACGGTCCGCCGGGGGTGCCTCGGCAGCCGGGCGATCTGCCGCCCCGCCTCCATCACGATGGCGCAGCCGGCGCCGTCGTCGATCGCGCCGCGCCCCAGATCCCACGAGTCGAGGTGGGCGCCGAGGAGGACGATCTCGCCGGGCGCGCCGCTGCCCTCGACGTCGCCGACCACGTTGGCGCCCTCGGCATCGGGCAGGGATCGGGCGCCGAGCGAGAGCCGCACCCGGACGCGCTTGCCCTCGGCGAGGAGGCGGTGGAGCACGTCGGCGTCCGGGTTGGCCAGCGCGGCGGCGGGGATCTTGGGGACCTTGTCGTCGTAGCGCATCGCGCCGGTGTGGGGCGTGCGGTTGTCGTCGGTGCCGATGGAGCGGATCAGCACGGCCGCTGCGCCGAGCTTGGCGGCCTGGATCGCCCCCTTGCCGCGCGGGGTGACGGCTGCGCCGTAGCCGGAGCCGTCCCGGGTGCGCTCCATCTTGACGTAGAGGAAGACGATCCTGCCCGCCACCTTCGCCGGGTCGAGCTTGTCGAGGGCCTCCAGCGAGGCGGCCTCGATCACCTCGCCCTCGAGGCCCTCCGGAGGCGTGCCCACGCTGCCGCCCAGCGCGGCCAGCGCGAGCGGCTGGAGCGATGGCTCGAGGATAGCGCCCTTCTCCTCGCCCCGTTCCCAGTGGGGGACGGCGCAGGCCTCGGCGTGGACCTTGGCGAAGCCGGCCTCTCCCAGGGCCCGCAGCGCCCAGGCGATGCCCGCCTTGTTGCCCGGTGAGCCGGAGAGTCGGGGCCCGGCCTCGTCGGTCAGCGAGCGCACCGTCGCGAGCGCCTGAGACGAGGCGAGCACCCCTTCGCGGAGCGCGTCGACCGGGCCGCTCACCCGGGGGGCCGGGGCGGGCGCGGCGTGATCTACGGCGCCGGCGGTGGCGATCGGGGCGGGGGGCGCGCCGCACGCGGCGCCGAGGATCGCGAGCGGGAGGAGGATCGCGGCGCGTTTCATCGGGGCGCCGAGACTACACGGGCGAGCGTCCTCGGGCCACCGGCGCCGTGGGGCTTGCCCCCTCGTTCTTCGGGACGCTACCTTCGAGGCGTAAGGAGACACCCGGTATGCCGCGCTTTCTCGTCATCCATCACGCCCCTGGAGTGACCGCCGAGGACTTCCAGAAGAGCGTCCCCGCGATCCTCCAGAACAAGTACGCCCACTTCGTGCACTCGTACGCCAACCTGGCCAGTGGCACGATCGTCAACATCTACGAGGGTGACACCGCCGAAGCCGTCGGCCGCGAGCTGGAGCGGATTGGCTTCCCCTACGACGAGATCCAGGAGGTCCAGTTCAGCGCCTCCGAGGACGACCTGAAGCGCATGGTGGGCGCGTAGCCATGTCCATATCCGGTCTGGAGGGGGGCAGAGCCGCGCTCGGGCCCCCGCCCGGGGGCGAGCTGCGCCCGGCCCCGCGCCGCTGGTTCGGCAAGCCCGTGGCGCCCGGCAAGGAGCCGCGCAAGGTCAACGCCTTCGAGCAGATGACCGCCCACCAGGGCATGCTCGAGCAGCTCCCCATGTTCCCCTGGTTCGGGCCGGGCGACATCGTGCCGACGGCGGCGCTCTCGCTGACCTTGCCCGAGACGCCGCGTCTGCACTTCTATCACTACAATGACATCCCCGAGGTGATCCTCTGCCTCGCCTCCGAAGGCGGGCTGATCGCCACGGGCCAGCTCTACCTCCAGCAGGGGACGCACGGCGTGACCACCTTCATCCGGCAGCCCACCGGGCCGGAGGCGCGGCAATACCAGATCTCGCTCATCATCGTCCGGATGAAGGCCGCGGGTCCCCAGAACGAGGGCTTCATCCTCCGGTGTTGCAAGTGCAACGAGGTGGTCTTTCGGATGGACCGGGACGTCTGGCAGGGGCCGGCGCACCGCTACTATCCCGAGCTCGCCAACCTGCGCTTCTACGCCGACGCCGCCGACGTCTACAACGGCGAGCTGCGGCCCTGTGCCAAGTGCGGCGCCGAGCAGCCGCGCTTCCCCACCGAGCTCGTGGGCTGGCGGCGCTACGCGCAGTACGCGAGCCTGGCCAACCGGGCGCGGACCGACATGGAAGCTGCCGGAGCCCGGAAGGGGTAAGCCATGCCGCTCGAACGCAAGAAGACGCTCAACGTCTTCAAGGACGCCGCGCACGCCTGGGGGTCGTACGACGACTTTCCCGTCGGTCCGCCCGGCACCGACCCCATGCCGCACCTCAGCCGCAACCGCGTGGCGCAGCCGTTCTACCTGGTGAGCGAGGCCGATCAGGTCCTCATCCAGATGGCCGGCGAGGGTGAGATCCGCTTCGCCGAGTGGGAGCCCGCCACCCTGGCGCTGGTGCCCGGCGACACCGTCTACATCCCCGCCGGGGTGCCCAGCCGGCTGACGCCGCACGGCGAGAACCTGCAGATCCGTCTCAAGGCCGAGCCGGCCGTGCGCGAGGCGGTGGCCTGGTACTGCCCTCGTTGCGGCGCCCTGGTCCACGCCGTGGAGGTGACCGCGAGCCTCCCCCAGGAGGGCTACTGGACCGCGGTGCACGCCTTCAACGCGGAGCCGAGCGCGCGGACCTGCGGCGGCTGCGGGGAGGTGCACCCGCCGGCCTTGCTGGGCGACATCGCCTGGCCCGAGGTGGTGGCCGCGCTCCGCGCGGAGGGGGACTGAAGATGTGACGGGAAAAGCGTCGGGAGCGCCGCGAAGCTAGCTAGGGAGGCTGACC
>Ga0302279_10006180_pt1 | contig 12897 bp, 9 predicted proteins | sample III_Bog_N3_3_FD_194541 | JGI IMG/M metagenome (GOLD analysis project Ga0302279, IMG submission 194541) | Peat permafrost microbial communities from Stordalen Mire near Abisko, Sweden - III_Bog_N3_3 | ecosystem: Environmental > Terrestrial > Soil > Wetlands > Peat | place: Sweden: Abisko...
CTTCGACCGTTCCACCACCACGGCTTCCTCGATGTCGATCCCGTCGGGCAGCAACACATCGAGCGTGCCCGGCAGCGTGGCCACGTCGATACCGTCGTCCACCGCCCGTACCGGGTCGAGGGCCACATCGAGGTACTCGGCCAGGGATTCGGCCCCCGTGGGCAGTGCCAGACCGAAACTCAACTGCGGCCGTGGGGAGAATCCCTCGGTGTAGGCCAGCGGGAGTCGAGCCCGACGGAGGGCCCGTTCCCACATCCTGGCGACGTCGCGCTGGCTGGTGAACCGGATCCTGCCGAGCTTGGAGAAGCGGAAGCGGATACGCACGTCAGCCACTCCCTTCGCTCACCAGCGCCACGGCGCCCCCACCCGACCCAGCGGCCGGGGCGGCACCGGACGGCGCCGTGGTCAGGAATCGTACCGGCACCTGGCCTCCCGAGGAGAGATCCTGCCCGGTCCCCTGGCTCCCACCAGCCGGGGGTACGGCGGAGGCCACCACGTGTTCGACCCCGTAGCCGGTGCAGGCGCCGCAGTCGTAGCAGGGCGTCCAGCGGCAGTCCGGAAGGCCGTGTTCGGCCAGGGCGTCCTTCCAGTCCTGCCAGAGGAAGTCTCGGTGGAGCCCGGCCGAGATGTGGTCCCAGGGCAGGACCTCGTGCTCGGTGCGGTGCCGGTAGACGGCGTCCTCCAGGGTCATGCCGTGGGCGGCAAGGGCGTCGGTCCACAGTCCGAGGTCGAAGTACTCCGACCACTCCTGGAAGGTCCCCCCGTTGCGCCAGACCTGCTCGATGACCCCGCCCATCCGCCGGTCACCCCGGCTGACGATGCCCTCGGCGGCGGTGGCCTTCGGGTCGTGCCACCGGATGGTGAGTCCCCGGACCGGCCGGGCCGCGTCGCGCAGGAGGTGGACCTTGCGGGTGAGTTCTTCGATGGTGTTCTGCCCGAACCACTGGAACGGGGTCTGCACCTTGGGCACGAACCCCCCCACCGAGGCGGTCACCGTGACCGACGGGTGGTACCGCTTGCCGATGGCCACACACTGCTTGGCCAGTGTCACGATGCCCAGGGTGTCTTCGTCCGTCTCGGTGGGGAGCCCGATGAGGAAGTAGAGCTTGACCCGTTTCCATCCCTGGCTGAAGGCGGCGTCGACCGCGGCGTACAGGTCCTCTTCCCGGATGAGCTTGTTGATCACCTGACGCATCCGCCAGGTGCCACCTTCGGGGGCGAATGTGAGACCGGTCCGCCGGACCCGCTGGATCTGGGCGGCCGTGCCGACCGTGAACGCATCGACCCGCAGGCTGGGCAGGCTTACCGACACCTGCCCCGAACAGGCCGGGTCGTCGATGATGCCGGTCACGGTCTCTTCGATGCCCGAGTAGTCGGCGCTCGACAGCGACGTCAGGGCCACCTCGTCGTAGCCGGTGCGTTCGAGCCCGGCGCTGACCATGGTGCGCACCTGCTCGGCCGGCCGCTCCCGTACCGGACGGGTGATCATCCCGGCCTGACAGAACCGACACCCCCGGGTGCAGCCCCGGAACAGTTCGACGTTGAGCCGGTCGTGGACCACTTCGATCAGCGGCACCAGCTGCTGGCGGGGGTAGGGCCAGTCACCCAGGTCGGTGATGGTCCGCTTCTCCACCCTGGCCGGCGTCTCGGGGTACCTGGGGGTGACCCCGGCCAGTCGCCCGGCATCGTCGTAGGTGACGTCGTAACAGGACGGCACATAGGCCCCCGGCACCCGGGAGAGGGCCCGCAGGAGATCGACACGGCCGGCGCCGACCCGGTCACCACCCGCCGTGCGGAACGAGGCGAGCACAGCGTTGAGCTCACCCACCACCTCTTCGCCGTCACCCAGCACGAAGCAGTCGACGAAATCGGCCAGTGGCTCAGGATTGAAGACGCAGTGGCCGCCCGCCATGACCACGGGATGCTCCTCGGTGCGATCGGCCGCCCGCACGGGCACCCCGGCCAGGTCGATCAGGTTGAGGACATTGGTGTAGACCAGCTCGGCCGACAGGTTGAAGGCCAGGACGTCGAATGCTCCCGCCGGAGCCTGGTTCTCCATCGAGAACAGCGGGACCCCGTGGGTCCGCATGCTCGCCTCCATGTCCACCCACGGGGCGTAGGACCGCTCGGCCGCCGCGTCCGGCCGCTCGTTGAGGATCTCGTAGAGGATCTGGAGGCCCTGGTTGGGCAGTCCGACCTCGTAGCTGTCCGGGTACACCAGCAGCCACGACACCGCGTCGGGGCCGTGCTCGACCTGCTGGGCGCCCAGTTCGCCCCCGATGTAGCGGGCCGGCTTGGTGACGTGGGCGAGGAGCGGCTCGATCTGTGGCCAGAGGGACTCCATCTCCCCCTCCATCCTAGGGCCACTGCGCCGGACCCCCGGACAGACTGTCCGGTGCAGCCCCCGGGCCCCCGGACCCCCGGGCGCGGGGCACGGAGCTCCGTCCTCGCCGGGGCTCAGCCCGGCTGGGTGGTCGTGGTGGTCGTGGTGGTGGGTGACGCGGGGGCGACCGGCAGTGTCACCGGGTTCGGGTTGCGGGTGGCCGCAGTGGTCGGCGGCACCGCCGCCGCACCGATCGGGTGGGCGGCCAGGTAGCTGAAGATGTCACGGACCACCGGGGCGGCGGCGGTGGCGCCGTAGCCGGCCTGGTCGATGACGCACACCACCACGTACTGGGGATCGGCCGTCGGACCGAATCCCACGAACCATCCCGTCGGCTCCTTGCCGGGCACGGTGTCCGCGGTACCGGTCTTGCCGGCCAGCCCGCCGGGGAAGTTCAGGCCCTCGAAGGTGCCGTACCCGGTGCCGTCGGGGCTCTGGACCACGCCGGTGAAGCCGGTGAGCAGGGCCTGGTACGTCGACGGGGACAGGGTCACGTGTCCGGTCACCTGAGGGGTGAACTTCTTGACCACCTGGCCCGAGGGCGTGACCACGGCGGCCGCCACCTGGGGGGCGTAGCGGGTACCACCGTTGGCGAAGGTGGAGTAGGCCACGGCCTGCTCGATCGGGGTGATGTACGTGCCGGCCTGACCGAACGCCATCTCGATGTTGTCTCCGGTGTACCAGGTGGTGTTCGGGAAGGCCTTGGGGTCCAGTGCGTGCAGCTTGACCCGCTGGGCCTGGCTGTCGACCCGGCCCTGGGCCTCGCCCGGGAGGTCGATGCCGGTGAGCTCGCCCAGGCTGTACTCGGCGGCCTGGTCCTGGATCGGGGTGGCACCGTACTTGGCCGACTGGGCGTAGAAGAGGTAGCCCAGGTTGTAGAAGAAGTCGTCGCTCGACACGGTGAGGGCCGAGGACACCGTGTAGTTGCCGGTCGGGTCGCCGACGCTGTTGTGGAAGGTGCAGGTGGTCGAGTTGTACTGGCACCCCGGCGTGGTGAACGTGCCCTTGTCGTAATAGGTGAACCCGGGGCTGATGAGGCCGGTCTGCAGGGCGGCCGTGGCCGTGTTGAGCTTGAAGGTCGACCCCGGGGTGTAGAGACCGTCGATGGCCCGATTGAGCAGCGGTTCGTTGTTGGCCGGGTCGGTCAGGGCCGCGTAGTTGGCCGTGGTGATGCCTCCCACCCACTCCGACGGGTTGTAGCTGGGGTACGACGACATGGCGTAGACGGCGCCGGTCTGGGGGCTCATGACCACCACCGCCCCGCCGGTGGCCGCCGGATAGCAGCCGACCTTGGCCCCGGACGCGTTGACGCACTCCGGGTCGTAGGTCTTGCGCAGATTCTGTACCTGGGTGGCCAGGGCGTTGTCGGCCACCTGCTGCAGGTTGGTGTCCAGATTGGTCACCAGGTTGTCGCCGGGCGACGGCGGGGTCGACTTGAGGACGCCGGCGACCTGGCCCTGGGGGTCGACCTCGAGTTCCTGCTTGCCCGGCGTGCCGTGGAGCTGCTGCTCGTACTGGTACTCGAGGCCGGACTGGCCGAAGGCGTCACCGGCCAGGTAGCCCTGGGAGGCGCGCGACTTGAGCTCGGCCGTGTTGATGGTCCCCACGTAGCCCAGCACCTGGGCGGCCGGATAGGTGCCCTGGGCGGGACCGGGGAGCTGCAGCTGGGGGTAGGCCCGCTGGGTGGTCTGCTGCGACGTCACCCCGGGGAACTCCGACTGGTGCTCCTTCAGGTAGATCACGTCGGCCAGGGGCGCATTGGTGAGGATGGGCACCGGTTTGTACAGACTGAACTGCTGGTTGGCGATGGCCGCCTCGACCTGGGCGGTCGACTCCCCGACCAGGGCTGCCAGCCGACCGATGACCGCGGGGTCCTGCTGGGCCGCCACCCTCGACAGCGTGATCTCCTCGGTGACCTGGTTGGTCACCAGTGGCTGGCCGTTGCGGTCCAGGATCAGTCCCCGGGTGGGCGTGATGGGCACGGTGCGGATCTGGTTGGCCACGACCGCCTGTGCCGCAGCGGGGGCCTGGAGGACCTGGAGCGCCCACAGACGCAGGCCCAGCACGGCGAAGAGGGCGACCATGGACACACCCACGATGCGCAGCCGCAGGCCCGGACGGGCGTCGGTGGTGTCGGGCGCGTCGAGGATGGACTCCACCGAGAACCGGCTCTGACGCATCCGGGGTTGACGGCTCTTCGTCTTGGCCGGCTTGGCGCCGGCCGGGGAGCCGAAGACGCGCTTGTCGCCGAAGGGATGGCGGAGGGAACGGCTCACGGGCGACCAGTATCCCGCCCGGGTCGGCCCGGCGGTACGCGGGGGCGACCCGGATCGCTCACGGGACCACTCATGGCTCCGCTCGTCATGGCTCCGCTCGTGGGGTCGCTCGTGGGGTTGCTCGACGCGCGGCTCACCGTGCTGCCCCCACGCCGATGTCCGACGTGGGCATGCCCTCGGTGGACGACTGGGTCATGCCCCAGGACATGACCCGCATGGCCGGCCAGGCCAGTACCGCATTGGTGACCGCCACCACGACGACGATCCGGGCCAGCGCCACGTGGAGCATCTGAGGTTGGCCCAGGACCGAGCCCAGTGCGCCGTAGGCGAGCTCGTAGACGGCGCTGCCGGCGAGGGCGACCGCCGGCGCGAGCCACCACGCCGTGCGGTCCAGGGCGACGGTGGCGAGGCCGACGGCGAACCCGACCAGACATCCCACCAGGGCGGACAGGCCGAACGGGGTGGGGAGGAACAGGTCGGACACCAGCCCGGTACCGAATCCGATCGTGGCACCCCGGGACGGGCCACCGATGATCCCGGCCACAATGGGCAGCAGCACCATGATGTCCGGGTGGACCCCGCCGATCCGGAGGTCCAGCATCAACGTCTCCTGGACCACGACGAAGCCGAACACGACAAGCGTGAGGCGCGCCGCGTCGCGTGCGGTCATGTACTCGGACCCCACAGGACCACCGACACGTACCGGAGGTGGGCGAGATCCGCCTTCGGTTGCAGGGAGACCGACTCCTGGTTGGCGGTCGTGCCGGTGTGTGCGCTGGTGACCGTGGCCACCGGGATACCCGGCGGGAAGAGCGCTCCCGGTAGCCCGCTGGTCGTAAAGACCTCCCCCGGGGTGAGCGGGGTGTTCGACGGCACCAGGTCGGCGCTCAGCGGCTTGCCCGGTCCGGTCCCGTTCAGCACGGCGAGCGATCCCGGGGCCGGACCGTAGACGGTCCCCACCGCGGACTGCCCGTCGGTGATCAGTCGCACCGTGGCCGTGTGGTGGCTGACCTCGACCACCAGGCCGACCAGGCCGCCGAGGCCCACGACGGGCATGTTGAGCTGCACGCCGTCGGCCCGCCCGACGTCGAGGTCGACGGTGGCGGCAAAGTCACTGGTCCCGAAGTCGGTGACTTCTGCGGGCACCGTCTGGAGGTTGCCGAGATAGGGCAGGTTGAGCAGGGCCGACAACTGCTTCAGCGCCTGCTCCTGCTGGGCGGCTCCGGCCTGCTGCATCTTGAGCTGATCGATCTCGGCCTGGAGCTTCTGGTTCTGCTCACGGACCGCCCCGTAGTGGACCGAACCGGCCAGGAAGCTGCCGATCGGCTCGACCACGGCATTCACCCCCGACCGGATCGGTGTGAAGGCGTCAGAGGCCACCGACCGCACACCGGAGGTCACGACATGCAGACCCCCACGGGCGTCGAGGGTGATGATGGTGACAGCGGCGAGGACCAGCAGCAGGAGCGTCGTTCGGGGGCGGCGGGACCGCCGCGGCATCGCCACGAGACTGCGGGCGCCCCGACGGTCAGCGGGCCGACGAGGTGATGAGGACCTGCTTCAGGGCCTCGAACTCCTCGAGGCACTGCCCACTGCCGATGGCCACGCAGTTCAGCGGGTCCCGGGCGACCACGATGGGCATGCCCGTCTCCTGGGTCAGCCTGCTCTCCAGTCCGTGCAGCAGCGCGCCACCACCGGTGAGGACGATGCCCTGCTCCATGATGTCGGCGGCCAGCTCTGGCGGCGTCCGGTCGAGGGTGACCTTCACGGCGTCCACGATGGCCGAGACCGGCTCGTCGATGGCCTGGCGGATCTCCTGGGTGGAGATGACCACGGTCTTCGGGAGTCCGGTCACCAGGTCGCGGCCACGGATCTCGGCGTGCAGCTCCTCCTCGAGCTCGTAGGCCGAGCCGAGGGCGATCTTGATCTCCTCGGCGGTGCGCTCGCCGAGGGCCAGGCTGTACTCCTTCTTCACGAACGAGACGATGGCCTCGTCGAGCTCGTCGCCACCGATCCGGATCGACTGGCTGGTGACGATTCCGCCGAGCGAGATGACGGCGACCTCGGTGGTGCCGCCACCGATATCCACCACCATGTTGCCGGTGGGTTCGTGGACGGGCAGTCCCGCTCCGATGGCCGCCGCCATCGGCTCCTCGATGATGTAGGCCTTGCGGGCACCGGCGTACTCGGCGGCCTCCATGACGGCGCGTTGCTCCACACCGGTGATTCCGGACGGGACGCAGATCACCATGCGGGGCTTGGCGAAGCGGCGCTGGTGCACCCGGTGGATGAAGTAGCGGAGCATCTTCTCGCAGATCTCGAAGTCGGCGATGACGCCGTCCTTCAACGGGCGGATCGCCTGGATGTGACTTGGGGTGCGGCCGATCATCCGCTTGGCCTCCGCGCCGACGGCCAACGGCCGGCCGTCCTTGGTGTTGACCGCCACGACGGAGGGCTCGTTGAGCACGATCCCGCGACCACGGACGTACACCAGGGTGTTCGCGGTGCCGAGGTCCACGGCCATATCGCGTCCCAGAAGGGAGAAACTGTTGTCGCGCATCAGAGATGCACTCCTCTGTCGATCATCGGCCTGAGGGACACGGGGGCGCGTGACCAGGCCGGGCTTCCGCTGCGCTGATACGTCGGAGCAGCTGGCATGTGCCCTCAGGCTACGGGAATCGACAGGTGGGCACAAGGGCGACCACCCTGCGTTCCGCCGTCCGATCAGTCCCCTCCCAGGTCAGAAGGGTTGTTGGCCAGGGCGAAGCCGAGAGCGGCCGATCGGCCGGGCCGGCCGGGTCCTACAGTTCGGGAAAGAACAGGGCGATCTCCCGGGCGGCCGACTCGTTCGAGTCCGAGCCGTGCACCAGGTTCTCCCCCATCTCGAGGGCGTGGTCGCCCCGGATGGTGCCGGGGGCGGCATCCACCGGATTGGTCGCACCCATCAGGTTGCGCACGACCTTGTAGGTGTCGTCGGGTCCCTCGACCACCATGGCCAGCACCGGCGAACGGGTGATGAACGTGACCAGGTCACCGAAGAACGGCTTGCCGTCGTGCTCTTCGTAGTGCGCCCGGGCCACGTCGACCGACAGGGTGCGCAGCTCGGCCGCGACCAGTCGGAGGCCCTTGCGCTCGAGGCGGCTGATGATCTCACCGGACAGACCGCGTTCGACGGCATCGGGCTTGGCTATGACAAGTGTTCGTCCCACAAGCGGGGCACCCTAGCCGACATCGGACGGTGCCCTGACGCGCCGGCGGGCACATCCGGGGTGGGTCGGGCCGGGAGGGCCCGCCCGGGCAGCCGGCCCTCAGGAGCCGGGCAGCAGGGCGGACCGGGCGTCGGCCACGACGTACAGGGACCCGCACACGACGACCCGGTCGTCCGGTCCGGAACGCTCCACGGCCTGGCGCACGGCGTCGACCGGCGTGGCCGCCACCGCCACCTCCATACCGAGTGAGGCCGCGGCCGCGGCCACGTCGCCCACCGGTATGGCCCGGGGCGAATCGGGGGCGCAGGCGATCACCGAGCGGACGCCGGCGGACACCAGGGCGTCGAGCATGGCGGTCGGGTCGCGGCCGGTCAGCATCCCGACCACGGCGATGGTCTCCCCCTCGGTGTCGAACTCCTCGATCAGCGAGCGGGCCAGCACCATCATGCCGGCCGCATTGTGCGCCCCGTCCACCAGCACCAGCGGATGACGGCCGACGACTTCGAGGCGGCCGGGCACCCGCACCGCCCCCAGTCCCTCCTCGACGACCTCCTCGTGCAGCGGCGACCCGAAGAACGCCTCGGCGGCGGCCAACGCGCAGGCGGCGTTGTCGCCCTGATGGCTCCCGTGCAGGGGAACCAGCAGCTCGCCGTAGGCCGCGCCCGGTGTCCGCAGATCGACGAGGCGGCCACCGACGGCCAGTCGGTTGGAGGTGCAGGCGAAGTCGATGCCCCGGGCCCAGAACTGCGCGCAGCCCACCCGCTCGGCGGCGGCGCGGAACAGTGCGAGCAGCGTGGGATCGGTCTCCCCCACCACGGCGGTGCCGCCCGGTTCGAAGATCCCGGACTTGTCCCTGGCGATGTCCTCCAGGGTCGGCCCCAGGACCTCGGTGTGGTCGTAGCTGATGTTGGTGACCACCGACACCACGGCGTGGACGATGTTGGTGCAGTCCCAGGTCCCCCCGAGTCCCACCTCCACCACGGCGACGTCGACCGCCTCGTCGGCGAACCAGGTGAAGGCCGCCGCCGTCAGCAGCTCGAACCGGGTGGGGCGCTCGTCCATCAGGTCCTCGAGGCGCGCCAGCGAGTCGAGCACGTCGGTGAACGACTCGTCGTCGATGGGCTCGCCGTTGCGGGCGATGCGCTCGTTGACCCGGGACAGGTTGGGGCTGGTGTACGTCCCGACGGTGAGGCCCATCGCCGCCAGCAACGACGTGGTCATGGCGGCCGTTGAGCCCTTCCCGTTGGTGCCGGTGATGTGGACGACCGGGTAGGCGGTCTGGGGATCGCCGAGCAGCGCGGCCAGTGCCCGCATCCGGTCGAGCGACGGGAGGGCCCGGCGGGTGGGCATGGCCGACTCGAAGTCGACGTGCGAGTCGAGCCAGGCGAGGGCCTCGGGAAGGTCGGAGAAGGTCACAGGAGGGCGCGACGGGACGGGGTGCTCCGAACCGGGGGCGGAGCGCGATCCCCTACGAGGCAGCGCGGCGGCTGCGGGTCGCCTTGGCCGGCGGGCTGAGCGGGACCAACGTCGGGTGGACCTTGTCGAGCACCACAGCCCGGTCCACGACGCACTTGGAGATGTCGGTGCGGCTCGGCAGGTCGTACATGACCTCGAGCAGGACCTCTTCGAGGATGGCCCGGAGCCCACGGGCGCCCGTCCCCCGCAGCAGGGCCTGCTCGGCCACCGCCTCGAGGGCGTCGTCGGTGAACTCGAGTTCGACGTGGTCGAGCTCGAAGGTCCGCTTGTACTGACGGACCAGTGCGTTCTTCGGCTCCACCAGGATCCGGATCAGTGCCTCCTTGTACAGGTGGGAGACGGCACTGACGACCGGCAGGCGTCCGATGAACTCGGGGATGAGGCCGAACTTCATCAGGTCCTCGGGCAGCACGTGGCGCAGCAGCTCGGAGTCGTCGCGCTCGGACGCCTTGCGCACCTCGGCCCGGAAGCCCATGCCCTTGCGACCGATCCGGCTCTCGATGATCTGGTCGATCCCGGCGAAGGCACCGCCGCAGATGAACAGGATGTTGGTGGTGTCGATCTGGATGAATTCCTGGTGGGGATGCTTCCGTCCACCCTGGGGGGGAACCGAGGCCGTGGTGCCTTCGAGGATCTTGAGCAGTGCCTGCTGCACGCCCTCGCCGGAGACGTCACGGGTGATCGACGGATTTTCCGACTTGCGGGCGATCTTGTCGATCTCGTCGATGTAGATGATGCCGGTCTCGGCCCGCTTGACGTCGTAGTCGGCCGCCTGGATCAGCTTGAGGAGGATGTTCTCGACGTCCTCACCCACGTAACCGGCCTCGGTCAGTGCGGTGGCGTCGGCGATGGCGAAGGGGACGTTGAGCATCCGGGCCAACGTCTGGGCGAGGAGCGTCTTCCCGCACCCGGTCGGTCCCAGCAGGAGGATGTTCGACTTGGCGAGCTCCACGTCGTTGTCATGGGCCCCGTTGTTGCCGGCCTGCACCCGCTTGTAGTGGTTGTAGACGGCGACCGACAGGATCTTCTTGGCGTACTCCTGGCCGATCACGTAGTCGTTCAGGAACTCGTAGATCTCCTTGGGCTTCGGCAGCTCGTCGAAGCTCAGTTCCGTGGTGTCGGCCAACTCCTCGGCGATGATGTCGTTGCAGAGCTCGATGCACTCGTCACAGATGTAGACGCCGGGACCGGCGATCAGCTTCTTGACCTGCTTCTGCGACTTGCCGCAGAAGCTGCATTTCACCAGGTCGCCACCGTCTCCGAATTTCGCCACGTCGGTTCCCCATGTCCTTCTGTCGGCGGCCCTGCTGCTCGACCGGGCCCTTCGCTGCCTGTGTGAACTAGCTGTCTGCGTGAACTGCTGTCTGTGCCAACTCGTCCTGTGGGCCCGGTCGCACCGACCCGGGTCCGTCCGGGGTGGGCGACGGTGCCGTCCGGAGCACCAACCCTAGCGGTTGGGGCGACCGGAACCGGTCCTTCGCACCACCGCTAGGCGGCGCCGATCGCGTCCAGCGGCAACGTGTCCCGAGCCGAGATCACCTCGTCGATCAGGCCGTACTCGACGGCCTCCGCCGCGGTCATGATGAAATCGCGGTCGGTGTCCTTCGACACGCGCTCGGCGCTCTGCCCCGTGTCGTCGGCCAGCATGCCGTTGAGCAGGTCCCGCATGCGCAGGATCTCCTTGGCCTGGAGCTCGATGTCGCTCGCCTGGCCCTCCACGCCGCCGAAGGGCTGGTGGAGGAGGATCCGTGCGTGGGGAAGTGCGAACCGCTTGCCCCGAGTGCCCGCACCGAGCAGCACTGCGGCGGCCGATGCGGCCTGTCCGAAGCAGAACGTCGACATGTCCGGCTTGATGTACTTCATCGTGTCGTAGATGGCGAACAGTGCGGTGATGTCACCGCCGGGCGAGTTGATGTACAGGTGGATGTCCTTGTCCGACTCCTCCGACTCCAGGAAGAGGAGCTGGGCGCAGACCAGGTTGGCCACCGTGTCGTTGATCGGGGTGCCGAGGAAGATGATCCGCTCGCGGAGCAGACGGGAGAACAGGTCGTAGTTGCGCTCCCCACGGCTGGTGGACTCGACGACCCACGGCACGCTGTACCCCTGTGCGTCGATCGACCTGCTTGCCTCTGTGAAACTCACTCCGAGTCCTCCTCGCCCTGGTTCACCTTCAGGTCGTCCCGTGATACGGGCTTCCCGTTCTCGTCGACCAATTCGACAGAATCCATCAGCCATCGCATCGCTTTGGCCTTGCGTCGGTCCGAGCGTACCGCCGAGAGCCGTCCGGCCTGTTCCAGTTGGCTCCGCACCTGGTCGGCGTCCATGTCGAGGCGACTGCCCATGGCGGTCAGCTCCTCGTCGAGCTCCTCGTCCTCCAGCTCGATCTCCTCGGCCTCCACCAGTGCCCGCAGAGCGAGGTCGGCCTTGACGCTCTGGAGCGCCCCGGCCCGGAGCTCCTCCAGGAACTCCTCCTCGCCACGGCCGGTGACTCCCAGGAACTGGCCGAGGCTCATGCCCTGGCCCTCGAGGCGGTGGTTGAGGTCGTGGATGCGCTCCCGCAGTTCCTCGAGCACCAACTGCTCGGGGATCTCCTCGGTCACCAGCTCGACCAGCGCCTCGACGGTCTTCTGCTGGAGCGCCATCTGGGCCTCCACGATCTTTCGTTGGCGCAGCCGCTCGGCGATGTCGGTCCGCAGTTCCTCGATGGTGGCGAACTCGGACGCCTCGGCGGCCCACTCGTCGTCGGCGTCGGGCAGCGACAGTTCCTTCACGTCCTTGACCGTCACGGTGAAGGCGACCGTCTGCTCGAGGGCTTCGATCTCCGAGTCGAAGGTGATCGTGTCGCCGGCCTTGGTACCGAGCAGCTGGTCGTCCAGGCCGGGCACCACGCCGTCCGTACCCACCTCGTAGAGGAAGTCCTCTGCCGTCAGGTCGTCGTCGTCACCGTCGGCGTCCGCGCCCGGGCGCACCCCACGGATGTCGATGGTCACCTGGTCGCCGGTCAGCACCGGACGGGTCACCTCGATCAGCTCACCTGATGTCGCCCGCAACCGGTCGATCTGGGCGACGACCTCGTCGTCGGTAACCTCGAGACTCGGCATGGTGACCACCAGGCCCCCGTATCCCGGAATGGCCACGGTCGGTCTGACCAGCACCACGGCCTCGAAGGAGACGGGACCGGCGTCCTCACCACTGGTGATGTCGATGTCGGGCTGGTCGATCGGGTCGACCTCCGTCTCGGTGACTGCCCGTGAGTAGAACTCGGGGAGCGCCTCGCGGATGGCCTCGCCCCGCAGGGCGACCGCTCCACCCATGCGGGACTCGAGCACCTTCCGGGGAACCTTGCCCGGACGGAATCCGGGTACCCGGACCTCACGCGACAGACGCTTGAGGACGTCGTCGAGGGCTCCGTCGATCTCGGCTTCGTCGATCTCGACCGTGAGACGGACCTTGTTGCCCTCCTCGGGCGCTGCTGTCGCTCGCATACGAATAGAGGAGTGTACCGGCCCCCGGGGGGCCGACTTTCCGCACCCGTCGCGCCGGCTGACGGGCC
>Ga0302279_10006183_pt1 | contig 12894 bp, 7 predicted proteins | sample III_Bog_N3_3_FD_194541 | JGI IMG/M metagenome (GOLD analysis project Ga0302279, IMG submission 194541) | Peat permafrost microbial communities from Stordalen Mire near Abisko, Sweden - III_Bog_N3_3 | ecosystem: Environmental > Terrestrial > Soil > Wetlands > Peat | place: Sweden: Abisko...
AGACGTCGACGCTCTACGCGACGCTCCGCGCCATCGCGACCCCCGAGATCAACATCGTCACCATCGAGGATCCGATCGAGCTCGTCGTCGACCAGTTCAACCAGGTCGCCGTGCAGCCCAAGATCGGCCTCGACTTCGCGGAAGCGCTCCGGCACATCCTGCGGCAAGACCCGGACGTCGTCATGGTCGGTGAGGTCCGCGATCCCGAGACGGCCAACATCTCGCTCCAGGCCGCGCTCACCGGGCACCTCGTGCTCGCGACGCTCCACACGAACGACTCGGCGGGCGCCATCACACGGCTCCTCGAGCTCGGGGTCGACCCTTTCATCCTGGCCTCGACGCTGGTCGGTGTCGTCGCGCAGCGCCTCGTCCGGCTCGTGTGCCCCAACTGCCGCGTCGAGACGTTCCTCAGCCCGGACCAGATGCAGCTCATCGGCCTCGACATGCAGGAGCTCGAGGCCCAGGGGGAGGACCCGCGGCTCATGGTCGCGCAGGGTGAGGGGTGCGTGAAGTGCCGCAACACGGGGCTCGTCGGCAGGACGGGCGTGTTCGAGGTGCTGCCGATCGACGACAAGATCCGCAAGCTCATCATCAGCCGCGCCCCGTCGCGGGACATCATGAAGCAGGCGCGAAACGACGGCCTCATGACGCTGCGCGAGGCCGCGATTCGCAAGCTCGCGAAGGCCGAGACGTGCTTCGATGAGGTGCTTCGCGTGACGGTGGAGGACTGATGCGCGAGTCGTTCGTTGCCAGCATCAAGGCGGCCATCGCGGCGCGCGTGCCCATCGTCTACGTGGCGACGCACGAAGAGCAGCGTGCGCTCGAGCTCATCAGCGAGGCGGTCGGTGCCACGCGCGTCGCGAGCTGGACGTCGACGCACGGCCTCGACGGCGACCCGGCGGCCATCACGGCCGTCGCCGGCATCGAGGCCCCCTTCACGCGCGAGCAGCCCGTGCGTGTCATGTTCGACATCCACCCGTACATCGGCCGCCCGGAGGTCGTCCGCGCACTCCGCGACTTCGCCAAGAACGTCCGCCCCACCGGCGCGGTGCTCATCCTGGTCTCGCCGGTGCCGCAGATCCCCGGCGAGCTCGATCGCGACACGACGGTCATCGACCTGCCGCTCCCGGGGCCGGGCGAGGCGGGGGCTCTGTTCGAGCAGGAGCGCACGCGCATCCAGGTGCCGGAAGGGCTCACGAAGGACGGCTTCGTCCGCGCGGCCCTGGGGCTCACGCTGGGAGAGATGAACCGCGCCTTCCGGCTGGCGGCGATGCTCCCCGACGCCGACGCGGCGCTTGCGCGGGTGGTGGCGGAGAAGCAGAGCGCCCTCCGCAAGAGTTCGACCCTCGAGCTGATCTCGGCCGACGTGGCGCTCGACGATATCGGCGGGCTCGAGGTGCTGAAGGCCTGGCTCAAGATGCGGGTGCTCGCGTTCGACGAGGGGGCGCGCGCGTTCGGTCTCGCCGAGCCTCGCGGGATGCTCGTGTGCGGCGTGCAGGGGTGTGGGAAGTCGCTCGTCAGCAAGGCGGCGGCGCGGGTGCTCGGGCTACCGCTGGTGCGTCTCGACTTCGCCGACGTGTTCGCGATGCCCTCTCCCGAGCAGGCGCTGCGTGAGGCAACACGCGTCGTCGAGGCGATTTCGCCGGTCGTGCTGTGGGTCGACGAGATCGAGAAGGGGCTTGGCGAGGGGACGAGCGACGCGCGGCAAGCTCGCGTGTTCGGCGCGTTCCTGACCTGGCTCCAGGAGCGTCGCGCGATGGTGTTCGTCGCGGCGACGGCGAACGAGGTCGAGCGCCTGCCCCCCGAGCTGTCGCGCCGCGGCCGCTTCGACGAGATCTTCTTCGTGGACCTTCCGTCGGCCAAGGAGCGGCAGGACATCCTTCGCCTCCAGCTGCGACGCCGCGGGCGCGACCCCGAAGCGTTCGCCGTCGATGCCCTGGGCGAGGAGCTCGAGCACTTCTCCGGCGCCGAGCTGGAGCAGGTCGTGTCGGGCGCGCTCTTCCGCGCCTACGCGAAGCGGCGGGATCTGAGCGACCTGGATCTCCGCGCTGCGGCCAAGGAGACGACTCCGCTGGCTGTGCTGTACGAGGAGAAGATCCAGGCGCTCCGGACGTGGGGGAGAGCCCGCGCGCGACGCGCTTCGGCGGATCGACGGACGCTCGAGCTGTTCGGGGACTAGCTCGCTAGTGCGCTGCGCCGTTGTGAGCAGACGTACGGCGTGAGACGAGCGGAGCCCAGGCGGGACGCGGCTCGCGTGCGCGCATCGCCTGGTGAGGGAACCGAGCCTCCCATCGCGTGCCGCGTCCTGGCTGCGACCAGACGACGAGACGACCTCCCATGGCGCGCACCGCAGACAGCACGGCGCCCATGCCGACGCCCCGCCCGGAGTGCTCGGTGAGCGCTTCTTTTGTGCTCATCCCGTCCGCGAAGAGCACCGCCTCCAGATCCTTGCGCGTGGCGTGCGGCAGCCGCATCGCCTTGGCGCGGAGGGAGACGGCGGCCCAGTCGATGCCGCGTCCATCGTCCTCGAGGCTCACGACGAGCTCACCCTCGTCGACGAAGGTCCGCAGTGTCAGCGTCCCGAGCGCCGGCTTGCCCTGCGCAAGACGCTCGTTCTCGGTCTCGATGCCATGGTCGATGGCGTTGCGTACGACGTGCGAGAAGCTCGTCCAGAAGCGCTTCCACTTCTCGGCCGGGAGCCTGAGGTTGTTGGCCTCGAGCACCACCGAAAGGCTCCCCTTGCCCATGCGCTCGGCCATGGATCTCGCCTGCTCGGCGATTCGCCGCAGCCGCACGTCGGTCGGCTCGAGGCGCCACGCGTCGATCATCTGCGCGACCTTCACGCGGGGGACCGAGTCGGACAGCGCCTTGGTGAGCGCATCGAGCTCGGCGGGCGTAATGACGATGCGGTCGCTCCCCTGCCCCAGGAGGCCGGCGACCCGCTCGGTGGTGGTGCGCCAGAGGGTCTCGAGCGACTCGCGCTGGGACACCGTGATCTTGGCGCGCGTCTCCTCGAGGTCGGCCTCGAGCTCGTGGCACGCCTGGGCGACGCGCTCGAGCCCGAAGACGGCAGCGTTCGACTTGAGCGTGTGAATCCAGTGCCGGGTCTCTTCGGGGGTGGCGTCGGTGCGCGTCGCGATGAGTCGACAGAGGTCGGCCCCCTCGGAGAGGAACTCCATGAATCCGGCGCGGTCACGCACGACGTGGTCGAAGATGGTGAGCGTCTCGCGACGACCCTGCTCGCTCTTGTCGCGCTCGACCTGGCTGGTCGCGTCCGAGATGACGAGGACCACGTTCGATAGCGCGTCCCCATCCCAGCGCGGGCGGTAGTCGATCTCGTAGGTGCGGCCTCGCGACGAGACGGCACGCGGCAGCTGCGCGAGCACAAGGTCGCGCTCGAAGTCCTTCTCGGCGAGCGAGGCCCAGCCCAGCTCGAGCCAGCCGCCCACGCCGGGGTCGACCCGGCCGATGTAGTCCCAGACCTTGTCACCCGGCTCGATCGGTCCCAGCCAGCGCTCGAGGATGGCCGACCGCTCCCGGGCCATGCTCCCGTCGGGGCCGACGGAGAGGAGCCCCTGGCCCACCGTGTCGAGGACGAGCTCTAGGCCACGCGTGCGGACGTCGAGCTCCCGGGCACGCTCCTCGAGCAAGAGGTTCCGCTTCCACGTCTCGACGAATGTGAGGCGCTGGTGCCCCGCCTCGACGACGAGGAACGCGAGGTACATGACGAGGATGACCGACAGGCCGTAGTCCAGCCGCGTGCCGGCCCCGAACAGCGCCGTGGCGAACGCCGTCGGCAACAGCATGCAGGCGAGGTAGCTCCGTACCAGGCGTGGGCTCGGACCCAGCGAACTCGTGGCTCCTGCGGTGATACCCGCGGTCGTGACCAGCACGAGAAGTGAGTCCGGTCCCCAGCCCATCGCGTGCGTCGAGACCGCGCAACCAAGGCCCCAGGAAGCGCCGGTCGCGACGGTGGCCGCGCCAAACTGGGACGACCACCGCTCGGGGTCCGCGGCGTAGAGCCTCGGCATCTCGCGCGCGATCCAGAGGCGGGTCACGCCGAGGGCGATCATCCAGGTCATCGCGGCGAAGGCGACCGCCGGATGCGCGTAGGCCGCGGGAGCCGCGAAGACGAGGATCGCGACCAGGACCAGGTAGGCGACGATGCCTGGGACGGCCCGCTTCGCCAGCGCCGCGTCCACCGTCGCCGTGAGCTCCGCCGGATCGCTACCCCGTGCTTGCTTCGTGTCCTCGCCCACAACTTTCGACTGCGCCATGACGACCCTCAGGAGGGTCAACGGCGCCTCGAGCGAGGACTGAAGGGGTCGTTGTTACCGAGCGCTCTCGCCCGTGGGCCGGCGACGCCTCGCGGCGGCCCCCAGCATCGCGAGAAGGAGCCCCACGGCGCCGGCGCCGGTCGTGCCGCGTAGCCCGGGCGCGCGCACCGAGCAGAACAGCCCGCTTCCCGAGCCGACGACCGTGCTGCACACGTCGTTCGCGCACTCACTGCTGAGGCACTGGGCAGAACGATTGCAGGTCGCGCCGGTCTCGAGGTCGGGGGTGCAGGCGCCGGTCGTGCCGCAGAACTCCCCCTTCGGGCACTCGTTGTCCTTCGTGCAACGCGAGCCGCCGTCGCCGACCCCTGCGTCGCTGGAGATGCACATCCCCGTGGTCGTGTTGCACGTGGGGGCGTCGGTGTCGCACATGCTGGAGCTGGTGCACTGCACGCAGGTGTTGGTGGTCGTGCTGCACACAGGGGTCCCAGCGGGACACTCGGAGCTCGTCGTGCAGGCGACGCAGAGCCCCCCGTTCGGTCCGGTCGTCGCGCAGAAGGTCGATCGACAGTCCGTCGTGCCGTCGGTCGCCGTGCACGGGCCGTCCCCGTTGGCATAGCCGCACTTGTTGTCCTTGGTGTCGCAGACGCCGCTCTTGCAGACAACCGTTCCCGCCGCCGCGGTGCAGACCCCGTCGAGCGTCGGATTCATGTGTGCCGTGTCGGTGGGCACGGCGACGCCGTTGGGAAGCTTGGGCGTGCACTCGTGCGCGGTCTCGTTGCACCAATCGCCGGCCGGGCAGTCGGCGTCGACGTTGCAACTGCCGCTGCCCTGGCAAGTCCCGTTGGGGCCGCACATGCCAGACTGGCACACGGTCGCGCCATTGGTCGCAGTGCAAGGCCCGTCTCCGTTGGCGTAGCCGCACTCGTTGTTGTTCGTGTCGCACACGCCGCTGACGCAGACCGCCGCCCCGACCGCGATCGTGCAGGTCCCGGTGAGCGGTGGTGTGTGCCCGCTGAGCGTCGGGACGGCCTGGCTGTTCGGGAGCTTCGCCGTGCAGCTGAAGGTGACCGTGTCGCAGAACTGGGTCGAGCTGCAGTCGGCGTCGACGGCACATCCGCCGGTGGCGGGGATGCACACCGGCGCGTTCGCGCTGCAGGTGCCCGACTGACAGACGACGGCTCCGGCGCCCGTGCTGCAGGGGCCGTCCCCGTTGGCATACCCGCACTCGCTGTTCTTGGTGTCGCAGACACCGGTCTGACACACGAGCGTCGCCGCAGCGGCGGTACAGGTTCCGCCGAGGGTCGGATTCGTGTGGGGCGGGTCGTTCGGCATCGCGGTGCCGTTGGAGAGCTTCCCGGTGCAGGTGTGCATGGTCTCGTCGCACCAGTTGCCGCCGGTGCAGTCTGCGTCGACGTTGCAGCTTCCTGGGGCCTCACACTCGCCGTTCGCGCTGCACAAGCTCGAGCGGCACTGGGTACCGGTCGTGCAAGTGCCGTCGCCGTTGGCGTAGCCGCACTTTCCGTCCGGATCGCACACGCCCGACTGGCACACCGCCACGTTGGTTCCCGGCGTGCACATGCCGTCGCCGTTGGCGTACCCGCACTCCATGTTGCCGACGTCGCAGACGTGGCTCGTGCACACCAGCGCGCCTACGCCCGTTCCGCACGTTCCGTCCAGGGTGGGGTTGGTGTGCGGGGCGTCGGTCGGCAGCGCCGTGCCGTTGGCGAGCGTCGCCGTGCACGTGTGCGTCGACTCGAAGCACCAGAGGCCCGACGCGCAGTCGGCGTCGACGTTGCAACCACCGAGCGGCTCGCACTTGCCGTTCGCGCTGCAGGCGGTGGAGCGGCACTGGGCTCCGGTCGTGCAGGTGCCATCACCGTTGGCGTAGCCGCACTTTCCATCCGGGTCGCATACGCCCGACTGGCAGACGACGCTGCCATCGGCTGCGTCGCACGAGCCGTCGCCGTTGGCATATCCGCACTCGTTGTTGCCGGTATCACAGACCATGCTCGTGCAGACGAGGGCGCCCGCTCCGGCGTTGCATATGCCGTCGAGCACCGGGATCAGGTGTGACGAATCGGTCGGCACCTGGACGCCGTTGGCCAGGGTCGGCAGGCATTCGTTCTGGCTGATGTCGCACCAATTGCCGCTGGGGCATTGCGCGTCGGCGGTGCACCCCACGGTGGTGTTCACGTGCGAGCCCAGGAGCGCGAGGATACCGGTCCCTGCGATCTGGTAGTTGCCGGCCGTGATGGTTCCGGTGGTTCCGCAGGCAACCTTGACGGTGACCTGGAAGGAGCCCGTGGCGCCCGCGGCGAGAGTCCCGACGGTGCACGTGACCGCCCCGGCCGCATTCACCGCGGGTGCAGTACAGCTGAGCCCCCCCACTGCATCCGAGACGAACGTCGTGTTCGGCGGTGTGTTGAACGTGACCACCACGCCCGCTGCGGCGGTCGCAGCGCCGTTCTCATACGTGAGCTTGTAGGTGAGGTCATCGCATGCGTTGACCTGGCTGGGAGCGGTGCCGAAGACGAACAGTCCCGGCAGCGAAGCGCCAGCGCCTCCGTCGACGTAGAGCTCACCAAAGTGCCCGCCAGGCGAGCACCCGCTGGCGATGAGCTGCAGCTCGACCATGTCGCCCATGGCGAGCGTGTTTCCCACGGGCGCGATGTCGACGAGCTGCCAGTCGGTGAAGTCGATCTCGTTGACCGTCCCGGTGTTGATCGACTGCCACGCGACCCCTGCCGCCCCGCTCAGGTTGAAGTCCGAGTAGAGCAGCGTGTTCCCGGCCGTGAGGTCCGTGAGCTGGACCATGTAGTACGGCTGCTGCGAGGCGATGTGCGCTGGATTCTGCAGCACGGGGGCGACGACGAAACGGACGTGCACTTGCCCGTCGGTTGGATCGACGTCGGCGGGGCCAACCGTCATCGTCTGCGACATGACGTTGATGTTCTGGCCGTTCCCGAAGTTGGTGCTGCTATGGAAATTGACCCTCGCGCACTGGTTGCCGTAACGCGGCCAGCGGAAGTTCGTCCCGCCCGGTGCGAGATCCGGGTCCTGCTGCGTGAGCGGCCCGGTCGCCGAGTAGATGATGGTCGTGAGCGCCTTGCCGCCGGCGGTGAAGTCGAGCCCGGCGTAGGTCTGCGGGGTTTGGACCGTGATGCCCTTGTTGAGGAACGGGGCGATCGTCCAGCCGGGCGGAGCAGCGCCCGCGGCACCGGTCTCGAAGCCCATGTTGACGAAGGCGCGCGTGTTCGTTTCCGGGCCGCCCGGGCTGTGCCCGGACGAGCAGGCGACCGCGAGCCCGACGGCCGCCATCAGCGTGAAGGCTCTTGCGAAGCGCGGAGTCGTCCGTCGGTGTTCCATGCTGCCCTCGTTCATCAGTTTAGCACTCCGCCGCTCAGGGGCCGGGCTTCGGCTTCTTCTCGACGATGTTGAACTGGACGCGCCGATTCTTCTGGCGCCCCTCGTCGGTGTCGTTGTCCGCGATGGGCACGTCCTGTCCGTAGCCCTTGGCCGTCATGCGCGCCTTCTCGACACCGCGCGCGACCATGGCCTTGACCACCGCCTCGGCGCGGGCCTGCGAGAGCCGCTTGTTCAGCGACGACGTGCCGCGGTTGTCGGTGTGTCCTTGCACCTCGATGCGCGAGATCTCTCGATGCGATCGGAGGACATCCGCGACGGCGTCGAGGAGCGAGTCGCTCGCCTTCTTGATCGTCGCCTTGCCGGTGTCGAACTGCACTTGCTCGAGGATGACGATCTGGTCGTCGGTGACGTGCACCGTCGGGCAGCCGTTGCGCTTGGGGTCCGTGCTGCGGGGGCCTGGCTCATCCGGGCACGCGTCCTCGGAGTCGGGGATGCCGTCAAAGTCGCGATCCGGTGGCGGCGGCGGGCAACCATTCTTCGTCGGGTCGTCGCTCGGCACCCCGGGAACGTCGGGGCAGGCATCCACGGCGTCCGGGATCCCGTCATGGTCGCGGTCGGGTGGCGGCGGCGGGCAACCGTTCTTGGTCGGGTCGTCGCTCGGCACACCGGGAACGTCAGGGCACGCGTCCACGGCGTCGGGGATTCCGTCGTGGTCCCGGTCCGACGGCGGGGGTGGCGGCGGCGGACAGCCGTTCTTCGTCGGGTCTTCGCTCCGCTCGCCGGGCACGTCGGGACAGGCGTCCTCGGTGTCGGGGATACCGTCGTGGTCGCGGTCGAGCACCTGCTCGGGCGTATACGCGACGGACAAGATGGCCCGAAAGTCGGGCGTGCCGATCCCGGAGCTGAGCCCGGGGCCGATGCCCGCGCCTGCCTCGAAGTTGCGGAGAAACCGGTAGCGCGCGTCGAACAGGAGCTCGGCGTTCGTGGTTCGCTTCTCGATGTCACGGAGAACCAGGTTGCCGCTCGCCTCCGCTCCGATCTGCAGATGCCGGTCCTCGAGGAACAGAAAGCCGACGCCCGCCCCCCACCGGAACATCGACCCCTGCTCGACCGACCCGTAGCTCGCGGTGCCCTGGAGCTCGGGGCCGAGGGCCGCCGACCACACCATCCGCTCGACCACGCGGCCGCCGAGGATCACCTGCGGCTCGCCGCGGACCTCGCCCGCGCTGACGAAGGACCCCGAGGCTCCGGTCGGGAGCCAGAGGTAGCCGCCGAGCGCGACCTGGAAGGGGTCGTGGTACTTGCCCCACAAGGTCACCCGCGCGCCGAGGCGGAGGTCACCGAACTGCGCGGAGCTGGGCGACGAGAACGTCTCCCCCTGCCCGCTTGGACTGTTTCCGCTCTGCAGGACGGCGACCGGAACGTCGACGTCGACCATGACGCGCTTCCAGAGGGCGAATCCCGCGTCGAGGTTCAGGTAGAGCTGGCTCTGAACGACCGCGCCGGCGTCGGTGTTGCTCGGCAAGACACGGAGCACGAGCGGATCGTGCGCGTAATCACCGAGGAGCATCACGTGCGGGGTGAAGTCGCCGGCGGCATACGGCGACGGGACACCGAACATGCGATCGCCCGCAGGGGCGGGCTCGAAGCGGTCGAGCGCGAGACCAGCCGTGCTCTGCGCGAACGCCGGACGACCCGCGCAGAGCCCGAGTCCAGCGAGGACGATCGCCGCGTACCTTCCCAAGCGCCTAGACATGAGCCCTCGAACGGACAGAGAGAAACGGCAAGAGGAGTCTACTCCGCGGCCTTCGTCAACCAGAGGTAGTGGCAGAGCCCACACCTCGTAGGGTCAGCTCCGCCAGAGCAAGACCGGTACGAGCGTCATGCCCACGAACGCACTGAATGCACGAGTAGCGGGGAAATAGCCAACATCGCCGCCAGCGTCGAAGGTGAGCCATGGCCTCGGGCTGTGGCTCACGGCGAACAGGACCCCACCGTCGTGCGACGCGGCGGCGCCGGCACCGGTGAAGTAGTAGTTCTCGAGCATCAGCCCGAACGGCGGCGGGAGGCTCGTCGACAGCGCCAGAGCGATCCAGCCCTGCGAGGCCGCGTCGGCGTTGAGGCGCCAGGCGTTGAGCCCGACGTTGAGGTCCGCGTGCACGGGGCCGAGGTCCTTCGTGACATAGCCCGTGAAGAAGGCGTCGGCGTAGAGTGACTGTCCGTCCTGAGAGGCGACCGGTGCGCTCGCCGCGGCCGATACCGACACGGCCGGGCGGTAGTCCCCCTGGTCGAGAACGTGTGCCTTGGCACCGACCGTCATGTTGTCGAAGTAACTGGCAGGAGCCGGCCCCCGTACTGCCGTGTAGCCGTTGCTGCCGACCTGCACCTGTATCCACTTCGCCAGGGTGAGCTTGGCGAGGAAGGGGAAGGTCTCCTGTCGGCTGGCGCCGAGGCTCCGCGTGAGGGACCCGGCCTCGATCTCGACCGCGCCCGGCACGACGATGTCAGCGGTGCAGGCGATGGTGGGACGACACGGAAGGCCGCGCGTATCGCCCGGGCCTTCGGCTGCCTTCGCTCCGCGGCGCCCGACCACCGACAAGCCGATCGCGAGGACCGCCGCGCGGGGCGGCTTCACTGCCGCATGGTCTCCGCGCTCGCGCGGGTGACGTAGAAGTAGCGCGGCCAGTGGCGATAGTAGGTCGGGCGAATCACCGGGTTCCCGTCGTTGGGATCCGGGTCCTGGGCGAGGGTGCCGACGAGGCGCACGAGCGACCCGATGCCGACCGAGTGCTCTCCGACGTCGTCCTCCGGGCGAAGCGGCAAAGTTGCGTGAATGACGCCAAAGTCGCGGTCGCTGACGGTAGTGCGGCACGAGGCCTCGTCGGCTGCGTACTCGCACAGATTGCGAGGCTCCAGCCGCCGCACGGTGAGGCTCAGGTACGCGGTTCCGCCCGGACCGGGCGCGCGGGAGACGACGACGCCGAACACGCTGACCGGGCTGCCGTGCCACGCCTCCGGCTGGCGCTGCACCATCACCGGATCGTAGTCGCGCGCCCCGGTCGCAGCGCGCTCCTCGCCGGAGAGAGGAACGTAGTGGGCCGCGTGGCCGTAAGGTCCCGCCCCCGAGCACCCGAGCAAGCCAGGAGCGGCGATGACGCAGGAAGCCGGGACGATGAACGACGCGACGAGCGAGCGAACGGCCATGGAACGCGAGTGAAGCCGATGCCCGCCCCGTTGGGAACCCGATTCGAGGCGCGACCAGAACGAATCCGTCAGGCGGGCTCGGTCGTGCGCCCGGCGTAGAGTCGCAGGAGTAGCTCCAGGGTGACGAGCAACAAGAGGGCGACGGCGATCGCCGGAGAGGCGTCCACGGATGCGCGGCTATCGCCGACCGCGCGAGTCGCGAGAGACGGGGAGAGCCGCCGGGGGCGCAGGTCGACCTCACGCGCGATCGGCGCCACGACGCGGGCCTCGGTGCGACCGTTCGTCACGAGCCGATAGAGGCCGACGAGCGGCGGCACGGCGCCCGCGGAGTGCCCGTCCGCAACGACGGGGACGGCGGTCCCCGTCGGCCCGGTGATCTTCACGTCCTCGCCCGCGGGGAATTTCCAGGCGACCCCCACGTCGGTGCGCCTCGGCACCGTGCGTAGCCGGGCTGCCTCACTCCAGGCGTCGAGGAGCTCGAGGAACGCAGGCCGGAGCGGCAGGTCGCTCGCGTCGAGCGCGAACGGCAGCGTCACGACCCAGATCTCGCCGCGTCCCATCGAACGGCGCAGCACCAGCGGCTGGTGGTCGTCCCACTCGAGGAGGGGAGCGTACGGAGCCGCGTCATCGCCCTCGAGAATCGTCCTGTGCTTGGCACCGAGCGCGAGGAGGCTCGATGCGGACGACGCGAGGGGCCCCGTGGCGCTCTCGATCGCGACGCCCGACGAAGTGGTGGGCTCCCATGCGACCGGGTGGCCCATGAACGGTTCGAGCGTGGCGCCGAGCTGCGCTCGCGCCGCGCGCGGCCCGAGAGCGAGCAAGACAAGGCCGCCACGGTCGACGAACGCGGCGAGCGCACGCCTCTCCTCGGGGGTGAAACCTGGGGGATCATCGACCACGATCCCCACGAACGCGCCGAGATCCTCCGTCCGGTCCGGGACCTGCGGCAGTGGCCGAAGGGTCGCGTCGAGCTTGAGCGCCGCCAGCGCTTGCTCCACGACCGGCGGGCCGCCCGTCGCCGCGATCTCACCGATGGAGTCGACGACGGCAATGGCGCCGGGGGCCGCTTCGGTGACCACGGGGGCGACGTCATCGGAGGCGATCGCATCAACTCCCAAGAGGCGGGCCACGAGGGCCCCGGGGGCCTCGAGCCGAGGGTCCAGGTCTGGCGGGAGCGCGAGGACGACCTCCCCCGTGTCGGCGGCGGGCGCCGGCGCCGTGGCCAGGGTCTTGTCCCCCGCCTGGATCGCGACGCTCCTACCGTCAGCGCCGCCCCCGGGGGTACAGGCGATCCGCACTCGAACACCGGCTCCTCCGCGATCGGCCCGAATGACTCCGCAGTCTTGACCGTCGGCGCGAATCTCGGGGAGCGCGTTCCACATCGGAACCGTCGCCCCCTCGCCGAGCGGCGCCCCGTCTGGCTTTCCGTCGGCAAGGTCGCTGAGCAAGACGACGCGGCGGTCCGCCTCGGGCATCCCGTCGAGCAGGCCGCGCGCCATGGCGAGGGCCGCGTCGAGATCTGTGGCCCGGTCGCTCTGCGCGGCGCCGTCGAGCATCGCCCGCGCGGCCCTGAGGTCGGTCGTCGGTGTCAAGGCAACGCGGGGAGGGGCACCGGCGAGCACGATGGCGACGGCGTCTCCTTCGCGCGTCGAGGCGAGAAGCTGCGCACCGCCTTTCTTCGCGCGGTCGAAGCGCGTGGCGCCGCCGAACAGCGCCCGCATGCTCATCGAGTCGTCGAGGACGACGACGAGCGCCACGGACGCTCCGTTGGCGCGTGACAGCGCGAGGCGCGAGCAGTGGACGAAGGGCGACGCGCCGAGCAGCGCGAGCCCGAGGACGGCGAGCGCGCGGATGGCGAAGAGTGCAGGATCCTCGAGCTTCGCGCGGCGACGGGCACGCGGCGGCGCGGGGGGGACGAGGTGTGCGGGCGCGAACGGACGCGGCTCTGCCCTGCGACGGCGGAGACGATGCGCCAGGTACGGCGCGGCGACGAAGACGACGGCGCCGAGAGCGAACGCGAAGAGAAAGCTCACGGGCTAGCGCGCCG
>Ga0302279_10006191_pt1 | contig 12866 bp, 10 predicted proteins | sample III_Bog_N3_3_FD_194541 | JGI IMG/M metagenome (GOLD analysis project Ga0302279, IMG submission 194541) | Peat permafrost microbial communities from Stordalen Mire near Abisko, Sweden - III_Bog_N3_3 | ecosystem: Environmental > Terrestrial > Soil > Wetlands > Peat | place: Sweden: Abisko...
GTTGTGCCGTCGTTGGCGCGTGCAGCGTCTCGCGTGTAGGAATGAACGCCATCGATGGCGCTCGGTGCGCCTTGGTCAACGGTAGCGACGCCTTCATCGACGGTAGCGACGCCTCCGTCGACGGTAGCGACGCCTTCCTTGGCGCGAGCGATGCCTCGAGCCGCCCCCTGGTCCCGACCGCGGGCCGTGCGCTAGCTTCACTGCCGTCATGTTACTCGCGGGGGTCCCGGCGCCGTTCTCCGGAACGTCGAGGTTTCGCGTCACGCGCCACATCGGCTCGGGTGGCTTCGGGGTCGTCTACGAGGTGGAGGACGTCGAGGGGAGGTCTCGGCTTGCGCTGAAGACGCTCGCCCGGTTCGACGCGGCCTCGCTGTACCGGTTCAAGAAGGAGTTTCGCGTCTTCGCCGACATCCGGCATCCGAACCTCGTCCGCGTTCACGAGCTGGTATCCGAGGGGCCGTACTGGTTCTTCACGATGGACCTCGTCGTGGGGGTCGACTGGCTCGCGTACGTCCGAGGCGGCGCCACGACCGCGTCGACTGCGTACGACGACACGATGGACGCCAGCGACGAGCACGCCGCCGCGGTGCACCCTCGAGCCCGTGCCGGCACGGCGGACCCGGAGCGCCTTCGATTCACGCTTTCTCAGCTCGTCCATGGGCTCTCGGCCCTCCACGACGCTCGCGTCATCCACTGCGACATCAAGCCTGCAAACGTTCTCGTGACGCCGGAGGGGCATGTCGTCGTGCTCGACTTCGGCCTCGCGACCATGGCCGTCGGTGCGGACGTGTCGACCTCGGACGTCCACACCGTCTTCGGGACCCCCGCGTACATGGCGCCGGAGCAAGCCGCCGGGATCGGCCTTTCCCCGGCCATCGACTGGTACGCGCTGGGAACGATGCTCTTCGAGGCGCTCACCGGGACGCTGCCGTTCACAGGCGCGCCCATGCAGCTCCTGATGGAGAAGCAGGCCCGGGTACCGCCACGCCCGTCGAGCCTGGTGCCAGACGTTCCGCCCGATCTCGATGATCTGTGCGCGGCTCTTCTCGACGTCCACCCGGAGAAGCGCCCTGGGGCGGCCGATATCCTGCGACGCCTCGGTGACAGCAGCTCAGCACCGGTGGTTCGCGCTTTGCCTCGCTCGTCGACCTCCGCGCCGTTCGTGGGACGAGCGGACGTCCTCCGCCGTCTCGGTGAGGCGTACGCCGTCTCACGCGCGGGGACGCTCGCGCTCGCTCTGGTCCACGGAACGTCGGGGATGGGAAAGAGCGCGGCCGTCAAAGCTTTCGTCGAGCGCGCAGAGGGGAGGCCCGTCGTCCTGCAAGGGCGGTGCTTTCAGCGCGAATCGGTTCCGTACAAGGCGTTCGACCCGGTCGTGGACAGCCTGACGCACTACCTGCTCACCCTCTCGCGCGAGGAGGTAGCGGGGCTCATGCCGCGCGAGGTCTCCGCGCTCGCCCGCATCTTTCCGGTGCTCGAGCGGGTCCCCGCCGTGGCCGAAGCGCCGCGCAAGTGGAGCGACGCGACCGACCTGCAGCTCCTGCGAAGGCGTGCGTTCGCCGCGTTGCGGGAGCTGCTCACGCGGCTCGCGGATCGCCATCCGGTCATCGTCGTGCTCGACGACGTTCAATGGGGCGACGCCGACAGCGCGGGTCTCCTGGGCGAGCTCACGTCGCCACCGGAAGCCCCTCCGCTGCTCTTGATTCTCGCGTATCGGTCGGAGGAGGCGGCGGACAGCCCGCTCCTCGCCGCGTTCGATCGGCGCGCACAGGTCGTCGGCTTCGAAGGGGTGCGCTGCGAGGTCACGATCGAACCGCTCTCGGGGTCGGAGGCGCTCGAGCTCGCACAGCGTCTGCTCGAGAACGTCCCGGACGCGGGCGCCCTCGCCGCCACGCTCGCCCAGGAGTGTCTGGGGAGCCCGTTCTTTCTCGGTGAGCTCGCGCAGTACGCGAAGACCGAGGTCGGCAACGCGGAGCGGAAGCCCATAAGGCTCGAAGACCTGATCTCGCTGCGCGTCTCCCAGCTCACGGACGAGGGGCGACTCGTTCTGCGCCTCGCCTCCCTCAGCGGAGGCAACGTCGGCCGCGCGGTCGCGATGCGGGCCAGCTACCTCGACGAGTCCAGGTTCGCGGCGACGCTCGATGCCCTCCGCATCGGCAACATGATCAAGCTCGCCGGTCTGAAGGGGGAGCTGGTCGAGCCGTTTCACGACCGCATTCGCGAGGCTGTATTCTCCGAGATGAATCCCGGCGACAAGCGCGCCCTGCATCGCGCGCTCGCCCAGGCGATCATCGTCGACCCGAGCCCGGATCCGGAGATCCTCTTGCTTCACTACGTCGCGGCGGGCATGCCGGACGAAGCGCGCGGGCAGGCGACGAAGGCCGCCTCGCGAGCGGAGTCGGCGCTCGCGTTCGATCGCGCCGCGGCACTCTGGGACGAGGCCCTCGCCATAGACGGGTGGGAGGATGGGACGCGACGAACGATGCAGCTCGCGCGTGCGGAGGCGCTCGTCCGCGCTGGACGAGGGGGCGCTGCGGCCGATGCGTTCCTTGCGCTCGTGGCGGGGGCCGATCCGATCATGAAGATCGATCTGATGCGGCGGGCAGGCGAACAGCTGGTCGTCGTCGGAGAGCATGCGAGGGGCATGAGCGTCCTTCGCGACGTCATGGCCAGCGTCGGCGAGAAGATGCCTCCGTCGACGGGGATGATGCTCGTCCGCGTCTTGCTGATGAGGGGGTGGCGCGCGATGCGCGGATGGTCGTTCACCCCGCGAGACCCGACCACGATCCCTCGGATGGACATCATTCGCATGGATGTCGTGAAGGCCCTCGGCAGAGCCTGCGTGCACGTGGAGCCGGCGTACACCGGATACTACTTTCTGCGACTGGGCTCGCTCGCGCTTTCGGCCGGCTACGCAAACGGCGTTCTGTCCGCGCTCACGGGCGCGATCGCGGTCTTCTATCTGGGACTGTTCGTCCCGTCGGGGCGTAAATCGAAGACGGGCGATCAGCCGCTGGTCAGAATGGCCTCGCGCCTCGCCGCCTCGCTCGACGATCCGCAGATGTCGGCACACTTCGTCCAGTGCAGCGGGGCCTGGCTCACGGTGTCGGGGCAATACGCCGAGGGTGCGCCTTTCCTCGAAAGAACCCTCACCGAGCTGCGTGAGTCGGGGGCCGTATCGCAGTGGGACCTGAACACGGCCGTATTCTTCTGGGCCTTGAACCACGGACGCGCAGGGGGGTATGCGGCGCTCGGCGCTCGCCTTCCTATCTACCTGCGCGACGGGTTCGACCGCGGAGACTTGTGGCTCACGACGAACCTCAGAATGGGCGCATCCGCCATTCACTGGCTCGTGGAGGACAAGCCCGCCGAAGGACGACGTGACATCGAGGAAGCGCTTCGGTCGTGGCGACACGAAGACTTCGATATGCAGCAGTACTATGCGGGCTATGCGCTGGGCATCGTCGACATCTACGAAGGGCGCCCGGGCGAGGCGCTCGTGTACCTGACGTCTCTGTCCCGCAAGGTCGCGTGGTCCGCGATTCGATTCGTCCCGGTCGTGCAGTCGGAGGTCTCGACGATGGCATTTCGCGCGGCGGTCGCGCACCTCGCAGAGGCTCCCGAGTCCCCGGAGCGCATGCGCGTGGCTCGCATATGGAGAAAGAGAGCCTATCGCGCCGTAACCTGGTTCCACCTGCCGACCCTTCACCTGATGGACGCGGGTTTGTCGTTCGTCTGCGGCGACCGCGAAGGAGCGAAGGCGCTCGCGACGCGCGCCCTCCAAGGTGCGCTCGCGGGGAGCTTGGCGCAGTACGTCGCCTTCAGTCGTTATCGCCTCGCGCAGCTCGACGATGGCAGTGACGGAAAGGCGAACATGGCCGCGTCCTTGGCGTGGATGACGGGACAGGGCGTTCGACGACCGGATCGCTTCCTCCAGGCGCACTCTCCCGGCTTCGATGGCCCGAGCAAGGACGACTCCGGCGAGCCGCAACACTGACTGCGCAGAGCCGGCGTGTGTGGCCGGTCAACCTGCGTCGGCGGTCGACGCTCCGCAGATCCCGAGTTGATTGTACTCGGCGAGCGCAGTTTGGCAGCCCGCCGTGTTCCCCGACGATGCGGCCTCGAGGCAGAGAGACGTATCGGTCGCGGGGTACGAAGGGCTCATGCAGCAGGCGGCGAGCGCTGCGCACGAGGGGTCGGAGGGGGTCGCGATGGAGCCGGCCTCGGGCGAGGAAGCTCCGCCGACGTCGAAGGTCGTCGTGAGGGCGTTGCTCGCATCGCTCCCATCGAGAACGGTGAGCGTGAGTGAATAGGTGCCGCTCGGAGCGCCAGGAGCGAGCTCGAAGAGGACATCGACGTCCCCTTCCGTCACGGACGACGAGTCGAGCACCGGAGTGGTCGAGGTCGTCGTCCCCCCCGTCGGCGCCGTGATTGCGATCTGAAGCGTCAGCCCGGAGAGCCCCGCGGCGTTGCTCACTGCGACCTGGCCCGTCGAGACGGCGCCAGCGACGACGGGCGTCGCGAGCGTCAGGTTGGAGATCACAGGGGTCGTGTCAGCGGCCGAGCCCGAGCAGGCGGCGAGGGCGATGCACGCGACGATGATGGCAAGCTTCTTCATAGGTCCTTCTCCGGGGCGAAGTGTTCGACGTCTCTCGGACGTACGACGATCTGCGGGACCGAAGCCGCTTCCGTCACGAAATCGTACGGGGTCTCGTCAAGGCGTAGACGCCGCGCCCGCGCAACCCCTCGGTTGCTCACGGGCGGTTAAGGCGGTCTACTGGACCACCGAGCCATGAATCGCAAGAGATCGAAGCTCGCCGCCGCCGCCCCGTGGTTCGTGGGAGGGTTGCTCACGGCCGGGTGCGCGAGCTTGAGCGGCCTCAACGGCGGCACGGCGGGCGACGATGCCGGCGACCGGGACGGAACCGCGAGCGGCCACGACGCGCGCCTCGAGACGGGACCCGATGCCGGGTCTCGGCCCGATGCCCGGCCGGACGGGTCGTCACCGGACGCGGCCCGGCCCGACGCGACGTCGGACGCTTCCACACCGGACGCCTCGCGCCCCGATGCGTCGACGCTCGACTCGGGAGCGTCGGAGGCGAAGGCGCCCGACGCGACCACGGCGGACGCGAAGAGCCCCGACGCGGGCCCGGCGTGCTCCGTCGGGGGCGCGACGTATGCGAGCGGCGTGGTGAATCCCGAGAACGCTTGCCAGGCGTGCCTCCCCTCGGAGAGCCCCGACGTCTGGAGCGACGTCAGCGACGGAACCCCGTGCGGCGCAGGAGGGGGGATCTGCCACACCGGATCCTGCGTGAACGGCTGCGAGGTCGGCGGCATCTACTTCATGGCCGGCGCGGCGAACCCCAGCAACGCGTGCGAGGTGTGCAAGCCCGGAACGAGCACGTCCGGGTGGACTGGCAGCGCGGAGGGGACCTCCTGCGGCACGTTCTTGATCTGCGACGGCGAGCTGGCGTGCGTGTCCGCCTGCTTCATCGACGGAGAGGGCTACGCGTCCGGCGCGCCGAACCCAGCCACCCCCGCGACCACGATCACCGCGTGCCAGACCTGCCAGCCCGACACGAGCACGTCCGCCTGGAGCACCGCTGCGCTGGGCACGAGCTGCGGCATGGGCGAGTATTGCAGTCAGGGTCTGTGCGCCGCGGGCTGCTTCGCCGTCGGGGCGTTCTATCCCCCGGGCGGCGGGCCCACCAGCACCGCCGGCGGCGCGATCTGTTACCCCGAGACGAGCACGACCAAGCTGACCCCCGTCGGGATCTTCTCGACCGGCCTCAGCCCGCTCGAGGTCGCCATCGCCGGCGCGGACGTGTGGATCACGAACAACAAGGGCAACACCGTGACGAAGCTCGTCGCGAGCACGGGAGCCCTCGTCAACTCGTACCCGACGGGCATGGCCCCGTGGGGCGTCGCCTTCGACGGCGCGAACGTCTGGGTGTCGAACAACGGGAGCAACTCCGTCACGAAGCTCAACGCGAGCAACGGGTCGGTCGTCGGCACGTACGACGTCGGCAGCAACCCCGCGGGGATGGTCTTCGACGGGGCGAACATCTGGGTCGCGAACACGCTCAGCGCCAACGTGACGAAGCTGACCGCGAGCACGGGCGCCGTCGCCGGCCCCTACTCCGCGGGCACCGCCCCGACCGAGCTCGCCTTCGATGGCACGAACATCTGGGCCACGAACTATCTCTCCGGGACTGTGACGGAGGTCGCCGAAGGCGGCGGGCAGATCGGCACCTACGCCGTGGGCACGAACCCGGTGGGGATCGTGTTCGACGGTATCTACATCTGGGTGGCGAACAGCGGGAGCACCAGCGGCACGGGCGGGGGTGGCACCGTGACCAGGATCAACGCGAAGACGCCGACGCAAGTGAGCACCTACGCCGTCGGAACCTCCCCCTACTACCTCGCCTTCGACGGCACGAACATCTGGGTGACCGACCAGGGGAGCAACACCGTGACGGAGCTCCTCGCGAGCACCGGGGCCCTCGTCGGCAAGTACAACGTCGGCATCAAACCGGCGGGCATCGCGTTCGACGGCATGATCAACGGCTCGGACATCTGGGTCGCGAACTCGGGCGGCAACAACGTCGTGAAGTTGTAGAACGTCGTCAAGGCGCGGACGCCGCCGGTTTCGCGAGGCGCTTCACCTTGCCGTCGCCGGTGGTCCAGTAGATGGCGACCCCATCCACCGCGAGCCCGTTCGCCGTGGACGGCTCGGTCGCGAGAGTCTCGGGGCTCGTACAGCCGGTCTTGGCGCACCGCTGAATCGTGTTGGGCGCGAACGGCAAATTATTGGCGGTGCCTAGACCAGTGTTGACCCAGTAGACGAAGCCATCGTCGAGCGCGAGCGCGTGCGGAGGCCCCTGCATGCCGCTCGCGAGGTACGTGGGCGGCCCGCAGCTCATGGCGGCCGCGGAGAGTACGGTCTGCGACGACAGCGCATAGAGCTGGGACGCGTCGGAGTGGAGCTCCACGTAGCGATCGCTGGACGGCACGTTGATGCACGTCTCTCCGGCGATCCCGATCGCGATGTCCGCTTGGCCGGAGGAGGCCACCTCGGAGATGAAGGTGAAGGCGGGGGTCTGTACGGTCATCGAGTACGGAGACTCCGAGTAGCCGTCGGATTCGAGCAACGCTTCGTTGCCCTCAGCCCAGAGGTTCTTGGCGGCGCCGCCACAGCCTTGCACCGGGCACATGTAGTCGCCGACGGTGTCGGCCCAGTAGAGATCGCCCGCGTAGATCAGGAACTCGTTGCCGACGCCGCCGGTCGGCGGAGTCGGTGTGAGCTCCGCGGGCACGCCCCCCGTCTGAAGGACGCGGAAGATCGTCCCCGTGGCGGCGCTCATGAAGTACACGTACGTCGAATCGAGCTCGATCCACACGGGTGACCCGGCGGTCGTCGCGACCTGGAACGGGGTTCCTCCGCCGACCGGTACGCGCATGACCTGGCCGCGAAGGTTGAGCCAGTAGACGAACGTTCCGTCCGTCGCGATGCGGCCCGGGCCCTCGAGACCTGCCGGGAGCCCACCGTCGATGCCTCGGACCTCGGCCCCGAGGGCGCTTCCCTGGAGCGATGCGAGCACGACCGGCTGGCAGACACCCGCCTCGCAGTCACCTCCGAGACACGACTGCTCGCACGACCCGCACGCGTCTGTTGTGCCGCCGCCGCCACCGTCGCATCGCGCGTCGCTGGCGCTTGCAGGTTGCGCATCCTTTGGCGGGGACGTCCGTGCGTCGCTCGGGACCGATGCGTCACCCGTGCCTGCGGAGTCGCTCTCGAACTGAAGGACGGTGTCGCAACCGACGGGTGCGAGAGCGAGGAGGCAGCACGCGAGGATCCGTCTCGAGATCATCGCAGCATCTCGTCGATCATGGGGAGGAACACACTGTGAGGGTACGCAGCGCGGAAGCGCGCGGCACGCCCCGTTGCCTCGTCTTGGCGATCGACCGCGAGCAAGGCCTGGATGCTGAGCGCCTCGCGTTCCTCTGCAAGTTGGCCCGTCTTGTACGAGCGCGCGTGCTGGTCGAGCGCTGCCAGAGCCTGGCTGCCATCGCCCCGCGCCAGAGCCGAGCGTGCACGCTCGAGGAGAATGCGCTCGGACGCGAGATCGTGATCGGCGTGATCCGAGGTCGTTACCGACGAAGGGTGCGAGGTCGCGGATGGGGTGCTTGGCGCGCTCGGCGTCGCAGAGATGGCGGACGCCGTAAGCGACGGAGCCGCCGGGATGGCCGTCCACGCGGGGTCGGGCAGCAGGACGGGTGGAGCGGCGGCGGAAGAATCGCCCGATGCGACTTGCGCAACCTGTGCGAGCTGCGCGACCGGACGCGGAGGGTTGGGTGCACGCGCGACCGTAAGTGCTCCTGCGGTCATCGTGCCGCCCAGCACGAACGCCCCCGCGAGCTTGGCGAGGCCGACCGCTCCCGTCGACACCGCGCCGGCCGCGCTCGACGCCGCGCCGGCGGTCCCGGTTCCACGGGCCCCGTGCGCGACCGGAGGGCCACCCGGTTGCGACGTGGACCCGAGCCCCGCGGCGGGGCCGAGTAGCGTCGCGAGCCGCGCCCGTGCGATATCCTTCGCGTCGCCGGGGGCACCCGGTCGCGAGCGCTCGGCTGCGACGATGCGTTGAAGCTCGGGGGGGAGCTCGTCGGTCATGTTGCCCCCCGCTTCACGTGGCTTGCGTGCTGCCGCGTCGCGCGAAGCCTGCGCACCGCACTCTCGAAGTCTTCTCTCGCCAGCCGAAGGCGCGAGTACGCGGTGTTCACAGGGATGCCGAGAGCTTCCGCGATCTCGGGGATGGGCACCTCGTCGATCTCCGCGAGAACGAAGACGGTCCGGCGCGGCAGATCGATCTGATCGATCGCCTCGAGGGCAAGCGCGCGCGCTTGGTCGCGCTCGATGGTCTCGTCTGCTAGCGGCGCGGTGTCCGTCGGCTCTGCCGGCGTGACGTCGAGCACTTCGCGAACGTTGCGAGACAAAGATCGGTACCTCCCCGCGACGCGATACGCGATGGCGACGAGCCATGGCCGGATCGGCCTGCTCGCGTCGTAGTCCGGGAGCAGCTGGTTCACGACGATGAAGACCTCCTGAACCTGATCGATCGCATCGGCTTCACGCACTCCGAATCGCCGCAGGGTGTTGTACACGTAGTCGAACTCGGCCTCGAATATGGCCGCGAAGGACGGACGCGGAGACGCCGGCGCTTCTAGTCCTACTGCTACTACCTGCGCTTCGCCGGCCGGTTCCGTCACGGAATCGACCCGATGACGCCGAGCCCGAGAAGGCCCGAAAGGACGGGGTTCGACCACAGGCTCCCCGTGTCCACCCGAACGGTGACCTGCGTGGGGGCGAAGAGCGCATCGGCGTGGGCGTCGAGCGCGATCCATGACGTGAGGGGAAGAGAGACCCCGACACGCGGACCCACGAGAAGAACGGGCGAGGTCCGTGTTTCCGGCGACGCATCGGTGACCGCAGCCTGAATGACGCCCAGTTGAACCACCCCGCACGCCCTGGCAGGCCCCCACTTCGCGCACGGGACGACTCCGCCTCCGAGAAAGGACGCGCTGACCGTGTGCCCGCCCAAGCTCTTCGACGCCGACGCGTCTGCGCGGAGCTCGAGGTCCGCGGACCAACGTTCCCTTGCAATCCCGGCCCCCGCCAACACTCCGGCAGAGGGGGAGGGGAGCAGGCCGATCGACCCGGTTGCAGCCGCGACGAGTCGAAAGCGGAGCCGCTTCTTCGTTGGCGGCGGGGCTTCCGCCGCGGGCGGAGGCGGTTCCGGGGGGCGCGCGACCTCTGGAACGGTGGGCGGGACCGCAGGGGGTTCTGGAGCAGGGATCGGGGGCGGCTTCCGTGGACCCAAGCCCGAACGCGGATCGAGCAGAATGCTCACCGTGAACGACGTCGCCGCAGCGAGCTCCTGACAATCGTCACCGCGCGAGGTGAGAGCTCGCTCCCCCTTGATGTCGCCGTCCGCGTTCTTGATCTCGACCGAGCCCCGCAGCCCCGTGCCGTCACGCCGGAAGCGAACCGTCAGACGAAGGTCCGCATCGGGCGCGAACGGTTCGTAGCCCAAGCGTGCCGCGACGGCGTCCGAGAGTGCGCGCTCGTCAGGGCAGGCTTCGGCGCCTGCGCCTCGCGAGAGATCGAGGCGGGCTCGCTCGCCGGCCACCGCGACGCGCGAGGCGAGTAGAGCGCCGACGAGCAGCACGTAGGCGGGAGCGCGCACGCGGGGAGCATATCGAAAAGGGCGTGGGGCCAGAGGGGTACTCACCTGCCAGTCTAGAACGTCCCGACAACGCCCATCCCCCTCTGCGTAGGACCGGCAATCGGCGCGAGGGCGAGGGCGAGGTGGAACGTTCCCGGCGACGACGCCTGCGGCTGGGAAACGGGAACCTTCTCCCAAGCGAGCCCTGCGTCATCCGCGATCATCCCCGCCATGGCGCCGATCCCGAAACCGAATATCGCTCCGGCGAGCCCCGGCGGTACATCCTCGTCACTCTTGTTGTTGCCGCCCGATGCCGCGACCCCACCGATGATGGCGCCCAGGACGGCGCCGCCGACCCGCACCCCGAGCGATGCCGCCGCGATAGCGTACCGCCGGTGAACGATATGAGTGATAGGCCCGTCGAGACTAAGAATCGCGAGCGCGGAAACGCCCAAGGCCGTCCCCCCCGTGGAGTCGAATTGGCCGGCGATGCCTGCCGCGACGAGCGAGACGCCCACCGCGTCGGGGATAATGATCTGCCAGCCGTACCATTGTCGCTCGTAGCGAGGCGGCGGCGAGTTGGACAAGACTTGCGCGCCTTGGCTCGGAGCCGACCCTGTCGCCGGGAGGACCACAGCAGCGCCAGTCCCCGTTACTGCGGGCGGAGGTGAAGCGGGCGGCGCAAGGGGTGTCTCCTGCGCGAAGAGATCCGGCGCTGCGGTGAGGACGAACGCGCTGATGATCGCGAGCAGATGGCATCGAGCAGAGTGGCGCATGCCGCGACCTGAGCAGGAATTAGGCCAGCCGCGCGAGGGCTCGGAAGGAGGGAGGCGGAGCCTAGACTGTGGGTGAGCGTGGCACCGAGCGACCACCGCGATGTGGTGCCGCGGGTACACTGTGCCTCATCGGGATGGCGGTGATCGTCTCGACTCCGCACTCGGGCCCGCCCGCGCCCCACCGCGACGGTGTGCGTATTCCGCGGAGCTATCCCGAGAAGCCCAGGGCGGCGATCAGAATCGCAGCCCTCCGATACCCGTTACACTCTCCAGGCAGGAGGCTTCCTCGGGACCGAGGAGCACGTCGAGCTGGCCACGCACGCCGACGAAGGCGGTCACGCGGCGGAGGGTGAGCACATCGACGCTCACCCCCAAGTGCAAGCCGAGCCCCCCCTGGCCAAGCGCGCTGCCATTGCTTGCGCGTATGAGGTCGAACCAGAGCAGCTCGACTCCGGTCCCGAGCCGAAAACGATCGGCGACCCACTCCACGGAGGGGGCGAGCGTATAGGCGCGCGCGGCGAGCCCGGTTGCGGTCTGCCCCACGTCGAGTTGAAAAGCCATGTACACCGCGAGGTGCTGGCTCACGTGCGCGCCCACCCCCATCTCGACCGTGCCCATGCTCATCGGGATGCCAAAGAGGTTTCGATAGGTGGCCCCCCCGTCCAAACGAAGCTCGATCGACTCTTCGAACGCGGGCGCTGGCCGGCTAGCGGAAGTCATAGGAGCCGGAGGTGGCGACGGCGGGGGCGAGAGCGGGAGCGGGAGCGGGAGCGGGAGCGGGAGCGGAGTGGGCGATTCTGGGGGCGATATGGGGAGGGGAGGAAGCACCGTGATCGGAGGGAGCTCCGTCGCGCCCGGTCCCTGGGCGTACACAGGGAACGCGAGCAAGAGAGCACCGCTCGCGCTCGCCCACGTGAGCGATGCCTTCATGGACAGATGCCGGGCGCGTCGTGGACTTCCGCGCGCGCGCAGACGCCCGTCGACACCAGCGCCTTACAGGACTCGTCGAGGATGCATTGGCTCTCACTCTGACTGAACGTGGGTGCGAGGCCCGACGGGGACCCGTCCTTGTCGAAGCAGGTTGCCCCGCTGTAGTAGGCGTACTGGCAAGATACGGCGCCCGCGTCGAACTTTGGACAGCACGAGGCGAGGTACGAGAGGGCCTCCTCGCAGTACACGACGTCGGGGCGGAAGTTATTCGTGTCGTTCCCTGAGAAGTCGCACGCGACGAACGCGGACCACATCCCGCCGACCATGTATGCACTTCGCATCGACCACCGCATCGCAGACGACCTTCCCATGGGCAGCCGACGCTGCGCGAAGTGCGCCTTCGCAAGGCGCGTGCCGTCGACGTCTTTACCAAGAAGCCGAGGATTCGGGTGATGCCGTCTCACGCCGCGCTCCTGGGCCTGTCGCGGCGTGACCTCAGTGTGCAGTGAGCAACCCCACCCCTTGTACTAAGCTCCCCCCGCGATGGCCTCGCCTCGCACCTCCCGTAAGCCCAAGCCTGCCTCTCCGGCGTCCTCCGAGCCCGGCGCGTCCGGCGTCGCCGTCCTCCCCGCAGCCAGCAGCGAGCAGGTCCTCTACCTCGTCGACCTGTCCGGCTACGTCTTCCGCGCGTACCACGCGATCGCGCCGCTCAGCTCCTCCAAGGGGGAGCCGACGCACGCGGTGATGGGGACCGTGAACATGCTGCAGAAGATCGTCACGGGGCGTCGGCCGCACCTGTTCGCCGTCGCGATGGACTCGAAGGGGAAGACGTTCCGCCACGAGCTCGACGTTCGCTACAAGGCCCAACGACCCGAGGCGCCGCCCGATCTCTCGCAGCAGATGAAGCGGTGTGAGGAGGTCGTCCGCGCCTACAACA